>OAWN01000116.1_pt1 | contig 46122 bp, 47 predicted proteins | sample 1476801 | NCBI WGS metagenome assembly OAWN01 (sample SAMEA2580214, study PRJEB22360) | human gut metagenome | biome: human gut; feature: human-associated habitat; material: faeces | place: Denmark | collected 2008/2010 | reverse complement strand
ACGGCCAGGCTCCGAAGGAAGAGAAGGTCGAAGAGGTGTCCAACTACTCCTCCGAGAACACTTCCGCCGGTACCCTTGCCGACTCCGACCAGCTCGCCGCTCTGCGCGACCAGCTGCTCGGCAAGTGATTGGCCTGTGCTGACGGGCAACCGTTAGGCAGATGACTTCAAACCCCGTACCTATGTGGTGCGGGGTTTTTCGTTGCCATAATCTTCTTCCTGTCACTCCGATGGATATCATGCATACCTTCCATCGCCGTGAGCGGAGCATGTTGGGCCCGGCGCATTGCACCGCCTTGCCGGTGTCCGTTCGACTCGGCACAATGACAGATGTGACGATTCGAATTGGTCTGACCGGCGGCATCGCAGCCGGCAAAAGTACGGTATCCGCCCATCTGTGCGATCTTGGTGCGTTCGTCATCGATTATGACGAGCTGGCTCGTGAGGTGGTTGCCCCGGGAAGCGAGGGGCTGCGTCGAATCGTTGATTCTTTCGGTGCGGATGCGCTGGATGAGCGGGGCGAGCTGAATCGTGCGTGGATGGCGGAACAAGTGTTTTCAGGCCAGGCTTCGGCGGGGATGCGGAAACGGCTCGACGACATCGAACATCCGCTGATCTATCAGTTGGCGTTGCGCAGGGAGCGTGAGGCAATGGCGGCGAACCCGCAGGCCGTGATCGTGCATGATGTTCCGCTGTTGGCTGAGGTCATCGACGACATGCCGGTGCGTTTCGACCATATCGTCACCGTCGAGGCGCCAGAGGATATGCGTGTGAGACGGATGATGGCGACCCGGAACATGAGCGAGGAACAGGCCTGGGCGCGTGTCGGCCATCAATCCTCGGCACAGGAACGCATGGCCATCGCCGATGTGGTCATCGACGCCACACATAATATAGAACGTATGTTCGAAGATGTTGATAGACTGTACGCACAGTGGCGCTTGGAAGCAAGGTGATCGGCATGGGATTCGAAATCGAACGTGTAGACAAACCGTTTGTGGTCAAATCACCATATCGGCCGTCAGGAGACCAGCCGAAGGCCATTGAGGAGCTGGCCACCCGTATCGAAAACGGTGAGAACGATGTGGTGCTTATGGGCGCTACGGGAACCGGCAAAACGGCTACCACCGCATGGCTGATCGAACGGTTGCAACGCCCGACGCTCATCATCGAGCCGAACAAGACGCTCGCTGCACAGCTGTGCGCCGAGTTCCGCGAGCTCATGCCCGACAACGCAGTGAGCTATTTCGTCTCCTATTACGACTACTACCAGCCTGAAGCCTACATTCCACAGACCGACACCTATATTGAAAAGGACTCCAACATCAATGACGATGTGGAGCGGCTGCGTCATGCGGCCACCGCGAACCTGCTGACACGGCGTGATTGCGTGGTTGTGGCCACCGTCTCCTGCATCTACGGCTTGGGTACCCCGGAAGAGTATGCCGGCCGCATGCTGTTTCTCAAGGAAGGCCAGCAGATAGATCGCGATGAGCTGTTGCGCATGTTCGTGTCGATGCAGTACAAGCGTAACGACATCGCCTTCACCCGCGGCACCTTTCGAGTGCGTGGTGACACCGTCGAAATCATTCCGGTATATGAGGAACTCGCCATCCGCATAGAATTTTTCGGCGATGAAATCGACCATATCTCGACCCTGCATCCCCTGACCGGCGACGTGATCGATCACGAGCCGCAGGTGTACATCTTCCCGGCCTCGCATTATGTGGCCGGACCTGAACGCATGGAGCGTGCACTGGCCACCATCAAGGAGGAACTCGACCAACGCGTGGCCGAATTGCGTAAGCGGGGCAAGGAACTCGAGGCGCAGCGCCTCACCATGCGCACCACATATGATCTGGAAATGCTCACCCAGGTGGGTGTATGTTCCGGCGTGGAGAATTATTCCCGTCATTTTGACGGGCGCGAACCCGGTACCCCGCCGCACACCCTGCTCGATTTCTTTCCCGACGACTTCCTGCTGGTCATCGACGAATCACATGTCACCGTGCCGCAGATTGGTGCCATGTACGAGGGGGATGCCAGCAGAAAACGTACCTTGGTGGAGCACGGCTTCCGTCTGCCCTCCGCAATGGACAATCGTCCGCTCAAATGGCCGGAATTTTTGCAACGCGTCGGCCAGACCGTATATCTGTCCGCGACGCCGGGCGATTACGAACTGGGTCTGAGCGATGGCGTGGTGGAACAGATCATCCGTCCGACAGGCCTTGTTGATCCGAAGATCGACGTACGGCCCGTGGACGGGCAGATCGACGATCTTCTGGCCGAAATCAAGGATCGTGTGGCCAGGAACGAACGTGCGCTCGTCACCACGCTCACCAAGAAGATGGCCGAGGACCTTACCGATTATCTGTTGGAACGCGGCATCAAGGTCGAATACCTGCATTCCGACGTCGATACGTTACGCCGAGTCGAACTGTTGCGTGAACTACGCGAAGGTAAGATCGACGTCATCGTCGGCATCAATCTGTTGCGGGAAGGCCTCGATCTGCCGGAGGTCTCGCTGGTGGCGATTCTCGATGCCGACAAGGAAGGATTCCTGCGCTCCTATCGTTCGCTGATTCAGACCATCGGCCGTGCCGCACGAAATGTGTCCGGCACCGTCATCATGTATGCCGATGACGTCACCGAAGCCATGCACAAGGCCATCGACGAAACCAACCGTCGCCGTGACATCCAGATCGCCTACAACAAGGAGCATGGCATCGATCCGAAACCGTTGATCAAAAAGATCAGCGACGTCAACGATATGTTGGCCAAGGAGGACGTCGATACGCAGACCCTGCTCGGCACCGGCTACCGTAACGCCGACAAGGCGGGCAATTCGCATCTGGGCGTGCCGACCTTCGACAGGAGCGAATCCGACAAGCGCCATGAGGAGATACTTAAGGCCGGCCTGCCGGCACAGGATCTCGCCGACCTTATCCGTCAGCTTTCCGACCAGATGCATACGGCGGCCGAGCAACTCCAATTCGAGCTTGCGGCACGTCTGCGTGACGAAATCAGGGATCTGAAGAAGGAACTGCGGCAGATGACCGAAGCCGGCAAATGATGTTCGTCCGGTCATGTGGCTTACGTACCATGGGGAATTATGGCTGAAACCCCTCTTGCATTCATGATCGTCACATTTGTGACGCTTGGTATCTTCTTCATCGTCGATTTGTTCGTGATCGGTCGCAAGCCACATGTGCCCTCCACCAAGGAATGCGTGCAGCATATCGCTTTTTTCGTGGTCATGGCATTGATTTTCGGCGGATTGATGTGGTACTTTGCGGGTGCCAAGCCGGCCATTGAATTCTATTCGGGCTGGCTTACCGAGTACTCCCTAAGCATTGATAACCTGTTCGTGTTCGTCATCATTATGTCGAATTTCGCCGTGCCGAAAAGGCTGCAGAAATTCGTGCTGTCCGTTGGCATCGCCGTCGCCCTCATACTGCGCGGTTGCTTCATTCTGGTCGGTGCGGCCATCATCTCCCGTTTCACGTGGGTGTTCTTTCTGTTCGGCGCGTTCCTTATCGTCATAGCCGTCAAACTCGTCGCCGGAGAAGAGGAGGACGAGGAATACCACGAGAACGGACTGATTCGCGCACTGCGCAAGGTCATCAGAATCACTGATGAATATGACGGCGAAAAACTGCGTACCGTGAAGAACGGAGTCAAGTACTGGACACCGATGCTCATCGTGTTTCTGACCATCGGCACCACAGATGTGATGTTCGCCTTCGACTCGATTCCGGCCATCTTCGGACTGACCAAGGACCCGTTCATTGTGTTCACCTCCAATGTATTCGCATTGTTTGGTCTGCAGCAGCTGTATTTCCTGCTTGGCGAGTTGCTCGACAAGCTGGTCTATCTGCCGCTTGGTCTGTCCGTCGTGCTCGGCTTCATCGGCGTGAAGCTCATCATGGAGGCCATGCACGGCAATTCCCTGCCGTTCGTCAACGGCGGAAGGCCCGTTCACTGGGTTCCGGAAGTGCCGACATGGCTGTCCTTGGCCGTGATCGTCGTGGCTATAGGAGGTTCCGCGCTGGCCAGTGTGCTGAAGATGCGATCCGTGGAGGCCAACGCCCGGTGACTGGTCGGCGAACGGCATGAAAACTGAGGTTTTCGTTCTCCCGACAAAAATGTGAGCGCTCACAACACGCCTCTGTCCGGAGTGGAAGTGAGCGCTTTTTGCTAGTAAACTATGCCATTGGAAACAGGGTCGTCAGATCCAAATCAAATTAGAACAGGAATAGGCAGGCATACATGCGTAAAGCCAAGATCGTAGATACCATCGGTCCCGCTACCGAGTCTCTGGAAGGCATCACCAGCCTCGTCGAAGCAGGTATGGACGTTGCTCGTCTGAACCGCTCCCATGGCACTCCTGAAGACCACCTGAAGGTCTACAACAACCTTCGTGCAGCCGCCAAGGCCACCGGTCGCAATGTTGCCGCACTGGTCGATCTGCAGGGCCCGAAGATTCGTTGCGGTTGGTTCAAGAAGAACGCCGAAGGCGAAGACAAGGTTCAGCTGACCGAAGGCCAGGAATTCGTCATCACCACCGATGACATCGAAGGCGACGAGCACATCACCTCCACCACCTTCAAGGGTCTGCCGGGCGATTGCCACGCCGGCGATCCGATTCTGATCGATGACGGCAAGGTCCGTCTCGAGGTCACCAAGGTCGAGGGCAACAACGTGTACACCAAGGTCGTTGTGGCCGGACCGGTTTCCAGCCACAAGGGCATCAATCTGCCGGGTGTCGCCGTGTCTCTGCCGGCACTGACCGAAAAGGATGAGGCCGATCTGCGTTGGGCCATCCAGACCGGTGCCGACATCATCGCCATGTCCTTCGTGCGTTTCGCCACCGACATCGATCGTGCCCATGAGATCATGGACGAGGAAGGACGCCGCATTCCGGTCGTCGCCAAGATCGAAAAGCCGCAGGCTCTTGAGAACCTCGAAGAGATCGTCAAGGCCTTTGACGGCATCATGGTCGCCCGTGGTGACATGGCCGTCGAGTGCCCGCTCGAAGAGGTCCCGCTGGCTACCAAGCGTTGCATCGAGCTCGCACGCCAGTATGCCAAGCCGGTCATCGTGGCCACCGAGGTCCTCGGCTCCATGGTCAACTCCCCGGTCCCGACCCGTGCAGAGGCCTCCGACTGCGCCAACGCCATTCTGGACGGCGCCGACGCCACCATGACCTCCAACGAGACCGCCGTCGGCAAGTATCCGGCGGTCACCGTGAACACCATGAGCCGTATTTCCTCCTTCGCCACCGAACACGGTTTCGACCGTATCCCGGAGCTGAAGAACCTGGACATGTCCTCCACCGGCGCAGTGTCCTCCGCTGCCGTCGATCTGGCCGACAAGCTCAACGCCAAGGCCATTGTCGCCTACACCCAGACCGGTTCCACCGTGCATCGCGTCTCCCGCGAGCGTCCGGCCACCCCGATCTACGGCATCACCAACAACGAGCACACCTATCACTGGCTGGCCCTGTCCTGGGGCACTGAGTCCTTCCTGCTCGATGAGGATTACCATGACAAGTCCCGCAAGGACCTGATGATCTTCACCGACAAGATCCTCAAGGATGCCGGCAAGGTCGTCGATGGCGACAAGATCGTCGTGCTGAGCTCCGCTCAGGGCGAGCACCAGCCGGGCCGTACAGACTCCATCTACGTCCACACCGTCGGTGCCTGCGACTGAGATCGGAACAGGTCGACTGACTGATTGACATCAGAGGAGCTCCTACCAGGATGTGGTAGGAGCTCCTCTGATGTCTGTGCCGGGTTCTTGGGCGATGGCGTATGCTACGGGGCGTGCATGGACGTTATTCGTTCAATCCTTCGGCCAGATTGTCCGGCCCGCAGTGCAGCCGCAGGATGGCGATGATGGTCTTAGCGTCGACAATCGTGCCGTTGATGACCATGTCGTATGCCTCATCCAACGAAAAGAGACGCACTTCCGCACGTGGCGTTTCCGGACCGAGCTTGCTACGGTCGGACGGCGTCAGTCCTGTGGCCAGAAACAGTGCCGTATGTTGGTTGGAGAAACTTGGCGTATTGATGAAACGAGAGAACTGGCTGAACCGTTCCGCTTCGAATCCCGCTTCTTCGCGTAGCTTGCGTGCGGCCACATCCAATGGGCGCTCGTCAGGGGAAAGGGCATGCTCCGCCGGAATTTCCAGCGTCCAACGGTGGGTGGGAATGCGGTACTGTTCCACCAGTGGAATTTGTCCGTCTTCGGTGACGGCAAGCACGCCAACGGTGTCTCCACCGTTCTCCTGAACCAAGTAACGCTCGAAATGGCCGACCTCGGATGAATTGAACGCAACATGATCCACATTGAAATAATGGCTTGCGACAATTTGTTTGCGGACTTCCTCTTTGACCGGGGCGGTGCGCCATGGATCGAAGCGACGATAGGTCTCATTGCTCATATGTGCCCTCCTTACAGGGGATGTGCAATCACTTGCCATTGTAAGCCGAAAGCGATCGATAACGCAGAGGGCGAAAACGTGTTCCGCGACGTGGTCGACCGGATGAATCGTGGTGAGAAGGTTCGCGACACCGCCGAAAGTTTTGCAAAATCCCTTTCATGTGGTACAGTTCCATAACTGTGCGCAAGCCCCTGTATCCCAATTGGTAGAGGAAGCAGCCTCAAAATCTGCGCAGTGTGGGTTCGAGTCCCACCGGGGGCACCCAAAACGGGATTTCGCGGAGAAGCGGGAACCCATGGCCCCGGGGCCGATCAGATCGGCGTCCAGAGAAGCCATCACGAACGCGCGAGGCCCAACGGCCCCGTGCGTTTTGTTTTCTTCGCCTCCTTCTGGTTGCCTGTAGTATCGTGCCATGCCTGCACCAGCTGAGGCGCGGCCGGAGGCACTAGCAAGCTCATGTTGAGAATTATCAACTGGTGCATCATGCACCAGTTGATAATTTGATCCGCTGCCGATTGCTTCAAGAGCGGAAGCACTCACAAGATTTTCGACTGGCTCTCGAAAAAAGACTGCTGCATTTGCAATGTCCGCAACAGTCCATTCTGTCCTGCGATTCAATTTTGTGCTTAAGGTTGCCTGCGTCAGATGCATGGCTTCGGCCAAAGCGGTTTGCCTAACATCGTAGAGAGCCATGCGAACACGGATGTTCTTTGTAAAAACTTCTTGCAGATGCTCTGAGGCATCTGTTTTCACTGAAAATCTAGCCATGGAATAATTATCTCATGATGATTTGCGATTGTCGCCAATAAAACCTATGATTATAGACATGACCTATAAAAACGATGATATGGTTACGGCGGAAAGAGTCCTTGAACTCATGTCCGAGACGGGGATGTCTCAGACTCGGTATGCAGCGATGCTGCAGGTATCTCAACCGACCGTTTCAGACAAACTTGCAGGGACGGTGAGATTCACCGCGCGAGACATTCGGCGCACCGCAATAGGTTTTGGAGTGTCGACTGATTACCTGTACGGACTGACCGACTGTAGATGTGGGTCGCGGCGTGCTGGGGAAGATCTCAAACAGCCTGCCTAGCGAGCGAGAACAGAGAAGGAGAAGAAAATTGCGAACCAAGGAAAAACTGTGGCTGCAAGCCCGTATTACGGATTCGGAGCCCACGAACGGGGAACTGGTCGGACTGACGATCCTCAACATCGACACGGGACACCCGAAAGTCGACCATGCGATCTTCAAACCACTGAAACCAACGACACACTGGGACGAACGCCTCACCGGGGGAATCACCAAGGAAGACGCCGGGATCCACCTGCCATTCAGCTTCTACCAGCCGGAAATCCAACACATGATGGACCAGGCGGAAGGATTCGAAGGACCGAACATCGTCCGGGACCTCGGATTCCTCCAAGCGCAAGGCATCAGATTCCCCGTGACCGCATGGATCAGACAGACCGAGCAAGAGCCACGACGGAGACGCACACGACACAACTGAACAGGCAGCAGACGTCCGTGAACGAATTGCAGTTCGCAACGGGCGATGAACCAGATCCAACCAACAACCAGCAGACGAAAGGAGGACGGCATGACACGGCCACGACAATCACAAGACGCGGCAGGCATGACGGTAGCCATTCACCACGGCCACCACATCACGCATATACGCGAAGCCGGCCTCCTCGAACAGAGAGGGGAGCAACAAACGCTCCAACAAGGCCACGTCCGTACGCTCCGATTCCGTCAAACCACATTCGTCGGCATCAAAACCGGAACGATGCTCCTGCACGACACGAAGCCAGCAATCATAGGCGCGTGCGGCCCGCTCGACCGGAGGAACGGAACCCAAGGGATCCTCGAACACGACGGCCGCGACGGCATACCACATCCCGCAAGAGGAACAATCCTCAAGAAGACCGACGGTGCGGGCAGACGGCCATCCGCCGGACACGCGCCACCCGGAATCCTCACACATCAGCCTCACCATCCAGAACGAACTTCGATATCACTCCAACCACCGAACGCGGAGCCGATAACGAACCGATAGAAAAGCCCGCACACGAGTTGCAGCTCACATGCGGGCGATGAACCAGATCCAAATAACCACTTTCAATCTCCAGGTAACCAGCCCGGAAACTTCACCGCAAACAAACTTCAAGTCACAGCGTCTCAAGAAAGGACAAGCCCTTCAGAAAACACCGAAAACACTGAAACCTGCAAGCAGGGGTTCGGTTCAGATACCAACCCCAATGAGTCAATCAAATTCCAACCCACAAGGGGCTAATGCCGATCAAACTCTAGAAAAGGAGTCAATACCATGACTGATTATTTCACACTCGACAACGATGACGCCACCCGATATCCGGAATCCACGCAAAACGAAAACGAATTCCGGACCATGATCAACGCGGAGGTCGTGGACGCCGACGAGATCCTGGACGACGGGACCGGTCTCGACGCGCCCGAACCCATCCGCCTCATTGACGAGCCCATGGAAGACGACACGGACGAAGTGGACGACAATCCCGTCGCGGCATTGGCCGACACGTTTCCCGTCCAGGTCAAGCCCCTGGCCGCGGGCGAGAGCGCGTTCAACGAGGAGGAGGCCCGCAGAAGGACCGAGGAACTCAAGGTCAAGCTCCTGCACGCCCTCGAAGCCCAATACGACCTCATCCAAGCCGCCCAAGCCGCGTTCGAAGGCCACATCTGGGTCGCGCTCGGCTACCCGCAAGGCATGACGGGATGGGAAGCGTACTGCAAGGACCATTTCACCTCCGACCAGATCCGTGTGACCGGGCAGGCGCGCACCGACCTGATCCTCGGATTCGATCCGAGCAAGATCAGCAACCGCGGCATCGCCGCACTGCTCGGAGTCAGTCACACAACTGTTAGCCGCACGATCGCGAAAGCCGGCCGTGAGAAGGCGCGCAAGTTCGTCGGCGCGGACGGCAAGGTCCGTAGCACCGACACGCTCACCAGCGAGGAGACCGCCGAACTCGCATGGCGGCTGAAGCAGGAAGGCAAGACCCAGAACGAGATCGCGCAGGAACTCGGCAAAAGCCAGTCCACCATCAGCACCGCGATCAGCCGCGAACACAACCGTCTCATGAGCGAAGGCCTCAAAGCCGTAGCCAAACCCGAAAGCGACGAATTCGTCCACGCGGACGACGACGAGATCATCGACACATCCGACCAGCTCGGCGAGGAATTCGACCAGGACGTCATCACCACCATGACCCGGGACATCGCCAACCTCGCCGAAGCGATCGACGAGGTCATCAACGACCTCGAATCCGACGAATGGAAACCCGGCAGCCTGGTCGTGTCCACCATCATGGAGAAAAGCAACCGTAGGCTCATGCACTTCTACGACGCGTTCTGCAAACTCCTACGCCTTCACTACATCCAATCCGACGACCTGTACGACGGCGACGACAACAAATACGACATGTTCCTCGAAATGATCGTGTTCATCCGCAAAACCATCGAAAGCATCGAGAACGACCGCGAGGACGAAGCCGGGGAATTCGACTTCTCCAAATTCGAGGACTGACACCGACGACCGTCGAACCCCGGGGCGTGCCCGCGCAGGGAACGCGCACGCCCCTGCAAGGCCGACGCTGACACACGAGAAGGAAGGACACCATGAACGACACCAACGGCAACACCAGACCGGAAACGGACCGCACGAGCGTGAGGATGTGGCCCGGCATCACCGCCGGACTCGTCATCGGCCTGATCGCCTTCATCCTCAGCTTCGACGCATTGCGCCTCGTGTTCGTCTCCTGCGGCATCAACCCGTACCTCAGCTGGGGAGGGCCCGTCTGCGTGGACGGCACGATCCTGTTGTGCACGTGGGCCACATGGGGCTTCAAGAAAGGCCACATCCGCGGCGGTTGGTACCCATGGGCGGGACTCGTCCTGTTCTCCGGCTGCTCGATCGGAGGCAACGCATTGCACGCCCTCATCAACAACGGGCTCGAACTGCCCGCATGGGCGCCGGCCACCATCATGAGCATCCCACCCGTCGCGATGCTGTACGCCACCCACCTGATCGTCATCATCGCCGGCGACCGGCTCGACAAGGTCAACGCCCTCATCGGACGAACCCTCGACGACACGGAAACGAAGACCCCGAACGAATCCATGACGGCATCCACGGCCGAACCGCTCACGGCACCGTCGTCGGCGCCGGTCCCGCCCGCGCCGGCAACGCCCGCATACGAGACGGTTCCGCCTGCATACGAGCCGGCCACGGTGGAGAAACCGAATCTGAGGGACTTCGCATGGAGCGCACCCACCCCCGCCGACCTCGCCATCGACGACACGGAGGCCGATGCCTCCCCAAAAGCCGTTGAGGCGAACGCCACGGCCGACGCCTCCACCACCGAAAACCCCGCACTCGACATCCAGGCCGATCCTCGGACCATGCCGGGGGCCGAACACACGCCGACCATGACGGAACCGGCCGCACCGGAACCGCAGGACGAACCCGAACCGGAGTTCGGGGAAACGGCCGGGAACATCGACGGCCCCGACACTATCACCGTCGAACCATCGGCCGAGACGACACGGGAAGGCGAAGCCGACCCCACGCGAGGGAAAGCGGCGGACGGCACGGACGGCGAACGGACCGGGGAACGGGAGCCGGAACCACTGCCGGCGCCCTTGGCGGCGTTGAGCAGGAACGAGGCAAGGGACGCCGCCAAATGGCTCGCATGGGCCGACCGCATGCACGAGCAGGGACTCCCGCTCAACTGGCAGACCGCGCAGGACGCCGGAATCGTGTCCAGCACCAGCACCGCGAAACGACGACTGCGCGTCTACAGGCAAGCCTACCCGGACCGGTTCTAGGCCGGGGATGCGCAGCAAAAGGGAAGAGACCGGGAAGGAAACACCACCATGACAGGCCATGTCTACGTCTCCGACAGCGATCGGGAGTTCCGGGCCGTGTACGGCGTCACACCAGGCGAGGTCGACGAGGCCATCGAGGAGAACCGCAGCCGCATCATCAGGAAGCTCAACGAGTGGGGCCAGGTCTGGGCCGTCGACGAGATCGTCATGAACATCTGGCAGGAACTCATCGAGGGCGGACTGAAACGATGGGCCGCATACGCGGACCGCAGACCGTTGGGCGCGTTCGTCAACAGCCTCGTCGACCAGAAGATCGGCGAATGGATGAACACCGACCGGCCCAAATACCGGTCAGGCATGACCTACGCGCCCCAGAACCGCCGCAGGAACAACACCCATGACGGGAACGGCGGGCCGGCCGACGAACCGGACGCGGAAAGGATCCGCCGCCAGCTCAGGGCCGAAATCCGTGCCGCGGCCCGTGACAGGCTGTGCGAGCCGGACGACGTGTTCGGCACCGATGACGGTGACATGATCGGCGCCCCCGCCGGCGACAAGGCCAGCTGGCAGGAATGGCAGATCGGCGAGGGAACGCAGGAACAGGCCCACGTGTCCGACGACTACCGGGCGGCCATGCGCGCCCTGTCCTACAAGGTCTGCGCCAAAGCGGGCAAGAAAGCCTGGAGGATCCTCGTCCAGCAGGCCATGCAGGCCACGGGACCACAGGGCGACAGCCTGCGTCGCGAGATCCGCCACTGGCTCGAAAGCCGCCATTACGGCCACGACCCTTCGTTCGACGACTACCCGTACATCCTCAAAACCATCGACAGGCACAGGAGGAACCAATGAGGCGAATCGTCATGGCCCTCGCAGGAGGCGGAGGCGTTCCCGCCGTGAATCGGCGGATGACGGCGCCGTGCGACGTGGGCATATACGCCGGCCGGGATCTTCCTTTCCGACATCCGCAGACCGGCCACGTGACCGGTGACGGCGCCTCCGCATACGGCATGGCCTGCATCCCCTCGATCAACGAGAACCTCGAAAAGCGACCGACACGAACAAGGAGAACGAATGAGCATCAACGCGATCGCATGGGCGAACGATCCCAAACCGGCCGGACCCGTGGAGAAACCCACGCTCATCGGCCCGGCCCGCCACACGGCCGCCAACTGCACCACCAGACACTGACCACGGAAACCGGAAAACAGCATACATCAAGGAGCATGCCATCATGAGCGTCAGAGCGGTGTCCTGGGCCATCGACCAAGCCCCGGTAGGAGGCAACACCACGGCCCGGATGATCCTCGTCAGCCTCGCCGACAAAGCCGACGAGTACGGCAGGGACGCGTACAAATACGTCTCCGCCATCGCGGACAGCATCCGCAAGTCCGACAGCACCGTCTCGAGGAACCTCGCATGGATGGAGGAGATCGGCGTCATCGAACGCGGCAACCAGCATCTCGTCGACTCGTATCCGGAATACGCGAGACCCATCGTCTACGACCTGCGCCTCGACCTCGTGCAGGAGCCCACCGAAAGGCAGACCAAGAAGGGCCGGCCCGGCCGGCCACGCAAGACCGTCAAGGATCCGAAACCGGCCACCGAACATACGCCCTCCCAACAAGAGGACAACACACGGAGAAAAGACGATGATGTCCCGAAAGCCAATGATTCCAACGAAAATAAAACCCTCACCCAAAATAGGACCGGGTTTTTCCCGCAGGAGACGACAGCCGGAAACCCGGTCGCACCGGTGCACCCACCCCGGTCGCATCAGTGCACCCACCCCGGTCGCACCGGTGCACTACATAACGTCCTAAAACACCCTAAAACGAATAACCCCACTGTCCCTACGGGACATCTCCCCACGGAGGAGACGGATCGGGCGGACGGCGGGAGGGAAGACGAACCGCGGGCCGATGCCGCCGTGACGGTGCTCGACCGGCTCACCCTGATGCGTTCGAAGCTCGGACTGTCCACCCCGGCCCCGACCGAGACGGATCTTCGTGACACCGGCAGGCTCATCGCCCGCGTCACCGAAGCGAACGGCGGCGACATCGCGAAGTCGCTCCCGCTCGTCCTCGCCGTGATCGACTGGATGCCCGCGAACACGTTCTGGCTGCGCCGTATCCTGACCGGACGCGATCTGAATGGCAACTGGGACAAGATCGCCAACGACTACGCCGTCGACCGGATCGAGGAGACCCGCCGGCACGACGAAGAGGCACTCGACCGCGGCCGGCCTGCCGCCACGAAACCGGCACACGTCCCGGACGGGCATGTGTCCCGCCACGTGCACACCGCGTTCTGCGGGCACGTCCTCGCCGACATGCGGCCGCACGAAGGCGAATACGGCCACGAAGGAAGCCTGCGGGCCGGCAATCCCAGCGAATGGTGGATTGCCTGCGACAGGCACGCGGACGAGCTCAACCGACGCGACGGCATCGAGGAAGCCGACCGAGAGACTTCGATGCAACGGGACGCGACCAGACCCACGGAAAGGGCAAAGCCATGACACGAGAAACACCGGATGACGAGCTTTTCGCCGTCAACCGGAAAAACCAGACCGGCAAGGCCGCGATCCACGCGCTTCGAGGGGGATCGCCGCCACCGGTCCGATCCCGAATCACGCCTCGAATATCCAAGACCCAATCGGAAAAGACGGACACGCGGACCATCCCGCGAAACATTCCAGGAAACCGATTGAAGGAGCACGATGATGGGATCCGTCCGACATATGCCATCATGCCGGATGAAAGCCCGTCCGCCGTGGCAGTGGACGCATTCGGCGCATCCCGCATCCCTGAACGGGACCGTACCCCGACTGCCCGTGACCGCATGGAAAAACCATTGAAAAGGAGGACGAGACAGGATATGGGAATGCATCTGGAAGCCTTCTGGGAGCCGGACGAGGTCGACGCACGCACCGACAGGCCGGTCGAAGGGTCGCGGATGCTCTGCCGCCTGGCCGTGACCATTGCCATGCCGGCCGATGACATGTCCGTGATCATGGACGGCGATCGGATCGACATGACCATGACGCTCACCCCGGAGCAGATGATGCGCGTGGGGGAATTCCTGACCGTCCAGGCTGGACGTGCCGGCGAGTACCTGCACCGTTACCGGTATCCCGATATGCCTGGCGGCATCGCTCCTGGCGCCTATATCCGCATTCCCTTCGACTTGGAAGGGGCGTGACGATGACGGGTCGGGACATCATGGTGGCCGTCGTCCCGTGGCCGACACGCATCGACGGCGATGCCGGCGATCCGGAGCGTTCCGGGATGCGGGCGGACGGGAGGCTCGCCTACATGCTCACGGTCGAGGGGGACACGGCCGCGGGCGCGCAGGCCGTGTCCGTCGGGAGGGGCGTGACGACCATGACGGTCGGACCCCTGGACGCGGACCAGCTCAGAAGGCTGGGGCGGACGCTCATCCGCAAGGCTGACGAGCATGACCGCCTGCTGGCACGGTTCAGGGATTCCGACGACGCGTTCGGCCTGCGCGCGCAGACAGTCAGCCTATGCGAGATGACGGTCCACCCGTGATCTCATGCCTCCGGAAGTCAGCCAGAGTCAGAGGAAAATCAGCGCGGCTGGCATCAGGGTCAGCGGACCAACATGTCGAAACGTCCATCGATCTGCAAAGTTCCGCTATCTCCCGCCCAAGCCAACGCAATGTCTTACGGTAATTTGTCTCGGACTGATGCCTACCGGGCGGGTTCTGTCTCCATCCACACCAGTGGACCTTGTCCGATTCCTCCACGCCCTTCCTATATACAGCGGGAAGATCCAAGGCCGTGCGAATCCGATGCGCGCTCCAATGTGAGGAAACATCGAACGAGGAAGATTGCACGTGGTCCAGGAATTTTCTCGCGCTCCAGGGATTTCCGCTAGGGTGGCCAGTGATGCCGAGAATGCGCATGAGATCCCCAATGCCGTTTCCAATATAGGGGTCGGTGAATAATATCCCAGTGCCACGGTTCATGCGCACTCGATAGATGTGCGCCCAAGACATCGTTCCCATGGAGCCATCCGGAACGTAGGCGACCATCAACGGACAGTAGGCGCCGTGCCCGTCATATTCGAGAGGATCCGAAGAATAGAACGCTTCAAAACATGCGCCGCCATCACGGAAGCGCCATCTGAAACGGGTCGCGTTGTATTCATGGAGGACAAGGCCGCTCACTCTGGTTAGGATGGGAAGATCCATAGGCACCGCTCCCAATCAAACATGGCCGATATCGGCAAGCATATATCGACTTATAGTCCGAAAACGGTCCAACGGAGCGGAAGCGATAGCCCCATTCATCGCACTCACGCATCCCTGAACGGGACCATACCCCGGGTACCTGAAACCGAACCGGAAAACGAAAAGGATCCCGACGGCCATAAGGGCGGGAAGTAGCCGATGAAACCGGATACCATGGATATGAAAACAAGCCGAAGGAGCATGACAATGGGCAGCAGGATCGTGGAACGACTCATATCGGAAAGGGATGCGGGATACTCCAACGGCATCTACGTGCTCACCCAACTGCAGTTCGCGTGGAACTCCAATCACATGGAGGGATCCACCCTCACGCCGAAGCAGACCGCCCAGATCTTCAACACCGGAACGTTTACCATGGACGGGACGGAACGCGTCAGCGTCGACGACGCGATCGAGACCAGGAACCACTTCATCGCGTTCCGCTGGATCCTCGACCATGCCGACGAGCCCGTGGACAAGGACCTCGTCTGCCACCTGCACGCCATACTCAAGAACGGCACAAGACAGGCCGACGAACCCGTATACAACGTCGGAGGATACAAGACGGAACCCAACATCATCGGCAACGCGGTTACACCGGTATACGTGGCCCTGCCCGAAGACGTTCCACAGACGATGGACAGACTGTTCGACATCTACGCGCATCTCGAGGACGATCCCTATCAGATAGCCCGCGCGCATTGGATGTTCGAGAAGATACACCCCTTCTCCGACGGCAACGGCAGGGTCGGCCGGCTCGTCATGTTCAAGGAGCTGCTGCGCATCGACGCGCTGCCCGCCATCATCCACGACTCGCTGCATGACAGGTACACGCACAACATGAGCAGGTTCCCCGAGGAACCCGGATGGCTCGTGGACCTGATCCTTTTCGAAAGGGACCTGTATCGCAGCAAGGTCCTGGACCGTGTGCGGGCGGACGTCGACTACACGTACAACGACCGGTGGAGCGAATCGGACCATGCCATCCAGCTGCGGGAGGACACGGAATTCAAGAACGCGTTGGAGGCCCGGTCGAAAAGCGCCGTCGACCAACTCCAGGAGGATATGGACGACCTGCTCTGGGGCGGTCCGGCGGACCTGCCGTATCCGACCGCGGAACAAGCCCCGCGGACCGGAACCGACGCCACCGGGAACGGGATCGAACCATAGCCAGGCCGATGCCGGTGACCTCTACGACGAGGATCCCCGGTGTCATACCCGAATAAAAGAATCCGGCGGGAAGGACACGAAATCGGATGGAAACGTCACCCTCGTGATGGCCGACGGGGCCACCGTCTCGATCGGATCCGGAACGGGCATGGGCGGACCCGAATGCATGGCCAAAGCCGGGCGCCAGCCCAGCATTCCCGAACGCCGGACCATGTACCATCGGCCGAGGAACGACGAATGAAATCGGACCGGCCGCCCATAGCCCGGCGCCCATGGGGCCGATGCATCCCTCCAAGGTGACGAAACCCGCTGCGCGCGCCGCCATACCCGTTCCCGACGACCATCCCGACATGGACGGGAAACAAGCATGCGGTCCCGTCCCGTTCCGGATGACGCGACGAGCGGGAGCATGACCCGGTATCTTCGCCATATCGGGGCGGGACGGCGTGGACATGACATGGGACGGAGCCTCCCGACCAACGGCACCAAGGAAGACTCCGTACCCTCCCATCTCAACGCATTCACCGCAATCCGAACGGAGGGAAGACAACACATGTCCGAAAACGCGCAGACCATGACGGAATTCACATTCGCGCCAGGCGAGAAGAACATCGTCGGCGACAGGTTCAGTCCCAGCGTCATCATCTTCTGGCTCAGGACCTCGATCGCCGCGTCCAGCACCCGGATCCAATACAAGGCCCCGAACACCCTGTTCGGCCTGATCCCGTTGGGAGCGTCCACCAAGACCATCCCGTTGCGCAACGTCGCCAGCGTGGACACCGACACGAAATTCAACCTGGGCAGCCTCGTATGGGGATTGCTCTTCCTGTTCGTCGGATTCGGCATGTTCGACTCCAACGCGATGGCGGCGATCATCCTCCTGCTTATCGCCGCCGCGAACCTCGCGAACGTGATGAGCGCGAGCCTGGTATTCCGTGACCCGAGCGGCGGGGCGAACGCGATCACCGTGAGCGTGCTCGAGAAGGACAGGCTCATGGGCCTCGCCCAGGAGATCCAGGCGCTGGTGTTCGCCGACGCGGACCAGCTACGCCACGAGGAAAGCATGCACATGGCCGAAAAGCAGTACGAGGCGCAGACCAACAGCGTGCTCATCCAGCAGCGGATGCTCGCCAACCAGCAGAACCGACCCGTCCAGGCGCCCGCATCCACCGACCCGGACACGGAACCGGCGCGGACACCCGAACCGAATGAAAAGGAACCCCACGCCGACACGGACCAGCAGGATCGGCACACGATCTGAAACGATCCCACCCACACGAAACGCGAGGGGCGTGACCCGATACGGGCCACGCCCCTTTCCCATATCCGAAGCCAGCGTCAGGAAAGGCAAGACCGACACGAAAGAAAAAAAGGGGAGAAGACCCACCGTTATCGACCCCCGCAAACGTGAATCCATAGGAGCATGACCCGTTGCCACGCAGGGACGGACGAGACAGGCCCCACGGCATGGACGACATGCCGGACCATCGGCATAGGGGAAGGAAGAATCCCGAACATGGAAGACAGAACAGCCGAACTGACCGACCGGACGGTGAACTTCGCGACGGCCCTCGCCGCACGGGCGCGGGCCACGGACCCACTGGACGGAACCGGCGCCACGCGCGGCGTGAACGCGGCATACGCGCACATGAGCAGGACCATGACGGAACTCGGCATCCATATCCCGCAAGAAGCGCCCCTCCCGCAACCCGGGTCCGGGGAATACGCGGCCACGGCCGAGAACCTCTACCATGACCTGATCGCCGGCAGGCCCTCGGCCGGTTCCACGGACGGACACGTCCTCATCCGCCTCGCCCAGGCCGTCAACCGCGCATGGGCGGAACTCACCCTCGCAAACGGAACGTCACGGGCATTCCATGCCGGCGACATCGACGGATGAAGGACGACGAGATGGTGAAGACCCCCGAGGCCCTGACGCACCTGGCCGGACAACTCGACGGGATCGTCCGCAACGAGCTCGAGACACGCGAAGCCATCGCCCGGATGGACGGACAACTCGACATCATCCGCATCCAGATCGGCCGACCCGACCCACACGTCGCCACACGCGTCCACGGACGCCACGCACGAGGAAGGAACAACGCATGACCGACACGCGCACCTGCACCCTCTGCAGCTGGCCCACCGACCGGGAACACAGCGGCACATACATACTCACCCTCGTACAGACCAGCGGCGGAGTCAACAGCCAACGCCGGGAACTGACCATCTGCGACCATTGCCTTGAACACCGCGACACCATCGCGACCATCGGCCGCGGCCGCGAAGGCAGAACCGCGATCACCGTGAACGGATACGTCCGAGGGAAAGGAGCCAGACAATGACAGCCTCACCGACGCCACGCGCCGACGACATGGTCAGGAACCAGGCCGTGGCAAGCCTCATGCGCCAGGAACTGATCGACGAGACACCGGCCGAAAGCTACTGCCTGGGCTACATGGCCGCATGGCATGACGCGATCGACTTCTGCATCCGGATCGAGAAGGAGCTGGAACGATGACCCGAAAGACCTTCACCAGCGAAGAGACGGCCATCCTGCGGACAAGCCCGGCGGTGATCAGGGCCACCAGCCGCAGGATCACCTACGCCTCGTGGTTCCGCCGGTACGCGGTCGTCATGAGCCGGCGCGGGGAACGTCCCGCCGACATCTTCCGCGGCGTCGGGCTCGATCCGGGGATCCTCGGCACGAAACGCATCGAACGGTGCATGAACAGGTGGCGTACGGAATACGCCGGCACCGAGTTCGGCCCGCACGAGGTCGACGGGCTCCTCGGGCATGCCGGCGGGTCGGACGCGGAAGGCCTCCTGGAGTCGCTGGACCGCATGAACGACCAGCTCGACTGCGTCGCCGCATGCGTGAACGTGGTCATCGCCCATACGCGTGACGTCATCGACGGCATGGACGCCACGCGCAATGCCATGGCGGCCGCGAAACGGCAGTCCGCCCGGCTGCGCGACGCCATCCAGGCCGACAGGCGCTGACAAGGAAACCACATGACCGAGTCCGTCACCATCCCCGGAAAGGAAACCATGAAGGACCACGTCAAACCCAACGGCCCGGTCCCGTCCGACACCCATCCGCGCGTGGAACACCGAAGCCGGAAAACGAAAGGACCGGAAGAAAGCCCGACCATGACGCAGGCAACCCTCCCGACCATGAACGCGACCGGCTCGACCATCCCGACGGGACCGCGAGGGGACCATAGGCCGGAAGACATCGAACTATGCGACAGGATCGCCAGACAGATGCGCCGGCACAACCTCGCCCACAGGAACGAGGAAGGAGACGCGTTCTGCTGGTGCGGCCTACGGTTCGCGACCCTCGACGGACTCTACCGGCACTGCGCCCGCCACTACCTCGAAACCATGGACGGCCGGACGGACATCACGACGGACGGCCGTCAGACGGCCCGGAAAACCAAGGAAAGGAAAACGACATGAAAGACATGAAAGACGAGACGCCGGCCGCATGCCCCATCGCATGCCCATACTGCCATGCCAACGCGGGATTCGACCGTGAACGCATGAACGGGATCAGGACCGACGAAACGACGCATGCCACATGCCACGCATGCGGCGGACGCTACCGGATCCAACCGGTTCACCGCTACCTCGTGGACAAGGAGCCCGAACGATGAGAATCACCTTCGACGGGAACGACAGAGCCCACCTCACGGGCCTCAAGGCCGTGGACCGTTGCGGCGAGACGCGCATCCGCCGGAACCACGGCTTCGCCGAGGAGACCATCCGACGCGTCAGGGCCGGCGGATCGCCCGCACGCCCGTTCGAACGGGCCGGCCGCGGGCCGAAGATCATCGGACGCAAACGCATCGAACGATGCATCGCCCGCTGGAAGGCCGCCCGGCCCGAAGGAAACGACGTCCACGAAACCACGGAAGAAGAAGAGGGGAAGGCATGAGGAACGACGATCCCGTCATGAAGGCCATCATCCTGCTGGCCGCCAGCATCCTGTCCATCATCCTCACGCTTGCGGGCTGCGTCATCGCCCCGGGCCTCGGATGGCTGTGGCTCGTCATGCTCGTGACCTTCATCGCCGCGGCGGGCTTCTGCATCCGGACCATCATCGGACGACGACCCCGCCGATAACGCGACGGCGACACGTGGACATGACGGGACGGGAAAGACGCCTGTCGGCGATCCAGGACTCTCAAAGACAGAAAACAGGCGACATGCGGCCGCGCCACATGCATGACAGACCCACGGCACGCAGCCAGGCCGCCAGCCGCCCGTTCCCGCCCGCATGCCCCTGTCTCGCCGGGGCATGCGCATATGCGTCGACGGCCCTCCACCACAAGCCAGGTGGAGGGCCGTCGTCATTCCCTCCGCACGGGAGCCGGCGGAACGCGCGGTCGGTCCCGACCGTCGGATCCCGGGTATCCGATGATCCGCTCGTCGACCAATCCGCGCAAACCGTCGCCGATCCGGTCCACATCCAACAGCCAGGCCGTGTCCAGGCGCGGATTCCACAACCCCAGCCGGCGGATCGACCTGTAGACGGGATAGCGCGAATGCAGGCCCATCCGCCAATACGTCAGGACCTGCAGCGTGCCCATGGGGGTCGGAGGCCGCTTCGAGACCTTGAAATCCCATAACGTGTCGCAGGTGAGGAAATCACCGTCGCCGGAGGTTATCAGATCCGTGTAGCCGCCATCGAAACGGAAATCACGCCACACCACAGGACCGTACTCGTCGAGGAACGCGAGACTGCGGGCGACCATGCGCGACAGGTTCCAGCACGTCGGCCCGTCCACGTCGATACGCCGCGGCCGCCAGCCCCCGGGACCATGCCTGGACGCGCGGTCGTAATCCAACAGCATGCACGCGGCACGGATCGACCCGCCGGAGAACCCATCCACCATGGAAACGAGCCGTTCCGCCCTGGCGCCGTCACCCACCAGCCGTGCGCCCGTCAAAGGGATGCGGAACGCGTCGCGCACATCGGATCCCGTCATGGCGCGCGTCATGTAATCCACATACAGGCCGGCGATGTCGGCGGGCACGGTCTCCGCCACACGGTCATGCAGGGGCATGGTATCGTCCATCACATGACGGGAGAACAGGGAGACCGGCAGCAATCCGCCCGGAGGCTGGCGCCACGCATGCACGCGCGCGACCACGCTCATCGGATGCAGCCTGCGACGCAGATCCGTCTCGCGTCGCTCGGCCTCCATCATCTCCTCGGCTGACCGCAGATCGAAACCATACGCGTCCGCATCGCGATAAATCATGTGACCCTCACGCGGGAACGGGGGAGGAGAACGCCGATGGACGATAGGACCGGCGGCACGTGGCTTGCTGGGAAGCCCGGCACCGTTCCGAAAGCCTCTTCGCCATGCCCCGGTCCGCTTTCGGGCCGCTCGAAGACGGTGTCGTTTCCGGATTTTCCGGGAGGATGGGGAGGATTCTCCGGGACGAAGGTGAACGTGGACATCCGAACAACCATCGCACATCCCGATTGTCATTCGAAAGACAGCCCCGGAGAAGCCCTGCGGCCATGCTACACAGTCATATCCCGAAAATGGCCGACACGTCCCGTGCAACGGTGCGCCACACCACGCTCGGAACCGCATGCAAACTCGCCCTCGCGCTTGGAGTACGCGCCGAGGACCTCCTCGAGAACGATGCGCGCGAAAGCATCGACAAATGGCATAGTCCCGCCATCCCCGGCATCCGAGAGCAACATGAACGCGACCGACGACCGGACGGAATAGGGCCCAAAGGCTGCCGGGCCTCATCACCGTTCGGATCCGGAGACATGGAATTCAAGCCCTTCGAACCGTTCGAGCCATTCGACTGGAGCAACGAAGAAGAGGACGAGACCGAGAAGGATATCAAGGGCAAGAAGAAAGGCAAGGGCTCGGATGGCATGGGACTTCGCACTCCCATGCCATCCGAGTCTTCCCTTTTTATGTTCCCTCGTCCCAATCATTGCCGATGCGTCTTTACTTGGCCTCCGCCGATCCTCCCGCATGCGAAAGAACCGCACCTTCCGCTCATCGAATCTGAATTTCTCCAGTCCGCCAATCGGAGTCGGTTCAGAATGGGTGGCACTCTTACGTCCTCGTGTCAATCAACGTAAATAAATGATTGTGGAGCACTCTTCACCTCGGGCGCATACTCCGACAAGGTTCGGGGCTTGCCAAAACGGCGTACGGATCGCAGTTCGATGGCATAGGCCGTCTCCCTGCCGGCAAAGTAATCCATGAACCGATCATGGCTGATGCCACCATGCCTGTTCGTGCGCTTCCAGATGTCCTCCGGAGTGGATTCCATGATGCCGCCTATCCGTGCCTCGGCCACAACCCTGCATTGCGGTCTGGTCGCATAGATGACGAGGATATCCACATCCTTACGTTTGAATATCCGACGGCGGAACTCATAGATCTTCTCTCCGGAGAGGATCTTTTCAGCGTACTCCGGCTTAACCGACAACAGGGCCTTCACCATTAGCCTCTCCCATCCTGAGAATCGTTTCGAATGGATGTTCGTTAATTACCACGCGGGTTAGTCGCTCGTTGGTATTGATGACCTGCGCGCTGATGAGTCCTTCCCGGTTGGGACGATGGTTGAGGGGAAAGCCGAACAGCATCGAAATCACTCATCGGTGTTCCCCACCGTTCCGGAAATTCTCAAGCCCCTTCCCGTCTTCGGCTTCCATCATCCGACTCTTTTTGGACGGTCCGCAATCATGCCATCACGCCGTAAACGGACCCTCCGCCTGCGGCTCCGGGACCATCCCGACAGCGGACCATGCCCCGCCATGCCCTGGTGCGGCGGGGCCGGGAAACGGAACGGCACGCAGGCGTGCCGCCATCCTGTGATTTTCTTTCGGACCGTTCGGCTCAAGCCGAATGATCGTAACGGCCTTTCGCATCCGCGCCACGCATCCCGAACAAGTTCGGCGTGCTCGCGGACGCTGCGGCCGTCAGCGCCGCGCTCGACCAAACGGTCCGAAAGAAAAAATTCAGGGACCAGCCGGATTCAAGGAGGCACGACGATGAACGACACCGCAGCCATGACCATCAGGCAGACCGCCGAGGAGTTCGCACGCGCGAGGCAACGGCACGATTGGCGGGAAATCGCGGGCGAGTGGTTCGAAGCTCCCGTCAGGAGATGGATCGGAACCCTCGACGCCGACGGCGAGCCGGAAGACGATATGAGGGACGCCATCATCCTCGCCGTGGGCATGAGGGAATTCCTCTCCCTGCGGGACGTCATGCTCGTCGCCGCCATCTGCGGGGAACGCGCGGACTTCACCGCGGACAGGGCCATCGACTTCCTCAAACGCCCGATGATGAGGAACAACGTCCGGTGGATGGAGGACATGCCCGCCGAAACGTTCCACGGGTCGCAGGCGCCCGACCGGCAACGTTGCATGAAAGCCGTGGACCTCCTGCTCGCCCTCATCGGCCGATTGGACGGCGAGGACGACGGATGGCAGACGCAACCCTATGCGACCGTCGCATACATCCCGTGGTGGCTCGGCGACGAACGCGCCCTGCCCATGGCCGTCCGCGCCCTCGCCGTCATCGTGGCCAGCGCCATCCACCGCGGCCTCTACCCGGACTGGACGAACGCCGAATGACAGGCAATCCGGCCGCCCCCCGCACCGGGGGTGGCCGGAACCGCCCCGCGTCGTATGACCGCGGGATCGACCCCGCGCCATACGGCATCCCGCGTCCCGCGTCGGCGGGCCGGAGGGGACGTATCCGCCTCCCCCTCCCGGACCTCCCTCACGGCCGGAAACCCGATGTTTCCGGACCTTCGCGAAACCCGCGGCCCGGGACCGGAGGCCCGGGCCACGCGTCCAACGGAACGGCACGCAGGCATGCCGCCGCCCAATGGTTTTTCTTTTTTGCCGGTCGGCTAAAGCCTTGGATCATATCGGCGTCGCGGAACCCGTCAAACCCGCCGCGCACGGTCCCAAGGGCCCGGGGCGTCGCGTTTGACGGAACCCGCCCGAGGCCGATAACGCTTCGCTTGACCAACCGGCCAAAAAGAAAAAATCAAGGCCGCAACAGGACCCCAGCCAGGCGAAAGGAACGGGAAATGTTCGGATTCCTCAACCTCCTCACACCGGACGACCGTGCGGAACTCGTCGGCAACATCCTCCTACTCATCGTCATCGCGATACCCACCGCCGTCGTAAACGTCGGCCGTATCCGCCGACGCATCACCCGCACATGGCGGATCCCCGGGAAAGGCACCTCCGCCACCCGCATCATCGTCGGCCGGGCGGGCATCCGATAGGAAAGAGACACGTCGGGACGTCCGATATCAACGGGCGCCACCCGTGAAAGACCGGAACAAAGAAGGGCAAGAACAATGTGCAACTACAGGCTGACCGTCACCATCGGCAAGTCCACCGACATCGTAGACGGCGGCGGCTGGGCCACCGGCATGACCTGGCGCAAGACCGTCATCCTCGAGGAATCCGAACGGGCCGACATCATCGCCCTGCGCGACCTGCTCAACGGCGGCAGGCCCGCGACCGACGACCTGGGATATCTCATGTGGGACCGCTGCTACGGAATGTGCAATCCGCAATGCTGGCAATGGGAACTCGCCTGCCGCCACAGCGCATGCGTCAACCAGATCCTGCGCAAGGCCGGCATCGACTGGCCCGAGGACGGTCTTCCCGACATCGACCTGCCAACCATCACCATCAACCTCGCGATATGCTAACCGGAAAGGAGACCGCCGGACCCGCATGGCGGCTGAAGCAGGAAGGCAAGACCCAGAAACGAGATCGCGCAGGAACTCGGCAAGAGCCGGTCCACCATCGGCACCGCGATCAGCCGCGAACGCAACCGTCGCATGGGCGAAAGCCCCGAACCGTCAAGGCCCGGCGACGAGACTCGCGGCATGAGTCAAACCCCGGTTCCCGACGGCGCATATGATCCCGCCATCCCGGCCGATCCGAGGTCGGGCGAAAAACAACGCGGACGGATCGTGAACCTCATGAGGGAAGCGTACCGGCAGGGCGTCGCGCAGGCAATGAGCCAGTTCGGCATCGAAACCTGACGAATACCTTCGAAATCACCATCATCGGAAAGGAAAGATCCTTTGGAAACCGAACGCATCATGGAACGCGTGCGCAGACTGCTCGCCCTCGCCAACGATCCGGCCGCGTCCGACAACGAGCGGCGTATCGCCCTCGAACAGGCACAACGGCTCATGGACAGGCACGCCATCGAGCAATGGCAGCTCGAAAAGGACCACGACGACATCGAGATCATCCGCAAGAAGATCGACCTGGAAACGAATCCATGCAACCGTTTCATGGCCAGCCTCGCGTACATCGTGGCCCGAGGGAACCGCTGCCGTGCCACCTACTGGTTCCGCAAGGCCGGAAACGGCCGGAGCGTCATCACCGGAATCACGCTCTACGGCGTCCGCTCCGACGTCGACAAGACCGAAGCGATCTGGACCGCCATGGAAACCAGTCGCGCCGTCATGTGGCGGGAACGCGCCAGGACGACACGCAACGCGAAAGCGAACGCCGCCTGGAGGAACGGCTACTACCAGGGCTTCCAGGAGGAGATCGCCCACCGGTACGAGATCCTCCGCCGGAAAATGGAATCGGACGACACGGGCAGGGAACTGGTCGCCGTCCGCTCCGACCAGGTCGACGCGTGGATCGAAGCCAACGTCACATTCGCCGCCGAGCATCCGAAGCTGGCCAGGACCGCCCGGGCCAGCCGCGCCGCCTACCGGCATGGCCGCGAGGACGGATCACGCCAGGCGATCGGCCTGAGGGAAACCGGCGGGACAAGCCAACGGATCCTGCAGGCAGGACGGAACCAGTGAAAGGAAGCAACACATGTATCGGGATCGCTACATCAACCGAAATAATCCACGTCGCATCGAACCACTCGACAAGCCGCTCGACACGTACGTGGTGCTTGACACGGAAACCACGGGACTCCATCCCGAGGAAGGAGCCACGATCATCGAGATCGGCGCATTGCTCGTGACGCCGGGCAACGAGAACGCAAGGCCGAGGTCCGAACAATTGATCGACCCGCAACGTCCATTGCCGGAATTCATCAGCCGACTCACCGGCATCAGCGACGGCATGCTTCGGGACAAGCCTACCGCCGATGCCGCGATGCTGCGCTTCCACCAGTGGCTCGACGACGTCTGGCCGGCCGGCAGGCCGTTGACCGTCATCGCCCACAACGCCGAATTCGACATCGGCTTCCTTGACGCGGCCGAACGCGCCCATGATCCAGACGCGAACGAGTTCGACTGCCGTTGGCTGTGCACGAAGGAGATGAGCTGGGAACTCAACCCGCGGAAACGCCATCACCGCGTCAGCGACCTGATCGCCGACTACCGCATCGGGGACGTCGAGGAACATCGCGCGCTGTCCGACGCGATCCAGGAGCAGATGATCTACCGGGCCCTGTGCCGGGAAGCGAGCATGAAAGCAAAATGGAACGAAATGAGCACCGTGTTGGACGAGCAAGGCCGCGATCAACCGGCTGGATTCGTATCTCAACATCCTCGCGGTGCGGGCATTGAACGATCTGGTTCGCCGTCCTGCGCGGTCGAACCAGATCTGGATGAGCATGACAGTGGACATGACGGCCGACGTCACCACATGCATCGGGTCTTCGGGAAAAACCATCCGAACAAATAGACAGAATATACCTTTTTTGGTATACTTTTTGTGTGTGGAAAATAGAACTGGAACCCATTGCCGAATGGCTGGAAACTCTCGACCGAAACTCGAAGATTCAGGTACTCGCCGCCGTGGAGCTGCTGAAGGAGCAAGGGCCCAACCTCAAACGGCCGATCGTAGGAAAGATCAAAGGATCAAGACTCGTCAGGTCAATGAAGGAGCTTAGACCCGGCTCCGTCGGAAGAAGCGAGATTCGGATACTGTTCGTGTTCGATCCCAAACGCAAAGCCATACTGCTGGTCGGAGGAGACAAGCAACGCAAATGGGACAGCTGGTACAAGAAGGCCATACCCGAAGCGGAAAGACGCTATCTCGCATGGCTCGAGGAACAATACGGAAAGGATTCAAAATGAGCTACACGCCGGAACGGTTCATGAAAGACAATGGCATCTCCCACGAGGAAGTAACGGCCGCGAAGGAGCGACTGCTTGAGGAAGCCCGCCTATACGAGCTCAGGGAGGCCCGTAAAGCACAGCACCTTACCCAGAAACAGCTCGCCAAGACGCTGGGCGTGAGCCAGAAAAGAGTCAGCATCCTGGAATCCGGCGATGTGGAGCATGTCAAGATCGATACCCTGAAACGATATCTCGAAGGCATCGGCGGAAACCTGCGCATCACCGCATCGCTACCTGGCGGCGGGGAGCTGCAGCTCATCTGACCGGTCCGACGGGACGGGATTGAATGATCCTGATATTGAACATGGTGGGACCGACGCATGGATAGACGCCACTCCATCTCGGAAAGGAAGACAATAGCAACGATCAACCAGATTCCCATGACCATCATGGGCAATCTCGTATCAGGCCTCGAACCCAAGCGCACGTCGGGCGGCAAAACCGTCGTCAACTTCCGGGTCGCGCAGACCAGCAGCACCGAGAGGAACGGCAAATGGGAGGATGGCGCGACCACGTTCATCCGATGCGTGGCGTACGGTCCGATCGCCGAGCATATGACCGAGTCCGGGATGGGCAAGGGCACAAGGGTCGTCGTCACGGGACGATACGTGCAGCGTGACTATCAGACCGAGGCGGGGGAGAGACGCAGCGTCTACGAACTCGTTGCGGACGATATCGGGGCGTCGGTACGATACGCGACCGTCCGGATCACCAAGGTCAACGGAAACGCACAGCAGTCCGTACCGGTCCAACAACAGCCACGGACGATGCAGACGGATCCGTGGCCGGCCACGACCCAGGATCGGTTCGCGGAACCGCAGGAACCGAGCCTCTGAATCAGGAAGCCGAGAATCGAGCCCATGACGTGTCCCGAAACGTCATGGGCTCGAATCGTCCGTGGGCTCATCGCGGAGACACCGACCGTTTACGGGCCCCTGGTGGACCTGACCGATATCGAATCAATGGACCCATGCGACCCGGGCCATGCGGACCGTGGGCTAAAACCAGCGAAGCAATGTGAACCGAACCGATATCGGACCGGTCGAACGTGACCCGTCCTCCCCGGACCGATCGATATCGATGTCCGATAGGATCAAAATCACGGGTCAAAAGACCCGGGTCAGAATTTGACCCGGTACGACCGGGGAGGGTCAAAAAGACAGATGGACCCGGAGGAAACGGCCCAATCCCAACGATTCAGTCCGACAGGTCAAATGACCCTCCGGCGATCCAAGCCGATCCGGCCCCGGATCCCGTGACGCCGATATCGGCTCATGGCAGGGTCAAAAGGCCCGCAGACGGCCGGGTCAAAAAGCCGGATCAGAATCGACCCGACAGCCGGGCGAGGGTCAAAACGTCGCCGCATGCCACGCAGAGGATTACCGCCTCATCTCGAGGCAATGATGTTTTGGCCCCTCTCGTGTGCCGTATCCGGAACGGTCGAAAGGCGGGAAGGGCCCGATCCGTTCATGGGCCTTCCGGACCGGTCCGGGCTACACGGGTGACCCGATACTGGCCCCTGACCCGATATCGGCGGGACGACGATCCTTCACATGGGTCAAAACCCGCGGACCGGGACCGGATATGATCCGCGCCGAAACCATGCACCCAGGGTGCCCCTTCCTCCCGGAACCCGGAACCAGGCCAAGCAGAAACCAGCAGAACCGAAAAAGCCAGACCCAACGAAACCAGGACAAAGGAAAACACAGAAAGACAGACCAAGCAGAAAGAACCAGAAAAAACAAGCACCCACACCACAACCAAGCCAGAAAAACCAGAAGACCAGAAAAAGACCCCGAAACCACCAAACCAGAAAACCCAACATCACCAAACGACAACCATGCGCGTCTTGCACCCACCCCGTTGGGGGACGCCGGGAACGGCGTCGTTCGTAGGTCGTGTGACGTGTTTAGATGGGTTTGCGCCCGATATCGCGACAAACCGTATGGGAATCCGCGTGGGATGGGCATGGATGACAGTGAAAAACCGCCCGTGTGCGAGGCCTGCGGCAGGCCCGTGACGGAGCGCAGCAAGGTGAACGGGGCATGGCTGAAGAGCCATCGAGGGTGCAAGGACCGGATCCGGACCATCAGGCGCAGGCGTGCGGCCGAGGAGAACGAGGAACGTCTCGATGCCATGTTCCTCGAAGCGTTGGAGGACCGCAAACGGGCCGCGAACCAGTGGCGGTGGCAGATCGAGAACCGCAACGAGCTCGCGGACGAGCACGACCGGGTCCTGGCCGCCACGCTGCTCGTGTCGTACCGGTGCATGATCGCCGCCATGAACGTCATGCCGTCCGCGCTCATCCAATATCGGGAGCCATGGGCCGTGGACCTGACCCGGATGCTGGGCCGACGGACAGTGGCGCTCATCGCCCGACGTGACGGCTGGACCCACACCGCATTCTGGGAGCATGATCCCGAATGCAGCGAGGACGGCACGCTGACCCGCGTGGGCGCCGGGGAATGGGCCCTGCCGATGGAGGGCATGGAGGACGAATACCGCGACGATCTGGATCATGAGGACGGTCAGAGCCGGCGGACGTTCTCGGACGTCAAGGCGCTGCAGCGGCTATGGGCCGAGGACCATGTCGGCGGCCAATGGGATCCGGGCCCGTGGCGGTTCAAGTGACGACACGGCAAGGACCCGGATTCGAAAGGAGAACAGATGGCGGTACATCGGATAGACGGGATCTGCAGGCATTGCGGGAAGCATACGCAGGTATGGGAGGACGGATACTGTTCGGGCAAATGCCGTCGCGGCGCGTGGCGTGCCGGCGACAGGACCATCGCGGGCGTATGCGAGGTGTGCGGCAGGCCCGTGTGCAAGCCCAGGAGGGGACCCGTGCCGCGATACTGCAGCCGCCGATGCCAGCAGCGACGGTACCGTGAGAAAAGGAACGTGCGGGAGGCCGGCCGGCAGCGGGCCGGCATGGAGCATCTCCAACGGCTGAAGAGGGAGACGAAGGACCTCAGGACACGCATCAGGGCATGCAAGGAACACGAAAGGATCCTGGGCGAGCAGGCCGACAGGCTCAAACAGACGTTCCGCGACAATGCGGACCTCCTGCTCAGACTGGCCGCAACGTCGGACAGGGATCTGATCGACGACGCGCCCAAGGGAGGCTACATCGACGAACTGCGCAAAGAGGAAACGACATGGCAATGAACCTCACCAAACTCGCGAACGCGGAATACACGCTGCACGACATCATGGAGGCACTCGACGCGGACGGGGCTACGGTCGGCACGGGACCAAGCGGATACTACACCGCGAAGGGCAACCCGCCCGGACGGTGGATAGGCTCCGGCGCCGAACTCCTGGGAGGCTCCGTCGGACGGACGGCATCGTCGAAAACGGTCCGCAGCCTCATCAACGACAGTCGCGACCCGTCAACGGGAAGGTTCCTGGGCGACGTGAAACTCACCAAGGGCGACGACGGCGAACCGCCGGTCGCCGGCTGGGACTACACCACCAGACAGCCGAAAAGCGTCAGCATCCTATGGGCGTTCGGCGACGCGGAAACACGCAGGGGCATCGACGAATGCCTCCAGAAAGCCACGGACATGACCATCGCCTACCTCGAAGACGAATACGCTTCGACGCGGGCGGGGCAAGGCGGGGTCGCATCCGTGGCATGCGACGGCGTCGCCGGATTCGTGTTCGACCATTTCGACACCCGTGACGGCGACCCGCAACCGCACAAGCACATCACCATATCCAACCGCGTGCGCAGAAGCTCCGACGGGGTATGGACCGCGCTCGACGGCAGGAAACTGTACTCCAGCATGGTCGAGATCTCCGAAATCCACGAGAACCTCCTCCAGGACCTGCTCACCCAACGATTCGGCTGGACCTGGACCACCAAGGTCAACGAACAGGGAACCAAATCCGTCATCAACGAGGTGGACGGGGTACCCGCCGAACTCATCGAGGCATTCAGCGGCCGTCACAGCGAGATCGCGAAACAGGTCGAGCAGCGGGTCCAACAGGAAGAGGCCCAGACCGGACGGCCCGTCAGCTTCCAACGACGCGCGCAGATCGACCTGGAAGTATGGCAGGCCACCAGGAAGGCGAAACCGGAAATCCAACCCAGCCTCGCGGAAAAACAACGGCACTGGTGGAAGAAACTCGGGCAGATGGCGCCCGACATCGACATCCGGCACGTGTGGGACACCGTCAACTCCCGCAAGACCAGCATGCTGCACATCGACTCCACCTGCCAGGAGGACATCGGCCGGCTCCTGCTCGACCAGATCGCCGACATGAGCCGGACGGGCAGGAACGGCCTCCAACTCGAACGGGAACTCGTCGACCTGTCCTACCGCAACGTATCCAAAGGCCGGACCACATGGAAGAAGACCAACGTGAGGGCCGAAGCCGAACGACTCCTCAGAAGCGTCCGCATCGACCCCGAACAGCGGATCATCGTCGCCAACCGGATCGCGGACCTCGCCCTCGCACGATGCGTCAAACTCACACCCGGCAGATACCGGATCCCGCAGGACGCCAAGGACAGTCCCACCCTCACCAACGGCAACGGCGTAAGCGTGTTCGACGACGACAAGCTCGACCTATACACCAGCCGGGAGATCCTTGACGCCGAACATTATATGATCGGACAGGCCGGGAAGCCGGCCGTCACCGGATTCACCGCGGACGAGGCCCGCATATGGCTGCAAGGATGGAACGAGCAGGCCAGGCGGAACGGAGGATACCCGCTGGCCGCCGACCAGTTCGAAGCCGCCGTCTACGCATTGTCCAATCCCAGGATGGTCGGCGCGGTCATCGGACCGGCAGGCACGGGAAAGACGACCACCATGCGCGCGGTGGCGGACGCATGGCGTGCCAAATACGGTCCCGACAGCGTCCTGGGACTGGCGACCAGCCGCAGGGCCGTCGGCGAACTGAGGAACAGCATCGGATGCAACAGCATCACCATCGCCAAACTCCTCTACCACAACGACATCGACCAGATCGAGCGACACCGACGCGACATCGCCGTGCTCGACCAGCAGATCCGGTCGACTCCCGACCCGGTCCAAAGACTCGCCTGCCGTATGCGGCTGAGCCGGATCCTCGCCGAGGAAAGCACCTACTCCATCCGGCCGAACCAGCTCGTGATCATCGACGAGGCCGGCATGGTCGACACCAGGCACATGGCCCAGGTATCAAGAATGGCCGAACTCATGGGAGCCAAGGTCACCCTGACCGGAGACCCGCTCCAACTCGACAGCGTCTCCGGAGCCGGCGGCATGCTCGGCTGGATGGAACGGCACGGCATGTATCAGATGCTCTCAAGCCTGTGGCGGTTCACCTCCAAGGCCGACAAATGGGACGGGGACCCCCACGGCGGAAGGGACTCCATCCGCAGATGGGAAGGCGAGGGACGGGCGACGCTCGAACTCAGGAAAGGCGGCGACCGCGCCGATCCCGAAAGCGTCGCCTCATGCGAACGGCTCGTGCAACGGTACGTGGACCACGACCGGCTCCACTGGGGAGAGGACGTGCAATTGGAGGAGGAGTCCTACGTCCAGTGCATCGAATGGCAGGACCAGGGCAAAAGCACCCTGCTCATCGCCGGCACCAGGGATCAGGTCAGGGACATCAACAGACGGTTCATCCTCGAACGACGTTCCAAAGGGCAAAGCGAAGCCGACCCCGCCAAAACCGTCGCGCTCCGCGACGGCCTGGACGTCGGACGAGGAGACCAGATAGTGTGCAGGAAGAACGAAGACGACGTCACATCCCATGACGGCCGGACGATAGAAAACGGCATGACGTTCCGCATCGAAAACGTCGGACGGCGGGACGTCTCATGCGTAAGCCTGGCCGACGGCAGCCGTTGGGAGATCCCGCGGGAATTCCTCGAAACGGGATGCGAAGCCGGATACGCCTGCACCGTACACCGCTGCCAGGGCATGACCGTGGACCGTTGCGCGGTACTGTTCCCGTCCGACGCGAACACCCCATGCAACCTGCAATACGTCGCAGGCAGCAGAGGCAAGGGGGAGAACCACTTCTACTACGCCTGCCCGGACGAGGAGCAACGCAAGATCAGACACCAACTCTCCGGCGTCGAGACGAACCCCAAGGCCATCGCCATGTCGCGTATGAAAGCAAGCCTGCTCAACCATCCCGACGCCGCGACCGCCACCGAAACCCTGGAACGTGAACGGACGGACCGCATGGATCTCAAACGGCTCATGCGCGAACACGACTACGCCGCCGGCCTCATCTCCGGCCCTCACCTCAACGCCATGCTCGCCAGACGCCACGATCCCAAGACCGTCGACAAAATCACCCGAAGCCCAAGCTACGAATGGCTCCGCGGCGTCTGGTCACGCGCCTACATGACCGACGCGAAACGCGCCCTCGCGATCATCGGCCAGCCGCTCGACCCCGACCGTCTCAAAGGCCGTCGGCCCGACCGCGACCAGCTCGTCGGGAAGATAGCGCGAACCGCCAGGGTTCTGCATCCCGACCGGATGGACGATACCACATACCGTATCGACATGGACGTCAGCAGGGACTCCGAACAGGCACGATACGTCACGGAGATCCTCGAACGCAGCGACATCCCCTACACTCTCGCCGACACGCTCGACGGCAAGGCGATCACCATCGACGTGGACCATTCCTGCATCCCCGCGGTCAAGACCATACTCGACGGCCTGTGCCAGACGGTCAAGGGCTTCGACCAGAGCCTGTTCCCCCAATGGCGTGAACTACGCAGGGAAGAGGGAAGGATCCTCAAGGAGAATCCCGACATGAGACGGCAAAGCCGGCCCGTGGAACCCGACTGGGCCGCCACCATCGCGGGACGGCTCAACGCCGGACTGCTCGACCGGGTGAACGGCACCGTCCACGAGGAATGGTGCGCCGGCGTCATCCCGCGCATCCGGGCCAGCCGGCACGGCAGCGAACTCAACATCGTAAGACAGAACGAACGACTCATCGAACTGAAAGTGGACGAACTCATCCGCGACGCACAAGCCTCAAACCAGCCATGGACCGGACGGATACTCGAAGCATCGGCCGACGACCCGACCCTGTTCCGCGACGTCGTCGTCTACCGGGCCATGTGGCAGGTCGACGAGGAAGATGATCCGCTGGGGGAGCGACCGCCCGCGTCAAGCGGACGGCAGGAACAGCATTGGGCCAACCTCGACGGGCGGATCAACCACACCGACGGCGTCGTCAACCCCGGCAGACGGCACCGGCCATCGGCGAACCAGGACATGTCGGCCATCAATCATGCGGAGGAAACGTCGACGAGACCGGAAGAGACAACGGCATGGCAGCCATCACGGGAGCCTTCCGACAAGCCGCGTAACGGGTTGCGGATATAAGCCGATGATCCGGGGACGTCCACGTCATCCATGCCGCGACACCCCAGCCGCCAGCCTCCTTGTCGAGCGGATCGTGCAGGCGCGAATCGGCCGGCATCGGCCGCAAAGCATGTGGAAGGGGAGGAAAAGGACCTCGAAAACCGGAAAGGACGGCGGACATGGCAACCATCACCGGATTGCTCGGATCACTCACGCATTGGCTCGTCCTGGCAAGCCAATGGTTCCACGATTGGGACATCACACTACTGACATCGGCGCTCATCGTCCTCATCGTGATCGCCGGCGTGACCGGTCGGGCGGCTATGGGCCCACGACTGTGGATGCAACTCGTATGGGGAACCGTGACCGTCATCGTCGGACTGATCGAGGTTGCGATCATCTGGCCCATCGTCACCCGCTATCTGCCGGTCTGCGACATGAGCATCCTGATACGAAACATACTCCGGCACGAACCACCGGCGGTCACGATGTAAGGAAAATCGGCCGCATGACAGGAGAGGATCGAAAAGGAGGTACGAACAGTGATTGCGTAGGTTCGTCCGGCAAAGGGTGCCGCCGGTTACAAGAGCAACCAATCAGTCCGGCACACTTTTTGTCCGAGTGAAAGAAAATGTGCCACTGGCCTCCGCATGTCCTGAGATATCAGTGTATTATGATTGAATATCGTGGAACAGTATTCAGAATTCAAAAAAGAGATTGCCCAGCTTGTTAAATTCGAACTTGAAGGGAAGCCGAACGATTTTCGCATGTATGTGTCTAGGCTGGTGCGCAAGTACAGGGTCAGTGACACGCCCTTCTCGAAGGAACTGGAATCTCTGCTCCATTCCACGACCGCGTTCAAAGCGGCTCCGATTCGGGATGCGAATCGTGAGGTGTACCTGACCGGGAAGTCGCCGGTCCTTCCCGTGGGTCAACGTCCTGATGCGGAAAAGAAGGAACCATTATTGCCCGAATGGATTGCGAAGCAGATTGAGGAGATGCTCGAAGAGCGCGAAAAGGTTCGAATACTCGCCTGCAATGGTCTGGTCCCGACTTCGACGGCAATCTTCACGGGGCCTCCCGGAGTAGGGAAGACCATGACCGCGAGGTGGATAGCAGCCCGCCTCGGTCTGCCGATGTACCGGCTCGACTTGGCCGAGGCAATCGGCAGTCACCTCGGAGAATCCGGCGGCAATATCAAAGCCGCATTCTCGAAAGTCCGGGATACCCCGGGAATCCTTTTTCTCGACGAAATCGATGCCATCGCGAAGACCAGGTCGGATGATTCGGACATCGGTGAGATGAAACGTGTGGTGACTGTCCTGTTGCAGGAACTTGATGACAGGAACCCTGCGAGTCTCATACTCGCGGCGACGAACAACGCGGCGCTCATCGACCCGGCAGTATGGCGCCGGTTCGAGATGCGGATAGATTTCCCGATGCCGGATACGGAGCAGATCACGCAGGTACTTGGCGAGGATCTTGGCCCGTCCAGTAATCTGGGGGAGTTGCCCGTCAAATGGATTACCGCCCTGAGCGTCGTGGTGAGGGGGATGTCCTTCAGCGAGGTAAGATCTGTCGCGATGCGCATCAAGAAACGATGTGTGCTGGAGCAGTGTCCGATGGAGGATGCCGCCAGCGAGTATGTCAGGGGGAACATGGGTGGGCTGTCCCATGCGCAGAGAATCGATCTTGCCGTCGCACTTGTGAAAACTGGCGCAGTGACGCAGCGGCTCGCGTGCGAGATGACTGGAGTCTCGCGTCAGACGATACGACGTAGAATCGGGAAACAGGAATGAAAGGATAAATCCATGGGAATAGACTATCTGATTGGGCACGGCGAACGGCTATCCGAGCCGATCGTCCTTCCTCGTGGAGGCAATAATCCGAAAGACATCTACACGTACGAGGAATCACGCGAACGGCTGCAACCAGAACTGCACACAGCAATCGACAACTTGCCGAGGGATTCGGAACTCGCACCGGATGATGTGCATGTCCTACAATTTGTACTGCATCCAAAATACTTAGCGAAATCCTACCATCCTTCCGGACTGATCAAGATGGCTGACCTGTCCCTAGTCGGCAGCAAGCCGGTGAGGATCATGGCATCCGACGACCCCGGCAATGGTGCATGTTTGTCCAAGGCACTGCTGTTGGCTGGGCATAGACGATCGCTGGAATACCTTGACCTGTTGTTGCAGAATCCAACTCCTCAGCAGGACAGGCATGCCGGCATCGGCGATATCATCAAGATTGAACGGATAGATAACTACACATTCGACGACAAATACCACCCCGCGCCATCCAATGGTGCTTGGTACGAGCTGGTTCTCCACCAATTGGACGAGAGTTTGGCCCCGAACAATATCCAGGGATTACTGACCCTCGCGAAAAAACTCGGGGTGGATGTCGAGGATGAGATGAACTTCCAGGCAAACAACCTGCTATACCTCCCGATTCGCGGGTCGAAGGAAGCAGTCGAGCGACTCACCGAATATACCAGCGTCCGGGCTTTACGTCCGATGCCCAGACTGAAGCTCGAACCTACTGGCGGTGTCATGAGGGACGTACGAAAGCCCATCACGCTCCCGGAGCCCCCTGACGCGCCGGCGCGGATAGGTGTCGCGGTACTCGATGGAGGGCTGCCACAAGATAATCCCATAGCGCCATGGGTGGACTATATCAAGGCGAATCCCACCGCTGGCGATGACCGGCGAGTACTGGGACACGGGCTTGGAGTGTGTTCGGCGTTGATGTTCGGCAACCTCGGCTCCGACCAGAAACCCTTGCGTACGCGGATAACGGCGGTGAGGGTACTCGACTCGGAGACGAGGTACGATGACCCAATCGGGATGTACAAGGCGCTCAACAATATAGAGAACGTGCTGGAATCTTACTCTTTCCAGTATGTCAACCTGAGCTTTGGGCCGGATCTGCCGATCGAGGACGACGATGTGAGCGCATGGACGTCGATCTTGGATGGGCTCCTGTCCTCGCGGGATATGCTGCTCAGCGTGGCAGTCGGCAACAACGGGAAGATGGACGCGGAAAGTGGAAACAACCGTATCGAACCGCCAGGCGACGCAGTCAATGCCCTAGGTGTTGGGGCGTGCGATTCTGAAAACGGATACTGGACGCGAGCTTCATACTCCGCTGTCGGCCCCGGACGCAGCCCTGGAATCGTCAAGCCCGACCTTGTGGCGTTCGGTGGAGCCGAAGGCAACGAGTTCATGGTACTCGGCCCTGGACCATCACCAGTGGCGATACCGGTCATGGGAACGAGCTTCGCCGCACCTAACGCGTTACGACAGGCCATTCGCATACGTGAGATTTGCGGTGCGGAGATAACCCCGCTGGTGGCAAAGACATTGTTAATTCATGCGGCGGAACGCCGCAAAGACGACGACCAGCATGAGATTGGCTGGGGTAGGGTCCCATCCGATGCCACCGAAATCGTCACAACCTCAGACGGACGTGCCCTTGTCATCTATAAGGGAAGGATCAAACCGGGAAAGATAGTACGAGCAACCATCCCCATGCCATCGCATCTTGTTCAAGGCTGCGTGGAGATTGCGGCGACCTTCTCCTTTATCTGCAAGGTGGATCCTCAATCGCCGGACTCGTATACGCGTTCTGCGCTCGAGGTCACATTCAGACGTGACGCGGACTGCATCGACGAGGGAAGAAAAACGCCGAAGACTACACCCTTCTTTAGCACCAGGGGAACATCCAACCTGTACTCCACCGAAGCCGAGAGAAGATCGGATCAGGGGAAGTGGGAGACCGTGCTGCACGCTAGAAGACGATTTAAGGCGTCTTCACTCGTCAAACCGGTGTTCGACGTCCACTACAACTCCCGTGAGGAAGGAGGTGGAGCGCATACGTCGGACGAGCTGGAATACGCGCTGGCAATTACGATCTCCGCTCCGAAGGTCAAGAACCTCCACCAACTGATACTGGACGAATACCCCCAGCTGGTCTCTCTTGAACCCGTCATTGACGTGGCTAGCGGGACGGTATGATCTCCAATGGCACGTCCGACGTATTCGAGTTCGTCTCCGTTGCTGTGCCTTGTCGATCGCCGCATCCTTGGGAATCATTCGTCTAGACCTCTGATCTTTTTGACGGCTTTATATGCGCCATCAAGTCTGCTGACTGCCCGTCATGCGCATCATTTGTCTCATCAGGGTTCTAGTGGTCATGCCGCCCCCTGAGATGTGATTCGCGCATGCATGAAGGCGTTCGAGTGAACAACCTCATCTGAAATCGGATATGTCCACGGATGTGCTGTGGAAAATGAGTGTTAGGAAAAGCATCATGCCGTATCGAATCATGTTCAGGCACAGGGAGCGGTCGTTACTACTGTCCGACTCAAAGGATCCGTTGAATGCCTTGCAAGGCGGATTCCACGGTCGAGACAGGTAGGCTTGCGCATGTAAAGGTGAGACTCTTGGTCTCGACGGAGGATGATGTAAGGGATAGCATTCAATGCGTCGATGATTCCATGGTGGGAACTTCAAGAGGTCGACCTTTTTATACTTTCCTGTTCGATGTGAAAGTATCAACCCCTCTTGGAGTTATTGGGCTCAGAGGCTGTTTTCGCTTATATTTTATGCTTTGAGACTCCTTGGCATCATTGGGATTCGACATGTCTCGGAGCATGAGAGGAGCCCGTCGACGAACATGGTGATGCATGAAAGGGCCATCGTTCCCGTCGAGCGGAAGGCAGCGGAATGAACGTGCGACGCAAATCCGGATCCTTGGTCAACAGGTTTTCCGAAAATGGCAAACGCAAATACGCAGGGGCCAAGTACCGCCCGCCGGCATGAGTCTACGGCAGATGGGCCCAATCTCCCGGAACGAATTTCGAGGAGATTCGACAGAGACTCACCTGTCCATGGCTGAGGGCCGACTGGTGGAAGAAGAGCGCCGCACCAAGCTGGGGACGTGAGAGCCGCCCGAGGTGACAGAGAACAAGGCGAAGTCCGTCGGCATGTCCCTCGCCAAGGCACGATCCACGGCGAACGAGATCAGCTGCCCGACATGGGAATCCGGCAGAACCATGAAGTGTTGAAAGCGAGATTCGGCATGGCATGCCTTCGAGGAGCGATGGGAGGCTTTCGGATTGTCGGAGTTTTTTTGACGAGATCCTCGCGATCGGATAACGAAGAAGGCCCGTCCAAGGTCTTGTTGGACCTTGGACGGGCCTCCTCCTGGTGCGATAGAGGTGGGGTCTCTATCGCACCATTCCGTCATTCCTTGATGGGTTTCGTCTCTTCGTCAATGGCTTCGACGATTTCCGCGGTCTGCGCTTCCTCGTCGACGATCTCGCCGGAGGCGAGCTTGGTCTCGAGTTCCTTGACGATCTTGGCGTGCATCTTCTCGTCGATCTTGACCTTGAAGCAGAACACCAGCAGGCTTAGGACGATGAGGGCCAAGGGCACATAGAAGGCGCAGGTCTTGAAGGTGGTGATGTTGGAGGCGGTCATGTCGGCCGCGGTGGCGTTCCCGGTCATACCTGCGGCGATGGCGATGAAGCCGACGATGCCGTTGGACATCGCGCCGCCGATCTTGTCGAGCATCGGTCGCACGGACAGGGTGACCGCCTCGTTGCGCTTGCCGTTCTTCAGCTGGCCGTATTCGATGGAGTCGGTCAGGGACAGGATGGCGGTCATCTGAATGAGCGTGCCCGGCACGTAGAAGAGGACGAGCGCGACGAACACCATAATCATGTTATCGGCGAAGATGCCAAGCAGGATGTAACCGATGATCATGGAGGTCATGCCGCCGATGTACAGACAGCGGCGTGGAATGCGCTTGTTCAGAATCGGATACAGCGGGGCCATGATCAGGCCGGCGACCAGTGCGATGATGCCGGTGACCGAGTAGGCCGCCTGATTGTCGAGCACGAACTTGAACAGGAAGATCAGCACGCCGGTGGTGGCCACATTGGCGATGGCGTACAGCAGGTAGCTCAGGGCGACCCACAGCAGCTGATCGTTCTGGAATAGGGCCTTGAACGCCTCGAGAGGGCCGCCGTTGTCTTGGGCCTTGGAGCGCAAGGTGCTCTGGCTCTCCTTGGTGCCGAACGCGACGGTCCACGCGGTCAGGATGCCGAGCAGCGCCACGATGATGCCGAAGGAAGTCCAGCCGCTTTGGTTTTCCGTGTGGGAGCCGGTGAACATCCAGCTGAAATAGGTGACGATCGGAATCACGACGACGGTGATGCCGTTGCCGCCGATGGAGCCGGTGAAAGAGCCGAGCGCGGTATAGGTGGAGCGCTCGTGCGAGTCGGAGGACAGTGCCGGGATCATGCCCCAGTATGAGATGTCGCGCAGCGAGTAGAACACGTCGAGCACGATGAACGTGATGACGAACAGCACGATGAACCAAGTCTGGTTCACGTTGACCAGGCCGAACATGCCGGAGAAGATCACGACAAGCAGCACGGACGAAACCAGGCCTCCGATGAATTGCCATGGACGGAAACGGCCCCACTTGGTGTTGGTGTTGTCGATGATGTTGCCCAGCAGCGGATCGATGAAGATCTCCGCGATGCGGATGATCACGACGAGGCTGGTGATGATGCCGATGAGTTTGGTGGCGATGCCTTTGTCGACACCTGCGAACAGCGAGCTGGTCACATACACGATGAAGTATGTGCTGAGCGCGTTGTAGAAGGCGGACTGGCCGAGGTTGCCGCATGCGTATGCGATGCGTTGGCCGAGCTTTCCGCGACGGACCTCACCGTCCGCTGTGGTGGTTGCATTGCTCATTGCTTTTCTCCTTAGAAGAGTCGGAGTGAAGATCACCCATTGACCTCGAGACTAGAGTATACGATGTTTACGGAAAAAAGTAAAAAACATTTGTCTTTCGCGGCGTGTCGCAAGTGGGTTACGACTGATGTGATATGACGGAAAAGGGAAACTGTCCTGACATGCAATTGTTTGAATATTGTCAGTAAGATAAAGCTAAAACATGATTTGCATTATGAGTAATAATGGTTTATTATCCAAGTAAAAGAGTTTAGCGCTCTTGGATACATTGACAACGACGTAATGTTCAAAGGAAAGCAGGAATCATGACAGAAGAGACCCGCGTGGAGAACGCCTCGGAAGCTTGGCTCACCGACCCCACCGTCTTCGCAGTCAACCGCGTGCCGGCACATTCGGAACATCGCTATTACGCGCACATGCCGCAGGGCGATGAACGTTCGGATCTCAGGCAGAGCCTCGACGGCGAATGGCGGGTGGAGGTGGTGCAGGCCTCCGACATCGACTTCCATGAGGAGCCGTTTGTGGCCGAAAACTTCGACGACTCCGCATTCGAACGCATCCAGGTTCCGGGACACCTGCAGACGGCTGGTCTGATGAACCACAAGTACGTGAACATCCAGTACCCATGGGACGGCCATGAGAACCCGCTCGAACCGAACGTGCCGGAAAGCAACCATGTGGCGCTCTACCGCAGGAAATTCACGGTCTCCGACCGACTGGCCGGCACCAAGGCCGCAGGCGGCACCGTCTCCATCGTGTTCCATGGCATGGCGACCGCAATCTACGTGTGGGTCAACGGCCTGTTCGCCGGCTATGGCGAGGACGGGTTCACGCCGAACGAATTCGACGTCACCGACCTGTTGCACGACGGAGAGAACGTCGTGGCGGTGGCCTGCTATGAGTATTCAAGCGCCTCCTGGCTGGAGGACCAGGACTTCTGGCGGCTGCACGGCCTGTTCCGTTCCGTGGAACTCGCCGCACAGCCGCACGTGCACATCGACAGCATGCAGATCGAGACGGACTACGACGCCAAGACCGGTACGGCCTCCTTCGACGCCGTTCTGTCTGTGCGCAACGCCGCCGACGCGGCCACCATCTCCGCGACCCTGAAGGACGCCGATGGCGACGTGGTCTGGGAGACCGCCCACTGCGTCGACGGACGGACCTCGATTCCCTCCGGCTCCTTGCAGGACGTCACTCCGTGGAGCGCCGAGAATCCGGCTCTCTACGAGCTTGATGTCATCATCATCGACCATGCCGGCAACATCGCCGAAGTGGCAGTGCAGAGAATCGGCTTCCGTCGTTTCCGCATCGAAGACGGCATCATGACCATCAACGGCAGGCGCATCGTCTTCAAGGGCGCCGACCGCCATGAATTCGACGCCAAACGAGGTCGCGCCATCACCAAGCAGGACATGATCGACGACGTGATGTTCTGCAAGCGGCACAACATCAACGCCATCCGCACATCGCACTATCCGAACCAGGATTATTGGTACGAATTGTGCGACGAATACGGCATCTACCTGATTGACGAGACCAATCTCGAGACCCACGGCAGCTGGTGCCTGCCGGGCGATGTGCTGACCGAGGAGACCGCCGTTCCGGGCAGCAAACCGCAGTGGGAAGGCGCCTGCGTGGACCGCGTCAACAGCATGATGCGCCGTGACTACAACCATCCGAGCGTCCTGATCTGGTCGCTGGGCAACGAATCGTACGCGGGAGACGTGTTCCGCGCCATGTACCGGCACGCGCACGACATCGATCCGAACCGTCCAGTGCACTACGAAGGCGTGACCCACAACCGTGACTACGATGACGTGAGCGACATCGAAACCTACATGTACGTGCATGCCGACGCGGTTGAGGAATATTTGAAGAACGATCCGAAGAAACCGTACCTGTCGTGCGAATACATGCACGCGATGGGCAACTCCGTGGGCAACATGGACGAATACACCGCACTCGAACGCTACCCGCACTATCAGGGCGGATTCATCTGGGACTTCATCGATCAGGCGATTCTCGCCAGGCAGTCGGACGGCACCGAGCGTCTGTGCTACGGCGGTGACTTCGGCGACAGGCCGAGCGACTACGAGTTCTCCGGTAACGGCCTGGTGTTCGCCGACCGCCGTCCCACGCCGAAAGCGCAGGAAGTCAAGCAGCTGTACGCCAACGTGCACCTGGACGTAACCGAGAGCGGCGTGGTCGTCAGGAACGACAACCTGTTCACTTCGACCGGTGGCTACGTGTTCGCGTTGCGCGTGCTGGCCGATGGCGAACCGGTATGGCAGTCCGACCGCCGTTTCGATGTCCCCGCGAACGAGACAGCATCCTTCGCAATCGACTGGCCTGTAGACCAGTATCGCGCGGAGGCCAAGGAGCTGGTGCTTGAGGTCTCGCAACGTCTCGCCGAGCCGACCGATTGGGCTCCGGCGGGCTACGAGCTGTCGTTCGGACAGGCCGTCATCGACGGTATGAGACCGATGGCGGAAGCCAAGAAGCCCATCGACGGCGTCGTGACCGTCGGCCGTTGGAACGCCGGCGTGCAGGGTTCCGGTCGCGAAATGCTGTTCTCCCGCACCCAGGGCGGCATGGTCTCCTACGCCTTCGACGGCCGTGAATTCGTGCTTCGCCGTCCGGCGATCACCACGTTCCGCGCGCTCACCGACAACGACCGCGGCGCCGGCCACGGCTTCGAACGCGTCCAGTGGCTGGGCGCCGGCCGTTACGCCCGTTGCGTGGGCAACGAGATCGAACAGGTCGACGACGATACGTTGAAGGCGACCTACGTGTACGAGCTGGCCACCCCGCAACGCACCCGGGTGACGGTTGCCTACACCGCCGACACCACCGGCCGTGTGAACCTGCGCGTCGACTATCCGGGCGAAGAAGGCGAACTGCCGACCATGCCGGCCTTCGGCATCGAATGGGCGCTGCCGGTCGAATACTCCAGGCTGCGTTTCTTCGGTGTCGGTCCGGAGGAGACGTACCGGGATCGCAAGCACGCCAAGCTGGGCATCTGGAGCACCGACGCGTTCGCCGACCACGCGCCGTACCTCATGCCGCAGGAGACCGGCAATCATGAAGAGGTACGTTGGGCGGAGATCACCGACGAGCATGGCCATGGCCTGCGCGTGAGCCGCGCGGCCGGGGCGGACCCGTTCGCGATGAGCCTGCAGCCGTATTCGAGCTTCATGCTCGAGGAGGCGCAGCATCAGGACGAGCTGCCCGTGCCGAAGCATATGTTCCTGCGCGTGCTCGCCGCCCAGATGGGCGTTGGCGGCGACGATTCCTGGATGTCGCCAGTACACCCGCAATATCAGATCCCCGCCGACCGGCCGATCAGCCTCGACGTTGATCTCGAACTGATCTGACGGCGGTCCGTCCGCGACGGGCCGGACCAACTCTTTCCCGACGCCGCGCATCTCCTTCGCGCGATGTCGGGAAAGACACCGCCACAAGGCGCTGGTGCGTGCCTACGGCGGTGTCTTGAAGGGGCATGACGTCATTTCGCATGTTTCCAGCCACCATGCCCCTTCTTCATATCAGGAAGCGAAAGGCCGTGGATTCCCACTCCGGGGAATCCACGGCCTTTCCCATCATTGCGCCATGTCAGTGCCTGGACGGCACGAAGCTGTCCCTGACGACTAGTTTGGTCGAAATCCTCATATGCCGGTTTACGACGTGCGTCGTCGACAACGCCTCCGAAAGCATGAACACGGCCGCCTTGGCCAGCTCATCCTTGTCGATATCGTACGAGGAAAGCGCCGGTGACGTGTATTTCGCGATTTCCTGGTTGTTGATGCTGATCAACCGAATGTCCCGCGGAACAAGGATCCCGGCTGCGGAGAACGCCTGTAGGACCCCTACTGCGAGTGGATCGGCCGCAACGATTAGAGCGTCGGGAAGATCGTTGGCATGCTCGCTTGCGAGCCTTTCTCCCAGCATGCGGCCGTTCTCCATGGTGAATGGCCCCTCGTCCAGGACAAGGCCGTCGATATCAAGACCGAGCCGGACGGCCCAACTGCGGAACGCGAATGCGCGCGGATCCTCGGGGTATTCATGGTCTCCCATGATGTTGCCGAACCCGCCGATGAAGCCGATACGGCGGGTCCCCGCCCCCCTCCGGGGGGCCCGCGCCGCGATCGTCGTT
>OAWN01000108.1_pt1 | contig 49574 bp, 45 predicted proteins | sample 1476801 | NCBI WGS metagenome assembly OAWN01 (sample SAMEA2580214, study PRJEB22360) | human gut metagenome | biome: human gut; feature: human-associated habitat; material: faeces | place: Denmark | collected 2008/2010 | reverse complement strand
TGCAAACGCCCCCTGGGTTCGTTTTTTCTCCTCCCGCGGGAGAGTCAGGCGTCGGCGTTATCCAACGGCCAGGAGTCAAACAGGTAGCCGTCGAAGTAAATATCATCGACGTTGGAGAACTCCAGCAGACGGCGTTTAACATTTTCCAGATGCTGCCACATGGCGAGTTTTGCCGCCCGGGCGTCTTTTTTGATTAAGGCGGCAAGGATCCGTTTATGATCCACCAGCCACTCCTCGCGGTAGTGAGTGTCGCCGAGATGGCGGTGCAGCTGGATCCACATGGGATTATTTTCCCGCCACTGCCATGACTGGCGGAACAGTTCTACCAGCATACTGTTGTGCGTCGCTTCGGCGATGGCCAGATGAAACTGCATATCGCCGCTTTCGGAACCGCCCGGTGCGCTGCTGGCCAGCTCGCGCTCTTCCAGCTGTAAGGCCTGGCGCATTTTGATGATATCTTCCCGGGTTGCCTGCAGGGCGGCAAATTCGGCGATATTGCTTTCCAGCAGTTGGCGGGCCTGCAGCAGCTCAAATGGACCGGCATCATTACAATGCTTCATGTCCGCGCTCTCCGCCGCACCTTCCGCCGCGACGTTATCCAGCACATAGATCCCGGCGCCGCGGCGCACTTCGACCAGCCCTTTAATTTCCAGCATGATCAGCGCTTCGCGAACCACGGTACGGGTTACATCCAGCATCTCGGCGATCTCGCGCTCAGGCGGCAGGCGATCGCCAGGGTTATAGGGCGTCTTGACGATGAGATCGCGAATTAACGCGCCGACTTCCTGATAAGGTCTGTGCTGAGAAGTTTGTGATTTCATGGTGTTAAGTTGTGATATGCAGTAGCCCGGTGGTTGACTATAGCATTTGGCCGGCGGGTTGGCATCACTCTCGGCCCGGAGAGGGAAAACGGGTCAACCAAATTATTGTTCAGTTGACCCGTGAAAGAAGGGAGATTACAGACTGGCGCTAACCGCCGCCACGCACTCGCGGGCGCCGCGCTCGCACAGCTGTTGATACGCCAGGGTAACCGCGTTGACGAAGTCGCCATTGTCCGGCAGATCGTGGGCAAAGATCCCGCTGATGGCCAGCAGCGCGGCGACGCGCTCCGCGCCCTGATAACGCTGATTAATCTGCTGGATCTCCGTTAGCAGCGGGTCGACAACATCAATGGGTTGTCCCTGCTCATCGCTTCCCTGGGTATAGCGCATCCAGCCCGCCACGCCGAGCGCCAGATGGCGCCAGCTGCTGCCGTTTTGCAGATGCAGACGAATTGGGTCAAGCAGGCGCTGCGGCAGCTTCTGGCTACCGTCCATGGCGATCTGCCAGGTGCGGTGACGCAGGGAAGGGTTGCTGAAACGGGCAATCAGCAGCGTGGCGTAGGCCTGAAGATCGGTACCTTCCGGCATCGAGAGCGTCGGCGCCTGCTCCTGCATCATCAGGGCAAAAGCCGCTTTGCGGTATGCCGGGTTAGTCATGGTGTCGGCGATGGTTTCATAGCCGCCGAGATAGCCGAGATAGGCCAGGAAAGAGTGGCTGGCCGTTGAGCATGCGTAGCTTCATCATTTCAAACGGCACGACGTCTTCAACAAACTGCGCGCCGACTTTGTCCCACTCCGGGCGGCCGTTGACGAAGCTATCTTCAATCACCCACTGACGGAACGGTTCACAGGCGATGGCGCACGGATCGTAGACCCCAAGCTGGTCGGCAATCTCCTGTAGGGTTTCAGGCGTTGCCGCGGGCACAATGCGGTCAACCATGGTGCACGGGAAGGTCGCGTGAGCTTCAATCCACGCCGCCAGCGCTGGGTCACGGGCCTGGGCCAGGCCAAGTACCGCCACTTTCGCCACGTGGCCATTCTCGCGAACGTTATCGCAGGACATCACCGTAAAGGCGTTTAGCCCCTCTTCGCGGCGCAGGCGCAGCGCTTCGACGATGTAGCCTATAGCGGATTTCGGCGTCGCCGGATGGGCGAGGTCGTGTTGAATCAGCGGATTATTCAGATCGAGCTGACCGCTGGCCGCATCGGTGCAGTAGCCTTTTTCCGTTACCGTCAGCGAAACGATCGCCGTTTGCGGTCGCGTCATGGCGCGCAGAATGCCGTCACAGCCGTCGATTTCCGGATGCAGCGCCTCTTTCATCGAACCGATAATTTTCAGCGCGGTGCTGTCAGCGCCTTTTTCCGCCACGGTATAAAGCAGCTGCTGATTTTTCAGATTCTCAATCAGTAGGCGGTCGTTGCCCGGCATCAGGTTGACTTCGCAGATGCCCCAGTCGCTATCGCTGGTTTCCAGCAGATGATGGGTATAAAGCGCCTGATGCGCGCGGTGAAATGCGCCGCAGCCCAGATGAACGATGCGGGATTCGAGACGAGAACGATCCCATGCAGGGCGCGTAACCGGCAGGTTGCTGTCGGCAATGGTTGCAGTCATAGCAAACTCCAGAGTGGGCCGCAACAGGCGGCCGAAGAGGAAAAGGCGGAGCCTGCTGCTCCGCCGGTCAGGAATTAGCGGCTAAAAAAAGCGCGCTGGATCGCCAGCTCCACGCCGCGGACTTCGGCCAGCCCTTTCAGGCGACCAATTGCGGAATAGCCGGGGTTGGTTTTCTTTTTCAGATCGTCGAGCATCTGGTGGCCGTGGTCAGGACGCATCGGGATAAGATCCTCTTTACCTTCCGCTTTACGGCGGTGCTCTTCTTCGACAATGGCCTTCACCACTTCATACATGTCCACGTCGCCGTGCAGGTGCGCCGCTTCGTGGAACGTTTTCGGGTTCTCTTCACGTAGCGTAGAGCGCAGGTGGGTGAAGTAAATACGCGGACCGAACTGCTTAATCATATCAACCAGGTCGTTGTCGGCACGTACCCCGTAGGAGCCGGTGCACATGGTAAAGCCGTTCGCCATGCTGTTCACGGTATCGACCATCCACTGCATATCTTCAATCGTTGAGACGATGCGCGGCAGGCCGAGGATCGGACGCGGCGGATCGTCCGGGTGGACCGCCATACGCACGCCAACCTCTTCGGCAACGGGAATAATCGCTTTCAGGAAGACGGCGAAGTTCTCGCGCAGTGCGGCTTTATCGATATCTTTGTAGGTTGCCAGATGCTGGCGGAACTGGTCGAGGGTATATCCTTCTTCCGCGCCCGGCAGACCGGCAATGATGTTACGGGTCAGGCGCGCTTTATCCTCTTCGCTCATGGTGGCGAAGCGCTGATTCGCCTGGGCGACCTCTTCGGCGGTGTAGTCCGCTTCCGCACCCGGACGCTTAAGGATATGCAGCTCAAACGCGGCAAATTCAATTTGATCGAAACGCAGGGCTTTGGAGCCGTCCGGCAGGACGTATTCCAGGTCGGTACGGGTCCAGTCGAGGACCGGCATAAAGTTGTAGCACACGGTACGAATGCCGCACTGGGCCAGATTGCGTAGGCTCTGCTGATAGTTAGCGATCCACTGCGCGTAGTTGCCGGTATGGGTTTTGATCTCTTCGTGAATCGGTACGCTTTCAACTACCGACCACACCAGCCCGGCTTCTTCCACGATGGCCTTACGCTTGAGGATCTCGTCAACCGTCCACACTTCGCCGTTCGGGATATGGTGCAGGGCGGTGACCACTCCGGTCGCGCCCGCCTGACGGACGTCAGCTAAAGTGACCGGATCGTTAGGGCCATACCAGCGCCATGTCTGTTCCATGCTTAACCTCTTTCACGTTTTGACCTGTTCCAGGCCGCTGCTTTGATGGGAGTGTCGGTTCCGGTCAACCATCGTAACGGAGAGAAACCAGACGATATGGCGTATAAGTTCCTCCAATTGGTCAAACATGTCAACCATAACAGCGAAATTGGTAAACCAAAATGTGATGGAGATTCGCTAATGGCCTGAGTGCTAACCCATCGATATTTTAGACTCGTTGCGTCGCTCGGAGAGATTCTGCTGAAGCTCAGGAGGGCATGAGGCCCCGCGAAGCGGGTCTTTATAAATGGTTAACCAATGGCGTCAACATATCGACCAGATGCGTCAGAAATCCGCTGGGCTTGCAACAGATCACACTTTTTAATTAATACGATTTCCTTATAAAAACTACGTGTTATCATTTCGCTGGTAAATATCTTTTCAACTCTCACCGAGGCTTTGATGCTGGAGAATGTCATCATTAGATAATCAGCTTCCCGACCTTATCAGGCCGGACTGGTTATCGCTGCGCTTAAACTTTACGCGAACACCCGTGGGTGTTGGCTCGTTTTTACGCATGATGATTAACAGGTTTCTTCAGTATGAATCTATCCCGTCAGGAACAACGTACCTTACACGTTCTCGCTAAAGGTGGCCGGATCGCGCATATTCGCGATGCATCAGGCCGCGTAACCTCTGTTGAATGCTACAGCCGCGAAGGGCTCCTGCTCAGCGACTGCACGCTCGCCGTTTTCAAAAAACTCAAAACCAAAAAACTCATTAAGTCCGTCAACGGGCAGCCCTACCGTATCAATACCACCGGACTGAACAACGTTCGCGCTCAGCTGGACAACCGCTAAGGAGCAACTGATGACAAACCATAACTTCACCTTTCACATCACCTCAGAGCGTGATGCTGATGATATTCGCGAAGTTGAAACCCGGGCCTTCGGCTTTAGCAAAGAGGCCGATCTGGTTGCCGCTTTGCTCAACGATGAAAGTGCTCACCCGAGCTTATCTCTGCTGGCCAAACATAATGGAAAAGCCGTTGGGCATATTTTGTTCACCCTGGCGACGTTCAAAGGGGAGTCTGACTCTCCGATGATGCATATCCTTGCCCCCCTGGCGGTGGTGCCGGAATACCAGGGCGTGGGCGTAGGCGGATTGCTTATCCAGCGCGGTATTGAGCATCTGAAAGCCGCAGGAAGCGAGGCGGTATTTGTTCTGGGACATGCCACTTATTACCCGCGGCATGGCTTTGAACCCTGTGCCGGAGATAAAGGCTATCCGGCGCCTTATCCCATTCCCGAGGAGCATAAAGCCTGCTGGATGCTGCAGCGGCTTTCGTCCCGGCCGCTGGGGAGAACCGGTCAGATACAGTGCGCCCGGGCGTTAATGAAACCCGAGCACTGGCGCGAGTAATCAATAAGGAAATGATGATGACGATTAGTACGATTATCAGGGATTCCGCAAACGCAGTTTTGCCGGAGGAGGAGCGCAAAATCCCCTGGGATGAACCGGCGTTTAGCCAGCGTATGCTGGAGAATCATCTGTCGCAGGAGCACGACTGGGCCAGCCGCAGGCTGGCGGTTATTGAACAACAGGTGGCATGGCTTGCCGGGCAGCTGCCCGCCGGCGCGCGCATTCTGGATCTCGGCTGCGGGCCGGGTTTTTATACGCGCCAGCTGGCGGAGCGCGGCTTTTGCTGTACGGGCGTGGATTTTTCTCCGGCGTCGATCGCCTGGGCTCGTCAGCAGGCGCAGGCGGCCAGCCTTGATATTACCTATCACCAGCAGGACGTTCGCCACTACCAGCCGGAAGAACAGTTCGATTTCATTATGATGACCTTCGGTGAACTGAATGTGTTCAGCGCGGCTGAAACCCGGGCGTTGGTTAATCGCTGCGCGCAGTGGCTGGTGGCGGGAGGAAAACTGCTTATCGAAGTTCATACTTATGCTGAAGTTAAACGGCAGGGGATGGCTGAACCCAGCTGGCAGCGCTGTCCGCAGGGGCTATTTCTGGATGTACCGCACCTGCTGCTGACGGAGCACGCCTGGGATCCCGCTGCGCAAACCAGCGCAACGCGATTTATGGCGATTGAAGAGAACGGCAACGTGACGCGCTTCGGCAGTCAGATGACCGCCTGGCAGGATGACGCCTGGCTCAACCTGCTGCATACGGCAGGTTTTACCTCAATTATCCGCCCGGATGGGGCGGCATGGCCGGTCAGCGATACTTTTACCGACAAGCTGTACGCGCTGCTGGCCGAAAAAAACGAATCTTATTCTCTTACTACCCACTCAATGAAAGGAATACCAACATTGGATATCCCACGTATTTTTACGATTAGTGAAAGCGCTCACCGCATCCATAACCCGTTTACGCCGGAAAAATACGCCACGCTTGGCCGCGTGCTGCGGATGAAGGCCGGAACGCGGATACTTGACCTTGGCAGCGGATCGGGGGAGATGCTCTGTACCTGGGCGCGCGACCACGGTATTAGCGGCACCGGCGTCGACATGAGCGCGCTGTTCAGCCAGCAGGCTAAGCAGCGGGCAGCAGAGCTCGGGGTTGCCGACCGCGTCACGTTTATCCATCAGGACGCCGCTGGTTATGTGGCCGATGAAAAATGCGACATCGCCGCCTGCGTAGGCGCAACCTGGATTGCCGGTGGGTTTGCCGGGACGATGGAGCTGCTGGCGCAAAGCCTGAAACCGGGCGGGTTCATGCTTATCGGCGAACCCTACTGGCGTCAGCTACCGGCAACAGACGAGATAGCCCACGCCTGTGGCGTCAGCTCGACGACCGATTTCCTGACGCTGCCAGGGCTTGTCAGCGCGTTCGATGACCTCGGCTATGACGTGGTGGAAATGGTACTGGCAGATCAGGAAGGCTGGGACCGATATGAAGCCGCGAAATGGCTGACCATGCGCCGCTGGCTGGAGGCCAACCCTGACGACGACTTTGCGGAGGAAGTCAGGGCCGAGCTAACACTCTCGCCGAAACGCCACGTAACGTACGCACGGGAATACTTTGGCTGGGGCGTGTTCGCGCTCATCGCCAAGTAACAACAGGTTCCCGGTATTTCTGAATGGATATACCGGGGGCTTCGCCTTTGCTTTGATCTGATGCATCACCTGCACAATACATATTCAGTATATTTATTAATCAGGATGTCACCATAAGGAACATCATATGTCACAACATGAACAGTTCTGTCAGGCTTGCGGAATGCCGATGTCGGCGCCCGATGCACACAGTGCCAGTGATAAATATTGTGCGTACTGCAGCGACAGCAACGGCAATCTTAAACCCTGGGAAGAGGCGGTATCAGGCTTGGCCAGCTTCCTTGATTCCTGGCAAAAAGTCGGTCCAGAAGAAGCACAGAAGCGTGCAAAACGTTATCTGACGGCAATGCCTGCCTGGGCTCATAAAGCGGACGAGTGATTTGAAATGGTGTGCTGATCGGCCGGATTGCTCGTTCTGCCGAACACACCCAGCAGCTTCACGCGCTAGCTTTAAATCACGGTGGCACCGACGAGGGAGCACCAGGCCTGCGCCCGCATTACGGCGAAGGTTTTCACAACGCTTACATCATAGACCCCGATGGCAACAAGCTGACATTCGTCTATTACACCGCACAATCCTGAGAACACTAAACCGGGGCCTTAGCGCCCCATCTGAAACTAAACTTATCCCGTAGATTTCAGAGGAGCATAGGATGAGTTGATAAATGCCGAGATTTCTGACAGTTTTTACGCCAGAACGCCATAGTGTGGCAACCGCACCGCGATACCCTTCTCAATCCTTTTAATCTGAACAACAGCATGGCGTCTGCCTGCCCTTCAGGGACGGCTTACGCCTGCGTGTTGTCTGGCAGTAAGGCACAATACTATGTTCGCAAAATCATTTATTGCTTTCGACGGTAGCGGTCATCTGAACGCTATTGCCTGACATGTTGTACTGGCGACTTTAGCAACATGCAGGAAGAGATAACACCATGAGAAAACTGCTTATCGCTGGCCCCACAAAACCTGCAATGATATTTTCGATTAATGAATATCACTCATAGTCCCAATCCTTCTGCCAATAATTATCAACAAGCACAAACCCGTTAACATACCCCTATGTCTTCATGTCCAACGGATCACCATGCTTAATCAACAGGCACAAACACAGTCGGCTACAGCTAAAAAAACCGGTCTATCGTTTCTACTCATTCTCAGCGCCCTGATGGCGCTGACCGTTCAGCTAAAAAAATAAAACGTCGTTATTGATGCCAGACGACACTTTCGTCCAGAGATACCCGCCCTTCCCTGTAACTCAGGGAGGGATGCGTTTTATCTGGGATCCCAAAAGAAATACCATAAAGCAGCCTGAAGCCCTCAGGAACATTCAATAGCCTACGCACTGTTTGGGCAAAATAACTCAGCACTGCCTGTGGAACGCCTGCGTAACCACGGGCTGCCAGGGAAAGCAGGAATGTCTGGGCATACATACCGGCGTCAGAGGCTACGCGAACGTTGTCTCCTACAGCAGGAATGAACAGCAGGGCAACATGAGGCGCGCCGAAAAATCTCACATTACGCTCGACCACTTCTGCGCGACTTAAGTTATCCCCCCGCGCCACGCCCAGTGCCTGATAGTACGAGCGCCTCTGCTCCGAAGCCCGTTGCCTGAATGGCTCGGGATAGGTTTCTTTATCAAACGTAAAATCAAGGCTGTAGTTCCCAGCCCTCAGATCTTCCGTCAGTGCGTGGCTTAATTCACGAAGTTTATCTCCTGCAACAATATGCAGGGTCCAGGGTTGAGTATTGCAGTTGGATGGTGCGCATTGCGCTTCGAGCAAAATGTCTTTGAGGATATCGCTGGGGATGGGAGATGGAAGAAAGGCTCTAGCCGAGTATCTGTTTTTTACTACCTCACTAAATGTTGGCTCTTGCGTACTCATTTGCTTCTCCGCCTGAAAGTAATTTGAAGTGAATGATTCACTCTCTCCCGATCAATCCTGTCACATCAGGCCCATCGTTTTCATTCCCGGTTCCAGATTAGGTCTATGAATTCCATTCATAGCGTCTATTTAAGCAGCGTAATTATCTTTAACCGCAACTTCGTTAATCTGGGTCTATCGCGTGAACACGCAAGCGGAAAATGGCTACAGCTGATGGATATACCCCAGCCTGCGCGGCTGGGGCGTCATTGGAGGCTAACTAAATATTTTTATCGAAGAAGACGTCTAACTTTTGCATTGCCTGGTCAACGTATTTTGGCACCCAATACGTCTCGATATGGGTAGCGCCATCGATCAGGAAGAGTTCTTTGTCCTTCGTACCGGTGGCTTTCGCGAACGCGTCTTCAGTCATATAGAGCGTATCCGCTTTTGTACCGGCAATCATCAGCAGTGGTTTATTGATGAGATTGATATGGTCCGTTACGTCAAAGCTCATTAAATCCAGAAGACTGCTAGTGGTGTATTTAAACGTGGAGTTCGGGTGCGCGTGGGTTTTCCAGTAGTACTCGTAGCCCTGGCGATACAAGGCAAAAGGTAATTTAGCAATCTGTTCATCAGTCAGGTTGGCATCGCCGGAGTAAAGCACTTCTCCTCCGGCTGCTTCCTGAGCACGCGCGTCAGAAGCCTGTTGAAGACGCTGCTGGATAGTATCCAGCTGTGAATCCTGCATACCGTTGCGGCGCACAAGGCCTGAATTAAACATGCTGATGGTTGCTATCGATTTGAACCGCTTGTCAGTTTCAGCCGCAACAAGTGAATACCCGCCACCTCCGCAAATACCCAGCAGACCAAGGCGGGCGGTATCGACACCAGGATACTGGCTGATGTAGTCCGCCATGCCGTGAATGTCCTCAAGACGATTAGCAGGTTTATCCACGCTGCGCGGCATCCCACCGCTAGCACCCTGATACGCCGCATCGGCGGTAATCGTGATGTAGCCCTGCTCGGCAAGACGCTGAGCATACAACCCGGCGACCTGTTCTTTTACGCCGCCATTAGGATGTGCAACCACCACGGCCGGATATTTTTTGGCGGGATCGTAGTTAGCAGGGGTATAGACATTCGCAGCAATCTGGATGCCATGCAGATCGTATTTCACTGGTTGAATGTTGACCTTGCCTTTGACGTTCTCGGTGATGGCTCCGTCATAGACGAGAGTGAATGGATTTTTTTTGTAATCAGCCGCATTGACTGAGGTCACTCCGGCCATAGCCGTGAGTAGCATTGCACTGATAAGCGTGAATTTCATGGTCTCTCCCGATGAGTGTCGGCCTGGTTATACAGGCTCGCAGAATCAAATTTGCAGGCTCAGAGTAGGCGGAGAGGGCTGTCAGCATCGTGACAGGGAAATAACATTTTTGTCAGGAAACAGGCTGGGATGGGAAAGCATTTCTGACAGCGCTGTCAGGTAGCCGTCAGCTTTATGTTGGCAATCACAACGCAGAATGGTCCCGCCTAAATGAGAGTCATGTTTAATTTTCTGAGAAACGGAGCGATCAATGAAAAGCCAGAATGCCCCAACAATGCCAGAGCGGCGCAAGCTATTAGTCGCCGGGGCCGGTATTGCCGCCGCCTCGCTGATTCCGCACGTATCAGCGGCGAGCCAAACCTCTCAGGTCGATTCATCCAGACAATCCAGCCAACGTCCTTCAGCTCCAGGCAAGCGTAAACTCGGGAAGCTGGAAGTTTCTGCCATCGGTCTGGGCGTGCAGAACATGAGTCGTAAATACGACACCTCCGTTCCCTGGCGTCCCGAGATGATCAATGTTATCCACCGTGCATTTGATGAAGGGGTAACGTTCTTTGACGCTGCTGAAGCCTACGGCCCGTTTGAAGTCGAAAAAATTCTCGGGGAAGGCGTCGCCCCGTTCAGGGACAAAATCGTTATCGCCACCAAGTTTGGCTGGAACATTGACCAACAGACGGGTAAGCGTCTGCCGGGCCTTAACAGCAGACCTGAGCATATCCGACAGGTCGTCGACAATATGCTCAAACGCCTGCGTACCGATCGCATCGACTTACTGTATCAACACCGGGTTGATCCACAGATCCCCATTGAAGATGTCGCCGGTGTGGTGAAAGATTTAATGGATCAGGGGAAAGTCCTGCACTGGGGGCTGTCTGAAATGGGCATCAATACGTTGAGACGCGCTCATGCGGCATTACCCGTTACCGCCGTGCAAAGTGAATACTCCATGCTCTGGCGTGGCCCTGAAAAGCAGGTATTTCCGGTGTGTGAAGAGCTGGGCATTGGGTTCGTGCCATGGAGCCCACTCGGCGTGCAATTTTTAACGGGCTGGATTGATGAGAATACCCGGTTCGCTGCCGGTGATTTCCGCGCGACAGAAACGCGTTTCTCGCCTGAAAACTTGCCACACAACTTACAGCTGGTTGAACTACTGAAATCCTGGGCAATAAGAAAAAATGCCGCGCCGGGGCAGATTGCACTGGCATGGCTCCTGGCCCGTAAACCGTGGATTGTTCCCATTCCTGGCACCACCAATAAAGACCATATGCTGCAAAACACAGCGGCTACCGGCGTGTCGCTGACTTCCGCCGAGATGACCGAGCTCACCCGCTCACTGGATGCCATCACTATCCAGGGGCAACGTCTGCCGGATGCCGTGCAGGTTTATTCCGATGTTGAAGCACCGATGAAAAGTTAAGAGGAAGTCCCGTTATGCGCCTGTTGTTAGTCGAAGATGAAGAAAAAACGTCAACCTATCTCAACCGTGCGTTGAGTGAGTCCGGATTTACGGTAGATGTCTCTGCAGACGGCGCTGAAGGTCTTCATTACGCGCTGGAGTTCGACTACGACGCGATAATACTGGATGTGATGCTGCCGGGGATGGATGGTTACCGGGTACTTGAGGGTGTGCGGGCAGCCAAACAGACGCCGGTGCTGATGCTCTCAGCCCGCGGCTCGGTCGATGAACGCGTTAAAGGGCTGCGTCTTGGCGCGGATGATTATCTCCCTAAACCCTTCTCGCTGATTGAGCTGGTGGCGCGTATTCAGGCCCTGGTGCGCCGCCGCGCTACGGATGGCGCGGACATCACCCAGCTGCAAATTCACGACCTGCATCTCGACCTGCTGGCTCGCCGCGTATTTCGCGCCGGAACGCGACTAGAGCTGACCGCAAAAGAGTTTTCCCTGTTGAGCCTTCTGGCCCGGCATCAGGGGGAGATTCTGTCAAAGATGATGATTGCGGAGCAGATATGGGACATGAATTTTGATAGCGATGCCAACGTGGTTGAAGTGGCCATTAAACGCCTTCGGGCCAAAGTGGATGCGCCGTTCGACGTCAAACTGCTGCATACCGTTCGTGGCATGGGGTATGTCCTTGAAGTCCGATCAGAATAGTGAAGGGGATAAACATGCCTAAGCGTTCCATCTCCGTTCACCTGGCGCTGATGTTTGCCTTATCCGCGCTGCTGATTGTGTCCGTTATCGGCATCCTGCTGAGAAGTTCCTTGCATGACTCTTTGCAAAAGCAGATGCACAACGAATTGTTGTTCCGCGAATCATTAATGAGCCCGTGGATCACCGCCCGAACCTCGGCTGAGGGCTGGTCGACGCTGGCCAATAAATTCACCGTATTAACCAATTCTGAAGGTGAACGCGTTCGCTACTGGATAGTGAGCGATAACCCACGCTTTAGCATGGGGGGAACACCACCGGTGGGTGTTGAGTGGTCTTCTTTACAGGAAGGCTTTAATAAAGTGCCCGGCGCATCGGAAGGTGCCTGCTCACTGTTTCTGTTAGTGAAAACGATCCCCGCCAACGGTGAAAGGCCTGAACTGCGCTATATCGTTGCCATCGACTCCACGCCGTATATGGGCACACTGAATGCCTTCACCCGGACGCTGCTCATCATAGCCGCGCTGGGCGTCGTGATTGTCGCCTTGCTGGGATATATTGTATCAAGGATCGGTCTTCGTCCCGTTGGCGCGCTCAGTAAAGAGGCCCGGCATCTTGCACCGGGAGACCATGGCCAGCGCCTGAATACCCGCGCGTTACCCGAAGAACTGCAGCAACTGGCGTCATCCTTTAACGGCGTGTTAGAACGTCAGGAAATCGCCTGGCGTCAGCTTGACAGCTTTAACGCCGATGTTGCGCATGAGCTCCGTACCCCGCTGACAAACCTTATCGGCCAGACGCAACTGGCTCTCTCACGCCGACGTTCACATGATGAACTGGAAGAATTACTGGGTTCCAATCTGGAAGAACTTGAACGCATGACGTCTATCGTTAACGACATGCTGTTCCTGTCCCATGCCCATGCGGGTGAACATGCGTCCCAGCTTACCCAGGTGTCCCTGCGCGAAGAAACCCTGAAAACAGCGGAGTATGTGGAACCCTCTTTTGCTGAAAAGCAGCTTTCGCTGAATGTTGAGGGAGATGTTACCGCGTACATCGACCGACGACTGTTCCACCGCTCACTGGCCAATTTACTGGAAAATAGCGCAAGACACTCCCCCTCCAACAGTACGGTTACGGTGCGGTTAAGCGAAACCGGTCATCAAGCCTGTGTTGAAGTGTCAAACCGGGGCGATCCAATAGCACCAGATCACTTACACCGGCTTTTCGAGCGGTTCTATCGCGTTGACACCTCCCGGGCCAGGAGTGATACCCATCATGGACTGGGCCTGTCGATCGTGCGTGCCGTCGCCATTATGCACCGGGGAGATGTCTTTGCCCGTAGTGAAGGAGGCATCAATACTTTTGGCCTCACCTTTGCGCTACAAGCGGATAAAGCGGCAGACAATGCTCAATCCGGTACTGAGCCGGGACCCGGGTTAGCTGACAGAATTGTCAGGGGGGCGTCAGCCTGACGTCATTACCCTCCCGATAAAATCATCGCAGGCAATCCCCTCTTCATTGATAAGGACGCTTTGCATGATCGGACATTTACGTTACCTCGGGCTGTTATTGCCCCTTTTCGCCTTTTCATCCTGGGCAGCGGAGCAAAATCCCGCTGCCCATATCGCCCCCGCCGGAAGCCAAAACGCTGTATATGGGGCAGAGGAGTACTTTACCGGGCGCGTCCGGGTTGATCCTCTCTTCAAACCGGATAACGAGATCAGCGTTTCCGGGTCTTATGTCACCTTTGAGCCTGGGGCGCGTTCCGCCTGGCATACCCATCCGGCAGGTCAGCGGTTGATTGTGACCTCGGGTGTTGGGCTCACCCAACAAGAAGGCCAGCCGGTGCAGGTTATCCGCGCGGGTGACGTTGTTTCTTGCCCGGCGGGCGTCAAACACTGGCACGGCGCGGCCCCCGGCAGCGCGATGACGCATCTGGCGATAAGCGGGATTGTAGACGGCAAAAGCGTTAACTGGATGGAGAAAGTGACAGATGAACAATACCACGCCCATTAAGGCATTAGCGGCAACGGTACTGCTGACCTTTGGTTTTGGTCTCGCGGCACATGCTGCGCCCGTCAATAAAGGAGCCTCAGAAATGAACCACGAACAAAAGGTTTCAGATACACTGTCAGCCCGCCAACAGGCCATCCCGTTGATTGCGGCATCGATGGCCAGCAGTCAGATGGATAAGCTGAATGCAGCCCTGAATCAGGGACTGGATGCCGGACTCACGATAAACGAAACCAAAGAGATTCTCGTCCAGCTTTATGCCTATACGGGCTTCCCCCGTAGCCTGAATGCACTTAGTGAACTGATGAAGGTCGTCGAAGCACGTCAACAACGTGGTATCAAGGACATTGAGGGTAAAGAGCCGGTTGCGCCGATCCCAGTCGGGGATGAGCTTCGCCGTGTCGGTACCGCAAACCAGACAAAAATCTCAGGCGCTCCCGTCCAGGGCCCGCTGTTTGATTTTGCCCCGGTCATTAACCAGTTCCTGCAAACGCACCTTTTCGGCGACATTTTCGCCCGCGATAACCTCGACTGGCAAAGCCGCGAGCTGGCAACGGTTGGCGCATTAGCGGCCACGCCGGGCGTCGAATCACAACTGCTGTCGCATACGCGAGCAAGCATGCGGGTCGGCCTGACGGCAGCGCAGCTGCGCCAGCTGGCACAGGTTCTGCGTGAACATGGCGAAAATGATGCAGCAACGCGAGCTGAAAAGGCGCTGCAAGTGGCTCTCGCAAACCAGTAGGAGTTGGCTATGGAGCATGATCCCACTCGCCGAATGTTAATCACCGCACTTGCCGGGCTGACGCTGGCGAACGTTTCGCTGGCGACAGCTGCCAACGCCAACGTACAGGGTAAAAGCCATGTTCTGGTGGCGTACTTTTCCCGCAGCGGAAATACACGGGTGATTGCGGGCGTCATTCACCGCAGCCTGAATACCGATCTGTTTGAAATCGAACCGGCTACGCCTTATCCGGAAGACTATTTTCAGACCGTTGAACAGGCGAAAAATGAGCGTGAGCGGGGCGTAAAACCCGCATTGAAAAATAGCATCGCAGATATCTCACGCTACGAGACCGTGTATTTAGGCTTTCCGATCTGGGGGACCAGCGTGCCGCCTGTCGTGCAAGCATTTCTCAGCAGCCACAACCTTGCGGGCAAATTACTCATCCCCTTCATTACTCACGGTGGCTACGGTAAAGGAGACAGCGACGACATCCTTGCCCGTCTCGCCCCTACTGCGCGTAGGGAAAAACCGCTGGTTATTGAATGCGACCAGGAGCGAAGAACCACTGAAACGGTCACCAGTTGGTTAGAGACAATACGCAGTTAATCGTCCGCATTCATGAGTCTGCCAAATAAGGGCAATCAGGGGTGCTAAATAATTAACGCTGACAACTCAGATATGATTGAACGGCAAACATAACAGAGGATGTAATCTTGAAGACAATCTTAAAAACGCTGGCCATCTGCGTGATGGCGAGTGGTCTGGTGGCTCAGTCGGTATACGCCGGGCCGCTGGTCATTCAGGAACAGGGAAGCTTTTCTGCTGGTGGCACTGTCATCACCGCACCAGGAACATTTGACGCGAAAAAGCCGCTGGACTCTGCTGGCCAAACCTATCATGGCGATCATGCCTCAGTGTTCTACCAAATCCCGGAGAATCCGCATAAATACCCTATCGTCATGCTGCACGGCGCAGGTCAGTTCTCCCGTACCTGGGAAAGCACCCCGGATGGTCGCGAAGGGTTCCAGAACATATTCCTGCGTCGCGGGTTCTCAACTTATCTTGTCGATCAGCCGCGTCGGGGCAGCGCCGGACGCACGACTGTAGAAGGTGCTGTTACGCCAAAACCGGATGAACAGATGTGGTTCAACCAGTTCCGCGTTGGCGTGTGGCCAGAGTATTTTAAAGGTGTTCAGTTCTCTCACGACAAAGAAGCACTGAATCAGTATTTCCGTCAGATGACCCCGAATACCGGGCCGTTTGATATCAATGTCATCTCTGATGCGATGTCCGCCGTAGTGGATAAATCCGGCCCCGCTATCCTCTTCACCCACTCTCAGGGTGGCGGACCAGGCTGGTACACGGCGATGAAAAATGACAAGGTCAAAGCCATTGTCGCCTTTGAGCCTGGCAGCAGCTTTGTCTTCCCTGAAAAAGAACTCCCAGCCCCTATGCCAAGCGCGTTCGACACGCTGAAGGGTGAGCCGGTGCCGATGGAGCAGTTTATGGCTCTGACCAAAATGCCGATTCTGATTATTTACGGCGATAACATACCGGATAAACCTGTCGCCATGCCCGCGCAGGACAGCTGGCGCGTACGTCTGGCGATGGCTCGCGAATGGCGTGATGTGGTGAACAAGCATGGCGGGGATGTCACTGTGACGCATCTGCCTGAAGTGGGAATCAAAGGGAATACCCACTTCCCGTTCTCTGATCTCAATAATGTGCAGATTGCTGATTTGGTGAGTCAGTTCCTGAAAGAAAAAAATCTGCAGTAGAAAGAAGTCGTATTGAGCCTTCATTATTGAAGGCTCAATACCAATATCAGCATTAGCGATCGTGAATTTTCACACCAAGACAGCCACGCACAAATTCAGGGTTAAAGTGCTTCACGGCATCACCAACGTAGCCTAAATCGAGCGTGTTAATTTGTTCCATTTCACTCTCAGTCAATGCGAAATCCCAGATGGCAAAGTTCTCTTCAATACGTTCTTGACGGGTGGATTTAGGGATAACAGTGACACCACGCTGCACATTCCAGCGCAGGACAACCTGAGCAACTGTTTTTTTGTGAGTATCAGCAATTCGCTGCAGCATTTCATTTTCATAGGGCTTATGCCTTCCGCCGCCTAAGGGGGCCCATGCTTCCGGCTGAACGTTGTAATACTTCATGGTTTCAAGTGCAGCAGGCTGCGCAAAGTAAGGATGCAATTCAACCTGGTTCACCATTGGCCTGATTCTGACGGTTTCGCAGAAATTTGCTAATACATGAGCATAGAAATTAGACACCCCAATCGCCTTAAGCTTACCGGCATCATAGGCATCTTCCAGCGCACGCCACGCGCTGAAGTAATCACGCATGGCCTGATGCAGTAAATAAAGGTCAAAATATTCCAGCCCTGATTTTTCTAACGACGCTTCAATTCCTGCTTTGGCCATATCGTAACTGGCCATGTCCTGTACCCATAGTTTTGAGGTAATAAACAGCTCTTCGCGGCTGCATAACCCTTCGGCAATAGCCTCGCGTACGGCGTCACCAACGGCATCTTCATTACCGTAAACTGCTGCGGTATCGATAAGGCGGTAGCCAGTACGAATAGCAGTCAATACTGACTGTTTACACTCTTCTTTATCTGTTACCTGAAAAACACCAAAACCAGCCATCGGCATTTTCAGGTTATTGTTTAATAATGAATAATTCACTTTTGAATTCCTCTGCCATACCTGAATAATCATTCTGGAATAAAAAGACAGACATGAGTAAGGCGCGAAATCTGATATGACTTATGCACGATTTTCATAAATTACGCCCCAGAAAATCGACCAGCTTAACGCCGTAAATTACCTATCCATTAAGTGCCCCTTCGCTATGCATTACGCTACACTACTCCATCACTTTCTTTTGGCAGTAAGGGGGGGGGCAGGTTGGCACGGGAAAACCTTAATGATTTAATGGCGTTTATAGTCGTCGCGCGTGAAAAGAGCTTTACCAAAGCAGCGGCACATTTAGGCGTTTCACAATCAGCCCTCAGCCATACCATTCGAACCCTCGAATCCCGTCTTGGGATGAAACTTCTGACCCGCACCACGCGCAGTATTTCGTTAACCGATATAGGGCAATCCATGTTCGATGACCTCGGCCCTTATATCGATGGGATCCAGGGGCGATTACAGTCGCTGAAGGACCTCAACAGTAAAGCCGCCGGTACGGTACGTATATCAACGTCAGATTATGCGATTGGCTCTGTCATATGGCCCAAGCTTGAGCCACTACTCAAGGAATACCCGGATATTACTCTGGAGCTGATTGATGACTATGCGCTGACGGATATTGTCTCCGGCCGGTTTGATGCAGGAACGCGGCTCGGTGAGCAAATCTCTAATGGCATGATCTCCGTGCGTATCGGCCCGGATGTGCGCTTTGCCGTCGTCGGTTCTCCTGACTATTTTTCCCGCCACCCTTATCCGCTGCATCCTAACGATCTTATTGATCACAGCTGCATCAATCTTCGGTTTCCCACCCACGGTAATTTGTATGTCTGGGAGTTCGAAAAAGAGGGAAAGAGCCTGAACGTCAAGGTCAGCGGTCAGCTGGTGTTTAGTCGTATCTATCAGAATTTACAGGCTGCCATAGAAGGATATGGGCTGGCACATGTTCCCCGTGATATAGCAGAGAAACAGCTCGCCCGCGGCGAACTGATCAGCGTCCTTGAAGACTGGTGTCCTTACTGGGATGGTTATTACATCTACTACCCGGAAAACAGAAATCATTCGAAAGCTTTCCAGCTCGTTATTGACGCGCTGCGCCACTACAAACATCCCTGAACAGGCCCTGGCAGGATTAACGACCTGTGACTCCTGGAAGAAAAAAGCCAGAACCTGTTCAGGTGCTGGCTTTTGCGAATCGTCAGCCGTCAGGCCTGGTTTCTGCCTGTAAATACCTCTTTAAATACGGGTAAAGCTGAGAAAATGTTTGGCCAGCCCGCCACAAAGGCCAGCTGTGTCAAGACCTCTGAGGCCTGAGTCTGGGTCAAACCATTATCCATCGCCCGATTAAGATGATACGGCACTTGCGCCACTTGCCCGGCGGTAACCAGTGCACTAACCGTTACCAGACTTCGGTCCCGTGGTGCCAGACCCGGCCGCAGCCATAGGTCCAGGAATAGTGCATCCGTGGTGTATTTCACGACCCCCGGTGATACCTTGCCAAAGTTTGACTCAACCATCGTGGCACGTTGGTTTTCCGACGCTTTATCCAGAGGCAGGAAATCCACTTTATCCCCTGGCAAGGATGCCGTATCGATATGGCGGTGCGCAAAGACGTTGCGGGCAACCAGCGCCGCAGAGGTGGCGTTTGGCCAGCCAGCATAAAATGCCAGATGGGTAATAACCTCGGAGATTTCAGCGGGCTTCACGCCGCTATCCAGCGCCACGTTAAGGTAGTGCGGAAGCTCAGCCGTATCATTCCGGCTGATGAGTGCTGCAATCGTGACCAGGCTGCGGTCGCGACGTGACAACTCCGGACGATTCCAGAGATCTTTTTCAATAAATCGTTCAGCATACGCAGCCATAGCGGGTGCGACTTCAGCAACGGCGCCATGTGTATCTTTTTGTGTCATTTTCAAACTCCTGTTTTGCGTGGTTTGGGAAACGCATCCGCTCATCAATAACAGAGAAAGAATCGCCAGAAATGTCCTGCTTATCATTCATTTTCTCCCGCCGAGTGACGATTATTCCGTCAACAGTTCAAATCTGGCGCTGTAGGCATCAGGGTGGACGGGCAATGCATCTGGCTCATCTAATTGCCCAAGTTTCATTAAGCCAGACACATAGCTATGGGATTTATAAAAAATAGCCAGATTTCCCCAGGGCGCATAAAGGGTTATATCGCCTTTTTTTGCTGACGTTCCTTCGGGTGAACCTTCGGTGGTCAACCGGGAAGGTAAGTCACTTATTTTCTCCTCCCCGGCATAATCTTTCAGTTGCAACGTAAGCGGTAATAAGGCCGCAAATTCTCGGCTCGCAGGAGAGTTATTCAGGGTCGCGGTAAGGGTTTTATCGTTAAGTATGATATTTATCTTCATTACATTTTCCTCTGTATTCCGCGCGCTCGCCGTAGCCGAAAACATGAATATCAGACCCAATATGCCCCATCCTGAAAATCTGGAAAATACACGTTGGTTTTTTGAATAAATAAACATGAGGAGCCACTCGGACGACATCAATTGCGACTGTTTTTAAAAAAGACGCAGAGGCGTTGTGAAAGCGGTAGCCAACGCGCGCTACCGCCTGTGTATTTGCGTTTATTCTGCGCTCAGCGAGGCCATATCAATGACGAAGCGGTGGGCCATGTCTCCCTGTGCAAGGCGAGCGAAAGCATCGTTGATCTGATCGATATTAATCATTTCGCACTCAGGATAGACATCGTGCTTCGCGCAGAAATCCAGGACTTCCTGGGTTTCCGCAATGCCGCCGATCAGCGAACCCGCAACGCGACGGCGACCCATGATCAAAGGAACCGTGAGCGGTTCATCCATCAGACCAACCTGGCCGACAATGACTAACGAGCCATCAATATCCAATAACGGGGTATAGATATTCAGGTCATGCTTAACGGGTGCTGTATCAATAATTAAATCGAATGCACAGGCTGAATCCTGCAATGCCTGCGGATCGGAAGAAGGCAAAATGCCTTTCGCACCCAGCGCCTTTGCCTCTTCCTCTTTGTTCTTATTGCGGCTGATGACGGTCACCTCGGCCCCCATCGCCACGGCCAGCTTAACCGCCATATGGCCCAGGCCACCTAATCCGATCACGCCAACGCGGCTTCCCGAGCCCACATTCCAGGTACGCAACGGAGAGAAGGTGGTGATACCAGCACAAAGGATCGGCGCGGTCTTTGCCAGATCCATATTTTCCGGCACACGCAGGACAAACTCTTCGCGTACGACAATATGTTTGGCGTATCCGCCCTGAGTGATTTCGCCGCTCAAGCGATCCGGTGCGCCATAGGTAGGCGTCATCCCGTTACGACAGAATTGCTCTTCGCCATGCTCACACTGATCGCAGTGCATACAACTATCCACCATGCAGCCAACGGCAACATGATCGCCTGGATGAAATTTTTTGACGTTCTGCCCCACGGACGTGACGACACCCACAATTTCGTGGCCCGGGATCAACGGGTAAGGCTGCGGGCCCCAGTCTCCGTTGACCGTATGCAGATCTGAGTGGCAAACGCCGCAATAAAGAATTTCAATGGCGACATCGTTTTCACGTAAATCGCGACGTTCAAAATGATAAGGAACCAGTTTCGCGTCGGCAGCGTGCGCTGCATAACCAACCGTTTTCATTAATACCTCATGTTCTTTTTCAATTTCAGAATCAGAAAAGCCCCCGATTAGCGCGTGCAATTAACCAGCAAGCGATGCGAAGAGTATTTGTCAAAACGTACATAACGGTAACAACAACGACTTTCTCAGTACAACAGCACAGTTGAGATAGCAGTAATGAACAAAATTAATAAATCCCAGAGGGGTACCCTAAATGTCTACAACATTCACAGCGCCATGCTTAATAATGGGTTGCTGGTTTTTATCACGCTGTTGTGGACATCAGAAAATCGATCAGGTCTTTGACTAATTTGATGTTGCCGGAATTTTTCGGATGATAGAGATAAACGGGCAGATATGTTTTCCCATGAAGGTCAGCGCTTTGCATGCGGGCATGAAGTATCTTACTCGGCAGGCATTGTAGGGTGCTAGTCGTGATCAGTTGTCTGGTTGATGACAGTTAACGGTGTCGGGAAGAAACTCGCCCACTTCGGATCGTCAAACATCAGAAAAGAGACATCTTGTGGGACCGACAAGCCACACTTGTAATTCGGCTAACCACCTGCCCCTTGAGCAGCCATATTCCGCAATCGTGCGATATTTCGCGCTGGCGGCTCGCCATATTTGCGCTTGTAATCGCGACTGAAATGAGACTGGTCTTCATAACCAACTTGACCCGGACACCGAAGCCATACTCAATGAAGACAACTAATGTCCTTGCGTTAAATTATCGGAATTGAATAACGGATCAATGTGCCATTTCAAATGTCACATCAATATTACCCGTATGTCTGAAAATCCCCACTCCAGAGTGGATTCGGCCCACTTTCTGAAGGTTACCTATCCGTTCATTGTTCTGTTCGTACATGATGACGAAGCTGTGGCGGGGTGCCCAGTAAACAATATCGCCCACCTCATAACCGCTGGTTTTCGTTTCGTTTGCCGGCAGCGCATCCCGGAACCGGTAGCACATTTCACGTCCATATAAATCCTCCATAGGCAACGTCAGCGGAAAACGAGAGACCAGCGCCCGGGTGGTGGCGTTGTCATAAAACGTTGCCGTCATCACCTGGTCACCTGCCGTGATCTTGACCCGGATGCCTTCAGCCTCGGCACCCAAAGATGAGAATGAAACAGCCGTCAGGGCCGCCAGAGCAAGCATGGCCGGTTTGAACATAAAACTCTCCGTTTTTTTTATATTTTCTGGAATAACGGCACTGCAACAGTGCCGTTCAAATAGCGTGTTATTTATCTGTTTTGAGATTGGTGTTAAAGAATGAGACTAGCTTGTCCCACGGGATGAGTTCAGTGCGGTCATACAGGTCGATACGGTTAGCGCCCTTAATCTCCACCAGCTCTTTCGGCTCTGCGGCCATTTTATAGGCGGTATCGGTATATGTGCGGGATGGTGCAGCATCACCCACGACAAAGAGTATTGGTCGCGGTGAAATGGACTCGATATCGATAAACGGATGGAAGTTCATGAACTTCGCATAGGTCGCCGGTGTTGAGCGGCGATCGTTGGATGCCACCTTACCGCGCTCCGTCTGATAAAAGTCATTGGACTCTTTACCTTCGATGAACACCGGATCGTTTTGCCCGGGACCATAAACGGGTTGCCCGGTTTCAGCCGTTTTGTAGCGTTGTTCTGCTGCAATTGCCAGGTCCTTGTTTCTCATTTCCACGGTCCGCTCATGGTTCAGACCGGTACGGAAATATTCGCCCATATCGTACATGCTGACGGTGGCAAGCGCCTTAATGCGCGGGTCTATTTTTGTCGCGGCGATGGCAAAGCCGCCGCTACCGCAGATGCCTATCACGCCAATTTTTTCACGATCCACAAATGCGCGCGTTCCGAGGAAATCAACGGCAGCGCTGAAGTTTTCTGCATAGACATCAGGCAGCACGGCCCCACGCGGCGTACCCGCACTCTCACCCCAGAAAGACTGGTCGAAGGACAGCGCAACAAAACCGGCTTCCGCCATTTTGGTTGCGTAGAGGTTAGCTGCCTGCTGTCTAACTGCTGCAAAAGGATGGCCGACAATAAGGGCGTCATATTTTTTACCGGCTTCCATAGTGCGGGGAGTAAATAACGTGCCGGTAACTTCCATACCGTAAATATTTTTGAATTTTACGATTTCAGTTTTCACCTTATCGCTTTGATAGAAATTATCCGCACCGTGAGACATATCCGCCGCGACGGCAGTGTTTGCCCCCATACCCAGAGCGACGCTGAGTATCGTCAGTGCGGCCAGGGTTTTCAATTTCCCTTTTGAATGCAATTTCATATTACCTCCTGAATTAAATAACGGTGTTTAGACAAACGGAGTGAAAAATCCGGAGAACAATAAACCTCCGGACAGCAGGACCTGTTCAGGCCGGATTTTGTTGACTCTGGCCCGGGCGTTTTAACAGCAGGAATGCCACCACAGCGGTTGACAGCACTGCCAGCGCGCCGGCCAGAAATATCGCCTTCAGCCCAAGATGGCTTCCTACCCAGCCGAGCGCAGGGCTGCCGATCGCCATTGCCACGTCAAGAAATGCTGTGTAGATGCCCATCACCATGCCGCGGTTCTGGGGTGTTGAACCACTGATGGCTTCAATACCGAGGCCCGGGTAAACCAGTGAGTAGCCAAACCCGGCTAAGGCAGCACCTGTCGTCGCAATCAGGGACGTACCGGCAAGCCATATCAGGAACAGCCCGGCGGCCTGTACGAGCACAAAAATCAGCGCAATACGCGCGCCACCAAAGCGATCTGGCAGATGGCCCGCAACGGTTCGGGCAGCAATCAGCGCAACGCCAAAGGCAGTGAATGCCATCCAGACGGGCTGCCAGTTCATGGCGCTGTAATACAGTGAGCTGAAGGCCAGAATGGTGCAGTACCCTGTGCTGGCCAGTGCCGCGCCCAGCCCCGGTAACCAGACGGCGTGCATGACGGAACCAAAGGTTGCTTGTGCGGCATGGGGATGGGGCGCTACCGCGGGCATGCGGGCGAGATATGCCAGTACCAGCAGCGGAAGCAGGAGCGTCAGTAGTGCGATCGCCTCAAAGCCGAAGGCATCAAACAACATCGTGCCCACCGGCCCGCCGAGTGCCATAGCAGCAAACATTGCGGTGCCCACCCAGGCGATAACCTTACCTGCGTGCTCTTTATCCACGAGGGCCAGACCCCATGCCACGGCGCCGGTAATGATGAAGCTTTCCGCCCCCCCAAGGATCGCGCGCCCGGCAAGCAGTACACCCACTGACAGTACCGGCATGCCGACCAGCCAGAGCGACACCTGGTACAGTAGCCCTGAAACGGCCGCGGCGATGAGCCCGGCCACCACGCCCTTTTTGGCGCCGCGCCTGTCTGAATAACTTCCGGACCACACCCGGGAAATCAGCGATGCCGCAAACTGTGCCCCGGCGACCAGGCCCACGATAAAGGTCCCGAACCCCAGGTCATTTTTGACATGCAGCGGCAGGACAGGAAGTGCCACGCCGATAATAATAAAGCCGACCAGTACCGCAGCCATCACCGGCATCAGTGCAGAGACAACACCGGCACCGGAGATTGTGTGAGAATGTTTTACAGGCATTTAATGCAGCCCCTTACCTTTAAATGAACAGAATGTCGTATACGCGTATGTAATTTTCGGGCGCGAAGTAGCCCGCAGAAAATTCAGGTTTGAATTTCCTGTGTTGAAAGATGCGTTATCTGGTAATGCTTTTTTTATATCCGGATGATATAAACCATCCGGATATAATGCAGGCGTCAGCTACCCGCCTGGTTGTGTTTCAATAAACCTGTACGGTCGGCCGGAAAAGTATTTCGTTAACATCCACGTCGTCAGGCTGGCTGATGGCAAATGCAACGACCCGCGCAAAAGCCTCTGTCGGGATCGCATTCTCGTAGGTTTTCGACATACCTTTCGCAATATCTTCGTCGGTGATGGTTTTAGTCAGTTCGGTATCTACCGCGCCGGGAGAAACAATAGTTGTGCGGATATTCCAGGGCTTCACTTCCTGACGCAGGCCTTCTGAAATAGCGCGGACGGCCCATTTGGTACCGGCATAGACGGCTCCGCCGGGCCCAACTTTGTGTCCGGCTACTGATGACACGTTGATAAACTGTCCGGACTTCTGCGCTTTCATATACGGCAGCGCGGCGGCAATACCGTAAAGTACGCCCTTAATGTTCACGTCGATCATCCGGTCCCATTCATCCACCTTCAGCTTGTCGAGCATCGAACTCGGCATTAAGCCGGCGTTATTGATGATGACGTCAATACGGCCGTGCAGCTCTACCGCCCGGTCAACAAGGGACTGGACCTGTGTACGGTCCGTCACGTCGGTACGCAGTATGGCTCTGGCATCCAGCCCCAGTTCGCCGGCAAGTTGCTCAAGCTTCTCCATACGGCGCGCCCCCAGGACCACCTTTGCGCCCAGTTTCGACAGGTGTCGGGCTGTTTCTGCTCCCAGGCCGCTGCTGGCACCGGTGATGACGATGATTTTGTTTTCGATACCCTGAGACATACTGTCCTCCTGTAAGGAATGGTTATTTCGACTCACGCTGCTCAAACACCGTTTTGAAAACCGGCGCGGCGGAAAAAGCATTAGGCCAGCCGGAGTAGTAGGCAAGGTGACTCAGTGCGCCTGAAGCCTGCTGCCGGGTCAGGCCGTTATTCATTGCCCGGTTAAGGTGCGGCGGAATTTGCTGTACCTGCCCGTTTGCAATCAGGGCAGACAGGGTCACCAGACTTCTGTCCCGTGGTGCAAGCCCGGGACGCAGCCACAATTCCCGGAAAAGCACGTCGGTGGTGTCGCTGACAAGCCCCGGCACCGCGCTACCGATACTCTGTTCCACGCGTGCAGCGCGAGCTGCTTCCGCTTTTTCATCGATCAGCAGCAGCGCCTCCTCCGCGCGAGGAAGCTGTTCAGCGTTAATTCCTTTTTGCAGGAATATCTCTTTCGTTACCGCTGCGGCCGCAATGGCATTGCCCCAGCCGGCATAGAACGCCAGCTGCGTGATGGTTTCGGAAAGCTCAGCCGGCTTAACACCGTTTTTCAGCGCCAGCTCCAGCTGCTCCGGTAAAAGTACGGTCTGATTCCGGGCAATAACCGCTGCAACGGTCACGAGGCTGCGATCGCGTGGCGACAAATCGTTTCTTTTCCAGAGGTCTCCTGCCAGCCTGGTGCTGGCATAGCGTCCGAGCGCGGGGGATACTGCCTCTATGTCGGTGTCTGACAGCGGGCCCCGCTGCGCCCCCGTTTCTGCAAGGGCGCCAGCCGATCCGAGAGAAAGCGCCAGCGCAACTGCCGTTGAAGTTTTCATATTATCCCCCTTACTGGTACTGTGCGTCTGAGACGGGCTCCTGCCAGTCCACGTTCTTACCGTCCACCATATACGTCATGGCCAGATGGCTCATGGGGGACGTCGCCGTGGCACCATGCCAGTGGCGTACAGTTGCAGGGATCCATACAACATCACCCGGAGCGATATCCTGGCGCGCTTTACCTTCTTCCTGAACCCAGCCTTTACCGGCCGTAACAATCAGCAACTGCCCGGCGGGGTGAGTATGCCAGGCCGTGCGCGCACCCGGGGCGAAATCCACCTGGCCCAGATTGGCACGCGTGGACGCGTTTGGCGGCAACAACGGGCTGACAACAGCATGACCCGAGAAGTTATCGGCCTTGCCGACGACAGAAGGTGTCTGCCCGTTACGGCGAATTTCAATGCCTTCGGCAGAAACCTGGGCGGCCCCCAGTACGGATATGGCTACAGCAGCAATAATCGCTTTCATATTTCACCTCGCTGGTTACTTTCGGCTAAATGGCGTAGCGGATTACATAAATTCCCTGCAAATGAAAACGCCTTTTGCCGGGAGTAATGGTTATTTAGTGAACGAAGAAAGTATATCTGAGGACGCATTAAGTGATTAGATGGTAAAATGAGATTGAAATTATAAGGAGAACCTCTAAATGGCTGATGATAATCTGAATGCCCTTGCTGCATTTATGGTGGTGGCTAAGGAACAGAATTTCACGCGAGCGGCAAAACGTCTGGGTGTTTCACAGTCAGCGCTCAGTCAGACTGTTCGTGTTCTGGAAGCACAACTCGGGATCCGGTTGCTTAACCGAACGACCAGAAGAGTTGTCCCAACTGAAGCTGGGGAACGTTTACTCGCTTCAGTCGGACCTCAGATAGAGGATATTCAGCGGCAGTTAATGGTGCTGAGTGAATTACGTGATAAGCCAGCCGGTACAATACGACTTACCGCAACAGAATATGCAGCAGAGTCAATACTCTGGCCAGCAGTGTCGCGTCTCGTAAAAAAATACCCCGATATTAAAGTCGAAATTCTTACAGATTATGGGCTGACTGACATCGTAAGAGATCGTTTTGATGCCGGTGTACGTCCCGGAGAAACTATTGCCAAAGACATGATTGCCGTTCGTATTGCGCCAGATATGCGGATGACAGTGGCGGGATCTCCAGATTATTTCAGTAACAGGCATGTGCCCATTACTCCACAGGAATTGACAGAACACTGTTGTATAAACCTGCGCCTTTCCGGGCATGGAGGACTCTATGCATGGGAGTTTGAAAAGGACGGGCGAGAGCTGAATGTGCGAGTTGATGGTCAACTGGTTTTTAATACGGGAAGCATGATACTGAAAGCGGCGCTTGAGGGTCGAGGGCTAGCCTATCTACCAGAAGGGCAACTTGAACCCTATATAGCATCCGGGGCTCTTATTCGCGTACTTGAGGATTGGTGTGAACCTTACTCTGGATATCATCTTTACTATCCAGGCCACCGACAACCCACTCCAGCATTTAGCCTTCTAGTTGATGAACTTCGCTATTCAACACGCGAGAAGCATCAGAGTTAATCTTTCCTGATAAATGACGGTCAGCTATGAGCGAGAAGCGGGCATATGATGTTTAGAAACCGCGCGATTTGCAGTTAAGCAATCCAAGTTACTGAGATACCATAGTTGGAACTGCTGGTGGTTTTGTGTGAAACACAGTCATTATCACTATAAGGAAATGAAAGTTGAAATGAATACTAAACTTTTAGCCTATTTAAACAATGAGTTACATGGAGTGTGGATAAATAGTGAAAATCGCAATATCCACATAATACTTAAATCAAGCATCCCTATAATTAAATCCGTCTGGTCAGGAGCACCTATCCATCTTTTGGTAGGTTTATCTACTAAAAAAATATACTAGTGATCGGGATGTTGATTGAAGATAATGTCGATAATCCATTTTTACTGGCCTATCCACCAAGAGAAGAAGATGAAATCAAAGGGCTGGATTTGTTATTGTCAGGTGATTATGATGGTATTCAATTAACATTTTTTGACTCGCATACAATGCGTGTTATGGATCTGAAAATAAAAATTTCGGAAAATTTATCGGATAAATATTTAAAAAATTTTTGTGCTAATTCCTATTTTCTCAATTCAGGATTTAGGGAAGGCAATGAAGCAATGGATGAATTCTGCAACAATGCTTTGACTGGTAGCGAGAAAATATTCAGTCTGCCACTAAGTGTAATCGATAAAAAATCTTACCTTGCAAGTGTTCATGAACCAAACGATACCGAATTAACATATGAATTTAGCGCCAGCAAAAACGGCTCTGAGGGATATGAGCAGGAAGCTCTTATAAATCACGCTTTGCGGCAAATTTTCTCACCTGAAGAAGTGTTTTTTTCTCCCGATGTTATTGAGGGTAATAAAAAAAGAGAACTAGTTGATATTCTTGTTGTAGAAAATGACCACGTATTATCTATACAGTCTAAAGCATCATCATTGATTGAAATGGGATTAAAATCTCATGAGAAGCTTTGTAGCATGTATAAGAAAAAAGCATTACAAGGTATCGATCAGGTTAAAGGCGTTATCCCAATTCTAAATAATGATGTGGTTATTAGTCATGATGGGATGGAACATTTAATAAAGAGAAGAAGGGGTGTTTATCATTTGGTGATAATCTCAGATCTTGTTTTAGAGAAAGAAGATGCTGAAAAAATTTATAACGAAATTAGCAACCTTAAAGAGTCAAAAGGGGCGAGAGTTTTAGTTATGAGTCTTGATGGTCTTGTAAATTTTATAAAACTATCAAGATTAAATAAAAGAATGTTTTGGGAAATGCTGGAGACTAAATACAAGTTCAGCATAAAAAACCGTACAATTTTAATTAGAGATATCGACTCTAGCCAAGAGAATAATCTACCATTACTTGCCACTGATCAATACCTATCACTTCTTCGAGGTAAGGGAAAATTAAAATAAATTTTATCAATGATACCGTTGCCACGTACCGAGGCTGGCTTATGAACTGCACAGAAGGGTTTTCCAGCAGTTCTGCGACCGCAGCTGCACATCGATGCCGGATTGTGCCTGCAATTATGCAGCTGGCCGCGTACTCAGCTAAGAGAATCTGCTGGCACTGGACGGAATAACCCGAACGTCCAAAGAGCGCGCAGTTTCATGTCAAAAAATAAACAGCTTGTCTGCTTCTGGCACAGGGCTGCTGTTGCAGCCCTGACAACCTTAGACTTCAATCGATTCAGAGATCTCTAACGCATCATCGACTTCAATGCCCAGATAACGAACTGTGCTTTCCAGTTTCTTATGACCCAACAGAAGTTGGATCACCCGGAGATTCTTGGTTTTCTTGTAGATCAGGTAAGGTTTTGTTCTTCTCATGGAATGTGTGCTGTAAAGCGAATCTTCGAGACCAAGCTTTTCTACCCACCCATGAAAGATTCGGTTGTATTGCCGGGTTGAAATGTGATGGTTAGTTCCGACCCGAGACCGAAACAAGAAGTCTTTACTGTGCAAATTGCTAAGCTTTATCAATGCAGCAACAGCTTCTCTTGCCCCTTTGGTTATCTCGAATTGCACAGGGCTACTGGTTTTCTGTTGCAGCACCGTAGCTCTGCTTGAAACCAAGCTACCATATGCAACATCAGATACTTTGAGGCTCACCAGATCGCAGCCTCGTAGCTTACTGTCTAAGGCCATAATGAACAGAGCTAAATCACGCGTTTTACCTTCCAGTTCAAGCCGGATTCGGATCCCCCAGATATGAGATATCTGAAGTGGTCTTTTTTGGCCTATGATACGGTCTTTATTCCACGGTGACGTGTTCATACTCAAATCTCCTGCAATGTGGGAGATTTGAGTATGGTTGTCCCTTATGAGCGATCTGTGGACACTACTCACCGCATTCTGTGGGAGTCAACGGGGAGCAGGTCAGCCAAGCAGCAGGCACCAACTGGAGGATATTGAATGCGTATACTCAAAAAAATGCATTTCCTGTGGCTATTTTGTTAAACTGTGAGAAAATGAAGAAAATAATTTATTATCACTATGAAAATTAAAAACAAAGCAGCAATAACCTATTCTCTGATAATTGTATTTTTTGCTGTAGTATACTATTGGACTTGGTTAGCTTATCCAGACTCATTCATAAAAAATAACGCTCTGAACTCTACTCCTATTCATAATGCTATAAATTTAGCATTTTCGTATCATGGTGAAAATCATGAGGATTATGAGGTTATTTCAAACGAGGATTTTTCCAAAGAGACATTGAAAGAAAAAAAAGAATTTGACAGAATAATTAGCCAAAACATTAAGCTTGAAAGTATACTATCCCAGCAAGAATCAAAACTAAAATTAATAAACGTAAATCTGTCAAAAGCATGGGCTAAGAATACACAGGCCTATGTGGACGAAGCGTCTCTAAAAATTCACAAGGAGCTGAATGTTAAAGAAGGCGAGCTTAAAGCTATATTGTCACAGAAGAATAAAATTCAAGAAAGCCAGTTTGATATTATGTTGGCTGATAAAAACATCGAAATATCGAAAATTAAACTCAGGATAGCAACTTTAGAACGCGATGCTTTAGAGTATGTTTTATCACATGCTGGTGACTTCAATGATCCAAAGATCGTTTCTGAATTAAATACCACCAATAAAATAATAGATGACGCGACATCTAAATTAATTATAAATAATAAAAAAATAATTAAAATAAAAAATAATGTGCAAGATTTGTTGAGTAAACGTCAAAAGGAAGATCTAAATTTTTGGGATTTCGCTTTTTACAGCATTGGAATATCAACAACAACTACATTTGGTGATTTAGTCGCTAACTCAAGATTAATCAGAATGCTAGTTTGCATACAGCTGTTGTTATCTATTTTAGTGCTAGCCAACGTAACTCAAAGTTTTTTGTCAAAAAATAAGAAATCACTATGAACCATAGGGCCTAACTATTATTAGATGACCACGTATGCTGTCGGCACAGGGCTGCTGTTGCAGCCCTGACAATCTTAAAAGATATCTCTAACCGCAATGCCCGGATAACGGGCTGAGCTATCTAGTTTTTATTGCCCAACAGAAGTTGGATATCCTAGAGGCTCTTAGTTTTGTCAACATCACACACAATGACCTCTTAAAGTTCTTATATTAGTATTGCCGACAGTATTCGCACCTCTGGGATCTAATTATTCTATTTCTTGCAATGCGTTTCCCATTCTTTTATAGCAAACGTATCCATCATGCCGGAAATATAGTCAACCACCGCCCGCTTTTTCTTGTCCATAAATTCATCAGAGTCTTTTTTTGGCAAGGAAAACTTAAGTTCAGGGGAGAGGAACTTATAATTCTCATCCTTGTTATAGAAAACATATAAATCATTGATTATCATATTTCCTCTGAACTCATAGGTGAGTATATTACGTTTTCTCATGATGACTTTAAAAAGTAGCTTTTTAAGACCTTCAGATAAGGCATTCAGATTTCCGAATCCAAGCTCATGAAAGCCATTTTTGTTCTTTATTACAGAAATGTCCGTGACGAGGCGATTGACAATGTTGGAGGTCAATTCCTTACGAAAAATCATTGCAAACTCTTCTGAGGTCTTGAGTGAAATTGCCTGAAAGGCTGTTTCTTTTGACTGAATGACAAGTTCCCTAAACTGGTCTAACGCGCCTTTGAAATCGTCAGAAATAAGAAATTCATACTCAATGTCTTCGATCGTGACCATGTTTCTGCTTAGGGCATCTTCTAGATCATGTGCTGCATAGGCAATTTCATCCGCGAGATCCATTATCTGCGCATCAATCGTTTTCTCTCCAGGTTTTAGATCGAGTTGCTTTTCAGAAAGCAGTTTATTGTAAAATTCAAAGTCGTCATCATAAATGAATTTGTTAGCAGTAGAGCGGATATTGGGATACTTAATAACCGAAAGCAAGCTGCGGTGAGTCAGATTCAAGCCACTACAGTCTGCATATTTTTTTTCAAGTTTCCTAAGTATGCGTAGCGCCTGCGCGTTACCTTCGTAACCACCAATATCCTTAGACAGTTCGTTAAGCAGTTTTTCACCTGAATGACCAAATGGAGGATTGCCGATATCATGCGCGAGAGCTGCCAGCTCAACCACCACGGGATGAACCAGTTCGAGGTCTGATGCGATACTTCTGGCGATTTGCGCTACCTCAAGACTGTGCGTTAATCTGTTTCTGTTGAATTTTTCAGGATCGACTTCAAAAAGCTGCATCTTTCCCTGTAATCTACGAAATGATGATGAATATAGAATTCGTGCGTAATCACGCTGATAGTCATCTCGATTTCTTACTTTAAGAATGGCACCAGAGTGTTCTCTAGTATCTGCCAAGGTGTTGATCAACTTTTGCTCTTGCTCTTTCGCAAATGCTTTTAGTTCACTGTCGTACATATTTCCTCCTTGCTGTGTAGAACATTAAGCTAGAATACAGGATGAATAAGCTTGGTAGCTATGTTTTATGAGGTGATTATTTATTAATGAGTACTGCCTATTACCGCAATTTCAAAATGCAAAGCTTAGCCTACTTCTTATTGACGGACATAGCACATCTCTGTGCTACTTCCGCTTTTGGCACAAAGCCGACCTTCAGCTCTTTCTAAATTAATGAACACATCTAATAAACCCTAGCTAATTACCCCATCTAATCGAATAAATCAGTTTGCGTTATGCTTTTCCAACACGACAGCTGAAGGATAACGTCATGCAAACTGTAAAACTGAACAACGGTATTGAAATGCCCCTGCTGGGCTTTGGTGTCTTCCAGATGACGGATGCTGCTGAATGCGAAAGAGCAGTTATTGATGCCATCGATACGGGATACCGCCTGATCGATACCGCCGCGTCTTACCAGAATGAAACCCAGGTCGGGAATGCATTGAAACAGACCAGTATCGCCCGTAACGAGCTCTTTGTGACGACCAAACTCTGGCTACAGGATACGAATTACGAAGGCGCTAAAGCCCAGTTCGAACGCTCCCTGAATCGGCTGCAGCTTGATTACGTCGACCTGTATCTGATTCACCAGCCTTACGGTGATGTGCATGGAGCCTGGCGTGCCATGGAAGAACTGCATCAGGCAGGAAAAATTCGCGCCATTGGTGTCAGCAATTTCCATCCTGACAGACTGGCTGACCTTATCGCATTCAACAAAGTGGTCCCTGCGGTAAACCAGATTGAAGTTAACCCCTTCAACCAGCAGCTACATGCCGTTCCATGGAATCAAAGCCATCGCATTCAGCCGGAAGCCTGGGCACCATTTGCTGAGGGTAAAAATGGCTTGTTCCAGCATCCCGTGTTAACGGCAATTGGCCAGAAGTACGGCAAAAGCGTGGGTCAGGTTGTGCTGCGTTGGATCTTCCAGCGAGGCATCATTTCACTGGCGAAATCGGTGCGCAAAGAACGCATGGAAGAGAACATCAACATTCTCGATTTTGAACTCAGCGCTGAAGATATGCTGCAGATTTCCGCCCTCGACACCGCAACCAGCGCCTTCTTCTCTCACCGCGACCCGGCGATGGTGGAATGGCTGACTGGCCGCAAACTTGATGTTTAAGTCGCGATAAAAGAGGTATTCATTCAATGCAAAAACGTTATCTGGGTAAATCCCGACTCGAAGTATCCGCGCTTGGGCTCGGTTGCATGGGCTTAAGCCACGGCTACGGCCCGGCGACCGATACCCGTCAGGCTATCGAGCTCATTCGCGCAGCGGTTGAACGTGGCGTCACCTTCTTCGATACCGCTGAAGTGTATGGACCCTTCCTCAATGAAGAGGTGGTCGGTGAAGCCTTAAAACCATTTCGTGACCGCGTGGTCATCGCCACTTAGTTTGGTTTTACTTTTGGCGACGACAACAAGCAGCAGATTTTAAACAGCCGTCCGGAGCATATCCGTCAAGCTGTGGAAGGATCATTACGCCGTCTTAAGACTGATGTCATTGACCTGCTGTATCAACACCGTGTCGATCCGGATGTCCCGATTGAAGATGTTGCGGGTACGGTAAAAGACCTGATAGCTGAAGGCAAAGTTAAACATTTCGGTCTGTCCGAAGCGGGTGCGCAAACCATTCGTCGTGCCCATGCCGTACAGCCTGTCACGGCGCTGCAAAGCGAATACTCCATGTGGTGGCGCGAGCCTGAGCAGGAGATCCTGCCGTTACTGGAGGAGCTGGGCATTGGTTTCGTTCCTTTCAGCCCATTAGGCAAGGGCTTCCTGACGGGCTCGATTAAGCCAGGAACCACTTTTGGCAAGGATGATTACAGAAGCCAGGTGCCGCGTTTCGCCGGGCAGGCGATTGAAGCCAATGAAAAGCTGGTCTTATTGCTGGGTGAACTGGCGGCAGAGAAAGGCGTGACGTCTGCACAGATCGCGCTGGCGTGGCTGCTGGCACAAAAGCCGTGGATTGTGCCTATCCCTGGAACTACGAAACTGCACCGGCTGGAGGAAAACCTGGGGGCCGCCGACATCATCCTTTCTCAGGATGACTCGCGACAGATAACCCAGGCGCTTGAAACCATTAAAATCGTCGGCGAACGTTACTCTCCTGAGCACCAGGCTCGCGTAGGCCGTTAATACCCGGACGGGTCCGCTGCAATTGGCGGACCCGTTATTCCTGATAGCGAAGTGCATCGATCATCAGCGCAAAAGCGGGGGGATGCTGCTTGCGGCTCCGGGTAGTAGAGGTAATATCCGGGGAAAGATGGGCACCAGTCCTGCAAAACCTGAATAAGCTCTCCTGACTTTATATAATCCTGCACCCTGTCTTCAGGTATACAGGCGATGCCAAAACCGGATAACGCCGCATCAATTCTTTCCGCCTGCAGATTAAACGTGACCTGCCCTTCCACTCTGACCCTTAACGGTTTCCCATCCTTCTCAAACTCCCAGTGGTAAAGCCCACCGGCAGTTGGCAGGCGCATATTGATACACCGGTGATGTTGTAGCTCGTGCGGCGTTTGGGGCGCAGGATTAGCAGCAAAATAGGACTGTGCTCCCACTACGGCCATTCTCATGTCCGGCCCAATTCTTACCGCAATCATGTCCTTATCCACGCTTTCGCCCAGGCGGATCCCGGCATCAAAACGCCCCTCAACAATATCGACAAAGCCGTTATCCACCACCAGTTCGAGATTAATTTCCGGATATTCCCTGAGGAAGGGTTTTAGCTTCGGCCATACCAGGCTTCGAGCGGCATGCTCCCCGGCAGATAAACGGATATTGCCGGAGGCGGTGCCGTTCAGCTGAACCAGCGATTCCAGTTCCTGTTCAAGATCGGCAATACGAGGTTCAAGGCAGGCAATAATTCTCTCACCGGCTTCCGTGGGGGCAACGCTTCGGGTCGTGCGGGTCAGAAGGCGGATATTCAGCCTTTCCTCCAGGGCCTTCATCGCATGGCTGAGGGCAGACTGAGAGACGCCCAGTTTGCCCGCTGCTTTGGTAAAACTTCGCTCCCTTGCCACCACAAGAAAGATTTGCAGTTCGTTGAAGTTTTCTTTGAGCATCGGCGATTTCCTTATGGAGGCATTCCCTTCATCGCACACTCATGAAGGGTGTTCATAGACACAATCATTTTAGCCCCATTACTGACAATAATGATAATTGATATTCTGACTGTATCGAAAATAAGTCTGAATTATCAGTAGGTTTATCATGAAAATACTTATTGCAGGGGCGACAGGAAGTATTGGCCTTCATGTCGTCAATACCGCTATCAAAATGGGTCATCAGCCTGTAGCGCTGGTCAGAAATAAGCGCAAAGTGAAATCGCTTCCTCGGGGAACGGATGTTTTTTACGGCGATGTTTCATTACCTGAAACCCTCAGCGATTTGCCGAAAGATATTGATGCCATCATCTTCACGCTCGGTTCCGATGGCCAGGGGCGTATTGGTGCCAGGGCGATAGATTACGGCGGAGTGCGCAATATTTTACGAATATTCAGGGATACACCTGTTCGTATCGGCCTGATGACCACGATTGGCGTGACTGAACGACTCAGCACCTGGAATCAACGCACTGAGGTCCATGACTGGAAAAGACGTGCCGAGCGTCTGGTAAGGGCAAGTGGTCACCACTATACCATCGTCAGGCCCGGCTGGTTTGATTACAACAATGATGATGAGCACAGAATCGTTATGCTTCAGGGGGACCGTCGCCATACGGGAACACCGGAAGATGGTGTGATATCCCGGGAGCAAATCGCCCAGGTTCTGGTCAGTGCCCTGACCCACGACGAGGCAAAAAATAAAACGTTCGAGCTGGTAGCTGAACGAGGTGAAGCACAGCAGTATCTTTCCCCACTCTTTGCAGACTTGCAGACTGATGATCCACAAAAAAATGATGGGGTTCTGGACATAGACAATATGCCTCTGCGTGAAGAACCTGAATGCATTATTAACGAGCTGAATTTGTATTCAAAAAAATTAACCAATCTACAACCCTGACAATTTTGTCATATAGCAGTCAGCCTCATGACAGCTTAAGTCTGTATATTTGAATACACAGATGGAGGAAGTTACTCCTGATACAAGTCCAGTTTCAAGCATATTGTTAAAGAGGTACGAGTTATGAAAGCACTACTTATTACTACATTGGTCATGGGATTTATTTCAGTGAATGCCGCATCTGCCGCTCAGGAAATTAACCACGCAGATGGGAAAGAAAAGATGGGTGTAATTTCAGCCAGCAATGCCTATACGCTTGATGAGTTATCGGATGTTCTTTCTCGTAAGGCTGATGAGCAAGGGGCAACATCATTCAAAATCCTGTCGACAACGGGGGATAACAGGCTACATGGGGTTGCTGAAATATATAAGTAAATCATTAGCATCTTGAACAGGATGAGTCACAGCTTTCGTATAGTGAGCGTTGATTTATGTTCAGAACAGAAGACATCTGGACTGACCCCGCCCCGATAAACGATCCTGCCCTATGGTTGGGCTGCCCCCACAACCGTACATACTTCGGGTCCTCACGATGAGGCCTATTTAAATACCTCCTGACTTAAGCCACCTAAAAGGATGACTACCAAAACAGTGGCAATTCATATCGTTTACTTTGAGATGAATCACTTGAATGACCAAGGTTTTTTCATTACCAGTGTTCATCACATGGCTATGAATAGTAGAATCCAAGCATAAATTAACGCTTAGAAAAGTTGAGCTCATGAGATTCCACCCTGAAGGGCCTTCCATACCCGATATCCTCTTAGAACGCTGTGATACAGGTCGAGTTGTATTTCTCTGTGGCGCTGGGGTTTCATTACCTTCAGGGATGCCAAGCTTTGTAGAGCTTACCCAGCATGTAATTGAATACTTTGACCCACCACACGATTCAGAAATCATGGCAGCATTTCGCCCATGGCTTCACGACCAATCTTCGGCTAATGTCCCTCTCGACCAAATTTTCAACCTCCTACATCTGGAATATGGCAAGGATGAGGTGAATGCTTTGGTATCAAAGCGTCTGGGGACTGCAAGAACTGATATAGAGATTGGACGTGAGCATGCCCTGATTAAAAGAATTTCCTCAAATCAGAGTGGTGTTCCACAGATTGTCACAACGAACTTTGACCGACTGTTCGAGGATAACCAAGCGCAAGATAATCTAACTCGATATGTGCCGCCAGCTTTTCCAAATCTGAATTTCGGTTCGACAATTGAGGGAATAACATATCTTCACGGCCGCCTGGTCGACGAAAATGCTGTAAACCATCCTTATGTACTGAGCAGTGCAGACTTTGGACGAGCATATCTTTCAGAAGGATGGGCGACCAATTTTATTAAGCTTCTTCTGGAACGATACATCGTTGTTTTGGTCGGTTATCAGGCAGAAGACCCACCAGTTAAATACCTCCTTCAGGGTCTCAATCATGATGGCCAGTATGATCGTTCCAGACTTTATGCGTTTGATCGCGGCCTTGCCGAGGATATCGAAGCCAAATGGCGTGACAGAGGAGTTACAGCCATAGCCTATTCCGATCATCCAGCTCTTTGGAAGACTTTGGAAGCATGGGCTGAGCGAGCAGATGATCCACGTCGATGGCGAGCTTCTATTATCGCTAAAAGCCAGCAAGATCCGAAAGTTCTAGCACCGTATGAACGTGGTCAACTTGCCCATATACTTCGCACTACACAAGGTGCGAAATTGTTCTCTGAAGCTGTTCCTCTTCCCCATCCAGAGTGGCTTTGTGTGATGGATGCAAATATTCGGTCAGCCAAACAGAAGAAACGATACTACGAACTTGATGACAATGATGCAGAGACCTTCGATCCACAAGAAGCTTATGGGCTTGATGACGATCTGCAAGATATCGCTGACGATGAACGTAAACGTGGAGTGAGTAACGATAATCTCCTTGAATGGCGCGACGAAGATGATAATCCGTCAGATTACCATCGCTTGGCTGGATGTTTGGAGACAATGCCGAAACGATTGAGCCATCTCATGGTCTGGTTCTGCAAATCTCTTGATAGCCCCGTGATGGCTTGGTGGGCTATCCGAAAAATCAGTATTCATCCTCTACTACTACAAAATATTGAACGCAATATTGAGCATTCAACATCAATCCACAAACGCTCTCGTCAACTGTGGAGCTTAATTCTTGAACATCATAAAGATCCCCGCAATCGTCGTTATGACGTCGATTGGTACGACTTAAAAGCTCGAATTACAAACCAAGGCTGGACAGCTGGTGTCTTACGAGAATTTCGTAGGGTAATGACACCCCGATTGGAAAAGAAGTTGCCGTATGGATTGGGTGAAGTCAGACCGCCAAGCGGCTCCTGGGAGGAAATTCAGTTCAGCGAATTAGGCCAATTTGAAGTTGTGTTCACCGAAAGACATGATGACGATTTAGACGTACCTGACAATGTATTACTACAAGTATTTAGTGCTTTAGAAGCGCAAATAATAATTGCCTCCGGAATGTTAGAGGATATTGATACGTACTACTTTCCAAGCCCAAGTTGTTATCCAGAACGTGCGGTTGAAGGAGAAGAACATTTCGCGAAAGGTGCGGAGATATTGACATGGTTTGTCCACCTTTTAGACCGAGTTGTTATGAAGTGGCCAGAATTGGCTAAGGCACACGTAACAACTTGGCCAGTAAAGGAGCCGTTTTTCTTCCGAAAGCTTAGACTTTATGCATTCAGTAAAACAGGCGTCTTTGAGGCTGACCGTGTTGCCGAAGAGCTTTTGTCTTTGGATCAAAGTGAATTTTGGGACACAAATGTTACCCGCGAACTTCTTTTTCTGCTCACTGATCGTTGGGAAGAATTCTCGCAAGAAAATCAGAATCGAATTATAGAGCATATTTTAACCGGCCCGAACCATTTACTTTATTTTCCCGAGGAAGACATTCCAAAACAAAGGGAGATACTGGCAGCTAGATACGCTCGCTATCTCGAACTAAGCGGCTGTAAAATGTCCACTATTCATCGTGACCAACTAACTGCGATGATTAAAAGAATTCCTGACTGGAATGATGGCTGGGCTACATCTGTTGTCATCAATTGGGGGTCACGGACAGGTTGGGTTCGTACAGACGAAAAGCCAGATATAATCTTAGATCTTCCAGCAAACGAAATAATCCCAAAAGTAAAAGAGATACTTAAACGAGAAGATGACAGCTTTACTAGTAGGCAACCCTTTGTCGGATTGATAAAAGAAAACCCGCGTAAGGCTTTATCTGCACTAGCTATTGCAGGGAGAGGCGGTGATTACCCTAAGGAATTTTGGTCGCCAATGATAAGTGAGTTACCTACAGATCTTAAACCAAGGGTGAGACGAGTATTCCTGAACCGAATTGTGCGGTTGCCAGTTACAGCTTTGGTCGAGTTACGACATACATTAAGTAACTGGCTTGAACAAAATTTAGCTGCGACTCTTGAATTTGATGAGGATCTCGGGTGGGCAGTTTACGATCATGTCATAGAGGGCATACTGAGCGGTGGGGCTGATGCAACACGGAGTGGTTTCGGAGAAGTTATCCGAAATGGTGAGGTTGTAATACAGTCTCGGCGTACATTCAGCCATGCAATCAATGGTCCTGTCGGTAAATGTACTCAAGCGCTTTTTCAAGTAATGCCAAGTGAAGAAAAAAAAGCTGGTTCGCTTATTCCGTATTCTATTAAGTCTCGTATTGAACGTCTTTTTACTGCACCAGGAGAAGGTGCGGACCACGCTATAGCTATAACGTCTCGCAATCTAAATCGGCTAATGTTTGTTGATCCTGCATGGGTAAAGGAATGGCTTATACCCCTTTTGGATTTAAAACATCCTGCGGCAGAACCAGCATGGAATGGTTACCTTCAGTGCAATGCTATGCCTTCAATTGCAGTAGCTGAACTTATTAAACCAGCTTTTCTTAACCTTATCCCTTGGATCGAATCTCTTTCTTGGGAAAAAGATTATTCAGTTCGAGCTTCGCAATGGCTTGGCTTAATGAGAATGTTTCACCCTGATGAGCCCTCCAGTCCTTCCAGGAATGAAATGCGCTCCATATTACGAGCATTATCTGACGAGGCTCGAAATCGTTTTATTTCCTGGTTAGGATTGGTCGGGCAGAAAAACGAGAGTGGCTGGGTTAAGTATGTGATCCCATTAATCAGAGAGGACTGGCCCAAAGAACGCCAATATAGAACCACGAGCTCTGTAAAAGCATGGGTTGGTTTACTTGACGATACTGGCGATAAGTTTCCGGAGGTTTACGATTCAGTAAAAACATACTTAGTACCAATCGAGACAATTGATCATTTGTTCTACAGATTCACTCGGGAGCTCGGTGGTAAAGGAGCAATTGCAGCTATTTTTCCAGAAACCACACTTGATTTAATGGACAAAATAATACCACAGATATTCACGCGTACATCAGGAGAGTTGCAGAAGATTCTTGAGCTAATTGAAGATACAGATACAAGTCTGATCAAGGACTCTCGGTACTTACGGCTTATTGCACTGGTTGAGAAAAATTAGCATTTATGGTTTTTTACCGTTGTTGATTACTCAGCAACACTTTTCGACATGCCGTAGCGCTTACCGCCTGTTCTTGACTAAGATGAGAAGCAGGCGTTAAAGTTTGGTTAAAGGAGAACCTCTAACCATTCCTTCTGGTAGAAATAATCTTTGGAGTATTATTGAAATTGCTCAAATATACCATGCAACCCAATAAATTTTATTTTTAGTGCAGGATCATGCCTTAGAACAGTCTCAAGTGAGTTCCGCTCATAAATTATTGATTGTGCTTGTATTGAGCCGTTCCATGATGGCAAAAGCAGTAAAGCAGATGTTTCCAAATCAATACCCCACCAATCGTTAACATAGCAATTTAAAAAATCAACAAGAGCCTTAATCGCAATAAAAGCATCTTTTTCAGTATATGTTTCAGGATCGAGGGATATACCTGATATATTACTTTTAGCTTGTTCGGAATTAATATTAGACTGGTGTTGATAAGCAATTTTTCCTTCACCCGGTTTAGTTTCTATTGTATCAGTGAAAATTTTAATCTTAGGATGTACCAATGCATTTCGTTGTGCTATTAATTCTTTTATTATTTGTGTTTGAGTGGTTCCACGAGGTAAAGATATGTCTTTATGCCATTGAAGAGTATAGTCAAATTTATCAAGTGAAGAGAACCTGTCAATTTGATCTTTTAACTTTTGCGTTATTTCTATAGAAGATAAAAATGAGTTAGCTGCAGCCTCAATAGCGTAGTTAATTGAAAGTACACTTGATTTGGCAAGTGTTTTTTTGATGTGTGATTTTTTTGTTGCAGCTGATAATTCATAAAGAGTTATTGCATCAGAAAAAAGTTCAAAAAAGCTGTTCTTGGTTATTTCAACTTTTCTTTTCACACGCAGCCCTCTGCATAAAAAAATAAAATTATATAGACAGAATACAATTTCCTATAATCTTTATATTCTACTAATTGTTGATATAAATGGCTATCGAGAATAAGAACTGGGTTTAGGGAAACCACCTCTTACGACGACAACAACAATTGCAACTTGAGATTGACCTGTTGGATGAGTGAATACTTCAATATCATCCTCTATTACTCCCACCGGCGCTGATTTTGACGTTGATTCCAGAACAACCAAAATACCGATACGCTTACCTAATCCAATGGCATAAGCTGCTGTTTGATCGAAATATTTTTGAAAATCTTTGGGGAAAAGAACCTTATTATTTTCAACTTTTAGTTCTATCGGAATGTCTTCAAATGTGAGATCCGTTATCCCGCCAGCAGCCTCTGGATGGCCTTGTAAGTTCTCGCCAATCTCATTCCTACTTCTAAGCATTTCGGCTATTTTACGCTGAAATTTTTGCTCTGATGTGCCAGCAATAAATAAACTAGCTTTAAGAGCTTGTGCTGCAACATTTCCTAAGCCGCCAAGTATAACCATTGTATTAGCAATGTCATCTGAGTGTAATCCAGGGAAAGCTCGTAATATGTTACGAATTTTTATAAGATGCCTATCGACGTTTGAAAATCCAGTTAATGGAGCTTGAGCGGAATCACTCCCTTCAAGTAGTAAGCGCCTATGTCCTACGATAGCAATATTTTGGCAATTACTTAAATTGTCAAACTCGGCAGCATATAGGAATTCGTAAGGTCTCGAGCCAAATGAATTTGCCACTTCCAAGACGACACGACCGATCCCCTTCAGTGTGAAGGGGCCTTCCCCCTCTGGTTTCTCAAATCTAAAATCAGGCAACCAGTCTCGCTCACGAGCATCAATTGTCACTGGCTTTAATGAGAGGAAATTTGCACTTTTTGGCCAATTTGAAACCCTGACCTCTATGTTAAGGTCATAAGCCGTACCCGGCTTAAGATAATTCCATTGCTGAGCTGGTTCCCCATCAATATCAAACTTTAGAAATGCAACTGTTGATTCTTGTGTTTTATTCTCTTTTGTCCCTTTACTAGATATTCCTTGCCTAATCCCCTCAATATTTTTATCGCGAAGATTTGCGAATAAGAGTAGTGGCAATGACCAGCTTGTTAACTGGTCTTGTATTTGTTTTAATGAATCTAATTTACTGATTGAACGGACTTGCTCTATAAATTCATTAAATTGTTTGTTCTCCGAGAGACTCGTCGTCATGTCGATCTCTGATGCTTTTAATTGTGCTGAATTTAAAAACCTTTGAGCATCAGTCTCAGCATTACGTATAGCATGTTTCCACTCAGCTAGAGATACAAATATAGTCATTGCTATGTAATATGCACGATACTGATCTTCAACATATCCCTGACCGAGCTCATCGAGCGTTTCATTGAGTTTTTGACACGCTTCTTTAAGTTTCACCAAGTCATTCGGAATGGACTTGAGTGCACCATCCAACGCTGCTGCAATCTCAACTCTCGGAGAAAAAGCTTGGCGGAAAATCTCGAAATTTGGCTCGTTCTTCATATTCTTTCTCCAACTCAGCCGTAAGGCCATTCCATTTTTCAATTAAGTCATTATAGGGTTCGCAAACACTTATGGCATGTTCAATGCTAGCTGCTTCTGTAACTAAAGCAGCCTTAAGTTTCCATTGTGTATTTCTTTCATCATTTGGAATTTCTTCCAGTAGTTCCTTTAAACAAACATTTGCAGTTACGTTATCACCACACTTGCTTAACGCAGCCACGTACACTAATGCTTCAATAAATTGTTGAGGTTTAAATGGTTTCAGAGCATTGAATGCTTTTTGGAGATCGTCTTTACAATTTCGAAGCTCATCAAGTGGCGCTCTTAATATCACTGAGATGCAGTCATCAATAGAAATATTGCGGGTATACTTATCCTGAATTGCTTTGAGTGCGACTTTGACAAAACCGTGAATATCATCAAAATGAAAACGCAATCGATTGATAGCATCATAAAGTGCACTTCCTTCTAAAATTAATAATATATTAGAAAGAAGCAATCCAATTTTTCCCTTTCTCTCTTCATCTGATAAGCAAAGAGAAGCAAAAACGTCAATGCATTCTACAATGAAATTATCTTTTTTATCTTGTTGAGTATAATAGCAAATTAGATTCCATAGCCGGGATCTCACAAGTCCCCGTTTCTCCTCAGGAAAAGATCTACGGCTCAAAGCGCGAACAGCATACTGATGCACCATAACATATTGATCTAATAGCAAGACTGAATATGCTTCGAAGAATAAATCTGGGAAATTCTTCACTAAATCATAGGGAACATTTTCCCACGCTTGTACGGCACGTGCTCGAATCAATGTACTCTCATCCATAAGAGCACGATACCAATCAGAGAGCACTAGTGTTAGGCTGTCAATACCAGTTAATAACTTAGAAACATGGGCAATCATGTTCCCACGCATTTGAGTTTGTTCTTCTGGTAAGCTTCTATAGAGCTGAAGAAAATCATCGATTCCTTCACTCCCTCTAGATTTAGCTCCAATCGCGGCCCATTCAATCAATGCACCCTGTAAGCCATCAATAGCATTACGCTTATTACTTTTATCTAAATGATCAAGAAAACTCTCATTTATTTCTATGATTTTTTCTTTATTCAACGCCTCAAATTTCTCGCTTAGCGTTGCAGCCGCTCCGATCAAATCGTCAAAATTATCAACTGCAAGCTCAGAAAATTCGTCCCAAGAGTGTCTAAAGAATTGTCCTGCATCATCCATGCTATCCTCTGGATTTTCCACTGCAGCCCAGAGCAAACGCCTAAAAGCTATTTTTTGCGTCTTTCCTATTTTACTTTTTTTTCTATAGTTATTTCGCAGTACAGATCTGTAAGCTCTATTGGCCTCATGTCTCCCAATATCATCTTTGTCAGCAAGATAGGATTGAATAACTTTATCGCTTTCATCGGGAAATCTATCTAAGCATTTCGTAGCAGCCTCCCGAAGAAAGAAAAGAATGCTGCTATCTCTCCGCTCCTCCGGGAGTAGAGTCCGTCGACGCATCAGCTTAGAAAATATACTTCTAATATGTCTTAGAAGCAGCTCATCATCATCCGATGCAATAATTATCTCAATAGCAAATTGAAATTTTCCCCGGTGAGTATCTTTTATGTATTCATCAACAACATCATAGATATCAGCTTGTCTTTTTTTAAAAAGTGACTGAATGGGGCCTTTATTAAGTACTTTTCGCTCAAATGTACCAATCATCATTCCAGGAGGAGATTCAACAGCCATTCTAACAAAGTGGTAAAGGACTTTTAAGAAATCATCTTCAGATAGATTCTCTGCTTCCAAGAGGATTGCTTCTATAGCAGGTGGACAATATTCGAAGTTGTTTATTAAATATACTGAAATTGCCAGTTTTTCCGCTTGTGATAATTCAGTTCTTATTAAAGCTTTTGCTGCTGGCATTGAATATGGTAATTTCTCATGTAACAGTGCAGGCAACAAGTGTTCAATTATTTTACTAGTAAATGTCTCAGGTGCCAGATTAGCAAGTTGTTCCAAACGGGGATCGTTGTTCTCTATATCTTCTTGATCGAGTTCATCAAGCAAATCAAGCACAAACGTTTCTTCTAGAGTAAGTGAAAGACGTAAAACTGCTCGTTCTTGTTGTCTATTGAGCTGCTTCTGCTTTCTCTGCCTTTCTTCTTCTTTGCGAGCCAAATTTCGTTCTTCGGCAGATTTTTCTCTTGGGCCTACAAACTCTAAAATATTGGGAAATCCCACCGGAACTCGTTGATTACAATGTTTACAGTTCTGTTTATAGAAGCTGTAAACCGAGTCTTCCAGAAGCCAGCTAAGCATTGAACTTTGCTTAACAAATTTGCATTGAACTCCCATGTGACCAATGGGTAACCCTGTTTCAGCCTCAATCATGCCTCTCCCCTCTGATCGAATGAATTCAGAGTGAGAACACCAGTTACTAAGTAGGTGTACAGCACGGAGATTTCGTTGACCAGCTTCGATTGCCTCTTCAAATCTTTTTTTATCTTCAAAATCATCCATTTAGATAACACCCTTATAAGGAACATGTACTAATCTAAAATGCTGTAATCGGATTATTATACCTAAAACAATGAATGCTGTGTATTATGAAATGTGATATAAGTCAATTAGTTACATATAAAAACCAACTCACATATTAAGGGATAGTATTTCGAGGTTTGTAGCATCATTAAATGTGAACTTATTTATCGCCCCCTCAAGTTAACTAATAAATAAGTTATAATTTACATATAGTTCTGGAATTTAGAAACCTTATATCTAATAGTTGAGGAAGTTAATAATCAACTTGAGTGTGATTCATAAAAAAAATTATTATTTTCAGCCCCTCCATTATGGAGGAGCAATAATTGTATAGTTTTCCTGTATTCCTAACGATCCAGTTAGGCTTAGAGAAATCTAATTATGAAGCACTCCTGAGAGTAACCCTTCCAACTTTATCAATATAATCAGCATACCACTGCATCATCTCTCTCCTGCCTTCCAAATACAACGCATGGTTGTACGTCCCTCGAATCGCGTTCTTATCGACATGCGCAAGCTGGGTTTCAATCCACGCCGTATTGAACCCTTCCTCATGCAAAATCGTACTCATCGTGTGACGGAAACCATGCCCCGTTACCTTCCCCGTGTATCCAATCCGCTTGAACACCTGATTTATACTCGCTTCGCTCATCGTTTTACGGGGGTCATTCCTTCCTGGAAACACAAGAGGATATTGCCCAGACATCACTTTGAGCTGCTGTACGATCTCCAGCGCTTGGGTAGAGAGGGGGACAAGGTGAGGCCGTTTCATCTTCATTCGCTCGGCAGGAATTTCCCACACCGCTTTCTCAAGATCAAACTCACTCCAGAAAGCACCTCGAAGCTCACCGGTGCGAACTCCCGTAAGGATCAGCAAACGTGCGGCAAGAACAACCAGCGGGCTTCCTGTATAGCCAGAAAGAGCTTTAAAGAAGTCTGGTAATTCCTCAACGGTAAGGAAGGGATAATGCTTCGATTCATGCCCTGACATCGCGCTGGTAAGATCCGCTGCAGGGTTATATTCCGCACGGCCGGTAACGATGGCGTAGCGAAAGACTTCGCTGCAGCGCTGTCGAACCTTCTTGGCCTTTTCTGTCGCACCACGGCTTTCCATTCGACGCAGCACATTTAGCAGAACCAGCGGTTTGATTTCATTCACTGGCTGCTGGCCGATATAGGGGAAAATATCTTTATTGAAGGCTTCGATGATGTCGGAGGCATAGCCTTCTGACCATCTGCTCACCTTCGTACCGTGCCACTCAAGCGCCACAGACTGGAACGTGTTATTGAGCTGCACATCGCGAACCAGCTTTTCTTCTTTCTTGACAAACGATGGAGCGATACCCTCGGCCAGTTTTTTCTTGGCTTCATCACGCAGTGCTCTCGCTTGTGCAAGGGATACTGCCGGATAGACCCCAAAAGCCATACGCTTCTCTTTTCCATTGAAGCGATATTTCATCCGCCAGTATCGGGAACCTGAGGGAACGACTTCAAGATACAAACCAGCACCATCTGCCAGCTTATAGGCTTTCTCTCTGGGTTTAGCAGCGTGCGCATTAAGCTTCATTGGGGGCATCTCTCAGGACTGAACCCAAAATGCCCCCACTTATGCCCTCAACTATGTCTTGATTTCGGATGAGTCCAGTTGATAACAGCAAATAAGATACGCGCCAGAAACAGCAGTAGAAGGGCTTCGAGTTGATTTAGATAGATCTGGGAAAAGTTTGAAATGGTGCCGATAATAGGAGTCGAACCTACGACCTTCGCATTACGAATGCGCTGCTCTACCAACTGAGCTATATCGGCCCTGCAAGACGTGCTGACGAGCGTAAGCACGGGTTAGAAGGTTAAAACTAAGTGGGTGATGCGTCAATGCCCTTGTGAATCAAACGGCTACTTTTGCATCACCCAATGCGCATTAAGCACGAATGGTATCGTCGCCGAAACCAATCCACTTATAGGTCGTCAGGGCTTCCAGCCCCATCGGGCCGCGCGCGTGCAGCTTCTGGGTGCTGACCGCCACTTCCGCGCCGAGGCCGAACTGGCCGCCGTCGGTAAAGCGGGTAGAAGCGTTGACGTACACTGCCGAGGAGTCCACCTCGTTGATAAAGCGGTTCGCGTTGCCCAGGGTGCGCGTCAGGATGGCGTCGGAATGCTGAGTACCGTGCTCGCGAATATGCGCTACCGCTTCATCCTGATCGGCCACCACCTTCACGTTCAGATCCAGCGACAGGTACTCATTGTCATACTGCTCCGCTTTCACCGGCTCTACGCTGGCCGGGCCGTTTTGCAGCGCGGGCAGGGAGGCCGCATCGGCGTGCAGGCTGACGCCGCTTTCCGCCATCTGCTTGCTCAGCGCGGGCAGGAAGCGTTCGGCGATATCCTGATGTACCAGCAGCGTTTCGACCGAGTTACAGGCGCTCGGGCGCTGCACTTTGGCGTTAACGATCACTTTCAGCGCTTCGGCAACGTCAGCGGAGTGGTCGATATAAATATGGCAAACGCCGATCCCGCCGGTGATCACCGGAATCGTCGACTGTTCGCGGCACAGCTTATGCAAACCTGCGCCGCCGCGCGGGATCAGCATATCGATATACTTATCCATCTTCAGCATCTCGCCGACCAGCGCCCGATCCGGACTCTCAATCGCCTGGACGGTGGCTGCCGGTAAGCCGCACTCCTGCAGCGCCTGCTGAATCACTTTCACCGTGGCGGCATTGGTGCGCCAGGTCTCTTTGCCGCCGCGCAGAATCGCCGCGTTGCCGGTTTTCAGGCACAGAGAGGCGACGTCGACGGTCACGTTCGGGCGCGCTTCGTAAATCACGCCGACCACGCCCAGCGGCACGCGGCGGCGCTCAATGCGCAGGCCGCTGTCCAGCAGGCCGCCGTCGATCACCTGACCAACCGGGTCCGCCAGGTTGCAGACCTGACGAACATCGTGAGCAATCCCGCTCAGGCGCGCCGGGTTAAGCGCCAGGCGATCGAGCAGCGCCTCGCTCAAACCGTTAGCGCGCGCTTCCGCCAGATCCTCAGCGTTAGCCCGCAGGATCGCGTCGGTCTGCGCTTCAAGATAGTCGGCAATCTTTTCCAGCACCTGGTTTTTTTCGCGGCTTGAAAACTGCGCGAGTTTGTACGAGGCCGCTTAAAGGGATTA
>OAWN01000107.1_pt1 | contig 49744 bp, 28 predicted proteins | sample 1476801 | NCBI WGS metagenome assembly OAWN01 (sample SAMEA2580214, study PRJEB22360) | human gut metagenome | biome: human gut; feature: human-associated habitat; material: faeces | place: Denmark | collected 2008/2010 | reverse complement strand
GAGGTATGGCGGCTGGTAGGGGGCTTCCTCGACCGGCACGTCCAGTTTGTGGGCGGCACGGAGCGGCCAATACGGGTCGCGCAGTGCAGCGCGGCCGATTTCCACGGCGTCGGCGGCGCCCGACTTCAGAATCTTCTTCGCCTGCTTCGGCTTGGTGATGAGCCCGACTGCGGTGGTGGGAATGCCCGCGCGACTGCGCACCTGTTCGGCGAACGGCACTTGGTAGTCGGGCTTCACCGGAATGGTCACGTCGGGAATCAATCCGCCTGTGGACACGTCAATCAGGTCCACGCCGTGGGCCTTCAGAATCTTAGCCAGTTCGACGGTCTGGTCAAGGTCCCAACCGCCTGCGGCCCAGTCGGTGGCGGAAACGCGCACCAGCACCGGCATGGTATCGGGCACGACGGAACGAATAGCATCCACGACTTCGACCAGCATGCGGACGCGATTGTCGAACGATCCGCCGTACTCGTCGTCACGCTCGTTGATGAGCGGGTCGAGGAACTGCGACAGCAGGTAGCCGTGCGCGGCATGGACTTCCACCGCGTCGAAGCCGATGTTCATGGCACGCCAGGCGGCGTCGCGGAACTGGTCCACGATGGTGTGGATCTCATCGACGCTCAGCGCGCGCGGACGAGCCAGGGAACCGTATGCGTTGGCGCTTGGGCAAACCGTCCGCCATCCGCCTTGCTCTTCCGGCACGCTCTGTCCATCGAAACCGATCGCGTGGCAGCCGGTGGAACCCTTGCGTCCGGCGTGGTTGAGCTGCACCGCCATCGTGGCACCCGCTGCCTTCGCGTCGGCCACGATCCAACGCCATGCGTCCATCTGTCCGTCATCCCACAATCCCAGATCGCACGGCGAAATGCGGCCTTCCGGCGCGACGGCGGTCGCTTCCATGATGATCATGCCGAAGCCGCCCATCGCACGCGAAACGTAATGCTGGTAGTGGAATGGCGTGGGCTTGCCGTCCTGCGCCAATGCGGAATACGTGTCCATTGGCGGCAGCCAGATGCGGTTGCGCACGGTGACGCCACGCAACGTCATCGGATCGAACGGTTTGACCGTCTTGTTCTGCTTGCCGTTCTTCTTGTCTTCGCTCATTGTCATCTCTCTTATGAATCGTTGGTATCGCCTGAATCGTCGATATCCGCACCGCGTTCCCACGCGACGGGCATGGTACCGATTGCATTGTAAGCAGAACGCCCGCCGGTTGGGGCGGGCGTTCATGGACTGTTCACTTTGCCATGCGATTTACGCTCCGGTGACGTGGGCAGTCAGTGCGGTCAGTCAATGCGGGCAGTCGGCATGAATAGCCGACAATCGCAACTATTGATGCTGCTGGTCACTTTGCTGCTCAGCAGGCTGTTGCTGCGATTGCTGCTGCTGGCCTTGGTTGGTCTGCTGCTGGCTTTGCTGCTGACTGTTCTGCTGGCGCTGGTATTGGTACTGGTTGTATGTTCTGGTGGCGCCCTTCGAAACCGTGTACTTGTCGGCACCCTTTCCGTAATCGTTGTCAATCGGCGCGTTGATGGCGGCAAGATACGTGTTCATGAACTGCTTCCACGCCGGCGTTGCAATGTACATGCCGTACCAGGACGGGCGGTACACGCCGTTGATGGTCTTGTTGTCGAAGGTGTTGTTGATCGGGTCCTGCGCATCGGCGACCGCGACGAACGCCGCGACCTGGTTCGGCACGAAGCCTGCGGTGGCCATCACCGTGTTCTCGTTGGTACCGGTCTTGGCGAAGGTCTTGCGATTGTTGTCAAGCTGCGTGGTCGACGCTTCGCCGCCAGGCTGCACGACACCTTGGTTCAGCGCGTAGGACACGGTCTGCGCGATGTCCGGGTCGATGGCCTGATGGCAGTTCGCGGACGGCACTTTCACCTTGCTGCCACTGCGGTCAGTCACCTTGGTGATGGCGATCGGAGTGCATTCCACGCCGTTGGCGCCCATGGTGGCGTACACGTTGGCCATGGTCAACGGCGACGCCTGCACCGTACCGATGGTCATTGGCGGCTGGAACGAGTTAGCGGAGTAGATGTCGGACGCGTTGGAGATGGCGTTGTGGTAGCCCATCTCCTTGGCCGCGTCGGCGATCGCGCACAGACCGATGTTCGACGCCATCGAGGCCTGCGTGGTGTTGTGCGACTTAATCAGACCCTGCAGCGGGCTTTCCGGAGAGGTGGTGCCGCCACCGGAATTCTGTACCCTCCACGGGCCGACGAAACCGTAGCCGTTGCAGTTGAACTTCGACGTGTCGTAGACGGTGGATGTGACGAGCGACTCGTTGATGGAGTGGCCTTTCTGCATCCACGCCACCATGTTGATGGGCTTCCAGGTGGAGCCGACGTTGAAGCCCATACCGCCGCCGTCCTCCTGATCGACCATGTAGTTCATGGAGGTCTTGGTCTCATCCGTTCGGGCGTCATCCGTGGCATCGTAGGTTCGGTTGATGCCGAACGACAGGATTTCACCGGTGCCCGGCTTCACGGCCGCTATCATCACTTCGAATCCGGACGGGTCTGTGGCCGGCACGGTGCTGTTCGCCGCCTGCATGGCCGCGTTGTTGGCGTTGCGGTCGAGCGTGGTGACGATCTTCAGACCGCCTTCCTTCAGCAGCTTCTCGCGAGCCTCGTCATCCTTGCCGAACGCCTTGTTCTTCAGGATCTGGTTGACCACGTACGAGCAGAAGAAGCCGGTGTTTTCAATGGCCGACTGGCATCCGGAGCTCACGTCCTGCAGGTTCAGCGTATCCTTCAACGGCGTGTTGATGGCGTCTTTGAATTCCTTTTCGGAGGTGATGTAGCCCTGGTCGTGCATCAGCTGCAGCACGATGTTGCGCTGATGTTCGGCTTCCTTCTGGTTGGCTTCCACGGAAGGATCGAAGTTCTGCGGATTCTTGGTGATTGCCGCGATGGTCGCCGCCTGGGTGACGTTCAGTTCCGAAGCGGAGACATTGAAGTAGCGTTTGGCGGCCATTTCCACGCCGCACAGGTTGTTGCGGCCGAACTGCGCGATGTTGAGGTAGCCCTGCAGAATCTCGGCTTTGGAGTATTTCTTTTCGATCTGCACCGAGATCAGCATCTCGCGCAGCTTGCGTGCCACGGTGTCTTCCGTCGCATGGTATTCGGCGATCGGATCGTCGTCTTCACGGGCTTGGGTGGACAGCACGTTCTTGACGTACTGCTGCGTCAGCGTGGAACCGCCCTGCTGGTCGCCGCCTCTGACATAGGTTTGGAAGAACGCTCGGAACACGCCCTGCACGTCCACGCCGGTATGTTCGAAGAAGCGCTTGTCTTCACGGGCCACGACGGCCTGCTGCATGGCTTTGGAGATTTTCTTCAGCGGCACGACCTCGCGGTTCTGCGTATAGAATTCCGCGAAAGCGGTCTTGCCGTCGTTGAAATACATCGTCGAGCGTTGCGGAAGCGAGGTCACATCGAAATCGATGCCTTCGACCGCAAGGGACGGAATGACGGCTTTGGCCGCGTTATTGGCGGCGAACACAGCGGGCATAAAGAAAATACTCGTCACAACGCCGCCGCCCACGCATAACGTGATGTATGCGATTACCAATGCGAGCACACGTTGAACGGTAAGGGTCTTCTTCTTGGGCATGACGCCCATTCTAAAGTGGCGGGTCTACTAAACACATGCCCGCCAACGCATGTGCCGGAAGCCGTCACGGGTTTCTCACAAAACAGACAATTTCTTAGGAAAAGTTGGAAATCAGCCGAAAACCAGCCGAATGTCATCGTCTTGATCGGCGAATCAGCATGCCCGGCTGGTAGATGATGATGGACCGGCCTTCCCTGGCGATCCATCCGCGGTTAGCGAAATCCATCAACGCCTTGTTCACCGTTTCGCGTGAGGATCCGACGAGCTGCGCCATCTCCTCCTGTGTCAGATCGTGCGGCACCTTCAGGCCGGCTTCGACCGGTTCGCCGAATCGTGATGCCAGATTGAGCAGTGTTTTGGCGAGTCGTCCGGGAACGTCCATGAACACCAGATCGCAGATGCGTTCGTTGTTGCTGCGCATGCGGTGCGCCAATACCTGCAGCATGTCCACGGCCACGCGCGGATGTTCGTCGAGCCAGTCGAACAGCGCGTCATGTTCCAGCCAGACCACACGCGTGCCGTTGGTCATCGCCACCGCCGAAGCGGTACGCGGTCCGCCATGCGGATCGAACACCGGAATCTCGCCCAACACTTCGCCGTACGCGTGGATGCTCAGCAGCTGCACACGCTTGTCGGAGGATTGTCTGGTCAGTTTGACGCGGCCTTCCTCCAGCAGATACATGCGATGGTCGGTGTCTCCCTCGCGGAAGATGAAATCGCCCTTGTCGTATTCGGCATGCAGCAGATACGGCAGCAGTTCCCGGGCTTCTTCGGACGAAACCTGCTTGAACAGCGCGGTGTGCAGCAACGTCTCACGCTCATCGTCGAAACCACCAAAACCATTGATTCCGTTGGTTCCATTCGGGGTGACCATCGACATGCCTCCGTTCCGCCGTGCTTCTGCGTTTTCCGTTGTCGACATCCATGCCAACGCTCGTTAAGTCGGGCACCATCGACCATTCGGGCTACATTGTAACTCGAACGGCGGCGTCGACCAGTCGCGCCACTACCTCGTCTCGGCCCATGCCGGTTTGAGAGCGCATGGGATCGACATGTTTTGCCGCTGATTTCACCGCTTTGTCGGACATTTTCTCTCGTGAGATGTTCAACACGCGGGTCATCTTTTCCGCGTCGATGTCGTAGGCGAGCGTGACGTGGTGCAGAATCGCGCCGGGTCCGCCGTGGGTGGGCGCGAACCGGCGTTGCGCGGCGCCGCCGAGTTTGCCATATTGTGTGGCGATGTCGTTGAGTCCGGCGAATCGTACGTTGAGGCCGAGGGCGCGTAACGCTTCGACGAGCCAGTAGTCGCAGAGTTCGTAGGATTCCTCGACGCTCATGCCGTGGGCGAAGTCGAGTGGCGCGTACAGCGAGTAGGTGATGGTGTTGCCTGGTTCGATGAACATCGCTCCCCCGCCGGTGCAGCGGCGGACTATGTGGAATCCTTCGTCTTGCGCGGTGCGCACGTTGACTTCGTCTTCGAGCGACTGGAATCTGCCGATGACCACGGCCGGCTCGGCCCATTCCCAGAAACGCAGGGTGGGTTCGCGGGTTCCGGCAGCCACTTCGCGTGCCCATTCGACGTCGAGGTCCATTTGTTCCTGCGGCTTGCGGGGGTCGTCGTGCACGATGTTCGGTTTGAGTGCGTGCCAGCGTCGCGCGTATTCCGCCCAATTGCCGGTTTCGGCGATTTCGCCGGTTCCAACGGTTCCAGCGTTTTCGTCGCTTTCCGCGGTTCCAACGTTTTCAATGTTTTTTGCGATTTCCGCGGTTTCTGCGGTTTCCATTGGGCTGGTATGCCGCCGAATGCACAGGTCGTCGCGTGGTTCCACTTTCGTAACATCATTACCGCCGATACCGGCAATGCCATCGGCGCCATCGATGCCGTCAATCGCACGTTGAAAGGCGATGGCGATGCCACGCGCGCCCATGCCGACGATGCGCACGTCCGGATGGTGCAGCATCGTCCGTTCGACGGCGGCGGTCACGTCACGTTCGGAAACCATCGAACCGCTGAGGCAACGGGCCGCGCACTGTTCCAGCGCACATTCCATGGAATGCAAGAGATTCCGCGTTCCGGCATCGTCCCCGTCGAGGAAGAAATCGCCGTCGATATGGCATTCGATAACAGTCGATGATGCAGCCGGCCCAGCGTATGGAACCGTTTTCACGGCATTCGTATGAGCCGAATCAATATAGTCCGAATCGGCGTAATCCGAATCGGCATGAGAAAGCCGGACAGTCACTCCAACGAGTTTGCCGCCCGGCTGTTTGTAAAGTCCTCGAGTCATCAATCCTGCAGTTCGACGCCTTGAGCGTCACGGTGCCATTGCGAGCCGTAGTGGGAGCACAGAATCAGGATGCCTTCCACCAGTCCCCAGATGCCTGCGACGGCTGGGCCGATGATGAGAATCCAGCCGATGACGGTCAGCAGCAGCTGTGCCACGGCCTTGCCGGTGTTGCCCAAGTAGAAGTTGTGCACGCCGAAGCAGCCCAGGAAGATGCCAAGCAGACCGGCGGCCAGTTTCGACTTCTGGGCGTATCCGGCCGGTGCGACGGGCTGGCCGTATGCCGGCTGCTGCGCGTAGGCGGGCTGGGTATAGGCGGATTGGTTGTAAAACGGGGCCGCGTAGCCCTGCTGTCCGTAGTTCGCTTGATTGTAATCCGGCTGGGCGTAAGCGTTGTTGGGGTCATACGCCGGGGCTGCCGGCTGACCGTACGACGGCTGCGCAGATTGGGCAGGCTGGGACGGCTGGTCATACTGACCGTACTGGTTGTACGATGCGGCGTTCGGATCATATACCGGAGCAGCGGGCGTGGCCGGCTGAGCCGGCTGGGTATAGACGGGAGCCGTACCGTATGCCGGGGCCGGAGTCGCCGGCTGACCGTATGACGGCTGAGCGGTCTGGGCCGACTGTGCGGTCTGAGTGTATGCGGCGGAGTTCTGATCGTATGCGGGGGTTTCCGGCTGCGACTCCGGATGGTTCATCTGCGCATCGTTCTGTTGTGGAATGTACGGTTGGTTGTAGTCAGCCTGGGCTGCGTTATCCGACGTTGGATTGTTGACTTGACCGGCACCATTGAAATCGGCGTTGTTATCACTCATGCCTCAACAATATCCCAAGGTTTGCCCGTCATCGGGCGTTTACCACTGGCACGAACCCCGAAAAACCCCTGAAAAATCCCCTGATTATGCGAAGACGCCCACCGTTCCAAGGAAAACCTTGTTTCGGCGGGCGTCTCACCAAATGGAACATCCAAATGGAATGTCAGCGAATGCCAATCACATGCGTGCCAGGATGTCGCGTCCCACCTCGTCGGTGGTGCGCGTGGTGGAGCCAAGCTCTTCGATGTCCGCTTCGACGGCGGCATCGATCTTGGCCGCGGCATCGTCGAAGCCGAGGTGGCGCAGCAGCATGGCGGCGGACAGGATGGCTGCGGTCGGGTTGGCCTTGTTCTGGCCGGCGATGTCCGGAGCGGAACCGTGGATCGGCTCGAACATGGACGGATACTCGTTGGACGCGTTGATGCAGCCCGAAGCGGAGTAGCCGACGCCACCGACCACGGCACCGGCCTCGTCGGTGATGATGTCGCCGAAGAGGTTGTCGGTCAGGATCACGTCGAAACGGGACGGGTTGGACACCAGGAAGATGGTGGTCGCGTCGATGTGCAGGTAGTCGTGGGAGACCTCCGGGTATTCCTCGGCCACCTTGTCGACGATGCGCTGCCACATGTCGCCGGCGTTGACCAGCACGTTCTTCTTGTGCACGAGGGTCACGTGCTTCCTGCGCTTCATGGCCAGTTGGAAGGCGTAACGCACCACACGCTCCACGCCGTAGGCGGTGTTGATGGACACTTCGGTGGCCACCTCGTTCGGGGTGCCACGGCGCACCGCTCCGCCGGCACCGCAGTACAGGCCTTCGGTGCCTTCACGCACCACGACGAAGTCGATGTCGCCAGGATTGGCGAGCGGCGACGTGACACCCTTGTACAGCTTGGACGGACGCAGGTTCACATACTGGTCCAGGTCGAAGCGGAGCTTGAGCAGCAAGCCGCGTTCCAGAATGCCCGCCTTGATGCGCGGATCGCCGACGGCGCCCAGCAGAATCGCATCGGTCTTCTTGATGCGCTCCTCTTCCTCTTCCGGAAGGATCGCGCCGTCACGCAGATAACGCTCGGCACCCAGATCGAACTTCTCATATTCGAATTCGGCGACGCCTTCGGCCGCCTTCTCCAGAGCCTTCTGAGCCCACGGAGTCACTTCCTTGCCAATGCCATCGCCCGGAATGACGGCGATGGTGTACTTCTTTGCAGAATCACTCATAGCACGCGACTCTAGTCAGTGATTCACCTATCGGACTAAAACAGCTCAGCAAATGGACAGCCCATTCCGCTGGCCGGCAGTTGGACAGCTGCCGGACAGCGGAATGGGCTGTTTCTGGGCTATTTTCGGAAATCAGCGCACGTCGCTGAACACAGCGGATGCGGAGGATGTACTTCGGCTCCACAGCGCGTATAGCACGCCGTCACGGTCGACCGGCATCAGCGAATACCCGTTTTCATCAAAGGAGACGACGCTTTTGGCGAGCATGTCGTTCTTGACAGTGGTCCAACCTTGGAAGGTGTAGCCGTCCCGCGTCGGATCCTTCGGTTTGACGATATGGTCGCCGTCGAAGATATGCTGATCGTCAGGCTTCGAGGAAGCAACACCGCCGTTCACGTCGAAGGTGATGGTCCATTTCTTCGACTTCTCCCACTGCGCGACCAGCGTCACGTCGTCCTTCACTGGAGTCGAGAAATCGTACAGTCTCGCACGTTCGCCCTTTTGGGCGGCCTTGTCGGATTCCTCCTTGGTGGCCCAGCCGAGGAACTTGTAGTCCACGGTCTTGTCGTCCACCGTTTCGCTGCGCGTGGGCGTCTCCGGAGCGGTCGCCTGCTTGCCAGTATCGACAATCTGATCATCAGACGATGCGGAGACTCCTCCGTTCAGGTCGAAGTTCACCGTGTACACCTTGATCCATTGCGCGTACAGATCGAGATCCCTCGTCACCTGCGCATTGAAATCATATGTGTCGTTTCCGGCCTGATCGGTGCTCCAATGGTCCAGCCGGTATCCGGCCAGCACCGGGGTCGGGTCGGGTGCGGTCACCGCAACGCCGGTGGTGGTGAATACGGCCACCGTATGTTCCTGATCGTCACCCACATAATTGGCGTGATAGGTCACGGTATGCACCGAGTCTCCGCTTTCGGGCATCCATACCGCATACACGGTGGTGTCCTGTTCGACGGCGGCGTCGAAGTTGTGGACCTTGGTCCGGTTCTCATCCGAGGCCCAGCCGGCGAACGTGTATCCGATCCTGGTCGGGTCGGCGGATGGACGCTTGGCCTTATGCCCCCAGGAGACCGTCTGCGGTTCGATGACGCTGCCACCTCCGGTGTCGAAGGTGACGGTGTAGGTCTTCTCCTGCCAGACCGCGTACAGCGTGAGGTCCGAGGTCACCGGAGTGTTGAAGTCATAGGCTCCCGAGGAGCCATCCTGCGTGGTGCTCCAATACTGGAACGTATAGCCCGTCCGGTTTGGATCGACTTCGGGTTTGATCGCATTGCCGCCGTCATCGACGGTTTCCGGATTGTACGGAATGTCACCGCCGTTGGTGTCGAGGTTCACGATATGCGCCTGCCTCCACTGGGCGTACAGTTTCACACGCCCGTGTACCGGCTGCGAGAAATCGTATGCGCCGGTGGAATCATCCTCGCTTGCACTCCAATGCGTGAAGGTGTATCCGTCACGCTTCGGCGCTTCGGTCGGCTTGGTCGCCACTCCTCCGTATGGGAGGGTTTCAGCTTTGAATGCAGTGCCGCCCTGAGTGTCGTAGCTCACGGAGGAGGTCGCCACCGGATGGGTGTAGATGCGGCCGTCGCCGTTCACCAACCAGATTTCGGCGGTGCCTTCCTCGGTCTGGCCCGGCTTCACACGCACCGCGGTGAATGGGACAGCCCGGTCGCCGCCACCGGAAGGATCCTTGTCCATCCAAGCGTCACCACCCTGCCTGAGCAGGAACGGCATTGCTCTGACACCTGAACTGTTGGTGTAGGTGAGAGTGGCCACCTCGCCGAATTCGTCATGCGAAGTGAACACGGTCCCCGATCCGCCATCGTTCCACGAGTAGATGTCCCATCCTTGCCATACGCCGGTGTTGACATCGAAATGTTGGTAATTACCGTCGCCACGGTAGTAGTGGATCTTCACAGTGATCTTCTTCGGGTTCTTCTGGTCATTCGGCGTGGTGTCGTTCGCAGCCGGAGCCGCGTATGTGGGATCGTTCTGCCCGTTCGCGCCGTCGACCCACACTTCGATGGTGCCGCGCGTGTTGTCTTGCTCGTTGGTCCGTGCCTCATAGGAATTCTTGGTGCCGTCAACCGCAGTGGCATCCACGGAGTCGGACGCGACCACACGGAAACTCACATGACGATAATCCCCATCCAGATCGACCGAAGCCGTTTGGCCGAAACTGTCCTTCAGTGAGGAATCGAAGGGCACATATTGCTTGTCCAGCGTTGTACCGGTGCGGGATGATCCCCAGATCACCACGCCGGTGGCGTTTTTCTGTGCCTCAGTGGGCGCGAAATGCAATCTCACCGTGGTTTTGGAGGTGGCATAGCCGCCATTCTGCGATTCATCGGAACTCAATGCCGTGCCATTGCCCCCAGCCGTACGGGTGAACGGCACGCCCAACGATTCCTGGTGTCCGCTTACCGCGATCACGGTCGTTCCGGCGTTCGCCTCATAGCTGGTTCCATTATCGTTGTCGCGATAATCGAACAATCCATCGCCGTTGGTGAAACGGAACTTCACGTTCTTCGTGTTCATGCCTTCCGGCAGGTCGGCCTTATACCAGCCCTCGGCATCTGGAGCGAAGCCTTCCGCAGTGGTCTTCTCGACCTTCTTCATGCCGATGCGTGCTACCTCGTTATAGGTGCCGTTGGCATACGCGTAATCGACATATGCCGTGCCGGCCCACGTCGCATCGGGCTTGTAGTAGATGGTGAGCGTCTTGTCGTTGATGCTGCTCGGGGCGACGGTGTCGTTATATCCCGGTGTTACGTCATCGGTACCGGAGGGTTCCGCGTCCTTGTTCGCGCCCACGTACGTAGCCACTGCGCTACGTGCCGGAATCTTCACGGTGATTGCACCGTCGGAAACCGTCAGCTTCTTCGAACAGCTTCGCGAGGCGTACACATCGCAATACTCGCCATCCGGCAGCGAGGTCGCGAACGTTGCAGTGACATCCGTCAACTGGTTATTGATGGCCATGAAGCCCTTGCTGCCACGATCGAAGGCGATCACGTTCGAGCCTTTGCTCTGCCAGTTGATTACTTTCTGCCCTGCGGTGGCATTGTGGAAGCGCACCATGCCACGCGTGGAGGTCCAACGCGGCTGGCAGATCCAATCGCCCCACGACCATTTCGCCGCGGTCTTGGATGTGGAGCACACCTTGTCCATATCCGTATCGGGCGTGCGTGTGGCGGTCGTGCCTTTCGGCGCCTCGTCGGTGGTGGAATCGTCGAAGTAGTAGTCCGACAGGATCTTCGGGCTGCCATAGCCGTACCCGAGCATGAAGGCGTTGGCCAGTTCATAGACCGCGCCGCTTTCCAGGGTCAGCGATTCGCCATTGCGTTCCGTATCCCAGTTGGCCACGAACACGGTGGCTTTATCGCTTGGCAGCTTGCCGGACTCGATGTTCTTCAATCCCGAGATGCTGCCCGAGAAGGCGGTACGCAGCTGCGCGGCGAACCTGAATTCGGTCACCTGTCCGTTGCGTACGTACTGGCCCGGGGCGAATTCCTGCGATTCGCCGTCATGGGCGATCACTTCCTGGCTGAACGGAATCTCATCGGCGGGAACGTTGATCTTCTGGGACAACGCCTTTTTGATGCCGGCGATGTCCTTCGTGTTCATATGCTTCGCCGAATCGATACGGAATCCGGCAACGCCAAGGTTCCACAGATCGGCAAGGTACGCTGCCTGGATGTCCTGCACGCGTTCGCTGCCGGTGTTGATGTCCCACATGGAGCTCAATCGGCAGTTCTGCACTTCGTTGGCGTTCGTGTAGTCGCCGATCGTTTTGGTGCAATCATGGAAATCGCCGGTCGTATAGCCGTACTGGTGGTTGTTGCCGCTTTCGGCGAAGTTATACAGGCCCATCGCCGGGTAACGACCATAGGTGCCGTTGTATTTGGTGCCGGCAACGCCTTCCTGGTCATCCACCCAGGACACATCGGAACCGGTGGTGTGGTTGAGCACCACATCGGCGATCACGCCCACGTTGCTGGCCGCGCAGGTCTTGATCATGTTCGAGAGTTCCTCACGCGTGCCGAAGCGCGAATTCAGATCGTAGCTGACCGGCTGGTAGACGGTCCACCATTGCGTGCCCTGCACGGATTCCATCGGCGGGCTGATCTGCACGTAGCCCACGCCTTCAGGCCCATAGGTCTCCTGACATTCCTGCGCGATGGTGTTCCAGGATTGCTGGAACGCGATCACGGTCACGTCGCTCTGCGGATTGGCGCGCCCGGTATCGGCGAGCGCGCTGTTGCTGAGGGCGAAGTTCGCGAGCATCATGGCGGCCGCCGCGATCACCGCGAGCGTTTTGCGCCGTATCGTATGCTGCTTCATCGCATGCTCCTTCCGAGTGCATGGCGTTTCCTGTTTTCGTGTGTTTTCATCGCGCACGCTCCGATCAGGCAGATGGAGCTGATGGCGATGAGGATTGCCGCGGGCTTGCTGTTGATGCCGCTGCCGCCGGTGTCCGGCAGCACGACGTAGCGGTAGCGGTTGGTCACGTCGAAGGCAAGCGCGTTTTCGTTTTGCGTCGCTTCGCTTTGCGTCACTTCAGTTGGCGCTGTTTCCTTGACTGTCGCTTCGTAGTCGTTGGAACGATCGACCAATCCGCTCGGCATGCTTTCGGTGACGTCGTAGTGGATCTTCTGGCCCTTGTAGTACTTCGGCAGGTTATTGAAGGTGTAAGTGGGCCATACCTCACCGGTATCGGTATCGTCGAGTCCGTCATCCGAGGCATCGACCGCACCGGATTTCGCAAGCACGATGCAGCTCTTGCCCCATGCCGTTCCCGAGGCTGTCAAGCCCGTTGAACCCGCCAGACCGGTTGCCGTGGCCGACGAACCGTAGTCGGCGACGCTCTTGGAGCATTCGCCTGTGGCCGTCTGCGGCGTCGGCCAGCCGGGCAGATATTCCTTCTGGGTGCTGTCACCGTTCTTCCAGATGCTTGACAGCACCCAGAAGGTGAGGGTCTTCGGGCGTTGGCCGAGCTGGTTGCCGGCATCGTCCCAATGCTTGGTGACGCTGAGGCTCACGGTTTCCGGCGTGTGCTTGTTGGTGATGGTCACCTCGCACGTGGTGATGTCGGTCGATGTGCAGCCGGTTTCCGTCGCATCGCCGGCGGTGCCGTCGGCCTTCACGGTTTTGTACGAATAACCGGGCTTTTCATACTTGGTGTCCGCGTTGACATTGGCTGAATCGGTCCCATCCATCACGTCCTTGTACGTGTAGGTGGTCTTGCCGTCCGCATCGGTCGAGGCGTAGCCGAGCTGGGTCTCTTCGACGGTGTAGGTGTACGGTTTGCCGTAGATGTTGTTCTTCGGCAGTCCCGAAGCCTTCATCGTCCAGTTCTTCTTGGCGGTGAGCTGCTCGCAGTTCTCTTTGAGCATGATTTCCTTCACCGTCTCGTACTGGCTGGGATCGTTATCCTTCGGCTGGTCGGATGTACCGTAGACGACCACGCATACCTGGTCCGGACGTACACCGTCCTGGTCGTCGGCGTCATTCCACTGCTTGGTGGCCTCGAGATCGATGGTGTCCGGCTTGTGGATGTTGATCATCGTGAATTCGTAGCCGTCGGTCAACGGCCGCTTCTGCAGGGTGAAGTGGTATTTCTTGGCGAAATCGGGATCCTGGATTTCGTTCACGGTGTACGAGTAGGTTTTGCCATTGCCATCCGTGGCGAGCAGTTCGGGCCAGGTGGTGGTCCAATGGTTGCTGCTGTCGAGCGTGACCGCATCACCGAACGGGTGCCCGTTCTGCTGGAGCTGCACCGTGACGGACGGCGTACGGTATCTATCCGCGTTAAGGTTGTCGCTCCACCGTTTGGTCACGGATATGGCGAGCCGCTTGATGAGCTGGTCCTCCACACGTACCGTGTTGCCGTCCACCGGGGTCGTCGGCTCTCCGCTGTCGGACACATGGTAGGCTTGGCCGCGTTTGATGGCGAATCTGATCGGGTCGGACACCCGATAGCCGTCCGGAGCCTTGGTTTCGGTCAGCGTGTACTTGCCGTCCTTCAGCTGGACGGAGTGCGGGGCGGCGCCGGAGTTCCAGACAATCGGATTGATGTCATGTCCTTCGAAATCGGTGCCTTCGATGCTGAATTCCGCTCCTGGCAGTTCGGTGGATCCGCCGACTTCGACCTTGGAGAATTGCACGTTGGTCTTGCTGGGACTGTCGACCATGGTCACGTGGTTGCCGTCCGAGGCTGTGTTGCCGATGATGTTCCCGTCGCTCAGGATCTTCACCGTTCCATCCACCGTGACTTGGAACACGATGTCCGATGCGGGCTCGTACCCTTCCGGCACTTCGCTCTCATGCAGCGTATAGGTGCCTGGGGCGAGCGTGAGTTCCTTCGGGATGATTTCGCCATCCTTCCTCAGTTCTCCTTCGCCGCTGGTCCACCTGATCGGATTGATGGCTTCGCCGCCGATGGTGGTGCCTGTGACGGTGAGCTCCGCGCCGGCGATTTCGCCTACGCCCTCGGTCAGACTGACCTTGGAAACCTTCACCGTGGTGGTTTTGTATTCGTCGACCATCACGACCGTGCTGGTCTCGTCGGAATCGACGGTATTGCCGTTGGAAACGATTTTGACGATGGCTTTCGTACCATCGGAGTTCATCGTCACCGTGAACTTGATGGGGCTGGAGGGCAGGTATCCGTTGGGGGCCTTGGTTTCGGTCAGTGTGTACGTGCCGTTCCTGAGTTTGAGCTTCTCCGGCGTGCCGTCGGATATCCATGTGATCGGTTGGAATGACTGCCCGTCGGAGGTGACGTCGTTTTCCGCCGTCAATTTCAGCGTCGCACCTTTGATTTCGCTGCCGCCCACGTCGCGTTTGGAGATGAGCACTTCGCCGGAGGTCGGCGTGTGCGTGTTCGTCACCGTATAGGAGAACGTGCCGTCCTCCGTCTCGTTGCTGGTGATCGCGACGGAATAGCCTCCCTGCGTCGAGATTTCCTTCACGGTATAGGCGATCTGTCTGCCGTTGGCGTATTTCGGCAGATCCGTGAACGATGCGCTCCAATTATTGATTTCGTTCAATATCGCGGTTTTGCCGGCCACCGGATTGCCGTCGGCGACCAATTGCACGGTCACGTTGTCCAGGCGGATATTGTCCGAATTGTTGTTGTCGTTCCAAACCTTGTTCACCTTGACTTGGGTGGTTTCCGGCGTGTGCGTGTTGGTGAACCGGTACTGGGTGCTGTCACTGTAGTCGCTCATGCAGGCTTCCCACGTGCCGTCGGTCTTCTGCCGTTCGCATGTCGACGTGTAGCCGTCGAGCGTGCTCACTTCGGTCACGTAGTAGTGGACGTCCTTGCCGCCTTCTTTGACTGGCAGGTTTTCCCAGCCGACTTCGGTCAACTGCCCGGCCTTCAGGGTTTTGTCGAGGTTCATGTCCGTAGATTTTCCGTCGACCGACTTCCAAAGCTTAAAGGTCACATCGCCGCGTAGTCCATCCTGATTGTTGCCGTCGTTCCATGCTTTGGAGACCTTCACGGCGGTGGTGTCGGGCTTGTCCTGCATCCGCACCTGCGCTGCGCCGTCGCTTACGGATGGGCGGACGCCATTGACCGTCACCTCGCCGTTGTTCGATACGACGATGCGCATCACGTCGGCGACCTGATACCCGTTCGGCGCGCTGAGTTCGGTCAGGGTGTAGCTGCCCGGAACAAGATCGAACGACTTCGCATCGCCGTCGGTTGTCCAACGTGAGATCTCACGGTTGTCCGAATCGCTGACGAGGCTCAGCGTGGCGCCCTTCACCGCGATATCGGCATGGCCATACTCCACCTTGGAGATGGCGACCTTCGCCGTGACGTTCTGCTTGTCGTTCACCATCCACAGGTACAGGCTCTGCGGCTGGCCGTTCACCGCGGCGACGGTCAGCGGTTGCCCGTCCACGGTAACGTCTTCGTAATGGTCAGCCAGATATCCATGACCGGGATCGATGGAGGGGAACACCACATACAACGGCTCTGAGGAAACCCCATAGCCTTCCGGTGCCTGAACCTCGGTGACTTTATAGATCGTGTTCGCCTTCAGCCCCACATACTTCGTATAGCCATCCGTGCCGGAGACGAGCGTCTTCGTCACATTCGTGCTGCCGGTGGATTTCCACGTCTTGGATGAGACGTCATCGTTCACCGTGAGTTCGTCCACGCGGAACACCGCATCGCCCAGACCGCGTCCGCCGGCGTCTCCATCGCCGTATTTGAAGATCTGCAGGTTGTGCGGGCTATCGGTGAATCCGCCTTTGGCCTCGTGGACCGTGCCTGTCTGGCTGTCTTGGCTGGAACCGCCTTTGTTCTCGTATCCAACCAGGGTCACTGTGTTGACGGCCAATCCGTCAAGACTCTGACCGGGCTGGAGCAGCACCACGGCTTTGTATGTCACACGCGCAGGTGTGGCATCGGGCACATTGATGGTCAGCACTCTGGTCGCGGGATCATAGAACGATGCCGCGCCCTGGATCTCGCCCTGCGTCTTCGGGTCCACGATCCTCACGCTGCCCTGCTGCAGTTCCACCGCTTCCGGCAGCGTGTCCTTCAGCACCAGGGTCTGTCCGCCATTGAGCGTGGAGCCGGCGGAGTTCACATCGATGGTGTAGTTGATGTATGGTGCCGTGGCCGCGGTGTAGGTCGATTTCTTATTCACCAGCTGCGGCGGATCGATCCATCGGCTGGCCTGATCCGGGCTCTGGTCCACGCCATCGACGCTGATCACGGCGCTGTTCCCGAACTCGCTGCTCCCCTGCAATGCCTTGACGTCCTTCAGACGTGTCAGATAGCCGATCTGGACCCTTCCGCCGTCGTGTTTCGCCTCGGTCAGCGCCGCGCTTGGGTTCTTGAAGGTGAAGGTCAGGGTGTCCTGCCCGTCCTTCGATGGGTGGGAGGTCACGCTCACTCCGTCGAGCGCCGCGCCGGACTGGTTCCTCACCGTCATGCTGCCCGGAATGTATTCCATGTTGGCGGGCAGCGTATCGGTGATGGTCACGTCCTTCGCGCCGGATGCTACATCGTGCACGCTCAGGGTCCAACCGTACTTGCCGTTGGCGGCGTCGGACCCCCAATCCACGCCTTTGTCCATATTGTCGTTCGTGCCGGTGTGCGTCGCGGTCTTCGTGGATTTGCCGAAGGTGGCCGTGTTGTAGATCGTGCTCGGGGCACCGTTCTTCACCGTGGTGGAATACACGACGTAGAGTGTGTCGCCCTTCGCGAGCCCTCTTGTAACGGTGAGCGTGAAGCTCTTGTTGTCTTTCGCATACTCGATCTGGTAGTTCGATGCGGGGTACACGTTGGTATGGGCGGCGTCGGTGTAGACCTTCACATCATGTTTCAGTGTCTGCCAGTCTCCGGTGGCCGTGCATTTGTCGCTGCCGTCCGCATTCTTCCCCGAACAGTTCCAGTCGACGGTGTCCGTGATAGTCGCGCCGTCAAGATTCTTCTTCGCGGTGAACGTGGTCTCCCATTGGATGGGGGATGTCACGGAAGCGCCGGACAGGGTCCTCTTGGCGATGTCGCCTTCGGTACGGTCGATGGTCACGGTGCCGGTGCCATTGAAGTCGTTGCCGTCACCGTCCTTGCCATCCACGGTGTTGGTGTACGTCGTCTGCGTTGTGGAATCGGCACTATGGATTGGCGTGGTGTAGGTGATGACGTACCGGCCATAGCCTTCCGGCAATATCGCCGTGCCATTTTTCAGATCGGACCAATTGACCGTTACGGTCTTCCGCACGGGATAATACTTGCTGTCCTTTCCATAGCATTCGATCGTCACATCGCCGGCGGGCTCGTCCATGCCGTTACCAAGCACGTCCTTGATTGTGGTGTTGGTGGTGTTGCTGTCATCGCCTGGAATCAGGTCGATGCTCCAGTTGATGTTCTTCTGGTCCGCGTCAGTCGAGCCGCGCTTGCTCACCGTCCACTTGGACTTGAACACCAGGCCCTTCTCGCTCGTCTTGTCCGTGGATTCTTTCGAATTGATCGTCGCCTTGTTATTGGTGACGTCCAGGTTGCCGTTTTCGCACTGCGTCGCCGCGTCCGTACTGGCTTTGCATGCGTCGACGACCTGTTGACGGTTTACTTTGACCTTGTACTTCACGTACAGTTTCTCGCCGTCGCTCATGTTCGGGATGGTCAGCGTGAAGCCCTTGTTATCCGTATTAGGCGTTGCCGTCCAATCAGATTTGCCATACGACTTGGTCAGTCCCGCGTCGGTGAACAGCTCGAACGAACCAGGAACAAGGGTGAGGAGCTCTCCCATCGTATCGGTGATGGTCACATTGGTGTTCGGCCCGGTGGAACCTACATTGAGCACGTAGTAGTAGACACTGTTGCCGTCGGCATCGGTTTCGCCGGTGTTCACGGCGCCGTTCTTGTGGATGTCCAGGCCGTGTTCGGGGTTAATCGTCGTTTCGACATTGCCGATGCCCGGGAAATTCCAATCTCGTTCGCCGCCATTGCCTTTGTTGTCGGCGCTGCGTGTAATCTTGCCGTCGATGGTCACGTAGGCGTTGATGCCGCTGCTGGCGTCGGTGGTGTCGGTGTAGGTGGCAACGACCTTGTTGTCCTGCACGGTGAAGGTTCCGCGCTGTTTGCCGGTGCTGTCATACATCGGGTAGGTGGCGCCGTTCTCGAAGGCGATGCCTTGCGGCAGATCGTAGGTGAAGGTGGTCCCCTGTTGCACCTTCACTTCGTTGGGCACCTTCCAGGAGAGTTTGACCCTGACCTGAGTGCCGTAATCCAGCGTCATGCCGTTGGTGTAGTTTTGCCAGTTCTTGCCGCCATCCGTGCTGAACTGCACCTGCGAGCCTTGCTCTCCCGTTCCTACGACCCAACCGCGGTTATCTCCGGACAGGTCATAGCTTGCCGCTTGGGCGTATTTCGGCGAAATCAGCATGCAAGCCAGCAGCATGCCCAGCACCACGGCAATGGCAGCAAACGTTTTCACACAGCGCTTTGACGCCAACTCCTTGCGCCTATGCATAATCCCTCGCTTCACGATTAAGCACAACCTAAGGTGGCGGCAGCCACTACCTTGCCCCAGCTACCGCCACTGTCATGCAAGCATGGTGTCACGACATCAACATTGACGTATGAAACAGTGTCTTTCCTTATAAAAGTGCTAAAAAACGCGGTATAAAACGTTTGACGTTAGAGTGCCTCTAAAAGGGGATTCGCGAAACGCCGAAGGGTGTTTGCAATGTTTCATGAAAATTTTCTGAAACAAAAACCCATTGCTGCAAACGATTGCAACAATGGGTTTTCGTCAGTCATGATTCTTCTACTCCCGGAAAATCCCCCCGGAGTACCCTCGGGGCCACTCAGCCGCCGATGCCCATCATCGACAGGCACCAGGCGTTCTCGTACGAGACTTCCTCCCACTGCTTGTACCGCCCGGATGTGCCGCCATGCCCGGCCTCCACCTCGATTTTCGCCACGGCGTCCACACCGGCATGCTGCAGCCGGGCCAGCCATTTCATCGGCTCCACATACAGCACGCGGGTGTCGTTCATGGATGTGGTAATGAAAATTTTCGGAAAAACGGCAGTTCTTTCGTCATTTTCACTATCTGGCGCATTCTCGTATGGCGTGTACGACTTCATATACGCGTACACATCCGCGTCATGCAGCGGATCGCCCCACTCGTCCCATTCGGTGACGGTCAACGGCAGCGAAGGATCAAGGATCGAGGTCAGTGCGTCCACGAACGGCACGTCCGCCTCCACGCCCGCATAGCATTCCGGAGCCATGTTGGCGACCGCCCCCATCAATAGGCCGCCCGCCGAGCCGCCGTTCGCCACCGTACGCAGCGGCGAGGCCAGTCCGGCACGTTGCAGCGCGCGCGTGGCGTCGATGAAATCCTCAAACGAATGCTTCTTGTTGAGCAGGTGCCCCTGCTCGTACCAAGCGCGTCCCATTTCGCCGCCGCCGCGGATGTGCGGCACAGCGTACAGCACGCCGCGGTCGAGCATGCTGATGCGTGACACCGCGAATCCCGGATCGGAACTGATCTCGTACGCGCCGTAGCCGGTGATGAACATGGCGGAATCGCAGGTCGGCACGTCACGCCGCCATACCAGCGAGACGGGGATGCGTTCGCCGTCGCGCGCGGTGACCCACACCCGGCGTTCCATGTAGTCGCGCGGATCGAAACCACCCAGCACGGTGGCGCGTTTGAGCAGACGGTCCTCGCCGGTGTCCGGATCGTAGTCATGCAGCTCGCCGGGGCGCGTGTAGCTGGCGAACGAGTAGCGCATGCGCGGCGCGTCATACGAGGGGTTGCCACCAACGCCGATCGAATACAGGCGGCGCGTCTCCCCCGGCATGCGGTCGGCGGTGGCGCCGTCCGACGACGTCATCGCCCGACGCGAGACGCCATGCACGGCCGATCCCTTGCCTTGCGCGGCGGCGGCCGCGTCCAGTTTGCCCCAGATCTCGGCGCGTTCCTCGTTGATCTCGTCCACGGATTCGTCGACGTCCCAATCGTCCTCCAGCGCGTGCGGCACCAGTTCGGTGAACCGCCATGGCCGGCCGGCCAGGAAATCCTCGGCGGCGGCCCGTTTCGTCATCACCGCGATGCGCGGCAGGCTTTCCGCGCGGTATTGCAATGCGACGAAATGCCGATGGATCGAGATACCCTCGATGCCCAAACCATGCGCGCCCTGCAGAATGGCGGGATTGCAGAGATTCGAATACGGGGTGCCGATCGGCATGGAGGAGGCGCCCGGCTCCACGTCGTCGCCGTGCTCGCAGCCGTAGGGCGATCCGACCGCCACGCGCACGCCTTCACCCAGCCGGTATGGAGGCTCGTGCGTCCGCATATCGATCACATCGATCTCGAAATTCGGATTCAACGCGTTGTGGTACACCACGGCGAGCGGAATATCCTCGCCATGCTCCCCCGCGCCTTCGAAGCAGGCGAAGCTCACATCGTATTCCACGTCGGTTTCGCGCGGAATGAACGCCCGGAACGAGCCCTCTGGGGTGTCCACCGGCAGCATCAGCACTTCGGTGGTGGTTTTCGATCCGGTGCCGATCACGATGTTGCGTTCGTCGAAGGACAGTCCGATGCCCACCCAGAAGCGTTCATCCGCCTCGCGGTACACCTCCACGTCATCGGTCACGGGGGTACCGACGCGGTGGCGCATCACCGCGTATGGACGCCACGCGTCGTCCAACAGCACATAGAACACCCATTGCGCGTCCGGCGTGAAGCAGGCGCCGCCGATGCCCTCGAACCGTTCCTCCAACTCGCCGCCGGTCTCAAGATCGCGGATGCGGAAATCGTAGCGTTCGTCGCCGCTCGTGTCGGTGCCGTACAGCATCCAACGGCCGTCCTTGGAAATGTCCATGCCGCCGATGCGGAAGAAATCGTGGCCTTGCGCCTCGGCGTTCGTATCGAACACCACCTGTTCGCCGTCGAGTGGCACGCCGGCCTCCACTGTCGGCGGGTCCCAATCGTCCGCGCCGCGGATCGGCACGCGGCATTGCGTGGCGTATTGCCGCCCCTGCATGGTGCGGGTGAAGTACCAGTAGCCGTCCATGCGCGTCGGCACGGACATGTCGGTTTCCTGCACATGCGATTTGAATTCCTCGAACAACGTCTTCCGCAGTGATTTGAGCGGTGCCATACGCTGTTCGCAATAGCGGTTCTGTGCCGCCACGTAGTCGCGTACATCCTGCGATTGCTTGTCCCGCAGCCATTCGTATTGATCGATGAAGGTGTCGCCATGGAAGACGCGCTCCTTTGGCACCCGTTTCGCGCGCGGAATCGCGCCGAACCCATCCTGCTCCGATGCGGACGGGTCGTTCATGCCCCGAAATTCACTCATGCACGCGATTATACCGGCCTGCGCCGCCTAACTTTCCGACGGCGATGTGCGCCGATGCTTCCGGCAGCCGCACCGTGCAGCCATGCATGCTGCCGGATTCCGGGCCGGTCAGTCGGTTTCGCCATCCGCGGCTTGGGTGGCGCGCAGGTACGGCAGCATGGTTTTCATGATGTTCGACCCGGTCGCTCCCGTAAACACCGGTACGTCGGTGACCGGCATCGGCTGCGTGTTCGCGCGCCCCGCAACGGAACCGATGTTGCCCGCCACCTCGCGCGGCGTCAGCTGGCGGATGCAGATCGCCAGCACGCGGCCCGGATAGCGGCGTGCGATCGTGGCGTATGTGGTCGGATCCTTCTGCCCGTCGTCGCCGATGAGGATGAATTTCATATCCGGAAAATCGGCCATGAGCTGTTCGGCGTATTCCAGCTTGTGCTGCACGCCGGACGGCACGAACGTCTTCGGCCTCGGGTCAAGGTCGCGCAGCAGCAGCGGACCTTCCGGAAAACCGTGGTTCGTAATGAAATGGCGGATCGAGCTTTCCACATTCCATGGCGAAGTGGACAGGTAGAAGAACGGCGCGTCCGTGAACATGTCCGCGATGCGGTTGAACAGCAGGTTCATGCTGGCCACCGGCACTTTTTTGCGCGGATTAAGCAGCAGCAGATTGTAGGCGGCCTTCATCAGACGCGGCGCCTGCGTGACCATGATGGTGTCGTCCACGTCGGAGATCACGCCCACTTTGGTGCCGCTGGGAATGGTGAAAAGATTGGCGTTGACCGGCTTGCGGCTACGCACTTTGTACGAGACGTTGTGGATGCCCGGTTCGAGCGAATGCTCGGCGACGAGGTCGAGGTAGCCGGCATCGTCGGATGCCGCGAATTCGCTGGAAATATCAGGATTGCTGTCGATCGCGTCGTATACTTCCGACGCACCCACCTGCACTGTTTCGATGGGCACGTCATCGATGGCGATCCGCACTTTGGTATGCGGGGACGGCACCATCAGCATGCCACGGATGCCGCGAATCAGGCGGCCGGCCTGCCGTTTGAACGGGCCGTATACGGTACGGCAGATCAGTCGGGAGTAATGTTCGGTGCCATAGCCGACGTAGGGTTCGACACGTGGATACCAGTCGAGCGACCGTACCAATGCGGTCGAGAATTTCAGCCAGACGCTGAATGCTTTGGTGATCGTGCGGCGGAACAGCCTGGTCAGCGGCGGTTTGACTTCAAGACGCTCATGTCTGGAGGCCGCGTCGAAGGTGGTGACCACCTTGCGTGCCGGAATCGGCACGGTGGGCATGTCATCGCAAGAATCGTCCATCCGCTCCCCCATACGCTGCTGTTCGCGCTGCTGGTCGTGCTGCGGCGCACGCTGCGGCGGGAACTGCGGCAACGGCTGAATTTCACTCATATGCCCACTATAGAGGTCGCGTTCGAACAAACAGTAACGCCACCGAGAAAATCAGGGAACTTTCAGGGCCCCGCAAGGCACTTCCCATAAAAAGGCTGCGGCCGGCGGGTACGATGCGCGACCGTAAGCCCGGCCGAACGGCCTTGAGTGTGCCGCGCATCGTACCCGCCGGCCGCAGCCGTAATTAAAACTAGACGTCCGTGCTATTCAGTCAGCCACAATCTTGGCATACTCGTCAGCGCTAAGCAGGTCAGGCTCGTCATCCTCAAGCTCGATCTTGAAAATCCAGCCCTCGCCGTACGGATCGTCCGTCACAATGCTCGGATCGTCCGCAGCCTCGTTGTTGACGCAGCGGATGGTGCCAGCCACCGGCGAGACCAGCGCGGTGACCGCCTTGGAGGATTCGAATTCCGCCACTTCGTCGCCAGCTTCGACCTGCGTACCGACTTCAGGCAAATCGATGTACACGAGTTCGCCGAACTGTTCGGTGGCGTATTCGGTAACGCCCACCATGGCGGGTTCAACGGAGGAATCCACCCACACGTGCTCGTCGGAGTATTCGAGGTGCTCGGGCACGTCGAGGTTCACTTTGCTATCGTTTGCTTCGCTCATGCCGCCCATTGTACGGCGTATGCGAACGCCGCGCACCCGCGCCACGCGTAACGGGTCAGCGTACCGGTCCGGATGGCATGGCGCCGACTACCTGCACGATGGTGCCTTCCGGACAGTTGTCGTAGATCCACTTGGAATCGGCTTCGTACATGTTCACGCAGCCGTGGGAGCCGTAGTGCGCCGGGTCGCCGTGGGCGATGCCGTAATTGTTCCAGCTTGCCGTGTGGAAGCCTTCGCCGCCGTAGAAGTAGCTTACCCACTTCACACCCTTGGACAGGTAGCGCGAGCCGTCGTCGTTCAGGCCGGTCATGTCCTGGATCTGATACTTGAGGTAGATGTAGAAGGTGCCCAGGTCGGTTTCGTGCTTGCCGGTGGTGCCCGTGCACACCGGGAAGGTCTTGACGGCCTCGTCGTTGTGGTACACGGTGGCGGTTTGCGCGGTGCGGTCCACCACGATGCGGTATTCGCTCTTCTTCTGCACGGTTTTGAAGTTCTGCACGTCGCCGTCCACCGGAATGGTGGCGCCTTGGCCGTTTTTGAGCGCTTCGCCGATCTTCGGTGCGAGCGCTTCCATGTTCTTGACCTTCACGCCGTTCACGCCTTTGACGATGGTGGCCAGCACTTTGCCGCTGTTGTCGACGGCGTCTTCCTGGTCGACCGCGTCCTGGTTGAGCTGGGCTGGGACCTGCTGCTGCACGTAGTTGGTGATGGCGTTGTCATCGTAGGACAGCGAAAGCGTGCCGTGTTCGAGGTCGGCGTCGGTTTTCAGCCATGAGGCCACGACTTCGGCTGGAATCTGGAAGGTCTTGCCTTGTCCGTTGTCCAGCACGATCGGCGCGTTCAGTCGCGCGTTTGCCTGGTCGGCCACGTTTTGGGCTTCAGGCAGTGCGACCGGCACGTCGATGGTTTCGTACGTGATCGTCACGCTGCCGCTGTGCCCCGGGTTCGCGATGGCTTTGGCGACCGTGTCGATCACGTTGTCCACCTTCGGGGACCTGCCGCCGCGGCCTTCCACTGCGACGAAGGCGCGCGCGTTGGCATCGTACGATGCGGTGGACGGTACCGCGCGGTCGGTGTCCTGCACGAATTTGTCGGTGACGAACGTCCTGAGGGCCAGCTTGTTGGACTTGGCGTTCAGCGGCACGTTCTTCTTGACGAACGGGTTGACTTCGTTGATGTATTCGAGTGCGCCGTTGGTCTGGTGCTTGGCGGCGAGCAGTTCCGTGACCGTCTTGTCGACGTTGTAGCTCACGCCGAGGTCGCTCAGGCTGCCGGAAGCGTTGTTGCCGTTGCCGTCCTTGATGTTCACGGTGGTGTTCTTCACGGCGGCCGTCACCGTGTTTTTCAGCTGGTCGGCGGTCTGTCCGGCCACACTGGTTCCACCGAAGGTCACGCCCGGCGCGGCCTTGTCTTGGAAGTACCAGCGTGCGGTGAAGAAGCCGGCGATCGCGGCGACCACCAGTACGGCGAGCACGATTCCGGTGATGATCAGCGGCAGTTTGCGTTTCTTGGCCACGACGGCTTCTCCTTCGACCGGCATGGTGAGCACGGGAATGGCGGGAGCGGGCGTGGATGAGGGCATGTCACCGGTAGGAATGGCACCAGTGGGAACAGCTCCGTTGGGGACAGTTCCGGCAGGCGTGGTTTCGGCGGCACCGGCCGTCGGGAATGACTGGAACGGCTGGGTCTGGTCCGATGCGAAATTCAACGGCGGCATGGTCTCGGTGGCGGCGTTGGACACGTCGTCCTGTTCGGACACATCGGCCACGTCGGCGAGATTGATCGTATCGCCGTTCTCACCAGACTGCGGCGGCACGGCATTCACCCCTTCAAACGAGATGCCGGCGAAACTGTTGTCCGTATCGTTCTGCCCACTTCTATCAGACATGTATGTGGTTTCCTCATTCACTCTCTTCACGGTACATACCATGCAGCATGATACGCAGACGAGTGCCCAAACGAATACCTAAACAAGCTCCCCCGGCAACCGCCCCGAAGACAGGCTCAGCCGATACCACCTTTTAATGGCAGGTCTTGTCACGGCAGGTCGTGGCCGAGCCATTCCTCAATCATGTAGCGTGCGATCGTGGCTTTGCCCGGAGCCTCCATACGTCCCGAAACCAGTTCGCTCATGTATTCGTCGCGTGTGACCCAACGCGCCTGCAACGTTTCCTCGCCGTCCACGTGCACGTCGGTGGTGACCGCCACGCCTTTGAACGCCATCATGAGAGACGAGGGGAACGGCCACGGCTGGGAGCCGAGGTATTTGAGTTCGCCTATTTCGATGCCGACTTCCTCTTTGGCTTCGCGCCGGCATGCGTGCTCCAGGTTTTCGCCAGCCTCCACGAATCCGGCCGAAACCGAGTACAGGCCGTTGTTGCGCCACGCGCTGTTGTGCTGCAGCAGCAGACGGTCATCATGGTCGACGATCGCGGTGATCACCGCTGGCTCGATTCGGGGGAACAGCAAACGATTGCCATCCTCGTCGTTCGTGCAGTGCTGAGCCCAGCCGCCGAGCGCCGGTTCGACGGGCGCGCCGCACGTCGGGCAGTGACGCTGCCGGGCGTGCCACATGCTGAGCGAGATGGCGGAGGTTGCCTGTCCGGCTTCGCGTGCGCTGGCGTGGGGCGCGAATCCGCGCAGGTCCACCCAGTCGAATCGGGTTGCCGCGCTTTCCAGCAGCGATTTCGCGTTTTCCTGCGATTCATGCGCCGGCACTTCGGCGAACGCGTCGTCCGCTCCCCCGCTGCGAGCCGTCGCAGCCGTAATCGTCGTATCGTTCGGCTGGACGTGCGTCACGTCCACGGCGACGACGTGCTCGCCCAATCGTCCGCCGTACGAGCCGAGGAATATGGCGAGCGCCGATGGGTGCGATTCGAGTTCCGCGGCAACGTACGCGCCCGGCAGTTGGGCGAGGCGCATTTTCACGTTGGCGTAGTCGGCGATGGCGCCTTGGCCGTGCGGCACGGCCACTTTGCCGTCTTTGACGAGGATGACTTTCGTTGCCGGTTCCGCCAGGACTTTGGCGAACAGGTCGGGTTCGCCGCGTCGTGCCACTTCGTAGTCGATGTCTCCTTGGGCGAGTGGCAGGAACGGCAGGGTCTGCGTCAATGCCAGTGGTGAGAACACGCTCATGGTTGTGTTGCCTCTTTCATGCGTGTTATATACGGAATATATTCGTTATACATACGTAGTACATATTTCGTATATACGTTTTATATATTTTCTCTATATCTTGTCGATACGCCGGATGGTCTGCCACAGATAATCGTCGCAGCCGGCTCAGCCGACTCGCTTCACCAGTTCCAGCAACGCGGCGGCCACCTGGTCGGGGTGTTCGTACGCGCTGAAGTGGCCGCAGTCGTCGATCACCGTCATCGTCACGTCGGTTTTCGTCATCGCGTCGGCGACCGGCTTCATCACTGCCGGCGGGCTGGACGGGTCCTTGTCGCCGCAGATTACTGCGACTGGCACGTTGATGTTCGGCAGCACGTCGTTCAGGTCGGAACGGCCAGCGGCCATGCGTTCGCGCCAGGCGATGCCGTCGGCGGGCTGTTCGTTGATCCACGTTTCGAACTGCCTGCAGTAGGCGTCCGACTGCTTCACGGTGGAGTCGGCTTCCGACGGCACGGCGAATCCCATGACCGGCTCGTGTGTGCCGGTCGTTTCGCAGTCGGTGGCGATTGCGACGCGCTTCAATCGCATGTCGGCGGAGTCGGCGTCGGCTTTCGTGTCGCACAGGGCGAGCGCCGCCACCGCTTCCGGATGCAGGCGTTGGATGTCGAGAATCAGGTAGCCGCCCATCGACAGGCCCACCCAGATGGCTTTGCTGTAGCCGGCGGCGTGCAGCAGGTCCACGTACGCGTCCGCCATGCGGTCCAGTCCGTATGGGAACGCGCCGTCGGCGTCCTTGCCGCCGCTGTCTTCGTCGGACGGAATCGGTCCTTCGCCGGCGCCGGGCATGTCCGGAGCCCAGATCGCAAATGGTTTCACGCCTTGTTTCACAGCTTGGTCGCGTAAAGCCGCCGCGCACTCGTCCCACATGCGGTGGTCCACCGGGAAGCCGTGCACGAGCACCACCGGCGTGGTTTCGGTATCGTTGCCGCCGTCCGTATATATGTTGTTGTTCAGTTCAATCGCCATATTTTTTTCTAATCCTCCCCTATCTGCCTGTTCGCCTAGTTTGCTTGGCTTTTGCCCCGCTTGCGCGGCTTGTCCTACTTGCCGGTCCATGCGAGCGCCTGCCGCACGATGGTGCCGTAACCATTGGCCATCTGCCCGACGAAGGTGTCGAGCATGTCTCCGGACGGGTCGACCCATTCCACATCGAGCGTCTCGTCCTGCGGCTTGCAATCGCCGGCGATCGGCACCACGTAGCACAGCGCGATCGCATGTTGGCGTGGATCGTAATAGTCGGACAGGCCGGGTGTCGGGAAGAATTCGGCCACGGTGAACGGCTGCAGGCTGATCGGCAGCTGCGGCAGGGCGATATCGCCCAAATCTTTTGCGACGTTGCGCGCCACCGCTTCACGCAACGATTCGTGATAGAGCACACGTCCGGCGATCAATGTGCGTTCGATACCGCCGTCGTCGGTGACGCGCAGCAGCGAGCCGATTTGCGCCACCCTGCCGAGATCGTCGGTGCGCACCGGCACGACCACGACGTACGGAATCGGTATTTCGCGGCGCATGCAGTTGATTTCGTCCGATGGGAGCCATCCCGGAGGGTTGCCCATTCCGCGGATGAAATCCTCCGGCGTAATGTCGTCGAATTCCCCGCGATGGCGGTTGGCGTCGAAATCGCCCTCGTCGGGCACTTCATCATTCATCACTGGCATGGTTCCATTATCACGCACGGCATGTGAATGTCACGTGCTTCCGATTCTTCCCATAGCGCAATCGGGTGCGGCAGTGTGTTTGCGTGGCGTGCGGCTATATACTTTTCGCAAACGGGCTTTCGCAATATTGCGCAGCATTGCACGATATTGTTTTTTGAAATCGGCTTATAGCGTAAGCCGGGAAATGGGGAACGCATATGGCAACGCATGCAGTCACTTCGCAGGATTTCAACCAGGTCGTCGAATCCAATGATCTGGTGTTCGTGGATTTCTGGGCCACGTGGTGCGGTCCGTGCCGTGCATTCGGCCCAACGTTCGAGAAGGCGAGCGAGGCGAATCCGGACGTCTATTTCGCGAAGGTGGATATCGATCAGAATCCCGATCTGGCCGCCGCGGCCAAGGTTCAGGCAGTGCCGACGCTGATGGTCGTCAAGAAGCAGCAGATCATCTTCCAGCAGGCCGGCGCGTTGCGCGCTTCCGATTTGGATGATCTGATCAGCCAGGCCAAGGCGTTGGATATGGATGCGGCCGCTTCCGATGGGGACACCGCTTCCAGCGGAGACGCCAAAGTGAAAACGCCAAGTAGTCAGTCGGAACGATGATTCGGCCCGTCGCCTGCGCGTTGCATACGTTATCTTCAAGTTCCTTGGGGTGCGGTAGACTATATGCAGTTGCGCGCATTCCGGCGGAACCCTAGCGGTTGTGCGCCGTGCCCTAGGCACGGAATCCGCCGAGGAATTGTACCCGATGTAGGAGCAGAATGGCTAGCCATAAGAAACATGCCCAACCAACTACGTTTGCCTTGCCGGGCAAATCTCAGATGGTGAAGATTGTCGCAACGGTTGCGGCAGTGGGGCTGTTGGCCACTGGCGGCATCGTGTCGCATAATCTGTACGCCACCGCGGAGAAGTCTCCTGCCAAGCAGGTCACCGCGTATTCCGTCACCGACAGCATCGAAGCCTCCCGTGGCAACGCCCGTGAGGCGCTTTCCGGAGATACTTCGTACGTCACCGTGAAGATCAACGGCAAGACCCGCGTGGTTCCCGGCATGCATTTCACCGACGTGAAGTCCGTGCTTGACGCGGGCGACATCACCCTTGATACGGAAGACACCGTTTCCCCGTCTTTGGATACGAAGGTGAACGAGAACACCGTCATCAAGATCGAACGTGCCGGCGCTTCCGTTGAGGTGTCTGATACGGATATCGCATTCAACACGGTCAAGAAGGAGACCTCCAGCCTGCCGAAGGGCCAGGAGAAGGTCGAGACCGAAGGCGCGAACGGTGTTATGGAGACCACGAACCTCGTCACCAAGTCCGGCGGCAAGGTCATGTCTTCCAATATGATCAGCTCTTTCGTGAAGAAGGCTCCGACCGACAAGGTGATTCTCGTCGGCACCGGCTCCTCGTCCACGCCGTCCGCGGCCGCAGCGTCGATCGGCACCACCGTGCCGGCTGGCGAAATGCAGCAGTGGGCTCACGATTATCTGCTGTCCAGCGGCTATTCCGAGGCCGATTTCACCGCCACCGTGTACATCATTTCTCATGAGTCCGGTTGGAATGTCGCAGCCACGAACCCAAGCTCCGGCGCGTACGGCCTGCCGCAGGCGCTGCCCGGTTCGAAGATGGTGAGCGCCGGTGCCGATTGGGCCACCAACTACCAGACCCAGCTTAAGTGGTTCTGGGGCTACTGCGCACAGCGCTACGGTTCCATCCAGGGCGCCTACACCTACTGGCTCGCCAACCACTGCTACTGAGTTTTAGTTTTTCAGACAGGAGAGGCTCCGCACACATTGTGCGGAGCCTCTCCTGTCTTATACACCTTTTTATATTTCATATGGAAAGATGCAGGCCATTCATGGCGTTACGGTTGTTTATGCACGCAATTCATTCATCGCTTTTATCGCGGCCCTTTTGGCCATCTTACGCGTGAGCGAACGGCCAGACGCAACGGGCTCGAAAAAGCCGTCATGCTCTTTTTCCACCGTCCATCGCCAACCAAGCACGTTATTTTGAGCGACTCGAATACTGAACGAAGATCCTACACGCCCGCTACCTGCCACATTCATTCCAAGCTCCCTTTTTCAGGATTTTTGGGCTGGATGCATACGTACTCATTATTAGCGTTTATGGACGATTCGCACAGCCTATCAAGATACTGCATATAGTACAGCACTCACATCAAGAGAACTGTACTATATGCGATTTTTCAAGCTGAGCGGAATATTGTTCACTTACTCGCCATCTTTGGCCGTATGATGCGAACCTTTGCGGGGACCGCGCTTGCCGGATACACCCTTTGAGGCATCGGCCACAGCAAAAATGACAACCTTCTCATCCGGGTAGGACTCGCCATCCATGGCGAAATAGGCGATCTGGTCGTCTGCGACCGGCGGGAAAGTGAAATACTTCTGCACCGCTACCAGCACATCGGTGGTACGCACGGTCACGGAAGAAGCCTTTCCTGCAGCGTCAGAGTTGACGCCATCGGCCTTGCTTCGCTTGGTCTTGCAGAACTTGATGGCGTTCTCGTCTTTGGCGTCGCATGCCTGGACTGCGATCTTCTTCTGCTTGTCATTCACCAGCAATTTCACGTATGCCGGGCATCCGAGCGCTTCGGTCACGCCTTTGGAAAAGCGAACGGATGATTCCATGACCGTCATGGTCATCTTATTGGTGGTGGTCTTTTCTCCCACTGCTTCAAATCCGTTAAGAACAGACATGCCAACCCCTTGAAAATATAGGATATTAATTACATGCAATATAATACAACAATTCGCATAAATACACCCTTTTTTTTCACTAATAAAATAGGGGGTATCTCCGCTTTCCAGCAGAAATACCCCCTGTATTTCCAAGAATATAGCAATAATTCATAGACTTCATTGAACAAGTTTTCATTGAGATGAATTCAAGGAAATCATGCACCAATAATGTCGAGAATTACCGCGCCATATTTCAATAGTTGTATTTCACATCATTGGTCATTTTGCCACACGGCGTCTGATCGAGCTTCATATCAGCCGTGGCCTTGTCAGACACGGTCACGTCGAACTCGTACGTCACGCTCTTGCCAGGTGCGATGTACGCCATACTGGAGTTCAACGGCTTGCCGTCCATGGTGGCATTGCTACGGTCACGCACATCACCGGTCACGGCGATTGATCCAATCGAACCACCTGCAGGCGCGTAAATCAGCACACGCTGCGCGGATGTGCCACTCGGCGCCACGGGCACGCCACCAACGCCCTTCTGCTCACCACCGAGAATGTAACTCGTGCAGGCAGCCATTTCCGTGGAAGTCATACGGTTGGTCAGCGTGTACTTCACGTGGTAGGTCTTGTCACCTGTCTTGGTCACTTCGCTGCTACGGTCGATATACCAACCCATCTTCGAAGGATTCTGCTCGCTGATGTAAATGCCCGTTTCCGGATTGGTCTCGCTCTCAGGCGCATTCTTGGCGAGTCCAGCACCTTGGAAGTACTTCGCTTCGTCATCGTGGAACGTGTAGGCGTAGAAGTGGCGGTTCTCGGCCAAATCACCGATGCTTTGCGCCACCTTCATCATCTTGTCCACAGTCATGTTGCCAAAAGCGCCGTCCATCACCGTTTTGGCAATGTACTCGAAGTATTCGTCCTGCTGTGCCACAGGAACGTCCTTGTAGATGGTGTTGAGCATGTATTCGGCGGTGTTCTCGCCGGTAAGCACAGTGCCGTTGGACAAGGTGACAGGTCCGTTGATCTCCACCATCTTCTGGATGAACACCGGATCCACGGAAATCAAACCGTCGATGTTGCAGGCATATTGCGAACGCTGCCATGAAGCGTTGAGCATCTCCGCGTTGCGGGAAACATCCGGCACCGCGAAGGTGTCTCGCACGTCGAAGGAGAAACCCAACGGCCTGTTGAATACCGCATGTTCCTCAGCGGTGCCGTTGTTGCCATTGACGAACTCACCATTCGGGTGGAAGTCCCCCACCGCGATTTTGCCATGATCCGCAGTCATGGTGCCGAGAGAGCCAACCAAGCCGCCGCCGGAACGTGTTTCGGATGTGGTCTGTGCCGCCAGCAAGTATGTGCGGGCACCGTTCTGGCCGAGGAAGGAAGGCAGCATGTGAGTGGCGTTGCTGACCTGCCCGACCAGATCGGCGATGTTGTCAAGCTGGTCCTTGCCCTGCTGATAGGCTTTCTTCACCATGCCGATTTTCGGCTCGGCAAGACTGTTATACTGCTTGTTCTGCTGCTGCACCTGCTGGTTGAGCTTGTCGAAGTTGCCTTGCGCATCGGTGATTGGCTGCAGGTTGAGTTGCCCTTCCGCACCGGAAAGATTGGCATCGGCAAGCTGTTGCACCGCAGTGGTCAACGATGGCAGTGTCTGCTGTGCAAGGTTGTCCACGACTTCCGTCATGCCTTGCACAGTGGCGATGTCACTACCGACGAACGGCATTTTCGCGGCCACGTTCCATAGTGAACCGTGCGCAATCTGCTTGGCCTGCGCCGTCTGCTGCTGAGCCTGCGCGATGGACGCCTGCGACGCGGCGGCATCCTTGAGCTTTGCAGGGTCATTGATTGCGAATAGTGAGGATATGGCTTGCGATTCGTGCGCCTTGACGCTTTTTGCCTGCTTATACAGTTGCATACCAAACACTGCAGCAATGGCAAGTAGCACGATCAGCACCGCAAGTACAATAAGCGTCACATTCCGTGCCGTATGTTTTTCCCGTATTGCTTGAGCATGTTGCCCCATGCTTTGCTCCTCAAATCATTAAGCACTCAATTTGACTATTCCAGCACATTATTGTGCCACATGGCACCCTTTTTTTCGGCCGCCAAATGAAATTTCCCTCTGCTCCATCACAAGAACAGAGGGAAAATCACAGAAAACCCACTTATTGGCTCAGTACGATCCACGGCCAGTGAAGATTACCATCACGGTTTTGGCAAGAATCGCAAGATCTCCAGCGATGGACCAATTCTCAATGTAGGAGACGTCCAAATATTCGCTTTGCTCCTGTGAAAGATCCGACCGGCCGGACACCTGCCACGGACCGGTGATGCCCGGCTTGACCAGCAGTCGGGCGGAATATAGGGAACCATAGCGGGCCACTTCTTCCGGCAATGCCGGGCGCGGACCGACCAGAGACATATCGCCCTTGAGCACGTTGTAGAACTGCGGGAACTCATCCAAAGAAGTCTTACGGATGAAGTGACCTATCTTGGTGATACGCGGATCATCTTTCATTTTGAAGATGAACCGGTCTTCCTGCCCAGTTTCCTCAGCGAGTTTCTTCTTCAGCTCCTCAGCATTGGTGACCATGGAACGGAATTTATACATTTTGAACGGCTTGCCGTGCAGTCCGATACGGGTCTGAGAGAAGAACACCGGACCGCCATCATCAAGCTTGATGGCGATGGCGACGCCGAGAAGAATCGGAGAGGAAATAATCAGCGCGCACAGTGAACCGATGATGTCCAGCAAACGCTTGATTACGTTCGCAGCTCCCGTGTACTGCGGCAGGGAAGCCAACAGAACCGGCTGTTCCGTGGTGTTTCGCAGATACAAACGGTGACCGCTCACATCCGCCAGGGAGACCGCCAAGGCAAGTTCCATACCCAGCGACTCCACCGCAAGAGAAAGACCATGCAGCATTTCGGAATCACGCGAAAGCACGTCAGCCACATAGACTTCCTGTACACCGAGGCTTTCGCAAATACGTGGGAATGCCGAGTTGAAAGGAATCACCTTGAGTTTGCTGGAGCCTTCGATATTGGCATCCGGTGTGTATGAGGTAACCACATAAGCGTCTTTTGAAGCTGGATCCGCTTCAATTGGGCATACAGCAACTGGTTCGTACCCCCAATTCATGTAGTTGCGCATGGTCTGCAAGGCTTTGTTGATGCCATCGGAAGATCCGATGACCACCGTTCTGTACTTGCAAGAGCCTTTGCTGCGGTGACGATGCAACGCTTGACGCATCTGCCAACGTGCGATGATATCCAAGAAGAAGGCGATGACTGGCGCGATAATCAACGCAGTACGGGGCAATGCAAGTTTGAAAATAAATGCAAGGCTGCAGTATGAGATGATGGTCAGCAACGACGCATTGATGATTTTGGCATACAGCTCATAGCCGTCCACCATAACATGACGGTGGTATGTGCCCGCGAATGCCAAGCACAGCAACCAAATCAGGCTGAACAGAATGAGGAAAAGCCAAAACGGCATCACATCGCCGATGGCATCGAAAGCAGCACCGTTGATTACAAGGCTGACGGTCAACGAAAGCAGCATCACTGCCAAATCGATGGCGATCAGGCTGACGACGAAGGCGAAACGCCACCGGGGAGTCGATTCAGCCTTGCCGCGCCTATGTCCTTCCTTTTCCGCAGGAAACGGGGTATTGGAAAAAGTCATCGGCTCGAACTGCTTTTGCAGACGCTGATTCTGCATGGACGCGTATGCCTGTCGATGCGCATTGGACGAGACGATATGAATCTCTTGAGTCCTCATACCTTGCTCGCCGTTTGGTGCGTCGGATTCACCGGTATTCACACCTTGCATGTATCTCCCCCCCCTTCAGCTGCATACGGCAAACAATTTACCACAGCCCCCAGAAATTAAGAGGGACCTATGGGGGTACCATTCGCTATATCCAAATCCTTCTCCGGTATGGCTTATTCGCCAGCAGTACCTGTATCTGAGTTGTCGTTACCGCCGGTCGAACCACCATTGCCATTGTCGTTCGAATCGCCATTACCACCGTTACCGCCGGTTGAACCACCATTGCCATTGTCGTTCGAATCGCCATTACCACCGTTACCGCCGGTTGAACCACCGTTGCCGTTCGAATCGCCATTGCCACCGGTTGAACCGCCATTACCGTCGTTAGAACCGCCGTTACCGCCGGTCGAACCACCGTTACCGTTGCCGTTCGAATCGCCATTACCACCGGTTGAGCCACCATTGTTATTGCCACCGGTCGAACCACCGTTACCGCCGGTCGAACCACCGTTACCGCCGGTCGAACCACCACCGTTCACACCGTTTCCAGAGCCCGGACCAAATTGCCACGTATATGTGTAGCGCCGGTTCGTAGTGCCGTTATTGGTATTCGAATTGGTATTCGACTGGGCATTAGCCGCAGTTTGCTCCGCCACAGACTTGTTCACGCCGTCAGAAGTCGAGGAAATCACCTTCGAAGCGTTCTGCATGGCCGTAACATCAGTGCTTTTGCCATCAAGGAGTTTCTGGGCAGCGTCAATCGCCTTGGCAAGCGCGTCACGTGTCGACTCATCCGCAACCTGGCCTGCAGAACCGTCAAGCAACGTCTTTGCGTCAGCAATGGCCTTTTGCAATGCGGCAGTCGTCTTATTCACTTCCAAAGCTCGCTTGCTGGCGTCCACAGCTGTGGCTGCTGCGGTAACGGCCTTGGTCTGTTCTTTGATATTGCTGATCTGCTTGCTCATGCTACGGGCGTGCGCACGCAGTGTGGTTTCGGACAGCAACACCGAACATCCACCGACCGTCTTGAGGTTTTGCGCCTTGGTCACGGCCTGAGCGAGTTGGTCGATTGTGGCGGCATCCGCCACCTGGTTTGCCGCAGTGCCCTGCAGACTGGTTGCCTGTTCGATGGCGTTTTGCAGTTTTTCGTTGGCTTTGGAGTATTTGGATTTCGCCTTCTCACATACCGCCACTGCCGCACGCTGTTCTTTCGAATTGATACGATTGCGTACCACGATGACACCGGCAATAGCAACCGCCACTGCCGCAATCGCAGCGACAATGGCAATAATCTTTCGCTTGTCCGCAGACGGCTCTTTCGGTGCGACCGGAATGGTTTTCAGCGGATCATGTTCCGGATCTTCCGCGGCCAGCTCCTCTAGGTCGGTTATGCCATCCGAAGTGTCAAAGGCCTGAGTCGCTTCGGCGTCCTGTTCATCTGTCGAAGAGACGAGGGGTGGCAAAGTGGCGGTTTCCTCGGCATCGGCTGGTGCAACCGCATCATCGAAATCGATGGTGTCGAGCGGCATACTGGGTATATCCGCGATTGTTGGCGCAGCCGAAACCGGCTGTTCCGTTTGCGCAGGTACGGAGGAAGCGATGGCGCGGGGCTCAGCAAGCGAAGTCTCATCCGCACCATCGGCTTCTTCCGAATCGGTAGGCTGCAATTTGGGGAAGGTCAGCGGAGGAATATCCCAGCTGGTGTCCACCACATCCCGAGATATGTTGGACAGAATACCGTTCATAGACTGGGAATCATCGTTCTCAGTTGCCATACACCCCTCATTCCGTGAAGAAGGAAAACGTCAAATCCTCTTCTTCTTGCCGTTGGCACGATGGCTGCTACGCGGAGCACCATCTTCATGGTAGTAGTAATAGTTGGAGTGGGAGTTGACCTTCTTCGGATCTGCACGGTTGAAGATGAAGCCAAGCACCGGCACCTGCGCGGTGGCGAGCGTGTCGACCGCCTCCTGCAGGGACTTCTTCTCGCACACGTTGCGGCTGACCACCAGCAGAAGGCCCTTGGCCCAACGGCCGAATACCGCGCCATCGTTGGACACCGTCAACGGAGCGGTATCAATAATCACGTAATCGTATTGGGTGAGCGCCTGCTCCACCATGAGCTTCATGGTTTCGGAACTCAGCAGCACGCCAGCGTTCGCTGGCCTCTTGCCGCCAGGCAGAATGTGCAGGTTCGGCTTCCAGTAGCTCTGCACCACGTCCTTCGGGCCCATCTGTCCCGACAGCACGTGCGCCAGACCGGCAGCACCTTCAATGCCCAAGTGGTGAGCGACGGACGGGTGGCGAAGATCAGCATCGATAAGCAGTACTTTCGCACCATCTTCAGCAAGGGCCACCGCAGTATTAATGGACATGGTGGTCTTGCCTTCGGACGGCTGCGCAGACGTGATGACAAGCAGCTGGCCCACGCCTTCGGTGCGGTCGGTCTGCAAAAAGTCGATATTCGTGTGAATACGACGGAATTCCTCGGCAATAGCGCCGTTAGGCCGGCTCACCAGCACCGGACGCTTATCATCAAGCGAAGCGTCCATCGGAACGGAGCCAAGGGAGGATGCTCGGACGATGCCGCGCACGTCGGAAGTCTCTTCAACCTTGGTGTTGAGGAGGTCTTTGATGAGTGCGGCGAACACGCCGATGATGATGCCGAGCACCACACCGACAGCCAAATACAGGGCAGTCTTCGGCGAAGACTTAGACGTCGGGACCTGTGCCTTCTGCACGATGGAAAGCTTCACCGGGGACTTATCTCCGGAGTACAGGTCGCTTTCAATGACGTTCTTCAGCGATTCGGCAACGGAATTGGCGATGTCCGCGGCCTGCTTCGGATCTCCATCCACCACGGCAATGTTCACGAATGCGGTGTTGGTCGGATTGGTGACGGTGACCTGGCCGGCAAGATCCGTCACGGTTTCATCCAAGCCAAGATCATCAATAACCGGCTTGGCCCGTGCCCGAGGAACCGAAACGCGAGGCTGTGGTTTCATCCAAGCCAAGATCATCAATAACCGGCTTGAGCACCTTCGAAGTGGTGGCAAGCGTCGGATATGAGGTGATTTGGTTGGAAATGTAGCTGCCGCCAGCGGACTGCTGGTTAATGTCGACACCATTTTGAGAAGCATTGTAAGTAGCCATGGTCTGAGCCGTAGCCGTATACTTCGCCGGAGCGAGGAAGGTATAAGCGCTCACGCCTGCCACTACCACCACGAATGCGATAATCGCGGTGACCAGATGCTTACGAATGATTTTGAGCAGATCCATCAGAGTGATGCCGTCATCCGCTTCCTCAACTACCCCTTGCGGTGCGGTAGGCTGCTGCACATTAGCGTTCTCTACAGAAGTCACTGAACTTCCCCATCTCACGTTGACAATATCTTTTCCAAGAATAATCCCCCCCCCCCGAACTATTCCTCATCCCTTCATACATTGAACACATTTTTTGGGAGCTCAAACAGATGGGGCTGTGAAATAAGGAACATTCCCTGTCGATATCGTGCGCGTACGAGACTTATTGGCAATATTCTGTGGCCGATTTTGGCGGCCTATTTCTGGCGACAAGAAAAAGTACCACCGGCCGACCGTGCCAAGTGAACAAGGCCGCCAACACCTGCTGTTAGCCTTTCCTACGCCCAACTTAAGGCGATTTGGGAGAACGACAAGGCAAGCTGGAAGAATACGCTGTCCCGCCAGCAAGGCGTGTACATAATAACCAATACCGATAATGGGAAACTGTATGTGGGAAGCGCCACCGGAAGGAACGGCATATATCAGCGGTGGAAAAACTACATAGATAATGGCCACGGCGGCAATACAGAACTAAGCAAACTTGTGGAGCAGCAGGAGAAGCGTACGTAGAGACGCATTTCCGTTACACGCTTTTGGAACATTACGATTCCACCGTGCCCAAAAACGTCGTCCTCGCCCGAGAAGCCTATTGGAAGCAGGCACTGGACACCCGCAAACACGGATACAACGATAATTAGGCCTTGCCAGATATAGATACCCCAAGAATTTCCTCAAATCATTGGTAGTGACCGGTACAGGCTTTCATCATCATTCCGCCACGCCCTGAAAGTGACGGAATGTATGTGCCCAGCTCCCCATTTCGCTTATATGTGGCAGATTTCAAGAGATGGAAACTCCCATTTCGCCTATACGCGGCAGATTCCGAGAGATGGAAACTCCCATTTCGCCTATACGCGGCAGATTCCGAGAGATGGAAACTCCCATTTCGCCTATACGCGGCAGATTCCGAGAGATGGAAACTCCCATTTCGCCTATATATGGCAGGTCATAACGGGCAAAAGCCACTTTGGGGGTACATTTTCCACAGTTAAAGGGTATATCTCTGCCGATTACCTGCCACAGATAAGCGAAATGACATTTTCGCGCCGCCCAAATCCGCCACTCATAAGGCAGATGACCCTCTTCACCGCCAGTCGAAGCGCCGCCCATTGGAACGTCTCCAGTCAAAACACTCCTCGTCGAAGTGCCGCTCATCGACGCAATCCATAAGAAGCACCGTCAGTCAAAGTGCCATCAGGGCGCTGCCTCAATGAGGCAGCACCCCTAATACACCATCAGTCTCGAGGAATCAGCTCTTTTGGTTGGGGACGAGCATGATCTCGCCGTCGGCTATACCCTTGAGGTGTTGGCCGTACGGGCTCTTGCCGTAACGCTCCGCGGACTCCATGAGCTGGTCGCGCGTGATCCAACCGTTCTCGAACGCGATCTCCTCCACGATCGCGATCGGCAGGCCCTGCGCCCGCCACTGAGCCTCTCGCCTCACCGTCCAAACACCAAACTTGCAGCGGACACCATGCCGCAAGAACCTGCCAAGAGATGAGGGCCCACGGAAGGAAACGACGAATTTTGTTGCACGATTCCGATTTTCGGGGCAAATTTCGAATCGTGCAACATTTTTCCTGCCGAAATGCGGTTTTCCCACCTATTCCATACCCCCCAAACCGGTTTTTTCGGCACTTTTCTGCAACTACGGGGGTGCACGATGTAGCACGATTCCAAAAAAACAGCCGAAAAATGGAATCGTGCGACATTTAGGGACACAGAACGTGCCGAAGCGGCCGGAAGCATGCGACCATGGCAAGAAAAAACACATCCAAGGCAGACTCCCTTTTTTCATATATTTCAATGCGCTTTATCAGGGAGGAACCAAGAGTCCCAGAAACGTCACCCATCTCGATGAAGCTGGTGATGTTTTGTTGGGCTATTTCAACACAATCATCTACTACGCAACTTCCGAGTAACTGCTCTGGGTCCGACTGTTCAACCTGAAGAACCTCTACCAGCAAGCCGCTGGCAATTCTTCAAATACTTGGAATCCTGCCGGCGATCTACGCGGTCCGCATCCTGCTTGACTTCATCCGCCAGGCACTGTTCGCCGCCACCATCGACCGGCGTCACGGACGCTGGTTCGAGCTGCTGTGGAATAAAGCATCCTCTTGGACTCACCGCATGGCATGAGCCCTTTGCTTGTCCGTCTATTGCCTATAGGGCTGGTGAAATACCAGCCCCTTTTGGAGAAAATCCCATCGTTGGATTGCGAAAAACTAGCCGATATGCAGCTTCCTCTTCAGCATGCCCATTAATATGGAACGCTCCTTCTTTCCCAGCAATAGCAGCACATCCAAGAGCATCGTGACCAGCGCATAGAGGCAACACGTCGCGATCAGCGAGACCCAGCCATTGGCGACCAGCGCGAACACGTGTCTGATTCCCCAGCAAACCGCGGCAGCCACCGCTGTGGAGGCGAAGTAGCGAATATAGATGGGATAGAACTCGAATTTCCCGATGCCCAAGCATCTGGAGGCATAAATGGGCACGAATGTCACATTTGCCAAAATCTCGAACAGCGGCGGAATCGCCGCCACGAGGAAAACGCCCCACTTCGGAAGAACCTCAATAAAGGCGACCAGCACGACCATGGATATCGCACTATAGATGAGCCATCCAATGGAGTACTTCTTCAAACGGTTGACGATCAGCGGCAGATTCTGCAATGTCGTAGCAACGCCGGAAATCAGCAAGCCCAGCATGGTAAGCGTAAGCAGCTGGTACAGCAATCCCGTATCCTGACCGTGCTGCCACAAATGCATGAAGTCATATCCTGCGACGAGCATCACCACGAAAATAATATTCGTAAAGAAGCCGGATACCTTCATACCCGATTTGAGATCTTCGACCAGTTCCTTATGCTTGCCCTGCGCATAGTATTTTGTCTGTTCAGGGTAAAACAGGCTCGACACAGTGCCCATCAGTCCGCTGATCTGGTTCGGAACGGTCTGGGCGATGGAAAGCATGCCCATAAGATATGGGCTGATCATCAGGTTCGCCACCAGCAACTGCAATCCGAACATCATAATCTGCTGGAGTTTCGTGACCACGTTCCACACGCCGGCGGAAAGCATCTCACGAATGCTCGTCCACGATACCGATTTCTTGTCGAAGGAAATGTCGGGAAGCAATCTGCGCGTATACGAGCGATTCATCAGCGTCATCACCGCCGTCGCCAGGCATACGGCCAAGCCCACGTAGTAGACCTTCGGCGGCAGGATTCCGAAAAGCACGATCATGGCCACCACGCGCACCAAGGAGAACGCGAGATTCGCGATACTGCTCAGATACAGCTTATTCTTCACGAACGTGGCGACGGAATACACTGTGGCGATGGTTGAAAGCATGAAATTCAGGAATATGAAGACGAACAGAGCCTTCACGTCTCCCACAAGATGCGGAGAGATGTTCACCAGCCTGTCGAGGAACGTCACCACCGGAACAGCGACGACCACCAGCACGGCGACCATAACGCCGTTTGCCGCAAGCGTGGACGAGTAATACCCATTCGCCTTGGAATCATCGCCTTCATGGTATGCGACCGTGATGAAGCGCCCGGCCACCGAATTCAATGCGATGGTAAGCAGCTGCGCATAGCTTACGAACGTGTTCGCCAACCCGACGAACCCATAGGCTTCAGCGCCAATACTACGCACGATATACGGCGTAAGCACCAAACCGATTCCAACGGAAACCGCGAAATTCACCAAGCTTGCGACCATGTTCACAAGCAGTTGCTTCTTATCTCCCATAATTCAGCCTATTACTCGCTAATCGCCCGCATGAACTCATCGTAAAAAGTCTGCTCAGAAAACCGCTCAGCCTGCCGTACCCCATTCTTCGCCATTGATTCACACAGTTCCGGATACTCCCGCAGCGACACAATGGCATCAGATAGAGAAGAGACAAACGACTCATTTCTTTCCACAACGATGGAGCAGGTTTCCGGAACATATTCCTGTAATCCACCCGAATGTGACACGATAAGAGGCAGTCCCGCAGCCATGGCCTCAACACCAACAAGGCCAGCAGCCTCCTCCCATAGCGAAGGGACCACCTGCACATCCGCGGACTTGCTGTATCGATATACCTGGTCGTTTGGCACATAGCCGGTGAACGCGACCCGGTCGCCCAATTCATCGACCAGCGATTGCACCTTGTCCAGATACGGGGTCCGCGAGGACTTCGCGAAATCGGGACTGCCAACAACCATCAGCTTCACATGATCGTCATCGATTCTTTGGATGGCTTTGAGCAACTCCAGCACGCCCTTGACCTCGATGATCCTACCGCAATACAATGCCACGAAATCATCGGGAGCAAAACCAAACCGCGCACGAATCGCCTTCCGGTCATCCTCAGTGAACCCGCGTTGGAATTTGGAGACATCGATGCCATTATGCGCCACACGCACATCCGTCACCGGATCAAGGCAATTGCGCCTCCACGAGTTCGCCACGTAGTCGCTCACCGCGATCACGCGCGAATACCCCGTGCTATGGAACGGCGTCGTCGGATCATAATGCAGGTGGTACATCAAAGCATCGCCGCAATAATCCTCATACGGAGCCATGGCATCACACGGACCGCCTTCAAAGACCACCACATCGAACGGACCGGCTTTCTTGATCTCCACCAACGCCTTCGCATAATATGCGGAAACGCGGGAACGCTTCTTCCGGTTCCATAGGTTCCGAACCCGGTTGACCACCTTGTATGGCAGGCCGGGGCTCTGCAGGAACACGACATGGGTCGAACGGTATTCCTCGGCCAATGCGCGAGCCTTCGGCTCATCAGGCGAGACAACCGTCAGATCCATACGATGGAAACGTTCGTTCTGACGCATCAGCGTCGTCATCAACGTCTCGATGGCACCACCCTGTGTCGCGGGAACAGGCAGCAAACCAGGCGAGACCAAGCACACCCGAATCGGCATATCAACCATATCAGAGCATTCCAATCAATCACACAATAAAAAGAGTCGCAATTACCGCTTCTGGCTCGAACCATCATTCCGCCACTCTCCACATATTATTGGACTCCCCAATGACAACCCACATACCCCAGCTCGAAGCCAGACAGCACCTTTCCCGGCTCCCCTTCACCCCCATATACGGTAAGTCATTATATACTGACTTTACAGAAGCACATACGGCATATGGGAACTATCCCGGCTGAGCCCGTATATGCCCCTTCCTTTCCCGCATATGAAGATATAAGAGAAGGTAAATATGACCGATAGTCGATTCCAAGAGCCAATGCAAAATCACGAAGGACGCCAATCATCCAATGGGTCGGATCCACTGATTACTGTTGTTCTGCCTATTTACAATGTTGCAAAGTGGCTTGATACCTGTATACAGAGCATCGTTAAACAGACCTATCGGAATCTACAAATCATTCTCGTCGACGATGGTTCGACCGACGAATCGCCAACCATCTGCGAGCGTTGGGCAGCCAAAGACAACCGCATCAATGTCGTACACCAGCAGAATGCTGGACTATCCGCGGCAAGGAACACGGGATTGCGGCTGCGTAAGGGCGAATACGTCTGTTTTGTGGACAGCGATGACTACGTCGAACATGATTACGTTCAGCGCATGCTCGACACCGCGCTTGCTGAACAAGCCGATATGGTGGTCTGCAATGTCCGGAAAGAGGATGAGAACGGCGATACGCCCGCCGAAGAAGCTGATCCCGGCTTTGAGACTAAAACACTCACCAGCCGCCAGTACATGATCTATGCGATGCAATCCAGCTGGAAGCATATCGTGGCGTGGAACAAACTGTACCGAAGCGAAATTTGGGATGATCTCACATACCCTGTCGGTAAAATTCATGAGGACGAATTTGTATTCGCGCAACTGGTCGTCCGCTGCCGCCGTGTCGCATGCATCAATGATGTTCTTTATCATTACGTGCAGCATGATGGCAGCATCACGAACGAGAAATATTCCATTAGGAATCTTGACAAAATCGAAGCATTGTGCCAACGGTTCCTATTCCTCGATGAAAAAGGCTTTAATGAATGCCTTTTAAATACTTTTAATGATATTATTACAAATTTCATGCGGGCGGAAAACAATTTGCGTGGTGATACGCAGGCGCGTCAACGTTTGCAATCCTTATCGATTCGGGGGCGAAAATTTTGTCTCATCTGTCTTCAGCAACCTTCATCGTTGCTCCAAAAAATCAAATTTCTGTTCTGTCTAGCGTCCTCTCCTTTGGCGTATGCCAAATTCGTCAATCGTTTGCGCCACCGCTAACGTTCCGTGCATGTGATCATTGGCGAGGAAGTGATTCTGCCACCATTCCCGCCAATGATCACATGCACGATCTCATCCAAGCAGAAGGCACTTTATAGTCGCCGCAGCCCCTATCTTCACGTTCATCGCATGAGTTCCCATAGTTTGTCGAGCTGATCCGAGAAATCGAAGCTCTCCTGTTCTCATGCCTCATGAAATCTCCGCTGCATGGCATGGTCTTCCAGCAGCTTCAAAACGGCATCGGCCATGTCCGCTCGTCAAGGGCGAAAAGAAACCCATTGCGACCATCTGTTATCTGCTCCTCATGCCGTTGAGCATGGGCGTGTGGTGGTACGCCACCGCCTACGCCATCTTCCTAGCGCTGCTTCCCTTCCTGGCCAAGGGATCGAAGGCGCTCGGACGCGAATACCACCTCAAGCTGGCCGCGACCGTGCTGGTCATATGGGGATTGACCAGCTTCATCCCCGAAATGATAGGAATCAACGACGGCTTCCTCGGATTCATATACCTGTTCATTCTGATTTCTGCTTATAAGTGGTATATGAAACCGTTCACCACCAAGCAGGTCTGGCTGACGACCGGCATCGGGCTCGGTTTTTTCCTGTTGTACACCTGTGCCTCCATAACATTGTCGCTGCTCGGGCACGACATGGGAATATATATCACCGGCGATTGGCGGTTGCCCGTCATCATAGTCGGCTTCGGCGTGTTCCTATTGTTCGACCGCGTCACCTTCCACAATCGAACCATCAACCGAATCGCGCAATCCGCGTTCGCCGTGTACCTAATCACCGACTACGCTGCTTCAAGGAAACTGCTTTGGGTCCGGATATTCAACCTGAAGAACTTCTACCAACAGCCATTTGCCATCCTACAGATACTCGGCATACTGCTCGCGATCTACGCGGCCTGCACCCTGATCGACTTCATCCGCCAGGCACTGTTCGTCGTCACCATCGACCGGCGTCGCGGGCACTGGTTCGACCTACTGTGGAGCAAGGTGTCCAACCGGATTCACGATCACTCGTATACGCCACTAGTCGATTCATCCAGCACTCAAGCCCGCTGAAGAAATAATGGATGACCATTCATTGGCGGGTAATCCACGCGACCAACACCTAGACGGCAAACGTGGATTACCCACATACGAGCCATTCCAGAAACGTTAAAGGACAAACGTAGCCAGACCGCCCACTCAGAAAGAATCAACTCTTGTTAGTTCTTCTGATTCGGCACTAGCATGATATCGCCGTCCGCTATGCCCTTGAGATGCCGCCCGTACGGACTCTTGCCATAGCGTTCCGCGGACTCCATGAGCTCGTCGCGCGTAATCCAACCGTTCTCGAAAGCGATCTCCTCCACGATCGCGATCGGCAGACCCTGCGCACGCTGCACGGTACGCACGAACTCCCCCGCCTCGAACAAAGAATCCATCGTACCCGTGTCCAGCCACGCGTAGCCGCGCCCCAACGTACGCACGTTCAGCATGCCCGCATCCAAATACATGCGGTTCAGATCCGTGATCTCCAACTCACCACGCGGGCTCGGCTTCACCCGCTTGGCGTACTCGACCACGTGCTCGTCGTAGAAGTACAGGCCGGTCACCGCGTAATGCGACTTCGGCTTCGCAGGCTTCTCCTCGATGGACACGGCCTTCCTATCCTCATCGAACTCGACCACGCCATACCGTTCCGGATCGTCGACATAATAGCCGAACACGCTCGCGCCCTCGCCGGACTCGGCCTTCGCGACCGCGCCACGCAGGGTCGCGTCCAGACCATTGCCGTAGAAGATGTTGTCGCCCAACACCAGCGCGCACGGCTCGCCCGCGATGAACTCCTCACCCAGCAGGAACGCCTGAGCCAGACCGTCCGGAGACGGCTGCACCTTGTACGAGAACCGCACCCTGTAATGCGAACCATCGCCCAGAAGCCGCTGGAAGTTCGGCAGATTCTTCGGCGTGCTGATGATCAGGATGTCACGGATCCCGGCCATCATCAGCGCGCTCAGCGGAATATGACGCATCGGCATGTCCAATGTCTCGGCATTCCAACAATATAATTCCATCACTCCTCACGAAATTGGCATACGCCAGAAACCAAGCCCCACCCAGCCGGTGAAACGCACAGCGAACACTCATATCGGCAAAACGATTCCCATCAAGCAACATAGACAGTGCAATAGAGACCGCGTCTTCGAGACACGGTCAAACAAATCACTCGTGCGTTTTGAGACGATAGTGCTTCTTGCCACAATGAAAAAGCAATCCCATATCGACGTGCATTTAAATTAACGAGCTACAACCTTGCACAATGCAAGCCAACCACTAAAACAACTTACGAGAAATGAATACTCTAAATCCTGGGAACGGGAGCACTTCTCTCACGCAGTCATCCCACCCCCGTAGAATTTTCGGGAGAGAGACGGACCAGGAGAAAGAAGTATGATGGACGAAAACAGCCAGAGCACAAGCACGAGCGGCAGCGGCGTACACGTCAGACACGCCGCGCCGGCACACTCCAGAACACCAAAAGGCAAAGGGCGGAACTCCAGCATCGAACTGTTGCGCATCATCGCGATGTTCATGATCCTCATGCACCACTTCATCGTCCATAACGGCTATGACGTGCTGAAACTCCCCCTGGGACCGGAACGTATCTTCTTCCAACTCGTCATGGCCGGCGGCGGCAAGGTCGGCGTCGTCATCTTCTTCTCCATCTCCGCATGGTTCTTCCTCGACAAGGAGCAGACCATCAAAGCCAACCTCAGACGCGTATGGATCATGGAACGCGAACTCCTGTTCTGGAGCCTCATCCTCGTGGCGTTCTACCTCGTGTTCGACCGGACCGACCTCGGCATGAAGACCATGGTGAAAAGCGTCATGCCGTTGAGCATGAGCCTGTGGTGGTACGCCACCGCCTACGCCATCTTCCTGGCACTGCTCCCCTTCCTCTCCAAAGGACTGAAGGCGCTCGGACGCGAATACCACCTGGCGCTTGCCGTGACCGTGCTAGTCATCTGGGGACTGACCAGCTTCATCCCCAAGACCCTAGGAGATTCCGCCCTGACCGGCGTATTCGGATTCATCTACCTGTTCATCCTCATCTCCGCCTACAAGTGGTACATGAAACCGCTCTCCACCAAGAGAACCTGGCTGACGATCGGCATCGGACTCGGCTTCTTCCTGCTCTACACATGCGCGTCCATAGCATTATCATTACTCGGCCACAACATGAAAATATACATTACCGGCAGTTGGAAGTTACCTGCCATCATGATTGGCCTCGGTATGTTCCTGCTGTTCGACAGCGTCACTTTCCACAACCGCATCATCAACCGGATCGCGCAATCCGCGTTCGCCGTATACCTCATCACCGACTACGCCGCCTCCGAGAAACTACTCTGGGTCCGGCTATTCAACCTGAAGAACCTCTACCAACAACCATTGGCAATCCTACAGATTCTCGGCATCCTGCTGGCGATCTACGTGGCCGGCACCCTGCTCGACTTCATCCGCCAGGCACTGTTCGCCGCCACCTTCGACCGGCGGCGCGGACGCTGGTTCGAACTGCTGTGGGGCAAAGCATCTGATTGGAAAAACAATCAACTGGATTTCAGATCAGTCGATTCAGCTGATATCTAAGCAGCACCCAGCAGAAACTACAAATGGCCCGATAATGATAAAAAGATTGGCGCTACCTGCTTGGATGCTTGGCCACGAACCCGCACATAGTGCGGCGTAAGCACACTTCTTCCGTCCGTCGGAACACTCACACATGGCGATTCCACAGGCTCGTCAATCCAAACAGTTGGGTGTCACGTCTGGCGATTCGGTAACTTTTCGGAGGTCATACAATCAAGTCCAGCTTCGAACAAGTTCCAAGTAATCCGTATGATGTTCGAAGATTTTGGCTCCATGAGGCTGGTGGCATTTTACTGGACTCGTCGCTGATTTCATTACCGCCCCAATAAAGAGTCCCAATCACCAAGATGGTGAGCACTTCCCTCATGAGGTCGTTCCATCCCTTGATATGACAATTTTCGTCCCACCTTCATAGTGAGGCAGTTTGCACCGTTTGATGTTGACAATACTCGGTTTCAGTCTGTTCCAACGTCCTGTAGCCCAAGGACTGTACAGGCGCTCCGAGTCCCACCCACGAGACCCACCGAACGTCGCCAATTCCAAATCGGTCAAATCTTGGAAGGATCTGCACCGCCAGATCAGCTTGGTCTCGTAAGCTCCATTGAACTCGTCCATGACGTTAAGGAGTCGCCAGCCATGCCAATCGACGGGAGCATGCCTGATTCACATCCTAGTGGCGTACACTGCACTGATGCACCGCGCATCATGATCGCTGCGGTGGATTAGTCCGTCCGTTCCGCCGCGGGACGCAGCCCAGCCGATGACCTTGCTCCAGCGCCCACGGCGGCAACTCCTCAGCTCCCATAGTCGTGGCGTGGCGTACGCCCAGCCGACAATCCTGCGGGCAAACACATCGGTGACGAACGTCATGTAACCGAAGCACCCGTCTGTCACGCGCCCGTACGCGATGTAGACAGTTCGGCGCGTATGCTTCGAATCTCCTGTCTACCAGGCCGAGTCTGTCTCCCGTGCCCTTCGCGGGCTTCGCCATCACCGGCATCCTTCCGCGCCCGACGCCCTTAATCCTCAATTCGCACATGACGTTCATCACCTAGTCTCGGCCGATTTCCCTGGAATCCCGACTCGAGTCACAACAGGGCATACACCTTTCCGTATCTGTACACGGCCATGAAGAAATCCGCGTGGATTGGGAAGACATCACACTTCAACGCCTCATGCCTGACGGCCATGCGGCAGACACACAGCACGACAGCCCCACAGTCCAGCGATCTTCCGAGACCTTGCAAATTGATATGGCCTGATTTTTGTTCCGCCCTTATAGTGGGGCGGCTTGCGCCGCTTGG
>OAWN01000103.1_pt1 | contig 52519 bp, 56 predicted proteins | sample 1476801 | NCBI WGS metagenome assembly OAWN01 (sample SAMEA2580214, study PRJEB22360) | human gut metagenome | biome: human gut; feature: human-associated habitat; material: faeces | place: Denmark | collected 2008/2010 | reverse complement strand
CGACCGCCGCGCCGGGACTGGCGATTCCCTTAATCCTTCATCGGTTAAAAGATCAGCGCGGTATTGCGGTGCTGGTCGCTATGATGTGCGCGGTCAGCGCGCTCGGATTATGGTTTCTCCCGGGTCAGGCGGTAATGTGGACGCTTATCTTCGGCTTTGGCTCCGGCGCGACCATGATTCTGGGGCTGACCTTTATCGGACTGCGCGCCAGCTCAGCCCATCAGGCCGCTGCGCTGTCGGGAATGGCGCAGGCGGTGGGCTATCTGCTGGCCGCCTGCGGGCCGCCGGTGATGGGTAAAATTCATGACGCCTCGGGCGACTGGCATATTCCCCTGATCGCCGTGGCGCTAATTTCTGTCGTGATGGCGGTCTTCGGCGCGCTGGCTGGCCGCGATCGGGAAATTCACGGCTAGCGGCACTATCGCCCGGCAAACGCTGCCGGGCGTTTATTTAACGGCTCGCGGCGTGTAAAAACGCGTGAACCAGCGGCGCGGGCCGCCCCTCCAGCGCATTGCGCTCGTGCTGGAACAGCGTGGCGACAAAGAATGGATGCGTAACCAGCTCGACCGCACGAATCTCGCCGTCATCGTCCCAGCCGGTCACCCGCAGATCGCCCTGCTCCAGTTCGCGAGCAAAATCGTCGGCAATCCCATAATTACAGTGGTATCCCTCCTGAATGCTATCGCGACCGTAAGCGCGCGCGATAAGCGTATTGGCGCGCAGCTCAATATTATCCGTCTTTTCAACCAGCGAGCAGCTTAGCGGCGCGATGACCATCCGGCCTTCGGTATCGGTTTCCGCATGCGCGGCATCCTGCCAGCCCATAACGTTGCGCGCATACTCAATAATGGCGTGCTGAAACCCACCGCAGGTACCGAGGAACGGTATGCTGTTTTCACGGGCGTGGCGAATGGCGATAAATGCGCCTGCGGCGTTTTTATAGGGGCTGGCGGGTACCACCCAAATAGCATCGTAGTCAGCAAGATCCTCAGTAGATTTTATCTCACTGGTTGCCAGCCAGTCATAGCGCAACGAAAGCTCGAGGACGGCTGCAGCATCATCTATTGCCAGGGGAATCGCTTTGTGGGCGACAACATCGGGGTTGTAATCACCAACCAGGGCAATACGCAGGGGGGAATTCATAGCAGGATCCTTATGTCAGAGCGATTATCAGGCAACACAAGGAACCTCAGATTAGCGATCTCACATGCAGAAAACAATCCTTATTTTCTCTGCGCCTGAAGACGGGCATTTTGCGCCGACTGGCGGTATGGTATAGGACAGAAGAATGGCTATGGATACACGATGAAGAGCAAAATTCTGGTTAGCGCCTGCCTGATGGGCTTTCAGGTTCGCTATAACGGCAGCCACAAGGCCCGCTTGACTGACGCATTGACTCGCTGGCAGCGTGAGGGACGGCTGGTCACCCACTGTCCGGAGCTGGCGGCCGGATTGCCTGTACCGCGACTACCGGCTGAGATCCTCAACGCCCAGGGCGCAGAGGTGATGCAAAATCGCGGGCAAATTGTTGAAAGCGACGGCAAGGATGTCACTGCTCATTACCAGTTGGCCGCCTGGCTGGCGCTAAAAGCGGCGCAAGAAGAAGGGTGCGCTGCGGCTCTGCTTACCGATGGTAGCCCCACCTGCGGCAGCCAGTTTATCTATGATGGTACCTTTAAAGGCCAGCGCAAACCCGGTGCTGGTGTTGCCGCAGCCCTGCTTCGTGAGCACGGCATAAAGGTATTTTCTGAGCAGCAGCTCCCGCAGCTGCTGGCGTGGATGGAACAAAGGGAGGGCAATGATGATTCAGTGTAAACGCGTTTATGACCCGCAGGAAACGAGCGACGGCTACCGGATACTGGTCGACCGTCTGTGGCCGCGCGGGATAAAAAAAGAAGCGCTGAACTACGATGAGTGGTGTAAAACGCTGACGCCATCAGCAGATTTACGCAAGGCTTTTCACAGCGAGACCATCGATTTCGCCCACTTTAGCCAACTCTATCGCCAGGAGCTTGAGGCTCAACGGGAGGAAGGCAAACGCCTGGCTGCCCTGGCCAGTCAACAGCCGCTGACGTTACTCTACGCGGCGAAAAACACCCGGCAAAACCATGCGCAGGTGCTGGCTGACTGGCTAAAATCGCTACAATAAACGCTACGGCTTATTCGGGTGATCGCGCCGCCAGAGCGCCCATTCATCTAACGTTTCCCCGCTGGGCAGCTTACATTCAGTGCGTACGCCCTGCGGGCTTTGGATGGGAACCTGCGTGCCGCCGAGCTGCTGACAGTAAACCGAAGCCGGGTTAGCCATCCCCACCGGATGCGCAGGTTGCGTCGGCTGAGTCTGCGTACATCCGGCCATCGCCAGAGGCAACATAGCTATCATCCACTTCATTTCTACTCCTTAATTGATCAAAACGGACTTTCGCCCTGAATCTCCACCTTTTCTCCATTTTAGCTGCACTTTTGCATCGTAGAGTAGCCCTGTTCTCGAACTGACCAGAGAACAGATCATTCCATAATCAATGAGTTTTTCCCCGTCGCCCCCGACGGGGCTTTTTTTTGGGATTTAATAAATTGAAATAAAAGGATTTATTTCAAAAGTGTCCACATATCGACCACATTGACAAGAATAGCCCCCTTTCCAGGGGGCTATTTTTATACCGCAAGACTAAGTTGACTGTTCCCGTAATGAGAAGCCGGGAAAGCATCGCCGGGGATAAATCCTGGCGGCAAAGGATCTGCGCTGGTTGAGCGCTTCGTTACTCTGCGCTCTACGGTGTTAAGTGTCGTGAATGACTCGCTGCATTCAAGATTCTGGCATTGATGGTATTGCCGGATGGTGAACTCGCTTAACCGGCGGCTGGTGCGGGTGCGGGCGTTTGCGCCGCAGTAGGGACAAACAAACATGATGATCTCCCATAGGGAGTTGAACTCACGCCTATTATGGCCGCTACTGTTCAGTTTCTGCAATCCAGTCGCTTATTTTCGCCTCAAGCTCCATTTTCGTGGTAAATCCGTTATCACCGATTACATGTTCCGCTCTGGCAATGATCCAATCCTGAGTATCGATTTCAGGCTTAAAGCCCGACACGTTCAGATGCATACCAGGGTATAAATCGGCGCGGCCACGCGCCAGGGTTATCGAAAACTGTGCCGCGCCTCTCTGGAGCTGTATCCATTTTGCCGCAGCTGCGCGCCTGGCCGCCGTTTCGTTCTGATAGGTTTTACGCAAAACATACACGTTACCTTCAGCGCCCTCCATGTAATCCCCCTCCGGCCGGCTGCTTTTCTCCTCAGCCTTTTTTCTGGCAGTATTTGTTTTGCGCTTAGTGACCTTGACCGGTCTTTTCTTGCCGAAATTAAGATCCAGCCAGTACGCCCGCACGCCGGTGTAAGCATCGCGATCGGCAATGCGGAACCTGTGACGATCTCCGCTGGCACGGGTTATCTCAGCCGATGGCAGCGCCCTGCCGGATGCACTGAGGCCGCCCCCAGGCAGGATAAACAGCAGACAGCCATTTTTCACGGTGGCAATGGCGCCCAACATCTCCGCCATGCGCGTTAAAAACGACATGTCACTCTCTTCGGTCTGATCCGCATGGTCGATCTCAATGTCGATCAGGGCCTCGCTAATCATCGGCTTCAGGTCATAGCGCCGGGCTATGGCCGATACCACCCGCTCTACCGTCACATCATGCCAGGACACCTCCCGCCTGACGTTCATCTCTTCGCGAAAATCAGCGCTGTGCGCGGTGATGTCGATAACATCCGGCGGCCCGCGATGCCCAACCTCGTCAACGGTGTAGAGACCTTTGTAGATCAACGCCTCACCCAGCCAGCCGATGGACACCGCCAGCTCCGCACCACGTGGGGGTAAATCTGTTACCCCGTCAGAATCATCTACTGACAGGGTTAGCTGGTCAGCATCAAAACCGTTGTTATCTGTAACAGATAGCGAGGTGATGCGGTCGGCCAGTTCGGTCAGGGCAACCCCACCCAGCGTGATACTAAAATCCGGTGTCTTTACGACCTCACTTAATTTTTCTACATACGCTTCGGCTGCTGTTGTCAGCGTGTCTGCTATCGACATAACTCCCCCTTTTTTTGCTGATGATTCCATGCCCGCGCGCGGGGCTGAATCCCTTTTTGTTGTCAGCGAGCGGGCAGACCGGCAACCAGGCGACGCCAGCAGACTTAACGTTGAATATTGCCCTGAACTCAAAGAGCAACATGATGGTGAACTTATGTCTGAAACTCGTTTTCACGGCGTCCGCTCTCGCGAAAATACCGACCTACAGCAGGCAATCAATGACATTGATTCCAGCGTGATTGGTATTGTTGCGGTTGCTGATGACGCCGATCCGGAAACCTTCCCGCTCAATACGCCGGTTCTGCTGACACGGGTACGTAACGTCCTCGGCAAGGCAGGTAAAACCGGGTCACTTTACAAAGCCCTCAAAGCCATTTCCGATCAGTGCAGCCCGCGCGTTGTGATTGTCCGGGTTAAAGAGGCTTCCGGTAACGGCGCCAGCCAGTCTCAGGCCGTTATTGGCGGAACAGATGGCGACAGCTATACGGGAATGTATGCCCTGCTGACGGCGGAAGCCAAAACCGGCTATCGTCCGCGCATCCTGGCGGTACCGGACTACGACACCGAGGAGGTAACGTCACAGCTTTGCGTGATTGCCCAGAATCTTCGGGCTTTTGTTTATGCCGGTTGTAACGGCTGCGCGACCATGGCGGAGGCTATTGCTTATCGCAAAACCTTCGCTTACCGCGAGCTGATGCTGATCTGGCCTGACTTTATCGCTTACAACCCCCTGACGGATGATAACGAAACGTTTCCCGCCCCGGCTTACGCCTGCGGCCTGCGCGCCGCTATCGATAACAGCCAGGGCTGGCACAAATCGCTGTCGAATGTTGTGGTGAATAACGTTCTCGGTATTTCGAAGGATGTTTTCTGGGCATTACAGGCAGAAGACAGCGACGCGAACGAGCTTAACAACAACGAAATCACGACGCTTATCAAGCGTGACGGTTTCCGCTTCTGGGGTAACCGCACCACGGACACCGAAACCTACACTTTCGAGGTGTTCACCCGTACCGCGCAGATCCTGGCGGACAGTATCGCGGAGGCGCAATTTACCTCTGTTGACAGCCCGCTCACTCCGGCCAACGTGAAAGATGTGGTAAGCGGCATCCGCTCTGCTCTCAGCAAAAAAGTCACTGCCGGTCAGCTTATCGGCGCTGACTGCTGGTATGACACGCTGGACAACGGCGCCACGGATTTGCGCCAGGGAAAACTGATTGTGCGCTATAGCTACAGCCCGGTCCCACCACTTGAAGATCTGACGCTATACCAGACCTTTACTGATGATTTTTACGAACCGGCGTTCGCGTCGCTCGGGGGTGAATAATGGCTATTCCTCACAAACTGCGGCTTTTTAGCTGCTTTGTTAACGGCGACAACTATCTGGGAAAAGTGACCTCTTTCACTCGCCCCAAACTGTCACGAAAGGTAGAGGACTATCAGGGCGGTGGCATGCTGGGTGCGGTCGGTGTTGATCTCGGCCTTGAGGCTGGCGCACTGGATTCCACCATTGTTTTTGGCGGCGTCATTAAGTCTCTGTTTCTCGAATACGGAGCAGAAATTGACGGCACGCGGCTGCGCTTTGCGGGTGAATATTTCACTGATGGCGAAAGCCAGCTTGTCGAGGTGGAGCTGCGCGGGCGATTTACTGAACTCGACGGTGGAGATTCAAAACAGGGAGAAGACACGGAGGAAAGCTACACCTTTAAATCCACCTACTACAAATTCTCCATTGATGATCAGCCCATTATCGAAATCGACCTGCTGAACTTCATCTACAAAAAGAACGGTCAGAACATGTTCCCGGACCGCATCACTTCCGCCCTAGGCATGGGCAATTAATCACCTTTCAGAGGGTGGCAAAGATGCCGCCCGGAGATTTTTAACATGGCTAAAAAAACTAAAAACCTGTTCACGCTGATGCAGCCAGTAGTTCGTAAAGACAGTAAGATCGGTCAGGTGGAAATCACCGGCGCCATCAGTCAGGCCGGATCGTTGCGCGGCCTGAATCTTATCCGCGTTGCCAACATGGATGCAGACTCAATCGCAACATTGTTGACTCGAGTCACCGCGCCTGCGCTGACACAAAAAGAAATCAACGAGATGCACACTCTGGACTTTATCGGGCTGGCAGAGCTGCTGGTCCCTTTCTTGAATCCGCCGGAGCCTGGAGCGTCGAACGTGGCGGAGACGGAGAGCGAGTAATTACCGTTGCGTTTGACCAGATTGACGATTTGGTTGCTGATATTGCCGTTATTTTTAACTGGCCGCCCTCTGAAATTTTCGGCATGGATCTTGGCGAGGTGATAGCCTGGCGCAAGCGGGCGGCGCTTCGAAGTGGTGCCAGTGATGAAGAGTCTTGATATCCGCGTTGCGTTCAGCGCGATCGACAGGTTTACGCGCCCCGTTAATGCAGCCCGCCAGAGCGCGGGCGGCCTTTCCGACTCCCTCAGAAAAACACAATCCACCCTGAAAGGACTCGATAAGAGCAGTGCCACTTTTCAGCGAATGACCGCTGCCGTCGGCAAAACCGATCGTTCAATCTCACGAGCCCGTACCCGGTTTGATGGCTTGTCAGAAGCACAACGTAAAAACGGGACGCTGACAGAAAAACAGCAAATACTGATGTCGCGACTGGGTGAGCGGCTTGATCGGTTGACTGCAAAACGCGTGACGGAAGTGGCCCGCCTCCGTGAGAGTGCATCAGCCCTGCGCCAGCATGGCGTCATGCTTTCCGGTAGTAGCGCCACCATCGGTAACGCGATACGCCGCACAGAACAATACAACCAATCCCTTGAACGGGAAAAACGGCAACTTGCTGCGGTCACTCAAGCTCGTAAACGTTACGAGGGTGCACAGCAGATGGCCGGGAAGTTGCGCTCTGGCGGTGCCATAGCATTAGGTACAGCAGCCGCTGCCGGGTATGGCGCCGGACGCTTCCTGTCGCCTGCGGTTGGTTTTGATGAGGAAATGTCAAACGTCCAGGCGCTGACGCGACTCGATAAAAGCGATTCGCAGCTGGCCGCCTTGCGCACTCAGGCAAAAAAACTCGGTGCTGAAACCGCCTTCACCACACGTGACGCCGCCAGCGGCCAGGCCTTTCTGGCAATGGCGGGCTTCACGCCAGATGCTATCCGTGCCGCACTGCCCGGCGTACTCAATATGGCACTAGCGGGCAGTATGGAATTGGGTGAAACGGCAGACATCGGCTCAAATATTCTTTCACAGTTCGCCCTCGACGCCGGGGAAATGGACCGCGTCAGCGATGTGCTGACAGGTACATTTACCCGTACTAACACCACGCTTAGGAGCCTCGGCGAGACAATGAAAGTTGTCGGGCCGGTAGCCGCGGGACTAGGGATTAGCCTGGAAGAAGCCGCAGCTATGACCGGCACACTGGCGCGGGTGGGTATCCGTGGCAGCGAGGCCGGGACGGCAATGCGTCGCTCGCTCTCCCGACTGGCCTCCCCCACTACGGCAGCCAAAAAGGCACTCAAAGAGCTGGGAGTGGAGACTGCCGACGCAAGCGGAAAGATGCGACGTCCGTTCGATATTCTTCTCGATCTACAAAAACGCGTTTCCCGCTTTGGCGAGGTGGATCAGGTTTCATTTTTCAAAGATATCGCCGGAGAAGAGGGTTTTACGAGCCTCCAGTCTTTGGTCAACGGCGCAGGTGATGGCTACCTCCAGTCACTCTATGAACAAATTGCTGAAGCACATAAAAATCAGGAGGCGTTCGCCGTCGCTAACAAGAAAAAAGACAACCTTGGTGGCGATTTGAAGGAGCTGGACAGCGCGTGGGAGGCGTTCCGCATTTCTGTGGCGGAGACAGTAGACGGCCCATTGCGCAGACTGACACAGGGGCTTAGCCGGGCTATTGGCACTGTTCAAAGCTGGGTAGAAGAAAACCCCAGACTTTCACAAACGTTGTTACTCGCCGGCGGGACTGCACTGGCACTGACCGCAGTAATTGGTGGTATGTCATTAGCTGCTGGTCTGCTGATAGGTCCGCTGGCGAAGCTCAGACTTGGGTTTGCGCTGCTGTCCGACGGGAGTGGAATCGGAGGTACGGTATCAGCGTTCCGCATGTTGAGTGCTGCGGGCGGTAGCTCACTGGTAAAAATGAGTGGATGGGGTTCTTTACTCAGCGGCCTGGTCGGACGCCTCGGCGTATTAACCAGATTGATGGTACCACTGCGCGGCGCGTTACTTGGCGCCTTTACCTCTCCGGGGACTGCTATCAGCGCCCTGTCAAAAAGCATTGGCGGGCTGGCGATCCGACTAACGGGGATCCCTGCTCTCTTCAGCATTGTAAAAGGCGGAGTTGCGGCGCTGGGCGGCGGATTATCAATGCTGTTGAGCCCAATCGGTTTAGTGGGTGCTGCGTTTGTAGCGGCTGGGGTACTGATCTGGAAATACTGGGGACCAATTAAAGCCTTCTTTAGCGGTTTTTTTACAGGCGTCATCCAGGGGTTAGCGCCAGTTCATAACGCATTTTCCCGGCTGGCGCCCGTTTTCGGACTCATTGGGGATGGCGTCAAAAACGTCTGGAACTGGTTTAAAAAAGTATTAACACCCGTTGAGGAGAGTCGCGCGGCGCTAAACAAGTGCGCCAGCGCCGGGCAGACCTTTGGAGAGGTACTGGGGACCGCACTTAGCGTACTGCTTTGGCCGCTTCAGAAGTTAATGGAAGGCGTCGGCTGGTTACTGGAGAAGCTCGATCTCATCCCCGATGGCATTGAAAGAGCCAGGCTGGAAGCGGCCAGACTCAGGGCTATTCCGGTTATGTGGGAATGGGATGAAAAATCCGGGCGCATGGTTAAAAGGGAGTGGCAATGGTCATCTGAAAAGCCTGCAAGCAAAGGCAGCGCTCCGCCGCCCAATGTGCTCGGGGGCAACTCAGGAACAGAGCGGCGGCTGGGCCAAATCGCGGATAACACCAAAGGCCTTTTAGATGAGGAAAAGCGCAAACGTATCGGGCCAGGTGACATTGTATTTAAAAATCTCCCTCCAGCCCTTGCAGTACGTGGTGAATGGCAGGAGTCGAAGCTTGTCCGCCAGTCTGTCAGCGCTCGCCCGGTTATTGCCGCTGGCGAACCATTGATAAAACATACGCAGGCATGGCAACCGGTACGCCGAAATCAAAGCACCCACACGGCGGCTGCGGCTTCAGGTTATAGTTTTTCCGGTGATATTCATGTTCATCTGCATGACATTCAGAGCAGCAATCCGCGCGAACTGGCGCGACTTGTTGGCGAAGCTGTCCGCGCAGAAATTGATAAAAGGCAACGTGCTGCACGGGGTTCGTTCCGGGATAACGATTAATAAGGAGTAATAACTATGATGATGGTATTCGGACTTTTTGTATTTGAACTCAGGACACTGCCCTATCAGCAATTACAGTTATCTCGTAACTGGCGGCACGTCAAAAATGACCGTGTGGGCAGGAGCGCAAAATGGCAGTACGTTGGCGCCGGTGGGAACCAGCTAACGCTTGGCGGGTTGCTGTACCCTGAAATCACTGGCGGTAACCTGTCGTTGGGTGCAGTCTCAACAATGGCCTACACAGGGCTGGCCTGGCCGCTGATTGATGGCGTCGGGTCTATCTACGGGATGTATGTCATCACGGGTTTGCAGGAGACGCATCAGGAGTTTGACCGCTACGGCAAAGCGAAAAGAATTGAGTTCACGCTTTCGCTGCAAAGGGTTGATGAAGATATCAGGGAACGACTACAAAGTGCCTCTGTTAGCCACCTGATGGAAACTTTGTACGATGGCGTTGATACTGCTTTAAATACGACCCAAAAGACACTAGGTAGCCTTACATTCTAAGCGACAGAACGGTCATTTTTAATGCGCACTGACTAAAATTCAACCTAACATATCTATTGCGCAGATCTGAACTTAATCTGACAGGTAGTTTTATGTAAGGTGAGGTCAATCATAACTTTAGCCTTGTTAATCAATAGGGAGCAGATTGATATCAACCTTCTTGAGTAACAAAGACCAACATAGTATATATGTGTTCTCAGTCATTCCAGCACAGGCATGAAGGAGTGTTTTAGTGTAAAATATTCTAAGTTAACATCTAAGAAACATCGTACCTTAGAATTTTATTAAAATTTATTATGTTACCTTCTCTAAGGAGAAAATAATGCCAATAGAACGATTGCATGTTAAAAACATTAAACGATTCCCGGAAGTTAACGTTAAATTCAATGACAATTTTAACTTTATTACAGGCCCCAATGGTTGCGGTAAGACATCTATTCTTGCAGCAATTGCTCACTGTTTGAGCTGGAATGGTGAATATTCTAGACATCAAGATAACAGTGAGTACTGGATAGATGTTAATGAATATGGTGAAAAATTTAGATTCGGTTCTGGTCCGGGATTTTTAAGGGCAATAAAATATAGGCAAGACCAAATACAGACGTTTGTCACACCGCCTTCCGAAGAGGGTCGTAAGTCATTTGATCTGAGTGATGTTAAAACGAGATACAAATTGCCCCCTTTAGTTATTGGTGCACAGAGAAAAATTGGTTATAAAACTATAAACGGTGTTACCAGAGAACAAGACAGCGAAGCAAGTATTAAGGAATATTGTAACAAAGCTCTACACTCTCTTTACAATAATTCCTCACGAGATGTAAAGCAATGGCTTATCAACAGATACTTTGTAATAGATAAACCATGGGCAAAAGAGGAGAAAACAAACTGGGACCATTTGATCAAATCGTTACCAGTAATTGGACCATTCAATAGTGTATTCCAGTATATAGAAACAGGGCGCGATCTTGAGCCTGTTTTTTCAATTTATGATAAAAATTGTTTCCTTGAGGAACTTTCATCAGGGTTTCAGGCTATTTTGTATATTATTATTGCAATATTTGAATGGGTGGAAGCTTGTTTACCTGTAGGAGAGCGAAATGTAACAACAGCGTGCGGAACTGTGCTGATCGATGAGTTGGACAACCACCTACATCCGGAATGGCAGTTGACTGTAAGGGAGGGAATTGCAGCTATATTCCCTAATATACAATTTATAGTAACAACTCATTCCCCCCACCTTTTAGCCTCGGCAAAAAAAAATGAGATCATCATGCTTCCATCATCATACCCTGATGAAAAATATGAATTCCAACCTTCGGATAAAGCATATTCAGGGTGGAGTACAGATTTAATTTTGACTGAGCTCATGGGTGTGACAAGCCTTGACAACAAAGATTATGAAACACTGGTAAAATCTTGTTATGAAAACATTAAGGATAATAACCTTGATGCTCTCAAAGAAAACTATGCCCGTCTAGAATCTATCTGCCATCCGGGTGATGCGGTGTTAATCATACTCAAGACGCGCATAGCAGGCATGGAGGCGAAAGTAAATGATTAAATTAACTCGCCCCCCTGAACCCCAGGTTTTATGCGATAATCGTGCAGAGTGGACCCGGTGTATTATGGAACTGGTCGATAAGTACAATGAGTACAAAAAAATACCTGCTTCTGAAAAAGAGGCCGCATTAAAGCATTATCGTCATGACGATATTCGTAACGCACTGAAAGAAAGTTCTTTTCACAAATGCGCTTTCTGTGAAGGTATTCCAGCCGAGACTGGCTTTGCTGAGGTTGAACATTTTCATCCGAAATCTATATATACTAATAAAGCCTTTGAATGGACAAATCTCCTTTATAGTTGCAAGGCTTGTAATAACAAAAAACTTAATCATGATACTCAGCAGCACCCCATAATAAACCCTTACGATCTTGATCCCAGTGATTGCTTTACATATACAGATATCATGATTGAGCCCAAAGAGGGGGCTAACCATGATATCGCAAAAAAAACGATTGAAGTATGTGGCTTGTCTGATAAAAGGCTTTTTTCAGCAAGAGGCGATATTCTCGTAAGCTTCCGTATTTTTGAGGCTGACATCCGTGAGGCGATGGAAGAATTTGACCTGGCACGTACTTCGTCAAATAAACAGAAACGTGCAGGAAAGATAAACGATGCGCTTCGCACGATTGAAGAACTGGCGCAACCTAAAGCGAGACTCTCAAGCTTTTGTGCCTATCTGCTTGCTAATTCAGAAATATATCAAAAAGCCAAGCAACGTCTTCATGAATACACGAGAGAGAACTTATGAAGATATCTAGGTTCGATTGCGATGTAGATCCGAATTGCGGAGAGTGATTTCTCGGTTTCCGTTTTTATTAGAGAGGTGAAAAAAAATAATAACGGTGTATAGACGCAGTGAAATACTTAGGCTTTACTAACGATTATCGTTGTTAAAATGATGAGCGCCAACGGAAGAGACCGTTAGCACTAGTTTAAGCAGTAATATATGACGATACACTATACTAGTAAACAAGGTCATTATTGACCTTGTTTTTTATGCCGTTCGCTTCCACATACAAAGGGTAACGTATTCGTTAGTCACATCAATCGACTCGTTCGAGGATTCTGTCTGACCATCCATATCGGTATAAGTCCCTTCAGTGAGGGCGAGTGGACCGCTTTTTTGATTATCTGTTCCGTGGGTAGTATTAGGATCCCACGTGGCCCCGGGTGATCTGTCGCCTGAACGATGCCAGTGGGGGGGAAGGTTATCGGCTTTCAGTATTACCTCGTTATTGCCGCCGGTCCTACCATACTGAGAACCAATCCGCACCACTCTGTCAGCAAAGGTTTCACTTAAGTCGACCCATGTCTGCCAGGGAAAGCAAGTCGCCGGGCTTTGTTCTCCAGAGATGATGATCCCGACGTAAAAAATGGCGTCAACAATAGCCTTGTATCCGACTCCATCTCTGTCCAGCCCCAGCGACTTTAGCGCCTCTGATGGATTGCTCAGATCGGACAAGTTTTTCTCTTTTTGCAGTGCGCCGTCGATGCGCGAGTCATTTCCTGCGGCTACCGTTCCCACCTCGGTGCCCACGTCCCGCGTGGCTGAATTCCCCAGCTCCAGATTATCCCGGGCCTCTTCGGTATCGTTTAAATCAGAAAGGTTTTGCGCTCGTCGCAGATAGCGTTTATCGCCCGTTTCCTGCGTGATGGTGGCAAGCGCCGGATCAATAACCAGATTCACATTTGTGCTGTGCGTCAGTGTCAACACCAGCGTCAGAATGATCTCTTTGATAATGGAATCAGATTGTGCCGGGAGGTATGTCACTGGGTAAACGCCGTAAGCGATGAGCGTACCCTTAGCGCTAACCAGTGCCGCCTCTCTGAGCGTCTTACCCGGATAATCCTTGCAATTTATAACAATCTGACCGCTGATAAACCCCTCATAGCTTGAATCAGAATCAAAGGTTTCACGGCCAAACTGACCAAAAAGCGCCGTCACCGCCGCCAGGTCATCGGGATCGGTCGGCAATGTCACGCCGCCGCCATCGCCGATCAGTACATCGGTAATATCCACAACCTCTCCCGCCTGATACGCGGCCTCGATTTCAGCGGCGCCCGCCGTCGTTAGTGTCAGTCCTGTTGCCATAGTGTTTCCTCTGCTTCAATGCCATACACACTGGCAAGACGATCATAAAAATCATCACTGACAGTTTTGCTGTCAGCATCAATATCGCTTTCACCGGGATGAATAACTCCCGCAGCCTGGAGCATTTGCAGGTATTCAAGGAAAAATTCATCGGTCTGGCAAAATCCGATCAGGCTTTTAATTTGATTGAATGTTTTCATAATTTATTCGTTATCCAGTTACCGGGTAAATCTGCGAAATCGTCCAGGCTTGTGCAGTTGTAGAATGCGTAATAATGCGCCGTGATGTTTTGCACTTTGCCCATAAATACCAGGCCCTTACCCGTGAGGGAAGAGCATCCCCTGAATGTGGCCGTCGTGGTGACAATCGTCGAATAACTGTCGAGATTGAATATCGTGCTGATGTTGGTTCTCAGTTGCACGCAGCCGTCAAACAAGTAGCCGATTGTCGTGGCCGGTAAGTTATTCAGCAGACCGACCCCGACCTCTTCCAGTGCGACGCACTCTGCAAACACATTAGTGAATGTCGTAGCGTTGATACTGGCGACAAAAAGACCGGCTGGCACTGAGCGCAAGTTTTTACATCCCCTGAAGGTCTGGCCGTATGCCGTCACCAGCGGGTTACCACTGAACAGATTTTCCGGTATTTCCACCACGCCGGTATTCTGGAAGGTTGCGCCAAATGCGGTGATAAGCGGGCACGATGCAAACAGCGACGGCGGAATGTTCACCAGTGCCGCGCAGCCGTAGAACGTAGAACCGGCACTGATCAGCAGGGTGTTATGTTTCAGTAAATCAGCAGGCAATACCGCCAGCGCAGTACAGCCGGAGAATGTCAGCGTCAGGGAAGTCAGGTTGACACAACCCGCAAACAGATCGGACGGCAGCGCGGCCAGCGCGGTGCAGTCCTGGAAGGTGCTCCCCATTGCCGTCAGAGAGGTCAGATCGCTGAACAGCTTTTCAGGCAGTACGGCAAGGCCCGAGCACTGGTTAAACAAGCCGGTGACATTCGTCACTTTGCTGCATCCTGCAAACATATCCCCGGCCAGCGATACCAGCGCCGTGCAGCCCATAAATGTATAGGTCAGGTTAGTCAGGGAACTACAGTCACGGAATGCTCCGGCCCCTATGGTTTTCAGGGATGTACATTGGGTGAATGCATAATAGAACGTCGTGACCAGTGATTTACCTGCAAAGGCCTCTGCTCTGACGGCTGTCAGTGAAGAACAGGCATAGAAAGCCCGGTCAAAGCTCGTTGCCTTGTTACAGTCCACAAACGACGGTAGCGCCGTTAATGCTGTGCAACTATTGAAGACGCTGGCAAAGGTAGTTGCACTGACACACCCCTCAAAAATATCATCACCCACGTCTTCCAGAACACGGCAATAGTAAAAAGCAGAGGAAAATGTTTGCGCAAGCGCACAGCCAGAAAACACAGCTTTTCCCGCTTTTACCAGTGAAGAACAGCCGGAAAAAACGGTTCCAAAATGGTTGGCCAGGGGTAAATCCTTAAAGAATTCATCAGGCACAGAAAGCAGTTGCGTGCATCCACTGAATGCCCCGCCGAAATGCGTAGCTTCCAGGCAGTGGCGGAACAGGCGCGGCGGTAGCTGCGTCAGCGCCGTGCAGCCTCTGAAAATCGCCGTAAAGACGCCGCCAGGCACATCGCTGAATAAATCTGCTGACAATGTTGTCAGCGCACGGCATCCATCGAAGGTATAACCGAAGTTATTGCCACTGACACACCCGTAAAAAATGCCCGTCCCGGTATCAATAAGGGATGTGCATCCCGAAAATGCACTGGTGAAATGCGTCGCAGCAGCACAGTCCCGGAATGTGTTTTTGCCAGCACTCAGCAGGCGCGTGCAGTTCTCAAACACTGAGGTGAATAGCGTCACCTGAGATAATTCGCTGAACAGCCCATCAGGAACAGCAGCCAGTTCCGTGCAGCCATAAAACGCCGCCGAGAAATCTGTGGCACCAGTAAACCGCGCAAATAAACCCTCTGGTAGTTCAGTCAGCGATGAGCAGCCCCGGAAAATGGAGGTACATTTCTGGATATTTGGCAGATCGTCAAAAGCCCCGGCGTGGACCTTGTAAAGGCCAGTTGCGCCACTCGCGAAAGAAACAAGATTGTCTCTATCTCCAGTCAAAAGAATGATTTCCTGTACGGGGTTCAACTTCACTGAAACGTTACCCGACGTGCGCTGGAAACTGGCGGTTTCCGTATTCTTAACCGTTATTGTGTACTTTTCTCCCTCCACAACGTCACGCGTCGGAATAACCCAGCCGTACACAGCACTGGCAGCATCAAAACGGTACTCCCGGCTGTCTGTTCCGTCGCCATAATCAATCGTGAAATCCTCATCCATGCGCACGTAGAACAACGGACGGCTTGCATTGTCGATGCGGGTGATGAACTTCATCACCGCGACCACTTTCACATTGATCACCGCGCTGACGCCGTTAGTCGTCGTGACGGTGACCGAACAGGTGCCCCGCTTCACGCCCGTAACCAGAATAGCGCCGTTGACAATTCGGGCAGTCGCGATTGTTTTATCCGACGTGGTTACCGTATAGGTTTTATCTTCCGCGTATTCAGGGAGGATGGTCACCGTGACCGTTTCCGCGTCACCGGGGGCCAGATTCAGCTCGTAGCGGGATAAAATCACCTGCAACGGGACAAATCGCGGCGTGATTTTCTCCGTTGCGTACATGTAACCGGCCGCATATGAGGTTCCCTGAAGTCGGCCAAATACATGAACGGAAAACCAGCTGCGCAGGTTCCTGGCGCGCAGCACCGCCAGTTTCAGATCCTGCTGGTCGTATTCCGTCACCGGCAAATCGTTCTGATAAACGTTCAGGCGAAAGGTATACGGATCCCCTTTCGGGTTCTGATTGAACCATTCAACAATATCCGTCCCAAAAGGACTGTCCACCAGGGCATGACGGACGGCGGCGACCGTACCGCGATGGCGGTGGATGTAGTGGGCGCGCTTGATCGCATCGCGTTTCTTTTGTTCTGACCAGTTAATATTCCAGGTATCAACCTGGTATTCCCACGCCAGCCACGGCAGGAGTGCCAGCGGGCAACTGTCGGGATCTTTAACCCAACGGATCAGATATACCGGCAACCTCTCCAGTGCGGCGGCGCTGGCCCTGTCTATGGCCCGCTCCACGGCGGTGGCGTTGGGTGGCAGAATACTGGCGGGATAATTAGCGGTCATAGTCCATCACCACAAGATTGATTTTCACAGAGGTGCAATGAGGCGCTTCACCCATCGTCGCAACGACGTCGGTGGCCGGTGAATGCAAATCGACAGTGACAACACCGTCCTGATGCAGCGCCCCGTCGATGCCCGACCGTGCAGCGGTGGCGTTGATAAGATGCACAGAGGCGGTGTATTCGTTCAGTGCTGCGGTAGCTTTTTCCAGCACCGTGGCGGTGTCCACGCCGTAAGGGACGTAAATGTCAGCAACCACCTGATAATTCACAATCACAGCGGAACGGACGTAATCAGCCACATAATCCGTAATCGGGCGCACGTCTTCCGGGTTTACCGCCGCCAGGACTTTATCGAGCAGCACCTGCGAGGCGGATCCATCCCCGGTGCGTGACAGCACGTAAAGGAAAACGCGGCCCTCCTGATCATGCGTCTCCGGGCCATAGGCGCGCACGTCGAGCACATCCGCATCAGCGCCGCGCGCAAAGTAGTGATAGGCATTACGGGCGCCCGCCGTGCTCAGGCGCGCCCATGAGAGCAGCGTGCGGGCGCGCAGCTCTTCGTCGCTTTCGTATACGGCGTCCGCCTCGTCGGTGGCTTCAGTAATCAGCAGACGTTCAGTGTCAAAATTACCCGAGACCTGATCGAGATCCGCCCCCAGGGCGCTGGAAAGCAGCACCGCTCGAACGGCTTCATTGATGCGTTGCAGCAGATGGATCTCGCGATAGGTGAAGGCCTGAGCCAGTGCCGCCATCGGTTCAGATTCCAGCAACAGCGCAGCAGACACAGAAGCCTGAAGTTCCGCAGGCATGGCCGCCACGATAAGCGCCCGGATATCAGCCAGCACCGTTTCAAAATCGGGCACCTCGACGATATCAGGCTGCGGGATCTGAGATAAATCGACGGACGTTTGCACACTAGCTCCTTAACCTGATGGTGTTGCTGGTTTCTGTCATGGTTTCCGTGATGGTCCCGCTCAGCTCGGCGGTCACTGCGCCTGTTTCTGAAAACACCACGTTGACGGTGGTCAGGCTGATCCGCGGCTCCCACTGCGCCAGCGCGATAGCGGCGGCGCCCATCAGCTGCATGCGGGTGACGGCGTTCTGCGGCGCATCGAGCAAATCAGGGATCGCGCTGCCAAACTCCCGGCGCATCACACGGGAGCCTGTTGGCGTGGTGAGGATTTTTGTCACGGACTGCCAGAGCTGATCGTGATCGGTCAGCGCGCCGGTGCCTTCCGGGTTCATCCCGGTATAACTGGCTGTCATTGCGGGTCTCCCGTGGTACTCCCGCCAGACTGCACGCCACCGTGTTTATGTTCGTGTACGGTGATCCCGTTTGACTGCAACACGCCGCCGGAGTGGATCACATCACCGGCCATCGTTCCGCCGTGGGTCAGTTCGAAAGTGCGCGCTTTAAGTTTTTCTGTGCATTCCACCTCGGGCGCGTCCAGCGTGACGCGGGTTTCTGCCTGGATATGCGCGGTTTTAATGCCGGTCACGGACAGCGCTCCGGCATCGGCGGCAGCGTCGTAATGCAGGCGCGCGCCATCAGGTGCGGTGATGCTGATTTCCAGCAGACTGCTGCCCGTTGGCGGGTTATCTGCGCTGTATGCAGAGCCAATCACAAACGCGTTTTCAGGGTTGCCGCCCGGGCAACCTATCCAGACCTGCTCCCCTATGGAGGGCGGCAGCCAGATGCTGAACGCCCCGGCGCGGGTGACATTCCAGCGGATCCAGGTGGTCAGCAACCTGCCGGAGCGAACGCGCACCGCTTTCTTGTCGGCGCTCATTTGCTCCACGACACCCTGGCGCAGAATGTTTTCCAGCAGGCGCATCAGCTCGGCATTCATGACGCACCGCCCAGACTGCTGATAACAGCGTTTTCCGTAGCGATAAGGTCTGCCGGAGTCATGCCCAGCAGTTCGCGCGCCGGGTACTGCGCGTAAGCGCCCGGGCCAACTTCATCTTTGAGGCCGTACTGGTGAATACGGGTAATGCGCGCAGCGATGCCGTCAAATCCTACGGTGACGCCGCCCGCGTCCGGCCTGACTTTCATAAAACGCAGGGTGCGCAAGCGAGTAAACATCGGTGCTTTTTTTGTCTCTGAATGCGTCGCTGATTGCGTTTTGATTTCCAGATACCGCTCGATATCGGCCCGGTAAAATGTGCGGATATCCCGGCGCTTCTCGTCAAAGCCAGTGATTGTCCGGCCATATTTACCGCGCCCGCCGCGCCAGTTTTTCAGCGCCCGCACCTCGTTATTCCAGAAGAACTTGATCCCCTGCTGGGTGCGGTAAACTTTGCGGCGGCGCACGGCATAGCCGCTGCCGTCCGGGTTTTTCTGTGACGCGATACGGCGCTGCTGACTGCGGCGCACTGCCAGGCCAATTTTGCGCGCGGTACGGGTGCGCCCCGCCGGGCTGACGCCGTCGAGAATGTCCTGAAAGACCTGATCCAGCTCGCTGAACATTCGATCGCTCATGCTCCGGCCTCCTGAAGCATGCCTTCAAATACCAGCCCCCAGCCTGCGGCATGGGGTGCCAGCACGCGCGGGCGCGGCTCCGGCAAATGCTCGGCGTATGGCACGCCGTTTTCATCCAGCTGCACCAGTACCCGCTGACGTACCGGCAGCTCAAACATCAGATCGGCGGTGTCGTCGTTGTTAATCAGCGTGGTGAATTTAATCTGCTGGTTTTTATCGGGGTTCAGCAGCAGATCGGGCTGATTAAACCAGAGCCAGGCCAACAGCGGCAGCGTGAAGTCGTCAATGCTCCCGGCGTAGTTCATGACGAACAGCACCAGAGAATAGCGATACATGAACGACGGCGTTTCACCAGTGGTTTCAATGCCACCCTCTTCAACAAACACCGTCCAGGCCTCCGGGTTCGCCCGGCACCAGGTGTTTGCTTTCTCAATGGCGGCGCGGAGTGTGTTTATCTTTAGCATTTATGGCTCCTTTCGGGTGTTCTGGCGCAGGCTGTCCCACTGGCGGATCGCCGCTTTGTCAGCATTGCAGGCATCAAGTGCATCCATCAGCCTGTCACTGAATATCGCCACCGCGCCCCAGGTCACCGGCTCATCCAGCGCCGGGCGCGGCGTCTCTTCGGTCAGGCTCTCCGGGACGGGTTCACGGTTCAGCTGAATGACCGTCGCGGGCGGTGCGTTTTTGCAGGCTGCGGCTGATAACGTCAGGCACAGGAGCAGCAGCGCACGTGTCACCATTGATCGCGGCCTGCATGGCTTCACGTCGGCGCTCCCCTTCTGCATTACGCTGTTGCTCACGGACTTTCACCTCTGCCAGTAACTTATGGGTTTGTATGGCGGTCGCCTTCACTTCCTGAATAACCTGGTCGTACCCGGTCGCCGTTTCGGTCAGCAGCTTGTTGCGGGTCCTGGCCTCGCTCAGCTGGTCGGTCTGCCACCAAACAGCAGCCAGAAGGATAAGCATCACAATCACGCTGCCCGCCCTCATGACGGCGTACTCAGGCCCAGCAGGCACCAGGCCTTAAAATCGTTGCGCCGGTTAACCAGCCCGGGGGAGCGCTTACCGCCCGCATTGACAAAATCAGTCAGCCTGTTGCACATCTGCGGCCATTGCTTAGCCTGGGCATGCTTCCAGATCGTGGTCCTCTGCTTGTATCCGTTTTTATCGGTAAACCACATCAGCCCGGTGCAGCCCAGATTCAGGGCGGCATCTGTCATGGCCTCAAAGGTGTACTGTGGCATGTCGGCGCCGTGGAAATTGTTATTGATGCAGTTTTCTGCCCGTTGCAGATCGTTGATCCAGCGCCGTGCTATTTCCTGGTTGCTGTATTCGCGGTTTTCCACGCCGCCCGTGGAGCCTATGCCAACCGTCAACACCCTCGCCGTGCAGTAATAAGGCGTGCTGCGGCAGTCTTCCCAACCGGCAATTTTCTGCTGCCCTTCTTTCGACGTTCTGACGCTCCCGGGCGCCAGCGAAACGCCCAGGGCCACAATCACCGCAATTGAACATTTTTTGATGATGTTCTTCATGTCGGGTTATCCCCGTGCAGTTGCTCCAGCAGCTGCCGCTCGCGGTCCGACAGGTTGCGGGTTTCCGCCTGGCGGAGAATCTGCTCTATCAAGTCGTTACGGCGCTGGCTGGCCTGCTCAATGCGGCGGCGGTGGATCGCCAGCCGGACGGCGGAAACAATCCCCAGAAGAAGGCCAGCCAGCGCCAGCTTTTCGCTGACGGTCATGACGCCCACGCCGGTCACCAGGGCGGATGTTGCAAACGCAAAATATTCGTTAATACGATCCAGAGTCATTCCCATAACTGGACGGTTACCCGTTCCACCTCGCTGGTTATCACGGGCATTTCGATCTCCTGCCCGGCATTCAAAAATATCTGGTTGCTCAGTCCAGGATTGGCTTCGAGCACCTTCTCCGTGACACCTGCGGTTTTGCCGTAATGACGCCAGCAGAGCTGATCAACCGTGTCGTTTTGCAGAGCCCTGACTTTCATCAGAAAAGCTCCGAGTAAATACGGGGTTCTTCCCGGATATCTGAAATACTCCAGCGCCCGTCCCGCCAGAGGTCGTCTATTTGCCTGTCCAGAGCCTCCGCGTCCTTGTCGCCCTTTGGCGTGGTGCCGACGTCCCTGTAACCTTCCAGTACGCTGGCGCGCGTGAAGGAGTAGACCGCACGCCGGAAGCGGTAAACTTTTGCGCTTTCGCCGTTAATCAGCTCGACGGGTTCACCGGCGGAAGTCAGCAGTACAGAAGCCAGCGATTCCGCGCCTTCCGCCTCCCTTTGCTTCCGCCAGTCCTTCAGTTGATCCGCGACGTGCAGCGCGGCCTCCGTAGCCATATGCATCAATCGGGAAGTCGTAATATCACCGGCGATGCGGGCCGCGAGGCGCAGATCGTGGAGTTTTACCGTAGGCCAGAAAGTACCGACGGCAATCTGTGCGCCGCCGTCGTCCACGTCCGTCACATCACTCTCAGCAGGTCTGACGGGGCGCTGTGCGATAAAACTCATCGTCGTTTCTCCGGTAGGTCAGGCGGTGGGCGTCCAGTAAAAAGACCGCATTACGGGCAGATCGCCGGGCGCGCCGCCTGTGGCGCGGGGCCAGTTCATTACGCTCAGGCGTTTACTTTGTGGCGGTTTTCGTTGTCTTTTTTGCCGCCGTTTTGCGGATAGCTTTTAGGGTGCTGGCCGCCGTTTTCGTCTGCTTGCGCGTTCGTGTTGCTTTTTCTGCTGCGGGTGTTTCGGTTGCCGCTGTATCGCTGGATGAATGCTCATCTTCCGCATCACCTCCCGCGGCGCTGGTCTGCGGTGCCTTCTTCAGGGTGCTGACCAGAGAGGCTATCTCCCGTTTCACACCGGCACCCGGGTTCAGGCTCATGGCTTCCCGGAATAGTTTCAGCGCTTCGCCTTTGGTTTCCGCGTCTTCCGTGTCGCGACGGCAAAACGCCCTCACCTTGCACAGCTTCGCGCGGACCTCATCCGGCATATCACTGTCAGCCACAATTTCTGCCAGCTCGTCCAGCATGGCGATAAAGCCTGACAAATCGGCTCCGGCGTCCGTGGTGGCGAGGTTCAGAATGGGATTACAGATTTCTTCGGTCAGCACCGTGGGTGCCGGGCGGCGATAGTTGTCATCAGGCATGCTCAGGCCATGCTTAACGACATAGCGCCCAATACGCAGCGCCAGCGCATAATCGGAGCAGTCCACCGCCCATACCATCAGCGTAGTGATAACCGGATCGGCGCGGCCGCTGTCGCCCTCGATCGTTCCGTCAATCCATCCCTGAAACTCTGGCAGGATGCTGGCCTTTTCAGCGGCCTTCGCCTGGCGGGACTGGATCTGGCTCAGCGAGGATTTATGCATATGCAGGCGAAAGAGGATCTGCTCATGCGCGGTGCGCGTCTCCGCGTCACGCTCATCACTGGAGCCTCGCCTCTCTGCCATGACCTTCTGAAAATGTCTTTGTGCCGGTGTCAGCATGCGTTCATTCTCCTGGGCGGGCTTGCTGCCCGCCATGTGATGGGGATTATCAGGCGAATGTCACGCCGTCGATCATGGCAACCATGCCGTACTCTTCAATGACATAGTCGTCATTGCTGGACTGATAAGTCGCCACGCGGTTGTAATGCGGCTCTTCCTGGATAGAGCGACGCAGGGAGCCTTTCTGGTAATACACAGAAAGGTTTTTCAGATTGGTGATGAGCACGACGTCTTCAGGAATGCCCGGGACAAAGACCGTCGGCAGGCCGCCGATCTTTTCCTGGCTGACAATGAGCTGCGCGGCCAGTAGTTCGGTATTCGGATTGGTCTGGCTGAGCGCGTTCACTTTTGGCAGGTTCACTTTCAGCAGCAGATCGGACGAGAGCACAGTCACCAGACCGGGAGCGCGGCGGAACCAGGGATCCATCAGGCTGTGACGTGCATCGAGCACGGCGGCATCAATATTGCCGTAGGTGCCTGACGCAATCACTGCGTTATTCTCATCGCGAGAGGTCAGCGTGATACCCGGCATAATGCGCTGCGGCGCCTCATTGCGGATTTTTTGCAGCCAGCCAACGCCGCAATCCTGCAATAACGGATAGGTTGTCCGGTCGGAGTTTTCAGAGTAATGCGTGCCATTAAAGCCAATCATCTGGCGATCCAGCCCCAGCTGACGAGCCATCGCATTACTGATTAATGACTGAAATTCAGGATGACCGGCCCACGCGTCCAGCTCCGCATACGAAAGCGCATAGTCATAGTTGGTTTTGCGGCAGTGGTAGTTCTGCGGCTCTTTGTTATGGTTCGGTGCCGGGTTGCGGCGATTGGTACCGTCCGAGCTGTTATTGGTGCTTGCCATCGGCCCCTTACTGCCGATCTTTATTTTCTGGCCTTCCTGCTCTTTCACAGGGAAGTGATTGACCTGCTTCATGAAGTCATCCGACTCCATGGCGGCCTGTTCCAGTTTTTGCTGAATAGTCGGATCGACGTTAAAACGTTTGGTCACAGCAGAAGGTGAAACGCCGTTCAGCTGCGCCTGTCGCACAATGTAATTATCAAATAGTTCGCGGGTCTGGTTTTCCATGGTTACCTCTTAGAAGTCTGCAAGCTGCGCGCTTCCGTTGCCGGTTGCCGCCGGTCGTGCGCTGTAATTTTCTGCGGGCTGGAGCTGGAGCTGACCGCGCAGCTCGTTAAGTTCGCTGGTCAGTTGCTGAATGGTGGTTTTGTCCTGCTGGCATTCCTGCTCCAGCGCGCTGAACCGGTCGATCTGGTCGGCCTGAGATTGAGCAACGGCTTCAACAACCTGATGCAGCTGACTGAAGCGCTGATCGTCCGTTTTCTGGCCTTTACCAAGGATGCCCATCACGCGGTTGAACCAGTTAACGCCCTCCTCGCCGCGCTGGGCTGCCAGTTCGATCACTTCAGCTTCAAGCGCATCTGAGAACAGCGGCGCCTCAATCTGCTGGTTATTGAAGGCCATCACCTGCGCGCGCTGCTGGGCGGCGAATTTAAGGCGCTCAGTTCCCAGGCTCGCCGGTGTGTCCGTCATCGCCAGTCCGACCACATACGCCTTGCCGTTGAGTGCAAACTGCGGATGCAGCTCAATACTGGAATAGATTTTTTTGCCTTCATCGGTGAGCTGCTTCATTCGTGCCGACGCGTCGATCTCGGCATAAAGCGCCGTACGACCGGCCAGCGGCCCCTCGGTGATATCCTCCGCGCTCAGTGCAGCAACATCCCCCATGGCGCCGAAATTGCTGTCAGGGAGCATAGAGAGATAGTGCTCCACGTTCACGCGGGCGCCGTAAACGGCCGGGTTGTAGCCCGCCGCCGCATCGCGGAGGTGCTGCGGCTGGATCTCGCGCCCGTCAACGGTGGCGCCGGAAACCGCAACGCGAAACTTTTTGCGAGCGGGTTTAGTCGTGCTGGCCATGTCGTTTTATCCTGTTGATTAATGTCAGTCGCTGCATCATCGCAGAGCCTGAAAGCCCGGCGCCACGCGGTTTTGTTGTCGGAGAACGGCCAGACCTGAAAGCCCGAGCCGCGGGGATCGCGCGCAGGTAATCTCCCTGCTCAAAAGGGGGAAGTGATGATTCAGGATGCGTTTATTCGATTGAGGGCAAAGCAGCTCTACTGGCAGGGTTACCCGCCCGCCGAAATTTCGCGACTAATGGGTATCAACTCAAACACGGTTTATTCGTGGAAAAAGCGCGACGCATGGGATGACACAACGCCCATCAAACGAGTGACGCAATCCATTGATACCCGTCTCTGCCAGCTGAGCGCGAAAGACAATAAAACCAGTGGCGATTTCAAAGAGATTGATCTGTTAACCCGGCAGTTGAAAAAGCTTGATACCGGGCAGGCCTCCACTACCTCCGGCGTTAAAAAAACCAGTCGACGCAAGAAGAAAAATCACTTCTCCGAGGAGCAGATCGAGGCGTTGCGCTCAAAAATTCTCGACTCTCTCGCATGGCACCAGCGCGGCTGGTATGAGCAGCGCGATCAGCGTAACCGGATGATCCTCAAATCGCGGCAGATTGGGGCAACCTGGTACTTTGCACGCGAGGCACTGTTGGGCGCACTCAGGACAGACATTGACCACAGCTATCAGCGCAACCAAATCTTTCTGTCAGCGTCACGAAAACAGGCGCTTCAGTTCCGCAACTTTATCCGTGAAGCGGCTGAAGAGGTGGACGTCGAACTTAAGGGCGGCGACCAAATTACGCTGTCAAACGGTGCGCAACTGCATTTTCTCGGGACGTCGGCGGCGACGGCGCAGTCGTACACCGGTCACCTGCGATTTGATGAGTTTTTCTGGACCGGTAACTTTATCAATCTGCGCAAGGTTGCCGGAGCCATGGCAACGCTTAAAGGCTTAACGCGCACGTACTTCTCCACGCCATCGAGTGAAAGCCATGAAGCCTATCAATTCTGGACCGGGGACCGGTGGAATGCAAAACGGCCTAAAGCGCAGCGCGTTGACTTTGACGTTTCATGGAAGAAAACCCATAGCGGCTTGCTTTACCCGGATAAAACGTGGCGGCAGATCGTCACTATCCAGGACGCAGTTAACAACGGGTGGATGCATACCATTATTGATGAGATCAGGGATGAGAACAGCCCTGATGAGTTCGAAAACCTGTACATGTGCGAGTTCGTCAAAGATGGCGAAAGCGCATTTAACCTCAGCCAGCTGTTAGCCTGCGGTGTTGATGGTTATGACGACTGGCCCGACTGGAAACCGTTCGCCGGCCGCCCCATGGGTCAGCGCGAGGTATGGCTGGGTTATGATGCCAACGGCGGCAGCGGCAATGGTGATGCCGGTGCTCTGTCCGTAACGGTCCCTCCCCTTGTGGCCGGCGGCCGGTTTCGCACGGTTGAATTGAAGCAACTGCGGGGACTTGAGTTTGAACAGCAGGCGGCGGTCATCAAAGAGGCTGCCGAGCGCTACAACGTCACTCACATCGCCATTGACGGGCAAGGCGTCGGGGAGGCGGTCTGGCAAATTGTTAAAAACTGGTTCCCGGCGGCTATTTGCTATCAGATGAGCCTCTCTTCCAAGCGCGCCCTTGTCCTCAAAATGTTGCAGGTCATACGCGCCGGCCGCTGGGAATATGACCGCAGCGAGCAGGGTCTGGTCAGAGCCTTTAATGCTGTTCGCAAAGTCGTTACGCCCGGCGGTTTCATCACTTACGAAACCGACCGTTCGCGCGGCGTAAGCCACGGTGATATGGCATGGGCAACCATGCTTTCGATTATTAATGAACCGTTGGGCCAAGAAAGTGGCGGCGGTGGTTTCGCAATGGGATGGTAACTGTGAAAAAGAAATACGGTAAAAAGCCGATAACCAGCACCGTCGGTTCTGACATTGCGGAGTCACTGAAGGCCGATCCTGAGTTAACTGCATTCAGCTTTGACGGGCCTTATCCGGTACGTGATATGGCCGACCTACTGGACAATCTCTATTGCCTGGATAACGGGCGATACTATGAAACACCGGTAGATTTTTATGGGCTGGCTAAAGCTCCGCGCCAGAGCGCCTGGCATGAGTCTGCCCTGTACTTCAAACGTAATGTGCTCACCGGCTGTTTTATCCCACACAAGCTGCTCAACCGTCAGACCTTCTCGGCCTTCGCGCTGGACTGGTTCACGTTTGGCAATGCCTACCTTGAACTCCCACGCAATCGCCTGGGCGGGCCACTTCCCTTCCGGCATTCACTGGCGAAATACACCCGGCGCGGGAGTACGGACCTCGATCAATACTGGTTCATCCGGCGCTGGAAAGAGGAACACTCGTTTAAACCGGGTTCAGTGTGTCACGTTCTAAACCCTGACATTAATCAGGAGGTCTACGGCATGCCCGAATATATGGCAGCGCTGCTGGCGGCCAGTTTGTCACACTCCGCTGATATGTTCCGCAAGCTGTATTACGACAACGGCTCCCACGCGGGATGCATCGTCTATATCGGCGCGGGACAAATTGACGATAAAAGCATGAAAACAGTCAAAGAAACGTTGACCGGCGCTCGCGGGAAAGGGGCATTTAAAAACGTATTACTGCATGCGCCAGGCGGCGGCAAGGATGGCGTTCAGATCCTGCCGTTTCAACAGATCACGGCGAAAGATGAGTTTATCAATATTAAGAACGCCACCAGGGACGACATACTCGCGGCGCACCGTATCCCGCCGCAGCTGATGGGCGCCATGCCAGCAGGAAATGGATCGTTTGGGGATATTGAGAAAGCCGCCCGGGTCTATGCTATCAACGAGCTGACGCCCGTAATGGAGGCCCTGAAGGTGGTCAACGAGTGGCTAGGAGAAGAGGTGATCCGTTTCAACCCTTATGCGTTGCTTTCCCCAGAGAAATAACCGCTAGAGAATTCACTTTCTTTGAACAATACTAGGCACTTATAACAGGCCAGCGTTTTCGCTGGCCTCATCTTTTCTGCTTAAAAAATCCCGCATCAGCTGCCCTCTACGCATCGCTGCTTTTTTCCTGCGCGAGGCATGCCTCTACCTAAAATCACCGCTCACCGTGACGCAGAACCCGTGAAATTGCGTATTCTGCCGCCTTCCCTACCCTGACCCGCTTGCGGGGGCTTGCCCCCCGTCACCTGCGCGTGACATAGATGCGGCTTTTTGTGCACCTTTAGCAATGTGCCATAAATGCACCAGAACTGTTTTTACCTACCAAAATAAGTACTGAACAAATAGTGCAAGTTTGTTCATAATCTTGCATTCCCTTAAACAACTAGGCTAAAACTCAATCACGAGGTTATGGGTCAAGCCTTCAGGTGCAATGCATTCAGCATCGAATTTATTTTTCAGAGTCTTTAAGCATCCACTTGGAAACTATTACAATCGGCTTTTAATAAAATGGAGTGATTATTAGATGGCATATATAACCCCAGCAATGCTTAGTTTAAAAACCTGTTTTCAAAGCCAGTATTCGCTACCTTACTTCCAAAGGGATTATAAGTGGGAGTCCAGGCATTTTCTCGAAATGCTCAATGATATACAAAGCGCTTTTGTATTAAGCTATGATGAGACCCACGGCCGTAGGGATGTAGCAACCTACGCCCCATACTTTCTTGGCTCTGTAATCACCTCATCTGAAAATGGTGGAAAAAAACCATTAATTGATGGACAGCAGAGAATTACATCTCTATTTATCATTCTTACTTTCTTAAGTCGCTACATAAATGATAATAATGTAACCGACTCAATTGATCTTAAAAATTTCATAGGAAGCACTCTTTACGGAGAAATAAACTATAACGTCGAATTTTCAGATGAGCGAAAAAAGTTATTTGATATTTATCTAAACTTCACAAAACCTTTAGATGTCGCCTTAGATGAAATTGACTCAATTGACAATATTACTGATAGCGATCGACGAATCATCGAAGCTATAGAAAGCATAGAAGAAAGCTTAGACAATATAGTTAAAGAAAAAATTTCATTCTTCATTGATTATTTAATGGAGAAAGTTCTACTCATCGAAATTGCCGTTTCAAGTGAATCAGAAGCACATCGTGTTTTTGTAACCATGAATGACAGAGGATTGAGGCTAGGAGCAATAGAACTATTAAAAGGATACATATTATCACGTATAACAAATCCCAGCGACAGTCAGCAGTGCCATTTTAAATGGGTAAGAACGATGGCTAGTTTAAGAGAATCCGATCCCGAGGGTGACTCTGCATTCGTTAAAAACTTTCTTAGGGCAAAATGGGGAGATAGTATTCGTGGGAAAAGTAAGGGGGATGAGCCGGGTGACTTCGATACAATTGGGTTTGCTTATCATCGATGGTTTGAAAATTATGCAAACAGTATAGGTCTTAAAAATTCTGATGACTTCTTTAAATTTGCAAATGACACAATTCCCTTTTATGCAGAGTTAAGCAACGAAATATCTTTAGCTGAGAAAAACTTCACACCTGATTATCCAGAGATTTACTTCAATAGCGCCCGCCGCTTTAGCCTACAAACCATGATATTACTGTCTTCAATTACTGAGACTGATACAAGGGATATTCGGAGAAAAAAAATACAACTCATTTCGAAATTCATTGATCTCATATTAACTTCACGCACACTCGACAGGAAAGTAAATAACTATGACAATCTGAAAGAAGCTGCATTTAGTATTACAAAAGAAGTTAGAAACAAAACCTTTGATGAGCTCTCTGCCTACATATCAAGAGAATGGGGTAAGTATTACCCACTAATAAACAAAATAACAACGTACACTTATCATGACAAAACTCGTTCAGAAATGCTTTTCTTATTAGGAAGGATCGCTCACTTCTTAGAGATAAAATTAAATGCAACTAATAAAGTAGGTTTTGATATATATTTACAAAGGGATAAAGGGCAAAAAACATTTGATATTGAACATATATTCAGAAGTGTCATTGACCAAGAAAACCTTCCTTCAAAAAACTTAAAGTTCAGTAGCGATGATGAGTACTTAACAAAAAGAAATCTTATTGGTGGTCTGTTATTACTTCATCGTTCCAGAAACAGGTCATTGAGTGACAATACATATTCTGATAAAAAAAATGTTTATGCCATTGAGAATATTTTATGTCAAACACTCTGTGAAGGGTTTTATCAAAACAATCCAGAACTCACAAGATTTTTAGCTGCATTCCCAACAATCTCATTGAAGAAATATGATGAATTTGAGTCTCTATCAATAGATGAGCGCGGAGAGCTTTATAAAAATATCGCTTTAAAAATATGGGAGGCACCAGCCCAAGATATTACCGAAGTCAATGCGATAGTTGAATCTGCTGAGTAATCTATAAAAAGCCTGTACTGACAGGCTTTTATAATAACGAAGACACCCCATTCCGTTCTGGAATAACAGTCCCCCGAAGGTTTTCCATGGCCTATTACTTTAGGAACTCTAATTATCTAATATATCAATGACTCCCTTCATTTCCTTTTGATTCGAGAAGAAGATTGAAACTCTTTAACAATGGGGTTAATATCCCAGTTTCAAAGTTATTAGCCAAAGCGCTTATATAATCTGACAGATTATCTTGAGCAATAAGCTCTATAGAATAGGGAATCCATTTGATATTAGAATCAGTCAAAGTCTCAGAATCCCAACCTGATGATTTAAAAGATGCTACGCATGAAAGTATTACTAATTTAGTCTTCGACAAAAGAGGCAGTATGTATAATTTTGAGCTATTGATATTAGGATACTTTGCCTTTGCCATAACAGATATAACTTTATACTTACAATCTAAACGTGATTCAATTGTTACAGGATGATAAAAATATTCAGTCACCCATTTAAAATTCTTTTCATCATCTTCATCAAAACCGAAAACATTCATATTTATACGGGACATTGCCGTTATATTCTTAGGTTTTCTTACTTGCTTCTCCTTCTTTTCTTTAATTGCCTCAACAAAAAGGTCATCATTATTTTTATCTACCCATTCAGCAAGTAGGGATATTTTTGGCACATTATTGTAACTATCATTTTCTTCAACACTCAATGTAAACAGTTCTTTCGCATCTCCTTTGAACTTGAAGCTTTTTGTGACAATGCCAGGAATTGAGTTATATATCTCCATTGCCTTTTCTTCTGAAAAATAACGTTTGGCATCTTTTATTATAAGTTCTTTCAATGGCTGTTTTTTTGTTTCGCCAACATTATCCGCAGCAACTAGCAATGTTTTACCAATTAGATCCTTACTTTCTTTAGATATTGACTTAATAAAAACCTCAGTGAAAGATGCTTGATTCACAAAAACAGGTGATTGGTTTTCATTACGACTAAACTTATCTGAGACAACATCAATTATATCCTTATAACGAATTGAGCTTTCTTCATTGTAAGCCACTGCTTCCCCAATAGCTTTTGTGAAAAAACTTATATGCGCATCTGCAAATGAAGATTGAGCATCCTCAGATGAAAACATAAAATAGCACTTAGAAAAACCCAATTTAGAATCATCAATATGCTTACTTAATGCTATTGGATCTTTAATATAAGAGACACCTGAATTACATGCATCAACTATTTTGATGGCTAATTTTGGCTTTATAGATTTCATCATTGTGTCAAGCTCACTATTTTCTAACGAGGTTGACTTAAGATTTGCATACTCAAAATCACTCATAATATAATGAAAATCATCCCCATTAAACAACCCATGCCCGCTAAAGTAAAAGAATAGCTCATCAATTTCATCCCCTGCATGTTCTTGAATAAATTCTGACAATCTACTTTTCACCTGACGAGTATTCGTATCACTATCTATAAAGAGTATACTAGTGTACTCTCCACTCAAATCTAGTATTGACTTAACAAGGCGAACATCATTTTTACAAGCAGATAGTTTGGATTGCGAGGCATATTCGCTTACACCTATTAAAATAGCTATTTTCATTAGTTAAAACTCCATATGTGAAATTAATCTATACTATACAGAAAGTTATCTATCTACAATAGTCAGAACCTATGCTGAAACTCAGACATGTAGTAAATGTACGACCTAATACTCAAAAAAATCAATCCCTGATGAGAGAGAAAAATAACGTAATGTAAAAATCTTGGACGATGTGTTTAGAAACTTTGATCTACATACTTCACGCAAACGTCGAATGAGAGCTTTTCTTTCTTTGGTGAGTAATTTTCTCGCATCCAGCGACCCTGATTCTTCATTCTGAACTATCTGTTCCCTCCCTAGTGTCATTTCCTATAAATTTATCCAACCTTCTTGAAGGCTGGGGACAGTTATTGCCACGAGTCCAAGGGGCGACGGGGTCGCCCTGGGCGGCGCTGTCAGCGCCTGAGTTAGCGGGAGCCTTCTTCACCATCTTCCAGGTATGGACATGCGTGCATATTTTGTTTTCCTTACCGGTGATTGGCGACCAAATGCCATAAATACGAATCCCGTGATCGCCATAGGTTCCTGGTTCGACTGTCGGCTCGTAGGCGGTATGAATGAGGTAATTTTTGCGGGGAACAAGTACACCGCCCTGCTTCATGATGTAAGTGGCAAAACAGCCAACATCAGCAGCAGCAAGCACAGCGTCCAGTTTTGGATCCATAAGTACCGGAGCACCCGGTTTACTGGTTTTCATTGCACGAGTTGCCTGCGATGCGAACAATCGTAACTCGCGGTACGCCTGGCGGCCTGGAATCCCAAAAAAACGAAATTGTTGAACACGGTGCAACGATGCCCACGCAGTGACGTGCTCGGCACTATCACGTAGTGATTTACCCGTCTCCTTGCTGACGGTGTCACCCAGCCCACGCCCATCGATGTTTTTACTGACGTACTTTGCAATATAACTGGCCGGAGTCCCCTTTCGCGGGTCTATCAGCTTTGACTTGAAACGAGCGCCAGTGTTATTGCCAAGTTCGGCGCGATCTTCTCGGATAGCGAAACGACGCAGCAGCTCTGTGATTGCACGTCGATGTTTTTTGCGCATAAAACACAATAAATGCCAGTGCACAGTGCCATCGTGATGTGGTTCGGCTACGCGGACGCCGTACCAGCGCAGCTCTTTTTTATGCATTGCCTTACGGAATGCCGCAAACGTATCAACCAGATAGTCGCTGCTTTTCCTAACTGTCGAGTGATCCCATGTAGGGTTAGGCTTCCCGTTCATCAGTGTGGCGTGGTACTTAGAAGGACAGGTGATGGTATAGAACATGGCGCAGTCGCCACGCATTTCAGCTATCAATTCCAGGCCTTTGACACAGGCCATCATCTCATTACGACGGTGCGCTGGATTGCTGGCACTTGCAAGCACCACATCCTCCATGCTGAGCGTGTCGCCATCTTCGTTAATCAGATCATGGTTGCGGAAAAAATCCATCGCCTTACGGCGTTGTTCCCGCTTCTGCAACAGAATGTCATGGCTGACATAAGGTGATGCGTGCCGATGAACAAGGCACGCTGCCCGAAGCAACTCTTCCCGCCATTCGTTGCGGAGTTGCCACAGCTTACGTTGCCACCAGTCAGCACAACGCATACGAGCAAGCGCGCCCGGTATCAACTCGTAGTTAATCGGGTTGCGGCGATTATGTTTGCTGCGGAGCGCTTCATAACCCGGCGGGATAACATCGAGGCGTGACACTTCGGCCGCCACACGGCGATAGAGCTCCAGTATTACAATAGGAGAAGCTAATTCATCGGTCAGCATCTCGTCGCAAAGCTGGATAAAAATCATATCAATGTGCGCTGCGACCAGCGTTGAAAGCCGCTTAACCTCCCGCTGATTCAGTTCAGCAAGTCGAAGGAGTTGATCAAGGCTATCCCTGCCAGCCATGGCCTGGAATGACAGCGACGCCTGGTTAGCACGGACCTTGTCAATTCTCACTAATGAGGGAGTAATGACCTCATTCAGATAGGTAGGTAAATGGCGCGGATCTTCTGATTTTTCCAAATACTTAATCCTTGATTCCAGCGGCTTGCGCAGGAAACCTGGTAGGCTGGCGACGTCATCACGAATCAGGGTAAGAGGATCAACACGATGGAGTTCCGCATGTCGCTTAGCTTTCTCAATCAGCGCATCATTCAGTTCGTCATAGCGCCAGGGATCGCAATGTGCAACAGAAAAGAGGTACTCTTCTGCTGCACGACTCATTGCTTCAGCCTGCTCGCGTTGATCGCTTTTATCCTGCTCATAAAGAGCAATCCAAACGGCCAGCGCAGAGGGCCTTCTCGCTGGCTTAGCCAGAGCATATGGATTTATGGCCTTTAACGGGACATTCCAGTCCCAGGCAAAACTCGGGCTTGTCATTCACATACGCCCGCATAGATGCTTGAACAGCTGACGCCATTATTCATGCCAGCCAATAAATCGAATTGACGCCCCCCTCTTGTCGTCATGGCCCAGTCGCGATATGACTCAATCCCGTACTTCTCTAGAGTGATAAATTCAATTCGACGTTCCGATTTGTGGGGATCGTTTGTAGACGGAAAAAATGTTGAGTTACCGCGACGGCTTACAGCAGCGACAAGTTTTTCCCATTCAGCTACTCGCGAGATTTCTCCGGGCCAGCGAGCGAAAATTTCTGCTAACTCCCCCTTAGTGACATGGATGCATGGCATGCATCCAACTCTCCCGCATCCTTGTAAATATAAGGGGTTCGGCTTGATGCCATGGCGGCGTGCAATAGCAAAAACATCATCATGCAGCCACTTATGGATCGGACGATAAATACATAAGCCGGGTCTTTCATCTGCATCTTCTTCCCACTCAGGTAAATCAGCCCTTGCTGGAGACTCTTGTGCTCGTACCCCTTGCCAACTAATTACGTTGTCATACTTATCAAGTAGCGGATCAATAACCTGGTTCTTGATAGGGGCATGCTTCAACTCAAAAGTACAAAAACGCACCCGAGTCGAAGGGAAACGCCCTTTCCACATACAGAGATCCAGAAAAGGAATTCCAGTGGGCCACAAAATTTTAAGCGCTCGCTCTACTGTATAATCCGCTTGCTCCTCTGTAAGTCCGCACTCATTTACCAGTGAAATCGGCCAAGCTGTTCTAATAAACTCCCTTTTTTTCATGATACGATCAGAGAAATCGGCTTTAACGCGAACAACCGGCCCTAGTTTCGTTTCGAGATAATCGAGATACTCCATGGTCTGAGGATGTTCGTGTCCAGTATCAGCAAATACAACGCTATGGTTAATTCCTGCTTCAACAGCAAGTAACCATGTTGCAAGGCTATCTTTTCCCCCAGAAACAGATAAAACGCTGTATGTGTCCTTTTGAAACAAGATTTTTGGGTATTTGATTAGAGACATTCTTCGCCTCCAAGAATTAGCTTCAGAAGAGCTTCAGTCATTTTCGACATTCCTGGTTATAGGTTTCATGGGTCATCAGTCGCCACTGCTTGCCACCGTTTTTACTTAGCAAACGCCAACGGAGGCCAATGCGGATCACGAGATAGGCGTGTGGCTTGACGCGGGTGTAATTACGCTGTCCACGAGCAAAGCAATTCAGGGCGGCAAGCGCCCTCTTACAGACCGGTAACGGCGCTTTACAAACAACAGATAAATGCGAATGCATGGCGGCCCTCACAGCGATCCAATGTGTGGAGAGGTCAATCGCTGCCAGATTTCGCAGACTTGCTCCGCTTGATATCGCGCGTCAGTGAGCGTGTAACGTGCCAGAGCGCTTCTCGCATGAGGCGCATAGTCTGTGGCCGCAGCAAGGTCGAGAAGTGAACGAATGCAGCGGTATTTTGTGCCTTCAGGAAAAATGCCTGACACCTCTGAGCGATCCACGGCATAGCGAAGTGAAACCAGTTTTTCCGGGGTATCTTTGAACCATACGAATAACGCCGCGTTCCGGGGATAGGTGTTATCGGCGATGAAAGCAGCAAGGCTGCAAAGTACATCTTCTTCAGCTTCGGTTGCGCTCATCACTTCGGCGCGCCAGTGAGAGTCTTTTTTCATCCAATCGAATGCCGTACTAATGCTGATACGGCCCTTCAAGCTTTCAGATTTACGAATGTCTATCGAAGAATAAAAAACCTTTCCGATCTGCCCTGTTGAGGGTTCAAAAAACACAGCTTCAATGGCGCACAGAGGTGATGACGGTTCCTTATTAACGTTAATCAAATCGATCATTAAGTGATTCATGGTCTACTGCCCTCGCTGGTGATTGTTTCGTGGTTGGCTATCCACTGCTCAAGTGCTGAATAAATCTCTTCGGGGGTAAGGCCTTGCTCTTTCAGCAGGCCCATACGAATGCGCAGCAATCCGAGTAAGTGGGCGCGCTCGCCTTTGCGCGCATTGGTGCTGATTCTCATAAACTCTGGATCGCTTATTCCACCTTCCGGCTTTATTGACGTAACCGACATGCAACCTCCTGAAAAAGGCAAAACGAATCCCCGGCAAAGTGAATGCCGTTATTTTTAAATCGGGTTAATTAATTGTTTGGACGCGGTTTTCTTTTAATCTGCTTAAATATCCTTTCATGCCAGTAATACATGAAATCAATAAATGTCATTCGCGCGCGATCGTGATTACCGCGAATTGCTTTTTCGAGCCCGTAAATTATTAAATCTTTAGACGGGCTTTTTGAGCTAATGGTGATACGAGCACCATTTTTTAGATGTACAGTGAACCCCTGCTCGGCAATTTCCACTGCTTCTCGAATCAGCATTTCCTGTTCCCAAGATGTTTTTTCTTCGGTGAACATGGCGTACTCCGATGATCAGTTAAAGCGAGGGGGCTCCAGCCGCCAGGAGGCTCTAGCTCCCAGTTTCAGGTGTTCCAAGATCTCCGGTGTAACCTCTACGGTTACCTCCTGCGGCTGAACAAACTTCATAGCCTTCTTCAGTTGCTCAGCGTCCAGCGATAGCAGGTCGTATGGTTTAGGGATATCACCATCGGTCACGGAAATAATGATGTTGCGGAGTTCTTCAAGAGTGCATTCATCATTCTCGCCTTGAAGCATTGCGAAATGATAAAGGTGGGATACGCCATGGCGTAAAAGCTGGAGAGAGTAATCATGATTCCATTCCAGAAACTCTTTATTGAAATGGAAGCATTGTAAAAGCGAGTTAATTTTTTCTGCATATTCGAGTTTCATTTTCGCCCCCAGAGATTAAAAAGCAATAAACCGCTTTTTACTCATGATTCTGTCAATCGTTCGACATGCTTCTGATAAAGCAAAGTCGATGCCGTAATAATGGCCTGTGTGCGTAATTTGATAGCGCTGACGGTTGTACGGTTTTTTGCGTGGGAGTTTCAGAATAGTAAAGCCACAGTAGAGGCTGGTTTTGCTATTGAGCTGTGATACTGATCCGCGGCTACCGTTCTTCATGTTTCCTCTCCTGAAACCGGCTATCGACCTGGCTCACCGAGACCAAGCCACATCAACCACCCTTCCCTGATCTCCTTTGGACGACTTTCGTAGGCCAGTTTCATGCCGTTGTTCCAGGCTGGAAGGTAAACCCAGTATTCGCCGGCACGGCCAGAAGTAGACTGGGGATCGGTCATCTCGATTACAGGAAGCTTCCCTTTCTCGATCATTCCTCTTACCGCAGCCGGCGTTTTCCCGATGAGTCTGGCAAATTCCTGATAAGGAACCGCATCGGTCGTGCTTGTGATTTGCTTTACCATTAACATTTCCTCGTTATTCGGTTCATGGATTGCTCTTAATGGCTTATAGTTGGCTTTAGTGTTCAATACTAAACACTTAACTGTTTACATCTAAACACCATACTATTGAGATCTAAACACCATGTCAAACGCGTTAAACGAGAAAATCGTCTTAATAAGAAAGTCTGAGTATCTAAGTAGACAGCAACTCGCTGATATAACAGGAATTCCTTATGGGACTTTAAGTTATTACGAAAGCGGACGCTCAACCCCACCAACAGACGTAATGATGAAGATTCTGCAAATACCTCAATTTACTAAATACACACTGTGGTTTATGACCGATCAGGTTTCGCCTGAAGCCGGTCAAATCGCACCGGCACTCGCACACTTTGGGCAAGACTTAACAACCTCGCAGCACTCAGACCAAAAGACTGGTTAACAATTAACCAGTCCTACATACATTTCAAATGTCTATTATTGGTCGAAAAGTATTCATCACATAATTGCAACGCGTTGAGGCCTAAAGGCAAACGCACCCATCGGAGGGTTTTCTTATGACTATTAAGAAACTCGATGATGGTCGATATGAAGTGGACATCAGGCCTGCTGGTCGCAATGGAAAGCGTATCCGCAGGAAGTTTGATAAGAAAAGTGAAGCGGTAGCTTTCGAGAAGCATACCCAGTTCAACCACCACACCAAAGAATGGTTATCAAAGCCGACGGATAAGCGGCATCTGTCTGAACTGATACAGCTTTGGTGGAATTTGAAAGGCAAGCATGAGGAGCACGGTCGGATAAACCGCAACAAGTTAGATATTTTTTGCAGGATTACCGACGATCCTTGTGCTTTTCAGATTACAAAAGCGCTGATTAGTCAGTATTACGCGGCAAGAAGAAGCCAGGGCATTAAAGCTTCCACCATTAACCGTGATCTCAACAGCATCAGTGGTATGTTCACAGCGCTTATCGAGGCCGAGTTGTTTTCGGGTGAACATCCGATCAGAGGGCGGAAGAAGTTGAAAGAAGATGTCCCCGAAACTGGCTATCTGACAGAGGACGAAATCAAGCACTTGCTCTTTAAACTGGATGGCGATAACAAGAAGATAGCTGTTCTGTGTTTAAGTACTGGTGCTCGCTGGGGCGAAGCGGCTCGACTCAAGGCGGAACACATCATACAGAACCGTGTGACGTTCGTTAAAACCAAGAGTAACAAGCAGCGGACTGTTCCAGTTTCAGCGGAAGTGGCAAAACTCATAGCGGATGGTAAACGAGGGTTGTTATTTGGTAAGGCGTCTTATTCTGACTTCAGGCAGATACTCAGGGAAGTAAAACCTGATCTTCCGACCGGCCAGGCGACGCATGCACTACGCCACAGTTTCGCGACGCACTTTATGATTAATGGGGGAAGCATCATTACATTACAGAGGATCCTAGGTCATGCGCGAATTGAGCAAACTATGGCCTACGCTCACTTTGCGCCCGAATACCTCCAGGACGCAATCTCACTTAACCCGCTGAGAGGTGGTGCTGATGCGTAAAATGTCCACATTATGTCCACACTTAGGTAGGTAAATATGGCTTTCAACGGTCTTGCGCGCCGCACAACCCCTCATTGCACCGTTGAAAGCCGTAGTATCTGGGGTGGCTAACGCACCCGACGGGGCTTTTTTCCCACCCTCGATGCAGGTATTCTCCCGACAGATGTGTTAAATTTTGTGTATCTCTGTTAATTCTGCGCTAATTGTCGTTTCGCATAGCTTGCCGGTAGTTACGATTAGCGTTCGGGAGCCGTATTCCTCATGTCCGATTTTCTCCTCGCTCGCGTTTCGCAAACGCTCGCCAATGAACACACCCTGGAAACATTGGTGCGACAGCTGCTTGAGATGCTGGAGCTTGTTACCCGAATGGAATCTACCTACCTGACTCGTATCGACTTCGAGGCGCAGCGCCAGCAGATTATGTACGCGCACAATAGCAGCGAAATGCAGATCCCTGAAGGTTTCTCCGTTCCCTGGAATGACTCCCTGTGTAAACGTGCGCTGGACGACCGCTGCATATTCAGCAACGATGTCGCCGAGCGCTGGCGTTCGTGTATCGCCGCCCAGGATTTGGGTATCGCAACCTTTTTCAGCATCCCCGTGCGCCTGACCGATGGCTCATTATTCGGCACGCTCTGCGCCACCAGCCGGGAAAGACAACCCTATAACATTGAGGGTGAGCAGGTGATGAATCTGTTTGCCAACCTCATTTCGCACTATGTTGAGAAAGAGACCCTGGTGCAGCAGCTTCGGGCTGCAAACGTCGCGCTGGAGATGCACTCGTACACCGATGAACTCACCGGTTTGCCGAATCGCCGCTCGTTGTTCAAGCATCTTGCCGCACAGTTTGCGCAGGCCAGAGAACGCCAGCGCAGCGTACTGCTCATTTTTATCGATCTCGATGATTTCAAGGCAATCAACGACCGATTCGGTCACCCCTGCGGTGACAGCTTTCTGATTCAGGTTGGAGAACGCCTGTTGGCCCGCGTCCGCTGCGGCGATATTGTTGGCCGCCTGGGCGGCGATGAATTTTTGCTGGTTGGCCTATGTTCCGAAGCGGAGGAACAACAGGAGTATATTGCCGCTTTACGTAAAGAGCTAACGGGGATCTATTTCCTTGGCGCGTACCGAATTAACTATCCCGGCGCCAGCTTTGGCGTGATTGAAGCCGACCCACAGGCAATGGACGTTGAGCAAGCGCTACGAAGCGCCGACGACGCGATGTATCAGGATAAAAAGTCACGTCGCCAGGGAACATTTTTTCATATTGACTAATATACGGTGAAATCCCGTATCATATTAAGCACGATTCGCACCTACAGGGGCTCAATAATGAGACTGGGTATTCTATTTCCGGTGGCTATTTTTATCGTCGCCGTTGTTTTTCTGGGCTGGTTTTTTGTCGGCGGCTATGCGGCACCGGGCGGGGCGTAATGAAGAAAAGCACCATTATTATGCTTATTGTCGCAATTGTGGCCGTGGCGGGTACGCAGCTGGGCTGGTGGTAAAACCAGGAATATTCGCCCTTCAGACTGGCAAACATTGCGGAATTTTCTTATCTACTCAATAACTTAAAAGAATAGACTCACTTCATCAGCCGTTTGCGCTTGTCGCCGTTCGCGGACAGATTTAACTGGAGAAGTGAGAAATGAAAAAATCGATCGTGTTGCCGTTAGTGCTCGCGCTTTGCACGCTATTATCGGGATGTATTGTCGACAGAGGCTATCACCACGGGCACCGTCACCATCATCACGACGACAGAGGCTGGCGATAAAGCGCAAAACATCACAAGGCGAACTTCGGTTCGCCTTGTCGCATACGATTAGTCCCGGCGGTCGGAGCCCAAAAAAAGGAATCCCAGCGGAATGGAGAACAGCAGCGTAAACACGATGCTATAAACCGTCACCATCGCCCCTTGCAGGAAAAACATTGAAGTCGTCCACTCTGAGTACGGCATATTGTACTCGCTCACCACGCCGCCAAAGGTTGCACGTCCTACCACGATAAGCGCGATGGCAAATATCGCCGCTATCGACATAAAGAACTTCTTGCTGTTTTTATTGCTGGTGAGTTTCTGCAGAATCATCCGGGTTCCCTTTTTTCTGAGCGATAATCGGCTGTATATGTAACACCAATGCAATCAAAATTGAAGGGAATTTGTTACAAAGCACAGAGAGTCAGCGGCGGGCCGGTGGCATATACCGGCCCCAACGATTACGACTGTAGCGTTGCCAGACGAGCGGCAAAACCGACAAACACGAGGCCAATCAGGCTATTACCGATTTTCGCCAGTTTCTTTTTCGTTTTTACGTAGCGCGTGACGAAAGAGCCGGAGACGATAAGGAAGCTCATGTAAATAAAGCTAATTATCTCCAGGGTCAGCGCCAGAATAAAGAACGCCAGCCCGGGCGTTCTGGCATTGACGTCAATAAACTGCACGAAGAATGAGACATAAAAAAGAATCGCTTTCGGATTCGTCAGGCTGAGGGTCAGCGAACGCTTAAGAATCGCGCTCCCCGGCTCGGAATCAGAAGACGAATGCCCATCGCGCTGCGTCAACACCGCGTAGAGCATCTTCCCGCCCATCCACAGTAGATAAATCGCCCCCAGGTAGCGGACGATATTGAATAATACCGGCGTGGTCTTGATGAGGGTCGCGACCCCGGCAAACGCCAGAAACATCAGAATGGCATCACCGATAAACACGCCCGCTGCCGCCAGATAGCCTTTTTTCACGCCGTGAGCGACGCCCGTCTTGAGGACAAAAAAGGTATTGGGACCGGGCACCAGAATGATAAAGATAGCCCCAACCAGATAGGTCAGGTAATTCAGTACACCAAACTCAGCGAACACAACGCACTCCTTCGCTTACAACAAAAATATGATCCCGCGCACGTTAACGCAACCGGGACCATTTTGAAAGCGCCGCGAGTGCGGAGGGCTTAATAGAGCGAAGTTTCGCCCAGCGGACGGGTTTTAAAACGGCGATGAACCCACAGATATTGTTCAGGGGCGCGCAGGATCTCTTTCTCGATAATCTTGTTGATATAGCTCGCCGCATCCTGTTTATCTTCTCCAGGATAGTCGCGCATCACATCGCTGATATGCAGGCTATAACCTTTGCGGTCCGCTTTACGCACCATGCTGATCGTCAGCATTTTTGCGCCCGACAAACGAGAAAGCACGTAGGTGCCGTTAGTCGTCGCCGCTTGCTGGACCGAGAAGAACGGGGCAAATACGCTCCCCTTCGGGCCGTAGTCCTGATCCGGCGCGAACCACACCGCTTCGCCCGACTTTAACGCATGCACCAGTCCGGATAAATTTCGGCGGTCGATCATCGCCTTGTTCGAGCGCAGGCGGCCGCGCGTCTGCACCCACTCCATCAACGGACTGTTATGCGGACGGTAGGTTGCCATCATGGGGCGACACAGCCCCATCGTGCGGCCACCCAGTTCAAGAGACATAAAGTGGACGCCGACAACCATCACGCCTTTCCCTTCGCTCAGCGCATTGTTGAGGTTGACCATCCCCTCGACGTCAAACCATTTTTTCACTCGCTCATCGCTCCAGAACCATGCCATACCGGTTTCAATCAGCCCCATTCCCAGAGACATGAAATTTTGCTCGATCAGCTTTTCGCGCGCCGCTGGCGACATTGTGGGGAAGCAGAGTTCGAGATTACGTCTGGCGATATGCTCACGACGTTTAAGGAAGCGCCGGGAGGCGCGTCCCGCGCTGGTGCCGATAAGATGCAAAACGGGATAAGGAAGCTGGACAATCAGCCAGAGTACGCCCAGGCCAAACCAGGTACCCCAATTACGAGGGTGAAGAAGACTTTTATTAAAAGCGTAAGACATGTTTTTTCCTGTAAACATTAGAACATGAGGTAACGCTTAAGGAAAAAACGAGTCCCTTCATCTGTCATTAGGCGGTACGTGTAGCAGTTCAGACAATAATAATCCTGTTAAATTCACTGCGGCAAGTAAAAAACTACGCCAACAGAAAAAAACACATTACCCGCACACCTGTAACAAAATGTAAAACAAAAAATGAATAAATCATTACAAATATCCACCACAAGAATGATTAACACGCTAATCGTTCATCATAAGGCAGGCTGTTCTCGAAGCAGGAGAACGCTGCGCTCCCTGCAGGCAACGGCGGAGGCCGCGTCAGGACAGGGCTGTGCAGCAATGGTACCGGGATAATTTTGGTTTTCCGTTATCCTTTTAACCACGTCAGCGCTTGCGCTCTCCATTCATCTCTCTTAACGCTTTTTGATTTAACAGAAGAATATAAGAAAGCTTCCCGAAGCCAAAGTTGAAATAAGAATCACCTTATTTTACTTTCCTGACAATAATTAATAATTATCGACAATTATCCATTTCGTCACCCTTATTTCGGACTTTTTACCTGAATTGCTTTAACCGAGCAGCAGGCAATAAAGTTTAAATGCTTTTTATGACGTTGAAAAAAGCGCAGCATTGATAAAAATCTCGGACGATTCTCGCGCTTTAGCAAGCCATTGCAGACAATTTTTAGCGCCTGTATAAAACCTTCATCTTTCATTAACCCTCGCGGCGACATCAGCGACATCGGTCCATGATGAATGCTTACGGCATCAAAGCCGCTCCGTTGGAAAAGGGTCCGCCAGGCGGCAGCGCTCAGCGGGCTGACGTTGGATTTCACGACCCCCTGCAGCTGTCGCCGGGCGTCCTCTCCCAGCGTATCATGCGTATACATGATATCGTGCGTCAGCAAACGGCCACCGGGCTTGAGAACGCGAAAATATTCTGCCACCAGTTTTTCTTTGGCTTTATCCGCATACATGGTGAGCATCGCTTCATTTATCACCACATCAAACGTCTCGTCGGCAAATGGCAGCCGACCCGCATTCGCCTCCATCACTATCACCCGATGATCCACACCTTCGCGAACGATATTTTGCCGGGCTTTCGCCAGCGCGCCTTTATCCATATCGATGGCGTAAACGGTACAGTGAAAACGCTGCGCCAGCTCAATAGAGGTTGTCCCCATATTACAGGCCACCTCCAGGACTTTATTGTCGGCGCTAAACCCTGCCTGCTTAAATAGCCACTCAGTGGCCTCAATGCCGCCGGGACGTAAGCGGGTTTTCCCCAAACTTGCCAAAAAGGTATGTCCGGCTTTTTCGCTAGCGTTCATCTGACTCTCCTTACCTCATAAGATGCATTATAAATACAACATTAAAGTGAGAGAGGGAATAATGATAATGAATTTTATTTGCATTAAGGACGAGGTTAAAGAAAAGGTGCAATGAGGAATAAAATATATTCAATGTTTAACAATTACTTATCGTTACTAAAGTTCTGTATGGCCCGTATTGCTGGCGCGACTTATTGAAATGATAACCATTCTCATATTAGCATGTGCCGTATTGATCAACTCTCCTGAACCTGGCTATGCCCTCTTCTTCCGCCATCGCCTCTCCGCTAACGCTTGCCTCGCTCTATAGCGATCATCATGGTTGGCTGAAAAAATGGCTTACCTGTAAGCTGCAATCCGCTTATGACGCCGACGACGTAGCGCAGGATACCTTTGTCCGAATTATGGCCAACGAGTCGCTGCTGACGATTCGCGATCCAAAATCCTTTCTCTGCACGATTGCTAAACGGGTGATGATCGACCTGTTCCGCCGTAACGCCCTGGAGCGTGCATGGTTAGACATGCTTTCGCAGCTTCCCCCAGAGCTCTCTCCCTCACCGGAGCTACGGCAGAGCCAGCTCGAACTGTTACAGCAGATTGATGCCATGTTGGACGGGCTTAACGCAAAAGTCCGGGAAGCGTTTTTGCTCTCGCAGCTTGAAGGGCTGACCTATGCCGAAATCGCCAGCCGCCTGGCGGTTTCCGTAAGCTCGGTTAAGAAATATATCGCGAAAGCCACCGAGCACTGTCTACTGTTTCGTCTGGAGAATGGCCTGTGAAACCGACGCTGAGCGAATCTCGTCGTCAGGCGCTGCGCTCCGCCTCGCACTGGTACGCGGTGCTCAGCGATGGATGCGTGAGTCCGCAGCAGGAGGCCCGCTGGCAGCAGTGGTATGAGCAAAACAAAGAAAATCAGTGGGCCTGGCAGCAGGTAGAAAACCTGCGACAGCAGATGGGGCAACTGCCGGGCGGCCTGGCCAGCCGTGCCCTTAACGATAGCCGACTGGCGCGTCGCCACGTACTGAAGGGTCTGATGCTTTTGCTGGTCATCGGAGGCAGCTGGCGGCTCTGGGATTCCGAACTGGCGGAGGGCCTGGGCGCCGACTACCGTACGGCGAAAGAAATACCTCGCCAGCAGCAGCTTGCCGACGGTTCGCTCCTAACGCTGAATAGCGAAAGTGCCGCCGACGTCCGTTTTGACAGACGACAGCGCATGGTTCATTTACGCTACGGCGAAATCGCCATCAGGACCGCTCACGACAGCCTGCAGCGTCCTTTCCGCGTGCAAACGCGGGAAGGCACGCTCACCGCGCTCGGTACCGAATTCACCGTCCGTCAGTTTGCCGGCGGCACCCGGCTGGCGGTACAGCAGCATGCCGTGGAGGTGGTTTTACCATCCGGCAGCGTCCAAATCGTCAACGCCGGGGAAAGCCTGTGGTTTACCCGCAATCGCTTCTTCGCCCTGGTTAAGTTCAACGACGGCGAGGATAGCTGGATCAGAGGCGTGCTGACCTTCCGCGACGCCCCGCTAAGCGAGGTGGTCGAAACCCTCGCCCGCTATCGCTCCGGGGTGTTGCGCTGCGATCCCGCGGTGGCCGAATTACGCCTGAGCGGCACCTTTCCGCTGGAGGATCCTGACGCCATCCTGAAGGTTATTGCGCAAACGCTGCCGATTTCATTACGGTTTGTCACTCGCTACTGGGTGACGCTCGTTCCAGCCTGAGAAGAAAAATCGAAAAAATTCTCATTATCTATTGTCCCTTTTCCCGGCTCGTTCGACTTATTAGATGAATATAACCATAAACGTTCGTGGAGAAGAGATGACGCCTTTACGCGTTTTACGCACACCGATGCCTCTGGTAATAGCAATCCGTTTAACGCTGCTGCCGCTAGCAGGGCTGGCTGCCGCGCCGATATACGCCGCCGCGCAGTATGACATCGCCGCCGGGGGATTAGACAACGCCCTGAACCAATATGCCGCCCGCAGCGGTATCACGCTTTCCGCCGACGCCAGCCTGACGCGCGGCAAGCATAGCCCGGGCCTGCACGGCAGCTTCGAAACCGAAGAGGGGTTACGCAGGCTGCTGAACGGCAGCGGATTACGGCTAAAGCCGCTGGGCAAGAATGCCTGGACCCTGGAGCCCGCTCCTGACAGTTCAGACTCCACCCTCACCGTCGTCGGGGACTGGCTTGGCGACGCGCGCGAGAATGATGTCTTTGAACACGCCGGCGCCCGCGACGTTATCCGTCGGGAGGATTTCGCCAAAACCGGAGCCGCCACGATACGCGAAGTGCTGAACCGGATCCCCGGCGTCAACGCGCCGGAAAATACCGGTACCGGCAGTCACGATCTGGCAATGAACTTCGGTATTCGTGGCCTCAACCCGCGGCTTGCCAGCCGTTCCACGGTGCTGATGGACGGTATCCCGGTTCCCTTTGCCCCCTACGGCCAGCCGCAGCTTTCGCTGGCGCCGGTCTCGGTCGGCAATATGGACGCCATCGATGTCGTGCGCGGCGGCGGCGCGGTGCGCTACGGGCCGCAGAGCGTCGGCGGCGTGGTGAACTTCGTCACCCGCGCAATCCCCGAGGATTTTGGCATTCAGGGCGGCATGGAAGGGCAGCTCAGCCCCACCTCTTCACAAAACAACCCGAAAGAGACGCATAACCTCGCGATCGGCGGCACGGCGGACAACGGTTTCGGCTCCGCCCTGCTTTACTCAGGCACCCGGGGCAGCGACTGGCGCGAACACAGCGCCACGCGGATTGATGATGTGATGCTGAAAAGCAAATACGCGCCTAACGAAGTCCATACCTTTAACAGCCTGCTGCAATACTATGACGGAGAAGCCGATATGCCCGGCGGCCTCTCCCGCGCCGACTACAACGCCGACCGCTGGCAGTCCACGCGTCCTTATGACCGTTTTTGGGGGCGCCGCCAGCTCGCCAGCCTCGGCTACCAGTACCAGCCGGATGCGCAGCATAAATTTAATATTCAGGGGTTCTATACCCATACCCTGCGCAGCGGCTATCTGGAACAGGGTAAGCGCATTACCCTCTCCCCGCGCGAATATTGGGTCCGCGGCATCGAACCGCGCTACAGCCAAAGCTTTATGATCGGCCCATCCGCCCACGAGGTCGGCGTCGGCTATCGCTACGTCAACGAATCGACCCACGAGATGCGTTACTACACCGCAACCACCAGCGGCGAGCTGCCCAGCACCGCCAGCCCCTACGATCGCGATACCCGTTCCGGTACCGAAGCCCACGCCTGGTATATCGACGATCGCGTGGATATTGGCAACTGGACGATTACGCCAGGAATGCGCTTTGAGCACATTGAGTCTTATCAGGACAATAATCTGCTGGGCACCCGCGAACGGGTCAGCTATAACGCTCCGCTCCCGGCGCTGAATGTTCTTTATCACCTCACCGACAGCTGGAATCTTTATGCCAACACAGAAGGCTCATTCGGCACCGTACAGTACAGCCAGATTGGCAAAGCTGTACAAAGCGGCAATGTGGAACCAGAAAAAGCGCGTACCTGGGAAGTCGGCACCCGCTACGACGACGGCGCGCTGACCGCCGAAATGGGGCTGTTCCTGATTAACTTCAACAATCAGTACGATTCCAACCAGACCAATGACACGGTTACCGCCCGCGGTAAAACGCGTCATAGCGGCCTGGAAGCGCAAACCCGTTACGCCCTCGGCGAACTCTCACCCGCGCTTGATAATCTCACGGTCTACGCCAGCTATGCGTACGTTAATGCTGAAATCCGCGAGAAAGGCGACACCTACGGAAACCAGGTTCCCTTCTCGCCGAAGCACAAAGGCACCCTTGGCGTCGATTACAGCCCCGGCAGCTGGACGTTTAACCTTAACGGCGACTTCCAGTCCAGCCAGTTTGCCGATAACGCCAATACCGTTGCCGAAAGCGCCGATGGCAGCACCGGTCGTATTCCCGGCTATATGCTGTGGGGCGCCCGCGTGGCCTATGACTTTGGCCCACAAATGGCCAATCTCAACCTCGCGCTGGGGGTGAAAAACATCTTCGACCATGCGTATTACACCCGCTCATACGACGATAACAACAAAGGGCTTTACGTCGGTCAGCCGCGCACGCTGTACCTGCAAGGATCAATGAAGTTCTGATTGATCGAGCGTTGCCGGACAGCGCTATTCGCGCCCTGTCCGGCAAGCTGGAGGAAAATCATGTTTAGCCTTGTTCGTCAGTGCATTTTAGCCCGCTGTTTACCGCCACCGTACAGGATGAGCGCGGTCGCTTTACGCTTGATAAAACGCCGCAGCGCATCGTGGTGCTTGAACTCTCCTTTGTTGACGCGCTGGCGGCGGTCAACGTTAGCCCAACAGGCGTACGATCCGTTGCGTATTCTGGCGGACGTACGCGTACGTCTGAAGCCCTGGCAGTCGGTGGGCACCCGTGCCCAGCCCTCGCTCGAGGCCATCCGCGCGCTGCATCCCGATCCGATCGTCGCCGATAGCAGTCGCCATGCCGGAATCTACGCCGCCGAGCGTATTGCCAGCGACATGGTTAAAATCGTCCATCACCGGGCGGTAGATATCACGCCATGAAACCGTTCCGGCACGCTTTTTTTATCTGGGGATGGCCGCTGCTGGCACAGGATAACCCGCTGGTGCTACTTGATGAACCAACAACCTGGCTGGATATTAATCATCAGGTGGAGCTGATGAAGCTGATGCGCGAGCTACAGACGATGGGCAAAACCGTGGTCACCGTACTGCACGATCTGAATCAGGCCAGCCGCTACTGCGACCATCTGGTGGTGCTTGAAGGGGGTCAGGTGCAGGCTCAGGGCCTGGCGGAAACGGTACTGACGCCGGAGATGCTGCGGGAGATTTTTCACCTGGAAGCGGAGATTTACCCGGAGCCGGTTGTCCCAGCGCCCGATGTGCGTGGTGAAATAACTCGGGTAAGGCGTACTGCGCCCTACCCGACGTTAATCAGTAAGTGTGGAAATATTGCTGAATCACCTGCGGATTTTTCGTTTGCGTCAGCGCGGTCATCAGCAAAATACGCGCTTTTGCCGGATTGAGAGAATCGGCCACCAGTCCCGGCTGGCCGCCATCTACCGGCACCACGCCGCTGCCGGTACGCGAGGCGCGAACCACCACGATGCCGGCTTTTTCCGCTTTTTCAATTCCTGCCGCACTGCGTACGGAGACCGACCCCGCGCCGGTACCTGCGTAAATAATCCCGTCAGCATGGTGAGCGATCGCCGCGTCATACATATATTCAGGGTCATCCTGGTAGCCATAAATAATGACCACTTTCGGCAGCGCGTTCAGGTTACGGACGTCGAAAACCGAACGCACGGTGTGAATTTTGTCCACGCGGGTTTCGAACTGCGGCTTACCGCTGACGATCACGCCGAGGTAGCCCTCTTCCGGCGCCCGGAAGGTATCCAGCGTCGTGGCGTTGGTTTTAGTGACAAAACGCGCTGCCCCGATGCGATCGTTAAGGACCACCATAACCCCACGGCCTTTCGCTTCCGGGTCAGCCGCCACGGTCACCGCTTCCAGCAGATTCATCGGGCCGTCGGCGCTGATGGCCGTTGCCGGGCGCATTGCCGCCGTGAAGACCACCGGCTTATTGCTTTTTACCGTCAGGTTGAGGAAATAAGGCGTCTCGTCGAGGGTATCGGTACCGTGGGTAATGACTACGCCGTCGACATCCTCGCGGGCCAGCAGTTCATTGACGCGTTTGGCCAGCTTGAGAATAATATCGCTGGTCATATTTTCGCTACCGATATTGGCAACCTGCTCACCGTCAACGCGGGCGACTTTACTCATTTCAGGTACGGCGTTAATCAGCGTCTGTACGCCAATCGCACCGGCTTTATACCCGGTTGTCTGGGTGTTGCTGGCCGCCGAACCGGCAATGGTTCCTCCGGTTGCCAGGATCACAATATGCGGCAGACGCGTGTCGCTGAACGCGAAAGCACTTATCGACAGTAACGCAATGGTCAGTAATGCTCTAAAATTCATAATTACCTATCCCCAAATAGATTTTAATCAAATTCGCCCGGTGATAATGCAAAGGGCTTGCCAGGATTTAATGTATTTTGCCGGGCAAAAGTGGTTAACTATCGGACAAAAAAGGATTTTTATTTCGCCAGGAGCGCGACATTGGTGCACAGATGCGCTAAAAACGGGCATCATAAAATGCAAAATCAGAAACAACTCATGCAATCTGTTCTGTCTTGATGGCATCGCGAGTAACCAAATAAGCCATAACAACGCGGGTAATCCGAGAGAGAAAAACGATGCGTATCGCCTTAAAATCAGCATTGATGCTAACAACCCGCGTCATACAAATCATTAATCCTGAACTGCAGCTGCATATGCAGCGAACGGCGCTGATCGCACTGGAGCTGGCGCAGGCATCAGGGCTTTCGCGCCCGCAGCAGCAAACGGTCTTTTGCGCCGCGCTGCTGCACGATATTGGCGTTCTGGGTGACAAAAGGGCCTTCTCCTCGCTGAACGCTATCGATAATCTCAATGACCCCCATCAGCATCGGGGAGCAGAAATGCTGGCCGGATTAACCACCCTGGCCCCAATCCTGCCGATTATTCGCGATCATCATTTTAGTCCACACCACAGGGGCAGCCTCGAACAGCATATCGTCTATTTTGCCGATGTTTTTGAGCGCCTGCTGGCCGGTAATAAAGGCGGTTCGGCTTATCAACCCGATATTATTATTACGCAATTTCGTACGCTCTATCAGGCGATCGACCCGTCGCTGTGTCAAACCTTGTGCCAGCTCGCACAAAAAGAGCATTTCTGGCTGCATCTTAATCCTGGACATATTCAGCGAATGCTGGAAATTATCGGCCCAATTAACGATGTCTATATGGGTATTGATGGCCTGAAAGATATCTGTCTGTTAATCGCCAACATTGTCGATACCTACAGTAGCTTTACCGCCAGCCATAGCCTGAAGGTTGGACAAATTTCGCGCGCCCTTGCCGCCTGGATGAATCAGCCGGAGCTGGAGTGCCGGAAGATTGAAATTGCCGGCTATTTGCACGATATCGGTAAAGTCTACATACCGCTGGCCATCCTCGAGAAACAGGGCGAGCTCAATGACAAAGAGCTGCTGCAGGTTCGGGAACACAGCTATATGACCGGCGAAATTCTTAGCGCATTTAGCGAACTCGGCGATATCGTGAACTGGGCGGCCAATCATCATGAAAAACTGGATGGCAGCGGTTATCCTCTGCATCTGAGTGGCGATTACCTGCAGCTGGCAGATCGTATCATCGCCATCGCGGATATTTTCACCGCCCTTACCGAAGACCGCCCTTATCGCCCCGGAATGAGCCGTCAGCAAGCGTTACGGCTGATTGAGTGTGATGTGACAAACGGCGCGCTGGATAAAGACGTTTACCGCGTTTTACATCAGCATGCCGAAGCGCTGCACGCTATTATTACTCACACGCTGCCCTCTTAATTTGCCGGCTCTCTGCTGGTGAAGCCGGAGCGCAGCGACAAAAAATATAATTAATTCATCTGCACGCAAGGATATATCCGGTGAGAATCGCCACCATGACCAATTGGGCCTACGGGATCACCGTCGCCCTGACCCTCGCCTCAGGCATGGCAATGCTGATGGCCTCAAGTGCGGATAATGCTGAACGCCGCGCCGTCGAACAACGTCAGGTGTTCGACCAGCTCAGTGAAGAAGTCGAAAGCGGCGCCTGGGCGCTTTCCGATCTGGCGCGGCTCTATATCATCCAAAAAAACCAGGATGTGCTACGCGAATACCGGCAGCAGGCGCAGACCATTGCCGCCATTGAACACCGGCTGGTTAAACTCAAAGATAATGGCGCAACCGCTGAAGAACTGGCGCTGCTGCGGGAGGGTTTACAGATTGCCGATGAACTCCAGGATGAGCAGCAGGCGGCGCTGGCGCAGGTTGCCCGGGGGGAAGAAAAAGCGGCGGTAAGCCTGCTTTACGGCGCGGCCTACGAACAGGAGCTTGAGCGGGTACAAACGCAGCTTGACCACTTTCGCCTGCTGCTCGAAGGCCGGGTGAATAAAATCATCGCTCAGGCCACGGAGAAATCACGTATCTGGCGTACGCTCTCTGAAGTCATGGTTGGCCTCACCGCCCTGATGTTTCTGTTTGTGCTGGGATTTATCCTTAAGCGGCGGGTGCTCTATCCCGTCGTCCGTCTGAGCGATGTGGTGCAGCGGCTGGCATCGCAGGATTATGCGGTCGAGACGCCGCAGTTTACCCAGATAGATGAAATTGGCGATATGGCCCAGGCGATTCGTATCTTTCGCGAGAACGGGCTGGCGCGGCAGCGGCTGGAACAAGAGCGCGATGCCGACTGGGCCGTCCGCGAGCTGCTGGGGCGGGTGATAACAGGCGA
>OAWN01000098.1_pt1 | contig 54725 bp, 43 predicted proteins | sample 1476801 | NCBI WGS metagenome assembly OAWN01 (sample SAMEA2580214, study PRJEB22360) | human gut metagenome | biome: human gut; feature: human-associated habitat; material: faeces | place: Denmark | collected 2008/2010 | reverse complement strand
TTTAACGATGCTCATATCGCATGCTCCTTTGATGGGTTTGTATGCCGAGGATGGACGTTGAAGGCACACATCCCAAAGCATTCCCCACAAGCGTGAACACCAAGAGCAAACCAAGACCAATGGAAAACAAAGAAACCCTTGGAACCTAACGATTCCAAGGGTTTTGCTGTGCCCCCTCAGGGATTCGAACCCTGGACACGCTGATTAAGAGTCAGCTGCTCTAACCAACTGAGCTAAAGGGGCGTTGGTCCGGCGAGATTTTGTTCTCGCTGAGCACAAGAAGCAAGTATACTCAGATTCGAATCAAATGCAACTCACGGCGTGTCGCGGACATAAAACCGCGGAATTCCGGTGATCATCGGCAATTTCGCCGTGATGGATGATCTCGCAAGTTTCATGGATGAAACCGCCTCTACCGGTTCCCCGACTTCATCAATTACAATTTCTCCACAAATTAGGTGTTGCCCCTAATGAGAATCCCCCTACGCCACAACAGTGCAGGGGGATTCTTGATGCTTAAGCTCAGACGTGCAGTCTGAAGTCATTCACCGCGGTCGGACACTCGTCCGGATCGCAGCGAATGGGACCGAAATCACTCAGCGACGACCTTCACGAAGAAGGAAGCGGTGATTTCCGCATGCAGAGCGACGGTCGCCGGGAAGTCACCGGTGGTCTTGATCGGCTCAACGGTGATGTTCTTCGGGTTGACCTCGACCTTGGAAGACAGCGCAATGGCGATCTTCTCGGCGGAGATGCCACCGAACAGCTTGCCGGATTCGGAGACCTTGGCAGCGATTTCGACGGTGGTACCCTCGATCAGTTCCTTGGCGGCAACGGCCTCTTCACGGGTGGCGACGGCCTTAGCCAGACGAGCGCGCTTCATGGCCTCGATCTGAGCGGCGGCACCCTTGGTCCAGACGAAGCCCAGGCCCTGCGGGAGCAGGTAGTTACGAGCGTAACCAGCCTTGACGGTCACGACATCGCCCGGGTGACCCAGGTTAGCGACGGACTTGGTAAGAATAACCTTAGTTTCAGCCATTGTTCAAACCTCTCTAAGATCAGCGGCCGGAAGTGGCGTACGGCAGCAGAGCCATCTCGCGGGCGTTCTTGATCGCCTTCGAGATCTTGCGCTGTTCCTGCACGGTCACACCGGTGATACGACGGGAGCGGATCTTACCGCGATCGGAAATGAACTTGCGCAGCAGGGCGACGTCCTTGTAATCGATCTCGGTGATCTTGGCAGCCTTCAGTGGATTCGGCTTCTTCTTAAACGGCTTGACCGGCGGCTGCGGCCTCTTGCGTGACATCTTGATGTTCTCCTTAAAATCTGGAAATTGCTTTTCTTTAAGCTGCGATCCGGGTCGGATCAGAATTCCGGTTCGTCGCTGCTTCCACCAAATTCGGAGGAGCCAAAGGAACCGAACGATGAGGAACCGGAATTATCCGAATTGCCCCACGGATCCGATGCCGGAGCAGGCTGCACGGCGGGCGCGGCATTGGCTGGAGCGGCAGCCCCACCCTGATAGCCAGCGCCACCGGAATACCCGGCACCGCCCTGATAGCCACCGGCATTGCCGGCGAAGCCACCGTTGTTGAACCCGCCGTTACCGCCAGCGAAAGCATTGCCGCCACGATTGCCGGCAAAATTGCCACCGTTGGCATTGGAGGTTCGCGTGACCTGGGCGGTCGCATAACGCAGGGACGGACCGATCTCATCGACCTGAAGCTCGATAACCGTGCGCTGGGAACCATCGTTCGCCTGATAGGAACGCTGCTGCAAACGACCCTGCGCGATCACACGCATGCCCTTGCTCAGGCTCTGCACGCAATGTTCGGCCATGTCGCGCCACGCGGAGCAGCGCATGAACAAAGCCTGACCATCTTCAAACTGGCCCGTATTACGGTTCCAGGTGCGCGGAGTGGAGGCAATCGTGAAGCTGGCCACGGACGAGCCGTTGCCAACCGTACGGATTTCGGGATCAGCCGTGAGGTTACCCACCACAGTGATAATCGTTTCGCCTGCCATCGTTACCTACTTACTTTGCAGCTTATTGTTTTGCAGCTTGAAAAGCTTAGAATTACTTACTTGCGAAGAATCTTCGTACGGATGACGGATTCGTTCAGGTTCAGCAGACGATCGAGTTCGTCGCTGGTGGCCGGCTCAGCGGAGTAGTTGACCACAACGTAGTTACCTTCGGTCTTGCCAGCGATCTCGTAGGCAAGCTTGCGACGGCCCCAGATGTCGATGTTCTCGACAGCACCGCCTTCCTTGGTGACAGTTTCCAGATACTGCTCGGTCAACTTCTTCAGACCGCGCTCATCCAGCTCAGGATCGGCAATGAACATCAGTTCGTACTTATGCGCAGACATCACCCACCTCCTTCGGACTATCGGCCATGGACTTTCCATGGCAGGAGTGTGTATGCGTACTGCCTTCACGCATCTATATATAAGGTATAAAGATACAATTCAGACAACCTGTTCAGCATATCCCGACACCCAGACGAGTTCTTTCCGTTCAGTCTCTCGGCGAAGGGGCCCGCACCCAAGTCCGCAGTCAATCAAAAAGCCCCGCCGCATGGGCGAGGTTCCATTATACGAATCGTACATTCAGAATCGTACATTCACGAATCACGCAGATCACGCATAGATATTGCGTGGGCGCATATCATCAGGCAATCCATTGAGCAACGTGGAGACCGAACCGGATTCGAACACGGAACGGATGCCGGCGGCCAACAAGGGTGCGGCAGACAGTACGGTCATGTTCGGCAGACGCTTCTCTTCCGGAACCGGCACGGTGTCCGTAAGCACGATTTCCCTGGCACCGCAATCGCGCAGGCGTTCCACGGCCGGGCCGGAAAGCAGGCCGTGCGTGGCGACCAAGGTCACTGACTTCGCGCCGGCTTCACACAGGGTGCGCACGGCCTCGCAGATGGTGCCGGCGGTGTCGATGATGTCATCGACGACCACGCATTCGCGCCCTTCGACCTCTCCGATGATGCCGTGCGCCACCGCATGATTAGGACGCGTGGTGTCGCGGGTCTTGTGGATGAATGCGAGCGGCAGACCGCCGAGCTTGGCGGCCCACTGTTCGGAAACCTTGATGCGGCCGGCATCCGGGGACACGATGGTGGTGTTTTCCAATGGCATGTTGTTACGCACGTAGTCGAGCAGCACCGGCATGGCGGTGAGATGGTCGACCGGACCGTCGAAGAAACCCTGTTCCTGGGCGGCATGCAGGTCGACCGTCATGATGCGGTCAGCGCCGGCGGCCTGGAACAGGTCAAAGATAAGCCGTGCGGTGATGGGTTCGCGTCCCTGGTGCTTCTTGTCCTGACGAGAGTAACCGAGGAACGGCGCGACCACGGTGATGGAACGGGCGGAAGCGCGCTTCAGCGCATCGACCATGATGAGCTGTTCCATAATCCACTTGTTGATCGGCACGGTGTGTGCCTGCATCACGAACACGTCGGCGCCGCGCACCGGCTCGGTGTAGCGCACGTACATCTCTCCGTTGGCGAAATCGTATGAGGTGGTCTCGAGCACATGGGTGCCAAGGTACTTCGCGGTTTCCTCGGCTTGTTCGGGGTACGCACGACCCGTCACCAACGCCAGTTTTTTATCCGGGGTGCCTTCGAGAATCGCCGACATGCTTCGCCTTCCAATATACGGGTGCGTGAAATTAAGCCAAACTCAAATATAACAATGCGGGTGCCCACGCCGTGCGGAAACGATTCGGCCCGTCACGCGGTCTTCAAAGATACGGATGCCGTGAGGGTGAATCATTTGCGATCGTCACCCGGCTCAAGAAGGGAAGATGCCTCACCGCAAGAACGTCATATCGTCTCAGGAAGATACGGGTCGAATGCGCACTTAGGTTGCGCACAGTCACACAAAAGATCCCTGATACTGCGATGACGGCCATCCTTCCGTCCGGATTGGACCGCGCACGATCGGATAAAAAAGACCTTTTCGAAGATAGTGCGTTCAGATTCCGTACCATATGGGCTCAATTCACGTCTCAGACGACTTATCCATACCCCCTTACCTCACGATTGACTTCAGTATGCGGCCTCATGGAGTCATTGAGGGGAACATGAAAAGCACGATTTGCCAAAACAGCCGTCCTGACAAATCGTGCTTGCACATCCAATTTCACCGAACCGCACCGCCGCTATGCCGGCCGTCTCGGACTACTCGGCGAATGCCTCGCGAATCTGCGCGGCATTGCCATAAGAAGCCTGCGCACCGTAACCCGTGGCCGCATAGGCGGACACGTACGTGGCAAGTTGCGCGGACTCGGACAGCGACATGCCGGAGGCGAGACCGGCCAGTACGGTACCCATGAAGGAATCGCCGCAACCGGTGGTGTCGACGGCCTTCACGCGAACCGGTGCAATGCGCTGAATCGGCTCTTCCGCAGTAGCGTCGAGCACCACGGAACCGTCGCCTCCCAATGTCACGATCGCCTGATCAAAACCGAACGACCGCATTTCGTCCAGAACATGACCCCAGTCGAAAGCGTCCCAGTCATCATCCTCAGGCTCGTCAATGCCGAGCAACTGCGCCATCTCATGCTCATTGACGAGCAGGATGTCGGAGGCTGTCACCAGTTCCGCAGGCAACGACGGCGTGAACGGCGAATCGTTGAGCAGCACCTTCACACCCGCCTCATGGCAGATGCGCGCGGCGGCGGTCACCGTCTCGATCGGACTTTCGAGGCACAAGCCGAGCACGGAAGAACGCACCAGCGCCTCGCGTACGGATTCCACATAATCCACGGTCACCTGTGCGTTGGAGCCCGGAGAATACACGATGGTGTTCTCGCCGGCCGCATCCACGGTGATCACGGTGGTTCCGCTCGGACCGAGCACGCGGCGCACATGCGTGGTGTTCACACCGGCCTCGGCCAGAGCGCCGAGCAGGAATTCGGCATTGCTGTCGGAGCCAACCGCGCCGAACATCTGCACGGTGGCGCCGATTCGCGCGGACGCAGCGGCCTGATTGCCTGATTTACCACCCGGCAGCAGCTGCAACGGGCCACCGGTGATGGTCTCCCCCGGCCCCGGCAGGCGTTGCACGGTAACGGTGTAGTCCGCGTTCATGGAGCCGATCACCGACACCGTGCCGTGAATTCGATCCAATGCAGAGAGCACTTCGATCGCGCCCATCCTTGTCTCCTTAAGATGTTGTGTTCCGATGATTGTCAATTATCGAAGATTCAGATTACCGGCGGGCGGTTCATTCATCCGTACCGCCCACCGTCCGTAAAACATTCCGTGAAACTTACCGTTCGGCCTGTCCGGCCTATTCGGCTTTTCCGGCCCGTTCGGTTTCCAGCGCATGATTGCCTTCGTAGATCTTCTTCTTGAACACGAAGAACACGATCAGGCCCAGCAACGCGGTGACGGAACCGATAAGCAGCAGATTGGAGAAGCCTGCGGCATCGCCGGTGGTGCCGACGATGGAGGAGCCGGCCATCGCATTGGAGCCGAGCAGGCTGCCGATGATGGCGATACCGATGGACGGCGAGACGTTCATGGCCAGATCGTTCATGCCCACGCCACGGCCGGACTCATCCTTTTCGATGGTGCCCAGCACGGTGGAAACGACCGGCGAGTACATCAGGCCGCAGCCGGCGTAGAACACGCAGGCGAACAGGGTGAGCACCAGGAAGCCGGAATTCACGCAGAACGCGGCACCCGTCCATCCGACGAACATCAGCGTACCGGCGGTCACGAGCCCCGCCTTGATGCCGATCTTACCGACGATGAGTCCGGAGCAAGTGCCCACGACGGCGGCGACCACGTACGCCCACACGATGTACAGCGACACCTGCGTGGTGGTCATACCGTACAGCTTGGTACCGATGGCGTTGAAGATGGGCGACAGTGCGTAGTTCACGAAGTAGAACACGAGAATCAGGCTGATCGCACGCAGCCAGCGGGTGTTCTTGAAGAACGCCGGGGTGATGAACGGGTTGGCGGCCTTGTTGATGTACACGCCGAACGCCGCATACAGCAGTACGGACACCACGAGCATCCACCATGCCATGTACGAGAAGAACAGGGTCAGGAACGCGGTTGCGAATCCGAAGATCACGAAGCCGAGCGCGTCGACCTTCTGGCCATTGCCGCTCTTGGCCGGCAAAGTCTTGAGCAGGATCGGCAGGAACAGAATGGTCACAGCCGGAATCAGGAACAGATACTGCCATGCGATGGAGCTCAACATACCCGCCGCGAACACACCGATGGATGCGGACAGCTGATATGCGGCGGTGAACAGGCCGAAGAAAATCACCTTCAGATCATTGCGCAGATATTTGGTCGCGACCACCAGGAAGGCGGAGCCCGCCACCTGTTCGCCGGCGGTCTGCAGCACTCGTGCGATGATGACGGTCCACAGATTGGCGGCAAAGAAGAAGTTGGCGACGAAGCCGAACAGCGAGCCCACGAACAGGGTGATAAGACCGACCGTCACGAGGCGACGCAGGGAGACGAAGTCACCCAGAGAACCGTAGATGAAGCACACGATGCCAAGCACGATGCTCGGGAACGCGGTGATCAGGGAGGCTTGGTTCGGCGCACCCACATCTGCGCCGACCTGCTGGAACACAAGGTTGAAGCCCTGCAGGCACAGGGTGCCGAGTACGAAGGTGATGAGCAGCGGAATCAGGGCACGAATGGCCATCTTGTTGCTGGTGACCGGATCGTCGAACGGATCGGCGGATACGTTTACATTGTTATGAGTCATATGATCGACTACTTTCAATTTCACATTCAATAGGGAAACGGAACGCGCAATCTAGGGCGCGCAACCTTATTTCGCGCCCCTGGCAAGCCCGGAAATACGCGTCATGAACTCGTTCAGGAACCTCGGCACATCCACGCCCACAGCCACTTTCATGGTCTTGTTCGCATCGTTGAGTCTGGTTTCGTCGCCGATGGTGCGGCCACGGGTCGGGCCGTCCACATCGACCTTCATGTTGATGTCGAGCATGGTCACGAGCGTCGGATCGACCGCCACGCCCACGGCGAGCGGATCATGCAGGCCGCAACCGCCAAGATGCGGTGCGGTGGTCTCGTAGGCCTTGATGTAGTAGTCGGTCATGTCGGCCAGGAACGTACCGGCCTTGGTGCCGAGCTCACGCCACTGCTGGGTCTGCTTGTAGGTGAGCAGGGTTTGCAGGGTTACATCGAGGCCGATCATGGTCACGGGTGCGCCGGAGCGGAACAGACGGTCGGCTGCGTCTGGATCCTGTGAAATATTGGCTTCGGTCCACGCGTTCACGTTGCCTGGAACGGTCAGAGCACCGCCCATAAGTACGATTTCGCCGATTTCATCCTTGATTTCCGGCGCCTTGTCGAGTGCGGCCACGATGTTGGTCATCGGACCGGTCGGTACGTAGACGAGGTCCTTGCCGTACGTTTTGACTGCGTCGATGATGAAGTCGACCGCGGATTCGGTTTCGACGGAGCGGTTGGAGTCGGGAATGGTCACGTCGCCGATGCCGTTTTCGCCGTGGATGAACGCAGAGATCGGCAGTACGTCGAAATGGTCGGTGGTGCTGGAGTGCGGCAGTCCTTGGTAGACCTTGACTTCCGGACGTCCGAGCAGGTCGGTTACGGCCAGAGCGTTGCGCACACCCTGTTCGACGAGCACGTTGCCGTAGGTGCCGGTGATGCCGATGAGTTCGATCTCCGGGCTTCCCAAGGCGTAGGAGATGGCCAGAGCGTCGTCAACACCGGTATCCAAATCCAGAATCAGTTTTTTCATGGTTATGCCTTTCCTCATTGACGGACTGACGACGGTCCGCCACCACACGTCCCATTGTCGTCAGCTTTGTTGCATAAAAAAGCAGCGAGTACATTCTCGATTTGCCGTTGGATCCATGATAAAGCGTTTTATCAAGAGAGTCAAAACGCTCACCCATCTGCGTGTCGCTGTTTGTCCCACCGCTGGAACCAGCCCCATCCGCCCCGGCTTCGGCGTCGACGCCTACAGGATGGCGCAATCCGCCGGAAGGAAGGAGTCCGCACCTAGGCGCAGGCAGCCTGAACCAGTTTCGGAGTGAGCAGCCGGACTCGCGGATGACGCAGCCAAGGGCGTTCGCCTCCGTCTTCAGTACTCACGGAGTCGGAATCATTCCCATCTTTTGCGCCGGCGCGGCCAATCATGGCGTCGATGCGGACGGAGAGCATCCGCCAACAGGCTTCCGCCAGATCGGTGACGCTTTGCTCGACGGTGGTCATGTGCAAGCCAAGGCCGAATCTCTTGAGGATATTGTCGTAGCCGATCACCTGCATGTCCTGCGTCACCTGCAGTCCACGCTCGGCAAGGCGCTGGCGGAATCCCAAGGCCATCACATCGTTGCAGCAGAACACCGCCGTGGCACCGCCGTCGATAATTCGATCGGCAGCATGATATCCACTGTCGAAACGGTAGTCACCCGCAACACACAGTGCGGGATCGAAACGCCCCCCCGCCTGTTCGACGGCATCCACGAAACCACGTTTGCGGTCAAGCGCGCTCGATTCCGCAACATCGCCCGTCACGATGCCGATATGACGGTGCCCGCCTTCCAACAGATACCGTGCGGCGAGACGGCCGCCCACATAGTTGTCGAATCCGACGGCATCGCACCAGCCGTTCTGTACGAGGCGGTCGATGAGCACCACCGGACAGGCCACCTGCTCCACGTCGGCTCGCAACTCATCTTCGGCGGCGCAGGACTCGCGCGCAGGAATCAGCATCATGCCATCGACACCTCGGGAGGCAAGCCGGACCATCAGATCATGTTCGGTGGCACGCGAATCGTCGGAATTGGCCACAATCAACGAACAGCCCTGTGCGGCGCACTCATCTTCCACGCATTTCGACAGTGCGGCGAAAAACAGGTTTTCGATGTCGGGCACGATCAGCGCCACGAGTTTCGACTGTTTGGTCACCAGGCTGCGCGCACTCTGGTTAGGCACGTAATGCAGTTCTTTGGCCGCCTTGGCAATAAGCTCGCGCTTCTCCTTCGACACGCGTGCCGGACGTCCGTTAAGCACCAGCGACACGGTGGTCACCGACACTCCCGCCGCCCACGCCACGTCTTTCAACGTTGCACGCCGTGCCATACAGCCCCCTTAGAACATCGTTCCTTCTAGCATAAAATCATCGCGGACCACAACGCGCTGTGCTGATATTCACTTGCGCACCGTGCGTCGGCACGGCACCGTACCGATCGGGCACGGCGGCCCGTAGCGCCACCCGAACCATGCGAACCTCTTCGCGAAGTCACATGCCGCAACTATTCCTCTCACAGAGGAAAAACACGAAGTCATTTTCTCAGTAAGCGATTTTCTCATGGATTTTTTGTGGGCTCGTCAAGTCTCGTTGAAATTCACAAGCAACAAGATAGAGGGAAAGAAACTGTGAAGATCGAAAAAAAGCAATGCCAAATCAAGGCGCGTGATTGCCGCAATCGCCATAGTGGCGGTTATCGCGATCATATTAACCGTCGCCGTGACCATCATCATCGGCAATCAGCGAGAACTGACGCAAGCCGCCAGCGACACCTGCAAGTTGAACGCGAAGACGCTGACCATGCATCAAGACAGCTTCAAAGAGGCGCAGTCCGAAGCCGAACAAGCCGCAAAACTGACGGTCGACGATGTTGCGAACGGTTCCACATTGGAAACGCTCAAGGATGCGATGAAGCTTGCTGACGCCGTCGACGATGCGCCGACCTGCCCAGCCAAGGGCAATGCGGATGACTTCACCAAGGCCGCCAACGACATCAAAGACTACGCCGACAACCTGCGCAATATCACCAATGAGCTTGATTCCGCGGTCAAGGCCGTTCTCACCTCGCAGGAAATGAAGCTCGATTCCGCCAAATAGCCGAATCCGCCATCGACGATCTCTTCCGACCGCAGTCGCCCTGTCGAGGCCGAACGGCCCGGAAGATGGCCCGATAGGTTGTGTCAATCGTTGGCGGCATAGGCCTTTGGCCTATGGCAGTTTAACAATAGCGGCAATGTCTGCAAAGCAAGCGAAATAGCCACCTATCGACGTAGACCAATACCGTACAGCCAAGCATCTGGCAGACTTCCTCCAACGACTTAAAGCCTACCTAGACTCTAACCGCAGAGCCTACTCCTTAATTTCGTAAGATGGTTTCTCATACTCAATACCCGTTTCGACCCAGCCCATTGGCGTCTGATCAAGTTTGAGATCTTCCTTGGCCTTCGGCGAGGTGGTCATGTCGATGTCGAACGTCGCATTCTGTCCGTAGGCGATGTTCGCGACGGTATAGATTATGCTATTGCCCCTGAAATTGCCCTGCTGCGGGTCATCAATCTAGGCACTGCCGCCAACGGTAAGGTTGGAGACGGAACCACCTGCAGGCGCATAGAACAGTATCTTATCGACGCTGTGGCCACGCAAATCACCACCACCGAGAATGTAGGTGGGGCCATTCGCGTAATCCTCATAGGGCAGAATATTCTCCAAAGTGACTGTTACATGGTAGGTCCGGGAGCCATCTTGATTACATGAGGTACGTGTAATCCGCGTATTGCGGTGCAGGTACCAGTCCATCTTCGAAAAGTTGAGCTGGTTGAAGTACATGCCGAATTCCGGCCTCTCCTCATCGGAAGGAACACCATTCGCCAAACCTATATCGGAGAAGACCTTATTCTCATCCTCATGAAAGCTCACAAAGCTTACATGTCGACCGTCCGCCATTTGGGAGATGAGCTTGGCAATGGACATGAGCTTGCTGACACCCAGATTCTTGAACGTAGCGTCTATCACATTGGAAGCCACATACTGGAAGTACTCGTCCTGGTAAGCAGTGTCTACATCCTTGTAGATGTCGTTAAGTAGGAACTGGGCAGTATTGTCACCCGTCAGCAACGGGCCATTCGGAATCTGCACGTTGCCATTCAGCTTCACCAGCGCCTGGATGAACACCGGATCGATGGCCATCACGCCATCCACATTGGTGGAGTGGCTGGATCGCTGCCAAATAGTAGCGATGTTCTTCGCCACGTTATTGAAGTCCGGGTCCACCTCCTGATCTCGAATATCGAAGGAGAACGGGAAAATGCCTTATCAGAATCCGCATAGACCTCTGAATCCGCGCCTTCGAACTCGGTATTCGGGTAGAAGCCGCCCATCTGGGACGAACCCTCATTAGTGGTCATGTTGCCCAGCGAGCCACCCAAGCCGCCCGAAGAGCGGGATTCCGAAGTAGTGGCCGCGAAAACCAAATAGGTACGCTGACCATCCTGACCTAGAAGATTCGGTAGAACCGAGAATATATCATTGCCCTGATTTAGTTTATCGGCAATATCAGCAAACTGGCCCAGCGCCTGGTTATACGCATTCTTCACCAACCCGATATGCGGGGTCGGCAGGGTCTCCATCTTCTTATACTGCTGCTGAACTTGCGCGTTCACCGTATTCATGGAGTTCTTGATATCCAATATCGGTTGTATGTTGACTTGATTGTCACCAGCACTCAGATCAGCACTCGTCACCGCAGTCAACATATCGGAAACCTTTGGTAACGTCTTCGAAGCGAAGTCATCCACCACTTCCGTCATACCCTGCACTGCGCGAATGTCATCACCATACACCGGCACCATGGCCGCCAACTTCCACAGGCCACCATGTGCGATGGTACGAGCGGCGTCAGTATGTTGCTGCATTGACTTGATTGCCATCTGCAGCGTGTCCGAATCCGTTGTATTCGTAATGTCTTCGAACTGCTTCATCGTTTTCACGGCGGCAACCTCATGGTCTTTGACCTGCAACGCCTGCTTGTAGAGCTTGTAGCCGGCCATACCGCATACCGCACCCAATACGACGAACGACACGAAGACCCCCAGCAGCACCCATGGCCACTTCTTACGCTGGCCAGACTGTGCCGTGGCATGGATTGCATTGCGCTTCATAATCGACAACTCCGATTCGTCTACTTGCGATTTATTATGCGGCTAGAATTTTTTGTTCCAAAAGCCGTTAATAACACCCTATCGTCATGTGACATTACGCTCACGCCACTGCTTGAAACACCGATATCCGCCATTGAAGACCAAGTTCTCCGCATAGATTACTCCGAGGAAATCGAGTTATTTCATCAGAAACAGCCATTTAGCGGCAAGGGGGTATCGAGACGCCAACCATACCACTGCATACGAGATGATAAACGCAACGGCCATGATGCACGCATACAGCGCCCATCCATGCACCGGCAGTGGCGCATACTTCATGAACAGCACTATAGGGTAATGCAACACATACATGCCATACGAACATACGGCCACACTGCGCACAGGCCGGTACAGGGCATTCGGAATACGCCTACCGCGCAACGCCCGTACCACGGCAAAGAACAGCATGCACCCACCCAACACCACCGGTGTGAACGCCAGACCGGACTGGAAACCGTCTGCATGCAGATTCGACCATGCGGCGGAAACGCACAATACCGCGAGCACCGCCACCATACCCGCATACACCGCAACCGGTGCGGTTCGCATGCCGAAGCCTTGACGCACCATGTAGCCGAACACCATATAGAGCAGGAATCGCGGTTCCGTAATGCCGAACATATCCAAAGCGCTGACGACCTGGAACGCATTGCCTTGCAATGCCATGATCTGATTCACGCTCGGCAACACCGAGTAGCACACGAACAGGCAGGCCAGTACCGCATAGGCATACGGTTCCAGGCCACGTTCCCGAACGGCGTGCAGTAGCAACGCCAGCAACGGTACTAGCAGGTACGCGCCTACGATGGCCTGCATGTACCAGAGATGGCCCATTGGCGCTGGTCCTATGAACAGCGCCGATTTCACGTAGTCGGCAACGGTCACGCCGCCAGCGCCAATGTATTGCACTATCGCGAGCGCAAGATCGAATATCTCATATGAGACGACCAGCGGCAGCAGATTGCGTTTGAAGAAGGTGAGGGTCCGTTCTTTCGTATAGTCACGGTCCAACAGCAGGTAGCCGCTGATTATCAGGAACAGCGGCACGCCCAGCGTGGACAGTCCTATGGCGCAGGAGGCGGCGATCTGGTTGCCGGTGAGACCGGACAGGTCTTGGCCGTTGACCTGCGCAATGGCGGCGCGTAGCGAATGGATGCTCAGTACGCAGAGCAAGGCCAGCGTGCGCAGCACGTCGATGCTTTGCATCCGACTCGTCTCGTTTGCAGCCATTCAAGCTCCTTCATGCAACTTCACGGTCATGATTTACGATAGCGTAGTGACCATTCAACAGCATGACCAGCTTCCGCAGTTCTCCTTGCTTATGTCAGTGTATGCCAATGATTCGCTGCCGCAGGTCGAGAGGGCGATTGCCTCCGCCACGGTCGAGCAGTCGCTGCCGCCTACGCAGATCGTGATCATACGGGATGGTCGGGTGCCGGATGATATCGCACGATTCCTGCAGGGATTGCCCGAAACCGTTGCCGATTGGTTCAGCCGTTCCGGTGTCTCCTCGAGACCTCGCCCTGAAGTGACCGTGGTGCCGCTGGAAGTCAATCAGGGTCTTGCGCATGCGTTGAATGAAGGTTTGCGGCGGTGTCGTTACGATGTGGTGGCCCGTGCCGATAGCGATGACATCTCCTTGCCTGAACGTTTCGCTACGATGATGCCGTTGTTCGCCGCCGACCGTGCGCCGGCCATCGATATTGCCGGCAGTGCCATTCAAGAGTTCACCGGCGAGGAGAACCGTAACGGTCAGGTGCGTACGCTCCCCCGTGAGGGCGCGGCATTGGAACGTTTCGCCCGTATGCAGTCGCCGCTGCACCATCCGAGTGTGGTGTTCCGTAAGTCCGTGGTGTTGGCCGCCGGCGGATATCCGGAGCATGTCGGCCGTTTTGAGGATTACATGCTGTGGGAGCGGCTCATGCTGCGCCATGCGCGTTTCCATAACGTGCCGGAGGCATTGGTGCTGTACCGTGTGGATGCCGGCGCATACCAGCGTCGTGGAGGTTTGGGTATGTTCCGTGACGAGCTGCAACTGCAGTTGAGATTCCTGCATGACGGTTTCGTGAGTCTTCCGCAGTTCCTGCGCAATGTGCTGGTGCGAGCCGTCTACCGGCTGTTGCCGACCGGTTTCAGAAAATCCTGCTATCACCTGCTGGTCGCCGTGCGCAACAGGCTGACCGGCAATCGTAGGTAGCTTCCCTGATTTCAGCCTTCGATCGCCGTGATACGCTGCGCGATCTGCGGCACGTCGGCGAACAGCTCCGCATTGGTTTGCGGATCAGTGCGCCAACCGTCATGCCAGCCGCGTTTGAAGCAGTCGACAATCACTTCCCTGTTGCCGGAGCGCAGATAGGTGAGCGCCCAGCGGCGGGCGGTTTTCAGCAGGGATTCCACGAATTCCGCCGCCGTGAAATTGCTGCGGGACAGGCGGAACAGCCATAGTTTGTTACGTACCTCGTTGTAGAAGCGTTGGCCCGGATCGGCGTCGCTGGAACCGAATACCTTGGTCTTGTGGATCACCTCACTGGTGGGCACGTAGTAGCCGATGCCGTGCTTGAGCAGGGCCGTGGTGAATTCGAAGTCGTCATTCCATAGAAAATAGGCGCTGCGTGGCAGCTTATGGAGGCCCACGATCGCGCCGGCGTTGATCAGGCACGAGACGAACGACAGCGAGCGCGCCTGATAGGTGCTCTCCCCCGCCGGACCGGCGAACGCTTTCGTGCCTTTGCGCACCCATGTGCGCGGTCTTGGTTTGTTCATCAGGTGTTCGCGGCCGTCGACCCACACCGCCTTGGACCCGAGTATGGTGGGCAGGGCGTGGTTCACGTCCAGTGACTCCTGCGCCACCTGAAGCAGGTTCTCCAGCGCGGTAGGTGTCGGTATGGTGTCGTCGTCCATGATCCACACGTAGTGGGCGGTGTCATGGTCGGCGGCGATGGCATTCGGATCGACCGCGTCGGCAATGCCCGCGCAGAATCCGCCGGCTCCGCCGACATTGTGCGGCAGGGCGATCACATCGGCACTTACCGGGTGTTCGCGCGCCACCTGCAGCGCGTGGTCGGTGCTGGCATTGTCGACCACGATCACGCGGTCGGCAGGGCGGGTCTGGACCGCAAGGCCGTCAAGGCATTCGCCCAGTAACTGTTCACGGTTGTAAGACACCACCACGGCGGTAACGTTGAATCGCATGGGTTACGAGAACTTCCCTATCGGTTTATCGGGCACTTTGAGGATAGTCGATTTTCGGATTGAAGGACCATGCCTCCAGCATCTTCCTGTACATCTTACGGCGCAACGGTCCAGCTACGTTGCCACGATGCATGGTACGGCATACGGTTGCGCAAAATATCAGATATTTGACGACGCCTTCGTGATGCAGATGGTACGAAGCCTCGTTACGTATGCCGTATGAGAACTTCCATTCATTCTTTTCATTGATCATGGTGAAATTGACACCTTTATTGGCACCCATATCATGCAGTACCACACTGCTAAGTACCTGTACGCCCGGGCAGGCGCGCGTGATACGCAGGGTATACTCCGCATCATCGAACCAAATAAAATATTCCTTATAGGGCAGTCCGAAGTTCTCCATGACCCAGCGTGGAATCAGTACGGAGACGAATGAGCATCTAGTCACCATGATCAAATCGAGCCCTTTGGCTTTCAGACGTCCCCAATCCCATGTAGGAATCGGATTATTCATCTCAGAAATGGTGCCATCGATATATTTCACCATGGAGCAAGCGAACGGTACATCTGGGCCAAGCTCAGAGACCGCGCTATCATAGCCCTCGATGAGTTTTTCCAAGGCGCTCGGTTCCGGATAACCGTCATCGTCGAAGATCCACGCAAAATCCGCACCCAACTCATAGGCACGACGCATGCCTGCGGAAAAACCACCCGCACCACCTTCGTTCTTCTCTAAGGTGACGATATCGAGCTGCACAACATCGGCAAGCGAGAACGACCTTGCATACTCCTGCAGATAATCCGCGGTACCATCGGTCGCAGCATTGTTGACAATGATGAGTTGCGCAGGCAATTGAGTCTGCGTCTCAAGGGAAGACAGAACCGTCTTCAGCTTGTCAAGTCGGTTATAGGTAACGACGACAGCCGCCACTTTCCTTACTTCTGTCATTGGTCGTGCCACTCCTTCAGCATCTTCTTGAAGTATGCATCCGCGGATTCCATCTGCGAGAATTTCTGCAGCCGCGCAAGCTCGCTCTCCCACAGTTTCCTACGATTCTCTTCGTTATTGACGATATGGGACAGTATGGATTTCGTATCGCGTACGAATTGCGGAGTCATACGGCGGCACAGTCCCTGAGGCGGAATCAGCGTTTCCTGCGAACCCACATTTGCGGAAAGAACCGGTATGCCGGCACTGATTGCCTCAATGCTGGTAAGAGTAATGCCTTCATTGACGGATGAAATCAGCAACGCATCGGTCTCCTGATAGGTCTGTGCCACGGGCACGCTCATGCCCCGACGCTCCACCACATTCTCCAAACCGTAACGTTTCAGCAGCCTGTCCGCAAAAGCATCCATATTACCGCTGCCCTGCATAATGAAACGGAATTCGCCAGGATAGGCATCTTTCACCGCTTTTGCGGCAAGGATGAATGCGTCTGGCCTCTTCTGTCGAACCACACGTCCCACATAGGTGACAGTAAATGGTTTGGACTTGTCCCGGCTCTTGAACTTCGGAGCCTTCGCATCCGCTGTCAGACCTATCAAAGGTGCATCCACCACTTTTGCAGGGGCAACGTGGTGGTAGTCAACCATCCAATGCTTAAGTTGAGGGGAGATAACATGATGCAGGTCAATCCACTCGTCATGGGCCACGGACTCTTTCGGATAACCGCCACGGAAATAGTATTCCACGATATGCAACGAGTCGATCACCTGAGTTTGCGGGAAATGTGACTTAACCCACCAAAGATTGTCGTACATCCATTGGCAATGGTGAATCAGAATGCCTGGAATATTAAATTGCTCGAAAAGAGCACGCAATAAGGGGGAGTCACCGGGACGCTCCTGCAGCGGCAGGGTCATCGGCAATAAAAGCGCATCATCAAATACGGGATTGGTGATCCATGGTTGGTGTCCATCACAATCGGTAACGATGATGGGCAGGAACCCCGCCTCCCTCACCAACTTTACGGTTTCCAGTGCCCAACGTTCGGCACCGCCCGCTTGGAACCAGTGCATGGCGACTATGATCGCTCGAGGTGCGTTCACAGCGGCATGACCGGGCGTGATCTCCACCCAAGGATGCACGTTGTCGTCATTGTCATTGGCAGCTTCCGTCGTACGAGAAAGCGCCTTACCAACAGGACTTCTGCCAATCTGTTCGCACCATATGCGTTCGCCCTCTCGAAATATATCGAAGTAATTCGGAGCTGCTTCTTCAAAGGATTTATACAATTTTACTAATCTACGGCCTTCAGGACGATTTAATTCCACATCCTTGTCCGTAGCCTCATCCGGAGTGAGCAGAATATGCCGCACACCACGGTCCACGACCTGTCGATCGTCACTATCGAAATAGTGAGGCGAGAAATTCGTCTGCGCCTCCGAGATGGAAGTCGCCGTCACCGTCATGAAAGGCACCAAATCCATCCGCTCTGTAAGCGTACCATCCAATGTGGTGAGATCGGTAAGCTTCGGATACTGCCACTTCTCCCCCATATACAGCTTATATATGAGTTCCCGCTTGGGCTGAATCAGTGAATTGTAGTCCATTGCGCCATAGACCAATCGACGAAGGCGCTCACTTAATTGCTGAAGTTTCCATTCATCCTCAAGTTCCACACGGAAAAAATGTCGCATATGCGGAATCATATCTGATATGTCTAGAGGGAAACAAATTGCCCGCATATCACGAATGTTTCCGTTCAGGACAACGAAAATCAACTGGTCTCATATTTTTCTGCACGATCCGCACCGACTATGGCGTTTCAAGGTATGCTCTGATACAAGCAAATGGCTGGTGAAGGTAAAAGGAACCTATATGAATCGAAAGAGGCTGATTCGAGGAACGATCGCGGCCGTGCTCACGACCATGGTAATTACGGCGATCATCGTAGGCTGCATGCCGAAGTGGGGGAGTGGCTCCGCGACGCATTCGGCGAAGGGTACCGCTCAATCTTCATCCGCGACTTCCCAAGCACAGCACATATCCGTGACCCTGCCGTCATACTATGCCGAAAACATGGTCTTCCAACGCGGCAAGCCGCTGGTCATCCAAGGCACGGCCACCGCCACAAGTGGTGGAGCCGGCGGCAATGCCATCGACCAATCCAAACTGTCCGCAACGCTCACGCGGGGCAAGACGACCGTGAACGCGACCGTGAACGTCAGGAACAGCGGGGCGTTCACATGCACGATGAAATCGTTGCAAGGCGGGCTCAAGCCATACCGGCTCACCATCACGTACAACGGCGAGACCGTGTTCGATCTGGCGAAGGTGTATGTGGGAGACGTGTTTGTGGCGGCCGGGCAGTCAAATATGGAACTCAACTACACGCAGTACTACTCCTCCGGAGGCGATACCAACTGGAATTGGGGCGGCGGACTCATCTCGCGCAACGATCTGCCGAAACTGCTCACCGATAAGAACGTGCATTTCGTGGCGGCCGAGCATAACGCCGACGGCACCGACTTCCCGCTGATTGACGCCAACAAAACCTCCGGCTGGCTTGCCGCCGACGGCACCGATTCGCAGCGCCTGAGTTACCTGGCACAGCAGTTCGCAATGCAGTTGCGTGCCAAAAGGGCCAACATACCGATCGGCATCATCCAGACCTCATGGGGCGGTACCGCAATCAGCCGCCATGTGCGAGGAGGTGACATCTACGTGAACCACATCGCGCCGCTGACCGGCTTCTGCGTGGCGGCCGTGCTGTGGTATCAAGGTTGCGACGATGCTGCAACGCTCAGCACCTCCCTGGACTACGAATCGCAAATGACCGCACTGATCAACCAGTACCGCAAGGTGTTCGGCGAAAGTACCCTGCCATTCCTGTATGTGCAACTTGCGCGATGGTCAGGCTACCAGTACATGCAGAACGTACGTCAGGGGCAGCTGCGCACGCTTGACAACGCGAATCTGCGCAACGACACGAACGTGGCCATGACGGTCTCCATCGACACCGACAAAGGCACGTCGAAGGTAATCCACCCACTCGGCAAAGACATTCTCGGCGCACGCATGGCCGCACAATACGAGGCCATGGTCGCCGACGAGAACGTGCCGTCCGGGCCGATCATCGAATCGGCGACGCGCAGCGCCGATAAGTCCGCGATCACACTGTCGTTCAAAGACGGCACCGCCGACAAGCTGCAGTCCATGAAGCCGAATTATGCTAAAAGCGCCACGGCAAGCGTACCGGACTATGCCAAAACCCCGAACGCCACGCCACTGGACGGCATCGCGAACGTGGCTTCCCCCACCGGCGATGCACTACAAGGCTTCGAAGTGGCCGACAACAGCGGCAACTGGACGTCGGCCACGGCCACGATCAAAGGCGATCAGGTGTCGCTCACCTCCACCACGGCAACCATGGCCGACATGACGCAGGTGCGCTATCTGTGGAGCGGCAATCCCGACTGCTCGAGCATCCTCTACAACGGCGACACCCTCCCGGCAAGCCCGTTCACGGTCGCAGTGCGAAATTAGTCATTTGCCGTACCTCCATCGGTTTTGCGACGAAGGAAATGCTCCTAGTATGTCGCAAGGGGACACTGCGCCGTTTTTCGTGCGCAAACAGGTCCGAAAACGTATAGAGAGGTACCAATGAAGAAGAGCATCGCAGCAATCGCAGTCGCGGGCATGCTGACAATCGGCATGGTCCCACTGCCGTCCGCAGCCATGGCTGATGAGACCGGCACCTCCGGCGAGACCGCACAGACCGATCCGAACATGACCACTTGCGGTGCTGATAAGCTCTACAGCACGTTGCAGCATGTGAGCCAGACTGGCCAGCAGCTCAAGACCGATCTTGACACCGCCAAGCAGCATGCCGAGCAATTGCATCAGAACGCGCATGATGACGCCAACGCGTTACGCCAGTACGGCGAACAGGCCTGGAAGAACTATCAGGAAGATCGCGAAGATGTCAAGAACGTGCTCGACGGCGCCTCCAAGCGCGGCCAGGAAATACACGACACCCTGCATCAGGATGCGCAGGACACGCAGACCCACCTCAACCAGCTGCACAACGATCTGCAGGAGAGCCACACCGCGCTGAAAACCCAGCACGATTCGCTCGTCGCGGCACGCCAGGAATGGCACAAGTCGTTCATTCAGGCGGTGAAGGATGCGCAGAATGGTGCATCCCGAACCGATGTCACCTCCGGTACCGACTCCGCCGCAGGTAACGGCACATCAATTCAGACGGTTGCCGGCAGCGGTTCCACCACCGGCAACGGCGGTACGGCCAAGTCCGATGCCACCGCGAGCGCATCGTCCGTGAATCAGACCAGTGCGGCCTCCGGCGCCGTGACCAAGTCAGAATACAATCAGCTGGCGCAAACCGGTATCGGCGTCTCCGCCGCCTGTGCGATCATCCTCGTATTGAGCGGTCTTGCCTACGCCGTCAAGATGTTTGTGCAGTACAAGCGCGAAACCGCCGAGTAATCCGGACATTTCAGGCGAACCCTGAACATAGCGAAAACGGCTCTTCACCGGGATGCTGGTAAAGAGCCGTTCATACTGGCCGCTCGATGACAGAATCTAGATATACTACCGCACCACTTTACCCCTTACTGACCTTGAAGGTCTAATCGTCAACACAATGAATATCCGTCAGATGCCCCTCAATCGCCGTTCCTTCCCAGACACCTTTAAGCAACCCGCCAGACACTTACTCGTCCAGAGTCCACCCCTACAATATCGATGTCTCACCGGCACAAGGACAGGAATATTCCCCCAAAGGATCGAGCACTAAAGGACGCGACGATGCACAATGTTTTGAGAGCTCCTCACTCTCCAGCGCTCCCGTATTCGAGACGCCCCGCACAACCAGTCTCCAGTGCAGCACACTGCTTTTCTGACGTCCCTAATATCACATACTCCCCGTCAGATTTTAAATCCTGTCGCAAGGCCGCACTCTTCACGCGGAAATACCCAATCCATGCCGAATATCCGAAGACTCGCAAGAGCCTCTATGCACAATCCGCTTCTCACTCTCCTTCAGAGGGAACCACTGTTGGTAAAGTCCTGGCCAAAGGCGCTTCGGATTACCCCCAAACCCCACGTTATAGCCTTTATATCCAAGGCTTTAAAAAATACCGAACATTTGTCGGCGAAAATCGTCGCCGTAAAACCGTGACCAGAGTCGCAGATGTTCCCAACGCTTCCAACAGCACACGTGCAGTACGGTCCATCACGAAAGTCCTATCCACTGCAGGTCAAGCCACGGTCGGAGTCGTTAAGATAGCGAGTCACGCCATTCGTGTCAGGGCGGCTTCAATCCGCAATACTTGGTATACCTTTACCCAACGCAGGGCCATCCAAACCATTATCAAGGCCGCTAAGACGACCCATGCGCTCTGGCAGAAACGCCATCGTTTCTCCTACTCGTTCTATGCGATTATTTTCACTGCACTTACCACATTCGAGGTCCTGTTCATCCAATGGGGCATGTATTCCGAACCTGAATACGCACCGGGGGAAGAAGTTGATGAAGCTACCAGGCAAGCGAACAGCGTCGCCGGGCAGCTACTGCATTTCGTTAGCCAGATGTGGTTTGATAGGCAATATCAGTTTTTACTGAACCTCATCATTCTCGCTGCCCTCTATGTCACTTTGATATTCATACTGAATAGATTCTGGATATCAACGGCCATTTTCGGCACGGTCATGACCGTCTATGCCGTTGCGAACCATATCAAGATGGAATCTCGCAACGAACCCGTACTCCCCGCCGACTTGAACTTCATCACCGGCGGCAACACGGGAGAGCTAACCTCATTCATCCCAGAAACAAGCCGAGCCTTGGTGAACAGCGCCGTCATAGGTGTCATATGGCTCGTTGCCACCTGCATCGTCATGCAATTCCTTGACGGACGCAATGCGGTCATTCACTGCTCATGGCGTCATCCGTTTGCTAGCGTCAAGAATGCCGTCGGTACCTTGACCCGTATCACTGCAACCGTACTCAGCTCCACCTTGGTCATATCTTTCGTCTGGGGATTTGGTGATTCTCAGTATTGGTCCACCAATTTTGCCCAAAGCCTTTCCGACTCACCTCAAATATGGAATGGTTTGGCAGATTCCACTGCCAATGGTCCGGTAGTCAATTTCCTTCGTCTTGCGCACACGAAGACTATGGACGAACCTGACGGCTACTCTCGGCAAGCCATGGAGGAGATTGCCAAGAAGTATACCGAACAGGCCCAGCAGATCAACCAAAATCGCACCGAAACCATGACGGACAGCACCGTCATTATGGTGTTATCGGAAACCTTCTCCGATCCGACCCGTGTACCGGGTGTAAGCTTCGCCGAAGATCCAATGCCCTACATGCGTCAGCTCAAGAATGAGACGACTTCCGGTCTGATGCTCTCCCCCGGCTACGGCGGAGGCACTGCGAACATCGAGTATCAAGCCCTTACCGGCCTTTCCATGGCGAACTACAGCTCGACACTGTCCGTCGCATATCAGCAACTCGTGCCATCTCTGAAATGGACGCCGACGCTGAACCAGTATTGGAATAAGAATAATGGCGATGATTCATCCGTAGCGCTTCATGCCTATAACCGTAATATGTACTTCCGTGACCTGAACTACAAGAAATTCGGATTTTCGAAGTTCTATGCCACCGATGGGACACCTCAGCTCACCGACCTGTCCCCCATCGACTCCGCATGGTATGCCTCTGACCAATCGTTCTACAACGACGTTTTGAGTCAAGTGTCCAAAGCAAAAGGCAATAAGTTCTTCCAAGTGGTCACTATGCAGAACCATATGCCTTTCGAAGATTTCTACAACGATAATCAGTTTAAAGAACTCGACACCTCCGAAAACCTACAGGATACCGAGAGAAGCAATATCGAGACATACACCAAGGGAATCAATTACACTGACCAAGCCACCAAGAATTTTCTCGATAGTCTCAATGCCCTAGACAAGCCCATCACCGTAATTTTTTACGGAGATCATCTCCCAGGTATCTATTCAACCGCATATTCTGATCAGAATAATATTCTAGGACTACACGAAACGGATTACTTCATTTGGTCAAACGACGCTTCCACGTCGGCAAACACTAAACTGGATGACCAAACCTCGGCCTATACATCGTCAAATTATTTCTCCGCTCAGCTGGCTCTGCACATGAATGCCAAAGTCAGCCCCTATCTGGCATTCCTCACTGAAATGCATCAAGCAGTTCCTGCCATTTCGGTTCCGGCTTCGGGAAGTGGCAGTTCCGATGAACCCGTATACCTTGACGCATCCGGAAACCGCATCGACAAAAAATCTCTTTCACAAGACACGCAGTCGCTGCTGCACGACTATTTGCTTATCCAGTACGATATGAGCGTTGGTAAAAATTACCTTAAGGATGCCGGATTCGTTAATTTGCCACAATGATTGGCTGCGTATCGTACATCCAACCGTAAATTGAAAGCAGGTTGTCAATATAAATTGCGGTTACAAGACCGTCGCTTATCTTGTCCAACCGTTGCCTCTCTTCCATGATGTTCAATTATCACGTTGGTATCTTTGTAGGTCGTGTTGCTGATCGGCGTAGATGCTTCGCTACTACGTGCACCTATGGTACGGCTCATGAGGCGCTGCTCGCTATGAAGGCGACGTGGGTGTTCTAGCACTGTACGTATTGAACGCTAAAATGGCGCATGTTCAAACGTGATAAATTGGCTGAGAATACCAATAGGGGAGGCATGATGGCATTACGAATTCTGGGATTGTGCCGGGGCGATGGCAAAGGGTATGTGAAAATCAATACAAGAGCCAACCCCGACACTCTCCGAGCAACCGCTAAGATGACGAACGGATCTGCACTCGAATGTCCAATAGTACCTCTCAGTTTCCCCGGCGAGGATGCTACGGCACGTAGCACTTGGGGAGACACCTCCGACAACGAGACGCATGAATCTGTGGTAGTCGTGCCGTTGTTGGACAATGCCAAGCTTACCGTATGTGTCGAAGACAAAGCAACGCACACCGAAGTCGGCTTGATTCCTTTTAGTCCGTTGGAGACGAAAATCAAATCAAGATTGACATACCATCTTCGTTCGGAGTTCACCACCCAAATTCGAGACATCGAACAGCGTCGCATTTCTGGGGTCCCACATACATATGTTACTGGTATCTTCCCCATCGGGGATCAACGTTATTCATGCCGTTTCTGTGTGTGCTACCCATATTTCGGACAGAGAGAGTCATGCGATGTTAGCGTGTATGATGATGCTGCATATGAACTCGATTTGAAACCTATAGTTCTTGAGGATTCGCTTATCAGCAATCCAGATGACAACACGTGCAAGCTTCATAAGCTGATGTACTCCGTCATCGTTACTGAAAGTAATAAAACCCTGTGCATCCAAGCCAAGCCCGAAAACCAGAGTGCCTGCTTTACCTGCATCCTTCCTCCGATGTTTGATAGTTTCGTCAGTGAAGCATACAATCTCACCCAGCATGCTTCGTGTGACGACTCCTACCGTCAATGGTTTGAGCGACATCGCTCAACCGCAGCCGATATTCACAACCAACGTAAAATCTGCGAGTCTTGGGCAGAAGAGAAAAAGCCCCTCATCAGCATCGTCACCGTCGTATTTCGTCCACCGGTAGAATATCTACGCGCGCTCGTCGATAGTTTTATTGCGCAGTCCTATATCAATTTTGAAGTCATCTTCGTTAATGTCAGCGGTGACGATACCGAGTCAAAACCAGTGAACAAATTACTTAACGATCTCGATGATTCTCGCTTCCACATTGTCACCACACAAAACAAGAGCATCGCCGATAACACTAATGTCGGCATTCGAGAAGCTCACGGCGAGTACATCGCGTTTGTTGACCACGATGATGTAATCGAGCCTGATGCGCTGTATCATTATGTCAGCGCGTTGCATAACAATCCCATCGCGGATGTGTTGTATTGCGACGAAGATTTGCTTGATGAGGGCCAGTACATTTGGCCTACATTTAAGCCAGCTTACAATCCAGATTTGCTGAATTCTCATAATTACGTGACTCATATGCTCATGCTTAGCCGGCACGTGCTCGATCAGGTGGAACTTTCCCCCACAGATGTCAGCGGTGCCCAAGACTACGATCTAACATTAAAATGTAGCGAAAAGGCACGAGCCGTTGTTAATGTGCCACATATGCTGTATCACTGGCGAGTACATCAGGACTCAACTAGCACAAATCCTGATAGCAAACCATACGCGGAGATTGCAGGAAAACTTGCATTAGAACGCCATTTCAAACGCACTGGACTGTCTGTGGAAGTATTTGAATCAGAGTTGCCGTTCTGTTATCGAAATCGATACAACGTTGATGTTTCATCGAAAGTAAGTATTATCATCCCCTCTCAAGATAACAGCAATACCCTTCGCTGTTGCATTGACTCCATACTTACGAAGACAGAATACAAGAATTATGACATCATCTTGGTCGAAAGCAACAGCTCCAAACAAGAAATCTTCACTTATTACGACGAAATTCAAAAGTATGGCGATAAGGTAAAAGTAGTCACTTGGCAAGGAATAGGATTCAACCACTCTGCTGTCTGTAATTACGGCGCTTCGCAGTGCGATGGCGAAATTCTGCTATTCCTCAGCAATAACATGGATGTAATCAATAAAGAATGGCTTGACTCCATGTCTAACTTTTTCGCACGCCCTGAGGTTGGTGCGGTAGGAGCCAAGTTGTTGTTCCCCGACAATCTCGTACAACATGGCGGCATGTGGGCTTCATCCAGCGGGATAGGATTCTTGAACAGTCTGTTACCCAGCAAGGAGGGTGGCTACATGGAGACTCTACGCTATCCGTATAACTGCACGGCAGTATCCAGCGACTGTCAGATGGTCCGTCGTAGCGCATTCAGCAATGTCGGTGGATTTGATGAAGAACTTGCAGGAACGCTGGGTGGCGTGGATTTATGCCTCAGACTCAGTCAGGCAGGATATCTGACAGTATTCGACCCACAAGCACAGCTGTATCGCAAGGAACATGCCGACCATTTCGATACACAAGATAAGCAAACTGCCAATGGACAGGCCCGTTTTCGTGCACATTGGTATGGAGAATTACCCCGAGACCAGTACATCAACCGCAATCTCAACCCCTATGACACTGGTCATTTCAAAATTGCCTGACGGGGAGAAAATCCCCAGTTCACAATTTTCCACGGTATTGTCTACCGCGTCGGCAAAATCCACAACGTCATAACTTGGTTAGTGATCATGGGAAGTGTTCTCACCCCGAGCTCCTTGGACTTGCCGCCATATTGTTTGTAGTGCCGACATTATGGTGGTGCATCGGTGAACATCTCAACATCGATTTGATACTCGGCACCATCTCTATCCACTACGGCATCATTTTAGTTCTGATGCCATGCTGCTGGGCGATATCTTGCAAAATCGCAGTTTCCACTTCATCGTTGCCTTTCTGCCGTTATCCAGCATGCTTTTTGCAACTTCCTATCCTATTCACCGCCACAAATCTGGCTTAAAAAATGTACCGCCCATATGTGAAAAGGTGTCTCATCAATCTGAACTGCACCCCAAAACTTGGACGGCTTAAATAAGAACTACACCGCAAGGGACTGGTTCCGGAGCTCCTCCGGGGTCAGTCCCTTCAGTTTAACCTGCCTGCGCCTCGTGTTCCAATGGATGACGTACGCATCCAGGTCCGCCTTGAACGACTCGAAGTTGGTCCATCTCCTGCCTCTGAAGAACTCGTCCTTCAGATGCCCGAAGACCTGCGCGGTCGCGCCGTTGTCGATGCAGTTGCCCTTCCGCGACATGCTCTGCACCATGCCGGCCCGCTCGAGCCTCCCCGTCCACGCCACGTGCCGGCACTGCCAGCCCATGTCGCTGTGGAGTATCGGTTTGGCCCCCTCGGGCATCTTCGCCGGCAGCCGGTCGAGCAAGGCGGTCCGCTGGGCCATGTTCGGGCTGGCGGACGTGGACCTCGCGACTATCCCCTTGCTGCAGAAGTCGTAGACCGGCGCGAGGTAGGTCTTGCCCCAGGGCTGCTTGAACTCCGTGACGTCGGTGCCCATCTTCCACCACGGGTCGTCGGCCGCGAAGTCGCGGCCGACGACGTTCTCGAAGATCTCGCCGACGACGCCCTTGTAGGAGTCGTAGCGGTGGCGGTCGGTCTCCCGGCGTATCCCGGCACCTGATGCCCATCTCGCGCATCATCTCTTGAGCACGGTCTTGTCGGCTATGACCGCGCCGAGCTCGCCGCGCAGGCACATGGCGATCTGGCGGTGGCCGCAGCCATTGGCCGTGCGGGAGAAGATCTCCGCCACTGCCTCGCGTAGCCCGGGCCTGGTCGGCCGCCCCGGGTGCGAAAGCGCGTAGTAGCAGCTGGACCGCGGCAGGCCGGCGCATTCTAGCAGGTGCCCCAGCTCGTGCCCCTCCGCGCGAAGGGCGCTCACGGCCTCGGCTTTCGCCCTGGTCAGAGCCCGTCCTCCTCGACCAAGGCGCGCAATTTTTTTAGGTAGGCGACCTCGGCCTCGAGCCTGCGCACGCGAATCTCGAGCTCCTGCTCGCGCGTCAGCCCGCGCGGTTCGGAGCCGGACCCCTTCGGCCTGCCCTTGAGCCTGGGCCTGAGCGCATCGGAGCCGCTCTCGCGGTAGAGCCTGCACCATCTCTCCAGCGGCGCCAGGGACATGACCCCGAACTCGCGCATGGCGTCCGGCTTCGCCATGCCGCCGTCGACGACGGCCAACGCGGCGGCGACCTTCTACTCGTATGTGTACTTGACCTGCTTCCCGTCCATAGGCAGCAGCACCTCGCTTCCGAACGCGCGGGTATATATAGAGCCATTGTGCCACGGTGTTCCGGGGGATCGACAGCGTGGCCGCCGCCGACTTGTGCCCATGGCCCCGCTCGAAGAGCTCGATGGCCGCCTTCCTAGCCTCGACGTCGTGCTTCAGCCTCAGATCGACACGCATAAGGAAAACCTCCCATTTCTCGTGTCCAAGAAATGAGAGGCAGTTCAATCATTTGATTGATGAGACACCTTTTCACATACATCATCACACCCGCGCTGGCTTCTGACGAACAGCCAGCGTCTCGTCAAGACTTTCGTACGACATGTGAACCTTATTAATCAAAGCGAAGTTGTCTTTGCCTTCAGGATAACGTAGAGAGAAGTCACAGGAATTTTGTTCGTTAGTGAACGCAATCATCTTAGCAGTATCCGGATGGCTACCGTCCCACGTGTGCATGGAAGCCACAAGACGGAAATCTCCGTTGTTAAATAAGTCCATCGGTAGGCGGAATCTTACGGTATGATGGCCCTTTCGTGCCAAATCGAAACTGTCACCATACGGGCGACCACCCCGCTGTAAGTCATTCATTGCTAACGCGACATAGAACTTCCCATTACCGCGATAATCATATTCCACCTCAAAGTAGAAGCCTTCTTCAAGAGTGCACACGGGATTCCTAGATGGTCTCACATTGAGTACCGGCACTGTCTCATTCAAGCCCAGAGCGTACTCCTGAATATCCTCTTTGTCATCGTGTTTGGAATCTTTCCCCTCGCGCCGCAGATTCTCCAACGTGTAACGGTCCGCTACATCATCCTCATTGCCGGAAGCAATGATTTCGCCATCCTTAATAAGAATCGCCTTATTACAATACCTCTTGACCGCATCCATAGAGTGAGTCACGAGAATGACTGTCTTGGTTGGATCCTTTTTAATCTCAGCGAAGAAGTTGTCACACTTACGTTGAAATGCTTCATCGCCCACGGCGAGAACCTCGTCAAGCACAAGAATGTCGCCCTGAGCCTTGATGGCCACGGAGAAAGCGAGACGCACCTGCATGCCAGAGGAATAGTTCTTGAGCTTCTGGTCCATGAACTCTTCGAGTTCGGCAAATTCCACGATGTCATCATACATCGCGTCAATTTCCGTACGAGTGAAGCCAAGCAAGGCACCGTTCAAGTACACATTTTCACGGCCTGTCAATTCCGGGTTAAAGCCGACGCCAAGTTCAATAAATGGCACCAATTTACCCTTAACCGTAACCGAACCCCGTTCCGGAGTGTAAATCTGGGAAATGATCTTCAGCAACGTGGATTTGCCGGAACCATTACGGCCGACGATACCGAAAAAGTCACCTTGACGTACCTCGAAATCGATGTCACGCAACACATGCTGTTCGGTGTAGCCCTTAATGCCCTTCGTCCAGTTCAGAAAGGCCATCTTCAGCCCTGTAGCCTGTTCGGTGGGTAACCGAAACATCTTGGCAACGTGGTCAACCTTCAATACCACTGGACGTTCGTCGACAGTCGTCTTTTCAGTCATTACAACCTCAGTCATAGTTTAGAGCACCTCTGCGAATTTGGAGCTGTACTTGCGGAACACGTGAATTCCCAGCCATAGGATGAACGCGGACAACGCATATGGCAGCAGGCAAAGCAGCTTATTGTCAACCATGGTCCATACGGTCGGCACATACTCCGGCGAAAGCAGGTTATGACGAATATCCATAATCGCCTGCGTAGTCGGGTTCAACATCATGATGTCAGCAGCCCAAGAAAACTCATTATTCTGGGCCACCATGGAAATTGGGTAGATAATAGGTGTCGCGTAGAACATGGCTTGTAGCATAACTTCCCAAATATGCGCGACATCACGGAAATAGACGTACAACGAAGCGAGCAGCAGGGCCACGCCAAGGCCGAGTGCATACAGCTGCATGATACTGAACGGCACCAACAGCACATGCCAAGTGTAGTGTGCATGAGCAAAGAAGCCGAACAGAATCACCACGAGCAGGTTGATACCCAACGAGATCATAGAACCCATAGTTGTGGAAGCCACAATAATATAGTTCGGAAAGTGCACCTTGCGCAGCAAATCACCGCGTCCGACGATGGACTGCATACCCATGCTGGTGGATTCAGAAAAGAAGCTCCACAGGCAAGTTCCACATAACAATGAGATCGGAAACGTAGGTGTGCCATCGGAGAATTTCAGAAACTTCACGAACACCACATACATCACAGCGAATAGCATCAGCGGCTTCAATACAGACCACACCATACCGAGGAATGAGCCCTGATAACGCAACTGAAAATCGGTTTTCACCAGTTCCTTGAATACCACCATCGCATAGTGGTACCTCTTTCTGAGGCCATCAAAAAAGTTCTTCACAAGAGTCCTATTCTACTAGCGTAAAGCGTTTGGGTGCAAAAATGTGGTGCACCCATCTTCAGCAATGTTTAATAATCTTCTATTGACCAAAAGACGTTTACCGCGCAACGACAAAATATCTCACATGCCTCTCACAGTCACTAAATACAGTGCACTCAGTCCCATAGTCAGGCCCCTTAATCCGGGGGCAAGCAACTTCATCCCTTTCGAACTCACGCCACTATCGGTTTCGTATACTGACGTATACGCATTAAGCTGGAACTTACATGAAGCCGAGCACCACTGAGCAAAGGATCTGTATGCCGCAACTCTCCATCATTATCCCCACCTTCAACAACAGTAAATACCTTCTTGAGTGCGTGCATAGTGTGACAACACAGGAATTCAAAGACATCGAAGTGATAATTGTCGATGACGCCAGCATCGATAACACCCCCACCATCGCGGCTGAGCTCGCAACTGAGGATTCTCGCGTTCATTTCATTCGGCATTCTCGGAACTCTGGAACCCTCGCATCTCGGAAAACAGGAGTACTTACCTCGACAGGGCGTTATGTCATGCTGATGGACCAAGATGACGAGCTTGCCAGCGGTGCGCTGAGAAAACTTCTTGATTTTGCGAATGACTATCCAGCGGATATCTACCATTTTGGAGTACAAGTAATCGCAGCCAACGCTTCAGCGCAACAGGCAGCCGCTGGAATGACAACATTCCTCACCCCCATACCACGCAGGTTGAACGGCGAAACAATACTCCTCACCCAATTTTCCCCGAATGAGAACTTCGACTGGCATGTACATCATAAAATGTATCGAGGCGATTTGGCACGCTCCGCTTATGCGCTGGCTGCCGATCAACGACTCGTGCTTTCCGACGATCTATACGTGAGTTTCATTTTGGACTCTATAGCATCAACCTATATCAGTATTCCCAACTCACCATGGTATCTCTACCATTTAGGTCGTGGAGATACATTAGGACATAAGCTCACATCCGGCTCGCTGAGCGTTATAGCACAATGGGACGTTCAAGCCCTATCCATGCTAACTACGTTCGTTTCCCGAAATCATGCCAAAATCCTTCGCTCCGATTGGAGTGATCGTCTCGCCGATGTACGCGATAAACTCATCGAACATACCATGAACGAATGGAAAGACGACCTTCCAGACAATGATAAAACGCAGGGGCTCCAGCGAATACTCGATATTTGGGCGCCTGACACGGTTTGCGGAGAATTATACCGATACGTAAGGGACTATGCCTACGCCTATCTGGTTGCCGACAATCGACAATCCACGTCCAGTCGAAACGATCAAAAACAGGCCGAATGGTATTTACGCAAGGTGCAATACCTAGAACGGCAACACGGGCTTCCTGGTAAGTCCGATAACCGGCACTATCTATCACTGCGAAAAACTGCGTACAGTCATCTATATGACTCGGGCATTCTGCAGCAACCGCAACGAGAGACAACCAAATCAAGGGATAATCCGCTTGGAGGTTATGTTGAAAAAACTGTTTGCAGGGCACTGAGACGGATTCTTAGTTAGACTTTAATAAGCTTCACAACCGAATGAGAGATACAATGCCGAAAATTTCCATCATCATCGCCGCTTACAATGTCGGCGCCTACCTGCAGCAGTGCCTCGATAGCGTGGCAGCACAGAAGTTCACCGACTATGAGGCGGTTGTTGTAGATGATGCCAGCACTGACTCCACCGCACAAATCATTGCACAAGCTGCCGCACAAAATTCACGCATCGTTCCCGTCACACACGAACATAACCAAGGACTTCACCTCACTCGTAAAACAGGTGTTGAGACTGCAACTGGTGAATATGCATTCTTCCTAGATGGCGATGACGATCTCGCACCTGAAACTTGTAAACAACTCGTCGACGCAATGGAACTGTGTCCTGCCGACATCTTGCACTATGGTATTACCGTCATCGGAGAGAACAACATTCTCACCGATGAGTGCCATGCTTTCGAAGCATTCAATAATGCGCCGACGGAGGATTGTGAACAAACTGACATCGTGAGCAACATCTATGATCAAGCTCGAGGGCAGAAAGTTGATTGGCGAGTTACGCAACGCTTATATCGCACTTCACTCCTCAAAAAAGCCTTTGAAGCCATGAGCCATAGCCGGCTTGAGCGAGCAGAAGATGGATATGAATGCCTAGTCATTTCATCTTTAGCCCAGACATATCGTTCACGTAAAGACTGTCGTGGATACCGTTACCACTACGGACGTGGAGTCACCGGTACAAGTAAAATTTCTGCTGAAAAATATGGAGCATTCTGTCGACAATTCAACCGTTGTTTCCTAGCGGCAGAAGATTATGCCGCGAACTGCACCGAGATTGATTTGCGGTCTTGCGTCCGTGGCTATAAAGAAAAAGCCACTGAAATACTAGCTAACGACTGGAAAGTCAGAGTCCCCGAAGATGAGAAGATCGAAGCGTCAATGCAGATGGAACAAGTATTTGGGCCGGCGATCACTGGACGGGAACTCTACCGCTTTGTCCGCGATCGGGCTTATGAGCTGTTATCAAAACACTTGGATTTATCGGATGATGATGTTCTGCATCACTGGTATTCCATCGCGAACAGCATCCATGTTCCGACTGATTACGTTAATACCGACACCATGCGTTTTCACGACATGAAGGAGATCACTGACTTGCACATACGTGACTTGACCACCCGTACCCAAATCGCCAAACAGACTGCATCCTACGCCAATCAGAACATCCGCATCTTCGTCACTACGCACAAAAACGTTGACCTGTTCGATAGCAGGATCATGCAGCCTGTGCAAGTCGGGCCGAAAACGGAGCGGTTTTCTTGGGCGTTCCACGATGATGAAGGCGAAAACATTGCCGACCTCAATCCACGTTACTGTGAGCTGACCACACAATACTGGGCATGGAAAAATATCAATGCCGACTACTATGGCTTCTGCCACTATCGTCGCTATTTCGATTTCACCGAACCCAAGCATGAGGAGAACCCATTCGGTGAAATCATGGATGACTATATCGATGTCAAAGCCTCGCAGGAATACGGTTTGGACGACGTAACCATCGCGGAAACCGTCAAGCAATATGACGTAATCACCACACCGTTCGGCAATCTCGAGGAGATCATCAACAAGTATGGCACACCGCAGGCCTTGTGGGAAGCCGCTCCTCTGTTGCACGATGATGATTTGCAACGCTGTTATCATATTCTGTGCAAGATGTACCCGGACTATAGGCAGGACGCGGACGCCTTCCTTGAAGGTAACACGGCATGCTTCTGCAACATGTTCATCATGAGGAAGGATATCTTCTTCGACTACTGCTCTTGGCTGTTCCCCATTCTCGAGGAATTCGATAAGCAGACCGATTACGGTACATACAGCAAAGAAGCCCTTCGCACGCCGGGACATCTCTCCGAACGTTTATTGAACATTTATCTGATGCATCATAAGCGCATCGGCTCCAACTGGAGATTTAAAGAGTTGCAATGCGTACATTTCACCGATCCGGAACCTGCGGAAAAGCTCGGACCACTCACCGTATATGACAAGCCGATTATTCCTGTGGTGTTCGCCGCTGACGACAACTATGTACCGCAACTGGCCACTACGGTTTATTCCGCCATAAAGAACGCCGATCCGAACTACCTCTATGATGTGGTGGTATTGCAGCGTAATATCGCCTGGGACAAACAAGAGCGTCTACGCGATTTCTTCAAACGATTCTCGAATATGTCCCTGCGTTTTACCAATGTGGAACGCGAGCTGGCCGGGTATGACCTGTCCACGAATAATGCGCATATCAGTATCGAAACCTATTACCGTTTCCTGATACAGGAACTGCTGCCCTTCTACGACAAGGTGCTGTATCTCGATTCCGATATCGTCATCAACGGCGACATCGCGGAGCTATACCGCACCGATCTGCAAGGTAAACTACTTGGTGCGATTCGCGACATCGATTATCTTGCCAACCTCAATGTGAAGCACGGTGACCGTATGAAGTATACGAAAGACGTATTGAAGATGAAAAATCCATACGATTACTTCCAGGCGGGTGTGCTGATCTTGAACACCCGGGCCATGCGCGAACGCTACACCATCAAGCAGTGGCTCACCTATGCTTCCGATCCAGCCTTCATATATAACGATCAGGATGTGCTGAACGCGCACTGCGAGGGTAACGTACTGTACCTGCCATGGGAATGGAATGTAGTGCATGACTGCGGTGGCCGTGTCGGTAACTTGTTCGTGCAGGCTCCCGGTGACATCTACGATGCCTACATAAGGTCGCGCAGCAATCCGCAAATCATCCACTATGCCGGTTTCCAAAAGCCTTGGAACGACCCGGATTGCGATTTTGCCTCCATATACTGGCGTTACGCCCGTGAGACACCGTTCTACGAACGTCTGCTCAAGCGCATGGTGAAGGCCAATGAACCGAAGGTACCGGAAAACATGTTCCAACCGCGACACGAGCGTACCGTCGGGGAAAACAACCCAATTCGCAAGGTCATCGATCCGCTGATGCCAATCGGTTCCAGGCGCCGTGATGTAGTGAAAGCCATTGTTCGAGCGGCTCGTGGACGACGCTGAACGGCAAACAGGATGGCAGCATCATGAGACTGGAGACCTACGATGAGATCCCGAAAACACCCGGTCTCATGATGCTGCCATACCGCTACCTTTGCGCTGGCCGACTCATATCATTGATTCCGTCTGTGCGCTTGCACATAAGCGTAAGGAACAGCGGCGCGACGCAGATCAGTTGCAGCACATAACGCGTGGGCTCGCCGCCCATGCCCGATACCGGGACCAGCAACAGATACACGAAAGACATATCCACCGGGAGCGTGGAAGCGACACGACTCAATTTGTCCTTTCCCCGTCTCAAAGCCATAAACAGCATGAAGGATGGCAAAATGGAAGCCCACAGTGCCCTGGAGAACAAAGCGTTCAACACTGGAATACTCTGTTCCATATCATAAACGGACCTAGCGGTATCACTTCTGTACGCCTTCAATGGCCATTGCGGTATATATTTTAGAATCGGATCGTAGTACCAAGCGGACTCGGTGCACACCACCATATAGTTCGGCGTGCCATCGTTATTGGAGAAACTGAACCATCCACGAACAAGACCCATCCATGACTCCAGATGCCCGATTGGATGTTCCACAGTCTTCTTCAACCATAGCTTGATAAAATCATTGAACAAATCCGGGTCCTTCAGACTGGTTCCTTTGACGGGATCGGCTATCTGCGGATCATAGATCTCAGGAATTTTTTCATAGTCAATAGTCAAAAAATTCGAGACCAATTTCTTTTCCTGATCAGTCATACCGTTGCCGTTGTACTTAATATCGTGAGCCACCTGCTGAATGGCAAACGAGATGCTTTCCTGCTTGCCCCCGGATTCGATGCCCAAAGTCGGCAGAACGAACTTTGGGATCAGAACCATCATGATGATCGCGATCACAGCACCTATCGCAAAAGAAATTGCTTTAGTCTTCTTAGAAACATGGATCAAGAACATTAGCAGTAAGGACGGCACCACCACGTAGACACCCGCCTTTTTCGTCAGACACGCCAACAAGCCGCAAATGAAGAGCGTCGCGATAACGCCAGGGTTGTTCATCGCTTCACCGCGAGTTCGAATTACCTCCACAAACAGGATGCAAAACGGAATAAAGAATAGGACGGATATAGTGTCTTTAACCAAAGAAGAGAACATCACCGGAAAGACGGGGAACAATGCGAAGAACGCAAGCTCCGCATGACACAATCCTCGCGGAAGTCCGATTTTTTTCGTATACGAAATCATCCAGGAAAACAGCAGAGGCGCAGCCGCCAGCTGAAGCACAATCAGGCAGTACAGCCCAAAGATCGGGTTCCGGAAAGCCCACTGCCCAAAGTCAGCGAACCAACCAAACAAATAAGTTAGAGCGAAAGGATGATGATCTGTGAATTTTTCAACGCCATAATGTATGAGCAACTGCTTTGACGTATCAGACCAATAGACTCCGGGGAAAAGCCAAATAATGTACGGTAGCCAGCAAACGATGATCGCAACGGCATTTTTCAGTATCGCTCCAGCAGAATATCGGTAGTCAAAGAAACGATGTACCGTCCCCTTGTCCGAAGATGCATGGCCGACCATATCCGAACGGCGACGGTGCAATCTGGCAATCAGACGATCGACCGCATAAAACAAGATAGTGAATATCGTGCAGAAAAAAACTATCTTCACAAGCAACGCGACTTTGCCCTGCAAGATTGTTCCGTCAGGATTGGAGACCTCGTCTCCCAATCCGAACATGATTCCAAGTACCAAAGGCACAATCAGGCGCATTTCCAAATGATTTATAGATATATGTTTTTTCATATTTCTACTAACTTTTTACTAAATCAAAGTACAAAAAGTTTTTTAATGAAAGGAATCTTTCTCAGCAAAACCGTAATAAACAGACATCCTGCAAATACACAGATACACAACAGTACATTCACTACGGTGAGCGCTATCGAATTCAAATTTCCAAAACCATTGAATAAAGAGGTATCCTGCGCTCGGCACAGTAAAATCAGACCAGCCATATGTAGCATGTAGATGCCAAATGTATTCATGCCAATGGCACGGAACATCTCGGATCCGAATCCGCGCATCCGCACTCGCCCCAATGCGAGCAGCAGCAGAAGGGTGGCAATGAAGGTCGGCAAAAGCCAATAGCCATTCTCCACTGTCAGAACGACACCCTTAACCGCATGCTGGTAGCGTTGAATCAACACCGTCACCACATAGCAGACAATGATGCCGCATACTGCCATGCCTTGAGAGATTTGGACACCACCATGAGCCGCTTTCTCTATTCCCGAACCGTGCACCAATCTCCTACCAACAAGTCCGCCGACCAAGAAATACAGTAGTACATACCCATATGAGCCGAAAATATAGTACTCATCAATCGAATTCATGATTGACGCAAAATCATGATGGGTCAATGTTCCAAGTCCCTGCAGGACGAGGGATACCGTATCCTTGCCTACAGTAAAGCCAAACAACACCGCCATCAAAGCATGAAGCACAATCCTGCGATCCGAATCGAACGCCATCTTCGCCAGAGGTAAGATAAGATATACGGCAATTAGCGCATTCATAAACCAGAAATAGCCAGTAGGATATCCACCTAAATTGCCACCAAGCAGAAATATACAAAAATCCTTAATCGTCACGGTTTGGGAGCCGTCAACGTAAATGAAAAAAATCGCTGCAAGCACCTTCCAGATGCTCACGATAATGACAATATTGAGGACTTTCCTGTAGTGGCGATGCTCATCCAACGGTCGCGGCAATAACAAGGCGCCATTGACCGCAAAAAACAAGGGAACGCAAACCACACACATGACAGTGACCAAGGTACCGGCGATTCCGCCGGAATAGTATCTCGTGTAGAGCGAATAGTGAAGCATGACCACAAGGAACATTGCCAACGTTTTCGCTATATCAAATCCAACTATACGTTTTTTCATCTATCTTGCATCGTTTCTGTCAATGGCGTTCATACAACTTTATATTCATCCTACACAGCAATATTAATTCCATCCACACGACGCCCTCCGACAAACAATTCCCTTCTTGCAACGAGCAGTCCCCCTTCTTACGAGGATACTCAGCGAAAGAGAACAAGGACCCGTACCAACGTCACCTCATCCATGAATGGCCGTTGAGCCACTCGGCTGAGTGGCCTATGCCATCGCCAGTCGGCCAGTGCAAAGGATATAGTGGACCGTATGCTAGAAAATTCGAATCCTTCCGTTGCCGTGCTACTGCCCTGCTACAACGAAGAAGTGACCATCGGCAAGGTCGTGCGTGACTTCAAGACCACACTGCCCCAAGCCGATATCTACGTGTACGATAACAACTCCACTGACCGCACCGCCCAAATCGCCGCTGCCGAAGGTGCAATCGTCAGGAAGGAGCCCCGCCAGGGTAAGGGCAATGTAATTCGCGCCATGTTCGAGGACATTGACGCCGACGTGTACATTATGGCTGACGGCGACGATACCTACCCCACCGACGCTGCGCCCGCCATGGTTGCCAAGGTCCTCGAAGGCTACGATATGGTGATTGGCGACCGCTTGAGCTCCACCTATTTCCAAGAAAACAAGCGACCCTTCCATAACTTTGGCAATCGGCTCGTACGAGGTTCAATCAATAGCCTATTCCACGCACATGTCACCGACATCATGACTGGATATCGCGCATTCTCCTTCACGTTCGTCAAGACCTACCCTGTGCTTTCCAAGGGTTTCGAGGTCGAAACCGAGATGACTATCCACTCGCTGAATAACAACCTTCGACTGTATGAAATGCCGATTCAATATCGGGATAGACCGGCTGGTTCCGTCAGCAAGCTCAACACCGTAGGTGACGGCATCAGGGTATTAGGCACCATCTTCCGCATGATCCGTGAATACAAACCCCTGCCCTTCTTCGGTGGGTTCGGATGCCTGATCGGCATTATCGGATTAGCGCTATGTGGCAGTGTAACCTTGGACTTCTGGCACACCGGCATGGTCGCCCGCTTCCCCACACTCGTTGGCGCAGTGATGCTTGTGATCACAGGTCTCTTGCTCATCATCGCAGGCATCATCCTTGACGTCATGGCCAAGAATGACCGTAAAACCTTCATCCTGGAAATGAATCGGTTCTCCCTGACGAGGCGGCACATGTAGAATATGCCGAGACCTATCCACTCCCTTTATCGCACTTGCCAACGTTGCGCATTGGTGCCGTTTGCGGCATAGAGCTGTACATTAGCGCCATTCGCCGCAGAGCCACCGGCCACATCCAATACCATATTTTCCGAAAGTGCAGATTGAATAACGTAGGATCCGTCGGAATTCTTCAGCACAATCCACTTTTGAGCATACGTACCGTTCGCGGCATACTGTTGCACATTGGTACCGTTGATCATCAATGCGCCGCTTACGTCCAACACCTTATTGGAATTTACACTGGTCAAAGTCACATATCCACTGGAATCGTGGGCAATCTTCCACTTTTGGGCCTTGGTGCCATTACCCGTCCATAGTTGCACGTTACCACCGTTAGCTTGAGAAGCTCCATTAACATCCAGTTTTAGGGAAGTCCTAAGCTTTGACCCAAACGTGTACGTACCATCAGTGATATCGTTTCTATGTTGGCGGGCTTTATCGTCCAGACGTTCGCGCACCGTCCGGCATTTCGTAACCACCCACTGCTGAGCGGCACTCCCGTTCGGCGAATACAGCTGCAATTTCGCGGTCGCATAAGCGTTGGCGCCTGGAACGTCCACTGCTTTATTGGCATTGACCGATACCAACGCAATCTTGCCATTTCCGTAATTACGCACCGTCCATTGTTGGGCAAGAGTGCCATTGGCGCCATACTGTTGCAGTACGGCGCCATCAACATTCGAACCACCGGATACGTCCAGCACCTTACCGGAATTTGCGTTGACGATTCGATAAGCGCCGTTGCCGAGGGTCTGGAAACGATAACATTGTGCATCCGTATCGTTGCTGCCGTAAAGCTGGATTCTTGCACCATTGACGGTAGAACCATTGGTCACATCAAGTACAAGATTCTTGTTGATTCCTGAGCTAACCGTTACTGCCGTATCTGTCGGGATACTGACATCACTCGATGAAACCACGAACATCTGCGCAGCAGAACCGTTTGGTGCATACAGGCGAATCGCAGTACCATTAGCGGTGCCGCCACCGCTCAAATCCAATACCCAATTCCCTAATGCGGACTGCAGGTAGTAGCCGACGCCCGAATCCCGAATGAACCAGCGTTGAGCCTTGGAACCGTTCGCACTATATTGCTGCACAACTGCATTATTACCAGCTGCAGCATTGCGCACATCCAAAGCCTTGCCGGAATTGACATTGACGATTTCATAACTGCCGTCAGACTGCTGAGTAAATTTGAATCGCTGCGCGTTTGAACCGTTGCCGGCATACAGCTGAATCGCCGTGGAATTTGCCGTGCTCGCACCCGGAATATCAACACTGGAACTAATTTTCGAACGCACGTTGATGTAATAGCTCCCATTCGGAATGGAAACCTTACTCAGCTGACATGTATCAAGAGCCGGTGAGGGCACGGTGTAATCGGAATTATGCGAACCGCCGGACGAATAACTCTTATTACCAAACGCGTTCATATCCACATTGCCATCGATGCCGTCCACATGGCCGATGCTCGTATACTGCCAGCCACGATCATTAGTGGGGAACTTAGTGAAACCCATCTTTGCGCCGTACTGCGCCACCCAACGGGTCTTGGCATGGATGTTGGCACTGTTCAACGGCCCCTGCAAATAGCTCGTATACGAATAGACGCCCAGATTGGAGTACCCATTCAACTGCATCACGTTGTACCAGTTGTTAACTATGTTGTCGTACGCACTCACACTGGTTGGTGGAGTATGGCCAGTCCAGCCACTCCACTTTTCCAAGTCATAGTAAATCGGGTATGTGAGATCCTCGGCGCTTACACCCACTTGCTTGAGCTTCGCCACAATGTCATTCGCCTCGGCCTTCGCCATGCTGCCGGTATCAGCGTATGAATACCAATAGATGCCGAATGGAATACCCAAACGCTTGCATTCGGAAATATTACGTTTAGCTTTGGTATCAATTGAATTACCCTCACCATATCCAAGACGAATAATCGCGCCTTCTACGCCATCGGCTTTCGCCTTAACCCAGTCGATATCGCCCTGCCATGCAGAAACATCGATCACACCCTTCGCCTGCTGCACAAACAGATTGTTTTCGTAATCGAAGAACGCTTTCGTACCGTTACAAGTACCCCAATGCGCACCGTAGCTGTTCGATTCGAACTTAGCAAATCTAATAGAACCACTCGATGTTAAGGAAGATTGGTTCCTTCGTTCTTGTCCATCTGCGGATGTTTCGCTCTGCACCTCTTCAACAGCAGCCTTCACCGTCTCCGCAGACACAGGAATGAATGATTCACCATCCGTCTTTGCAAGCGGATCAGGCTGCCGATCGCCAACCTCCGCCGCAGCAGCCGCCCCCGGGTCCTCAACCGTTTCACCAGTCTCTATATTTTTCAGCTCACCTTCCGGCGTAATGGCCAGATCCGCCGAGACAACTGTCGCATCGTCAAGAATACTTTCACTTATCGAATCCGGAAGCGGTATCTGTGGATTATCCGGCATGCTTCCCGATGAAAGCTCTTCTTGATCCGCCAAGGTAGCGCCGGCGGCCAATTTCTCGACAGCGCCAATCGAGGTATCCTGTAGTGCATGAGCGGGCACAGCGCTCGCTAAAATCAACGTGATTGCAGTCGCCGCAACAGCCGCACTCGAAACAAGTTCCCTCAGCATCTTCATCGAACGTTCCCTCCAGTCAGATAGTTACTGTGCAGATCCCTACCGACCTTTTCATTGAAACATACTTCATCAACATTTCGGTAGCCATGCACCAGCCCGCCCCATTGCCTTGCGAATACGTTGCAATGATGATAGCCCGATTGTTCTGTTGTACAGGCCGAGACGGTAACATGCTTCATATGCTGCGGCGATCAGAGTAGGAAGGTACTTGCGGAGCCTGCGGCACACAGCCTAACAGCGTAGTGACACAGAAGGGTGATATGGCAGCACGGCACAGCAAAAAGCATGGCAGGCACAAAGCTCGGCATGCCGTTCCCAGCTCGAAGCCTGCCATCATCAAATCCATGTTCGTGCCCAAGGACAGCTTCTATACGGCAGTGATGCAAGGCGTACACGACAGCATGGAACGGGAACGCAAACGCACGAGACAAGCCATGCACACGGTTGTGGCCGCCTTGGCGATTATCGTGCTCATCGGCAGCATCTGTTTTGGATGGATGGGAGCGCGCGCATCGCTGCGAACGCACGAGCTGGTCCGAGTATCCACCTGTCAACAAGCCGTCATCGATATGAACAACTCATATTTCAAGGCTTCCCAGCTCAAAACGCAGGTGGATTCCGCTTTCACCAGCATGGATGCCAACTACAATCTTGACCAATTGTCGAATCTGTATGGCGAAAAAGTTGACATTCCAAGCACACTGCAGTGCTCCAACAACCCTTCCGACACCGCCGATACCGCCACAAAAGCCAAGGCTGCCTACGACAAACAGGCAACGGCATTTCAAGATGCGTTGAAGAAAACGCAATAGCAAGGCCGATTTCGCCATCCGCGAATTTCCGTCAATCCGATCGGTCTAGGCAACGGGGCGAGGATCACTGGAGACCCTACGCGGAACCGACGCGGCGGAAGACTCGATCACGATGGGTTCGGTGCGACGCAACGAGATATTGGAAGATGACTGTACGGAACGCGCCTCGCGGGAAGAGGTGGCCGCATCAGCCTGCACAGGCGGAAAAGCGCCGGTTACGGGGCGAATCCGACCGGTCGCCATAGGAATGAAACTGGGTGGAAGCGGCTGCGTGGCGGCAGTGTCTTCAGAACAATCCTGAGAGACGGTCCGCATGGAAACTCGAGAAGCCATCGCGGCAAGGGAATCGCGCGTATCCGGCTCCTGCTGCAGACGATCATACTCCGTCATCACGCCTCCCCTCATTGACTCACCTCTCACTGTACCGAGGGTAACGCAGCCATAATGACTTCCACATTACGAATGCGCGATATACGCAACTCCCTTACTCAACAGCAACTTAAGCGTTCACAGTGAACGAAATCGAATCATCGTCCCTCCGAAAAACGACCTTGGACCGGTAGGATTTCAGATATGGCTGAAAGTTCCCATCCGCCCGCAGACCATTCGGCCCATTATCTTTTTCTCATCGCCGGCGCCCCGCTGGCCGCCTTCCTCATCGCGGCATCACGCGCATTCGAGACGCATGGCCTAACCATTCCGCTGGTTCGCATCACGACCGGCATCGCGGGACTGATGCTGCAAGCCATCCCGTTCATGATGCTGGGGGCGTTGATGTCGGCGGCCGTCACCACATTCGTCAGCGAATCGCTGATCCGCCGCCATATTCCACACTCGACATTCGGCGGCCTCGCAATCGGCCTGCTCACAGGATTATGCCTGCCAGTATGCGACTGCATGGTAGTGCCCACCTTCGCAAGCATCGTACGCAAACGCATGCCATTGCCCTGCGCGGTCACGTTTCTGACCGCCGTACCGGTCACGAATCCCATAGCAATATGGTCCACCTGGTATGCGTTTCCCGACAAACCATGGATGATGCTCTGGCGAACGGGACTGGGCATAACAATAGCCGTGACGGTCGGCGCATCGTTCGCGCTATGGCCGCCGAAAAGCTCCACCACCGCCACGGATTACGCGAATCGCATGGATTACGCGAATCGCACGGATTACGCGGATTATGCGATAAAGAATCGCACCGCATGCACGCAGCATGCAGATGACGCCTGCTGCAGCACCGGCCTCGACGACGATGCCCGTAAGATGACGGACGACCCACCAATCATCCGTTTTCTACACTGCACACACCACGATTTTCTACACATGATGCCAATCCTGCTGTTCAGCGCCATCATCACCTCCCTAGCGCGCACATACATACGTCCATCAGCAAACGGTCTCGACACATCCACACTAGCAAGCATCCTCGCAATCATCCTAGCGATGGGGCTAGCGTTTCTCTGCTCACTATGCTCATCCTCCGACGCCGTAATCACCTCAAGCATGGTAGGCGTACTACCACAATCAGCATTGATCGCATTCCTGACATTCGGCCCAGTGCTGGATCTGAAGAACACACTGATGCTCATCTCGGCATGCCAGCCACGTTTCGTCATCAGATTCATCAGCACGTTCACCATTACCTGCCTCACCGCCGTCTGCATCACGCAACACTGGATACCCGGAGCCTGACATGCGCAGCCGGCCATCACTCCCCAATCGAATCGAAGGACTCTGCTTTGCGGCGCTCGCATCGGCCATCGCATACAGCGTGGCCAGCGGCGCATACGTTTCGCTGGCCACGCCACGTTCGAAACCGTATCTGATCATCGCCGTCATCGCATTGTCGATTCTGGCTGCCGCCGCATGGCTGGGCCTGTTCCATGCCACCGAACGGTCGACATTCCGCTGGCTGGTCGCGTTGGTCATCCCGGCACTGCTAATCACCATACCGTTCCAGCAGGCGGGCGGCAGCACCGGTTTCGACATCTACGCAGGCGGACGGGCCATCGCCATTCCCCGCAACGTGTACGCGGCGGACGGCGCACGGCATCTGCACGGATTGGATGACACCCGTAGAACCATCACCGTACGCAACGACGAATTCGGCTCATGGTTCGAACACATCGACCACAATCCGCAATCCTACGTCGGTTACCGTATCCGCATCACCGGTTTCGTCAGCAAACCGTCCACGCTCGGCACCGACGAATTCCAGATATCCCGCCAGTTCATGAGCTGCTGCATCTTGGACATGACACCATTCGGATTCACCGCCGTCACCGCAAAAGCCGCCAAACTGCACGAATATGACTGGGTGACCATCGACGCCACAATCGAACAGGGCACGTACGGCACCAGTGGGCATGAACGGCAGGGTTTGATATTGCAGGTCTCCTCATTGCAGCAGGCCGCGAATGCCCCTACCGGCTATTTTTACTGGCAATGAGTTCGGAGGATGGCCCCTCACTCAGACTTATGCTTCGACTCGTTATCTTTGACGTTCCAATCCCTAATCGCATTGAATGCGCAATATCCGGAGACGAACACCAGACATAGGGAGAGAATGATCGTCGCATAGGAGAACAATGTTCCATCCTCGTTTGCTTCGATTACGGACTGAACCAGCCAAATAATGCAGGAAGCACTGGTAATCGCATAGAGACGTGCGCGGCCGGAGGTGGTGAGTTTCATCATGGTTTCCTTTTTCAAGATATGCGTTCTTCCGAAAGCCGATGTTTTTTCAGGACGTTGCAGGACAGGCGAGATATGGGAAAGTCGGATCCGCCTTGCATACGGACGGATCCGACAGATTCTTCGGCACTATGACTTCAGCTCTTCTTGCGCTTCGACATGATGTCGACCGCGACGGCTCCCAGGAGCACCAGACCCTTGATGGTCTTCACGATTGCGGTATCGACACCCATAATGGACAGACCCTGGTTGATGACGCCCATCACGAAGGCGCCGACAACAGCACCGGGGATGGTGCCGATGCCACCGGTTACCGCAGTACCGCCAATGAAGCAGGCCGCGATGGCGTCCATCTCGAATTCCATACCGGCCTGCGCGGTCGCGGAAGCCAGTCTGGAGAGCATGCACACTGCCGCGACCGCGGATAGGAAGCCCATATGAACGAACAGGGTGAAATCCACACGCTTGGTATTGATGCCGGACAGCTCAGCCGCCTTACGATTGCCACCGACCGCATACACATGACGACCGAACACGGTCTTGGTCAAGATGAAGTTGTAAATCAACACCAGTACGCCGACGATGACGAGCATAACCGGAGTGCCACCCTGGTCCGCATTTCCGGAGGAGGAAAGCAGGTAGGTGACGAAGCCGATGGCAAGAGCCGCGATGACGATCTTGATGATGGTCAGGCTCATCGGTTCGGCCACAAGACCGACCCTCTCCGCACGAGCGCGTTTGCGCAATTGGCTCCACGCGAACGCCGCAATGCACAGGATGCCCAAGACGATGGTCAGACCATCAAACGGCCCCCACCATCCGAGTACGTTCGGCAGGTAATTACGTGCGACGCCACGGAAGGATTCAGAGGTGATCGGCACGGATTCGCCGACGATGACGGTGGCGAGGCCTCGGAAAATCAGCATGCCGGCCAATGTGGTGATGAAGCCCGGAATACCGACATAGGCGACCCAGAAACCCTGCCAGACGCCGACGATGAGTCCCACGGCAAGGGAGATGACGATGGCAAGACCCCAATTGACCCCCTGTCGTTCCATCAGCAACGCACAGACGCCGCCGATGAAAGCCACGAGCGAACCGACCGAAAGATCGATGTGGGTCGCAATGATGACCATTACCATGCCTATGGCCAGAATGATCACATATGCGTTCTGTTGAATCAGCGATACGAAACTGTTCGGTTTAAGCAGGACGCCACCTGTCAGAATCTGGAATACGATGACGATAACGAGCAATGCCCCTACAATGCCGTATTGTCGTGCGTTGTTGGCGATGGTGGCGAGCAGGCCGCCGGTTTTGTTCTTCGTCGCTGCTGGTGTCGCGGTCCTTGCGCTCATCGTGCAGCCACCTCCCTTTCTTTGGTCATGCCCCGCATGAGATACTCCTGTGTGAATCCTTGTTTTCCGACGTTATCGGTCACAACGCCTTGGCTGACCGTGTAAATGCGGTCGCAGATGCCAATCAGCTCGGGCAATTCTGATGAAATGACGATTATCGCCTTGCCGGCATCGGCCAACTGGTCGATGATTTCGTAGATTTCGTATTTCGCACCGACGTCGATGCCTCGCGTAGGCTCGTCGAGAATCAGGATGTCGGGATCTGCGATCACCCATTTCGCGAGCACTACTTTCTGTTGGTTTCCACCTGAGAGAGTGGATACCTGGACGTCGATGTCATGGCATTTGATGTTGAAATCCCTGCGGTACTGGCTGACTTCCTTACGTTCGATGTTGTCATCCATGATGCCGTGTCTACTCAGCTTCCGCAGCGATGCGAGGGATGCGTTCTCTCGGATGTTCTGCAGAGGGTTGAGTCCGTACACCTTGCGATCCTCAGTGGCATATGCCAGTCCTGCATCAATCGCCGACTGGACGTCGGACAGGTCCGTTCTCTTGCCTTTGATGTAGATCTCACCGGAAATGTTGGAACCGTAGGAGCGGCCGAACACGCTCATGGCAAGTTCAGTACGGCCTGCGCCCATGAGTCCGGCCAATCCGACGATTTCGCCGGCATGCACGGAAATATTCGCATGATCGACAATGACGCGGTGTGGATCGAGCGGGTGGTGAACCGTCCAATTCTCCAGCCTCAGATATTCCTCACCTGGAATATTCGAGGTGTGGTCCGGGTAAAGATTGGTGAGTTCACGGCCGACCATCTTGCGGATAAGTTCGTCCTGGTCGAGCGGCGTCTCCTTGGTGACGTACATTTGACCGACGGTCGATCCGTCTCGGATGACGGTCACATTGTCGGCGACTGCCGCGACCTCGTTGAGCTTGTGCGTGATGATGATGCTGGTTACGCCCTGTTCATCACGTAATTGCCGTACCAGATCCAGCAGGTGCGCGGAATCCTCATCATTCAATGCCGCGGTCGGTTCATCGAGAATCAGGAGTTTCACGTTCTTGGATAGCGCCTTGGCAATCTCCACCAGTTGCTGTTTCCCTACGCCGATATCCGCGATCCTGGAGTCGGGATCTTCCGGCAGTCCGACTCGTTCCAGCAGGCGGGCAGCCTGCGCACGGGTCTCGTCCCAGTCGATTACTCCGCCCTTGGCCCGTTCGTTGCCGATGAAGATGTTCTCGGCGATGGACTGGAATGGACTCAATGCGAGTTCCTGATGGATGATCACGATTCCGTCCGCTTCGGAATCATTGACGGTACGGTATTTGCATTCCTTGCCGTCGAACATGATTCTGCCGCCGTAACTGCCGTAGGGATACACTCCGGAGAGAACGTTCATCAGTGTCGATTTCCCGGCACCGTTCTCACCGCAGATGGCATGTATCTCTCCACGTTCGACGGAAAGATTCACATCGGTAAGGGCCTTAACCGGTCCAAACGTCTTGGTGATGCTTTCCATCGTCAGAATGGTGTCTCTTTCAGACATGTCACCACTTCCTCATAATGATTTGGATGGGTGTGCGGCCGCATGCTCGATGGGCCGCACTTCCCTTATCGGTTGGCCGGTCACTTGGTCAGCTCGTCGAAACGCTCTTGGGTGATGTACTCGGCCTTGACCAAATCGGACAGGTTATCCTTGGTGATGCTCTGTGGATCGAGCAGCTTGGACGGCACGTCGATGGTATTGTTGTTGAACTTGCCGTTGATACCGGAAACATCCTTGCCTTCGGCGATTTCGATGATCATGTCGTATACCGCATCGGCCAGCTTGTTGACGTCCTTGAATACGGTTTCGCCCTGCTTGCCCTTGGAGATGTTCGCCACGGCGATCTCCATGGCATCCTGACCGGTGATATACGGCCAGGAATCCGTGCCGGGCTTCATGTCAGGACGCTTGGATTCGATGGCGTTGATTACGCCTTGGGTGATGCCGTCATAAGGAGAAAGCACCGCATCAAGCTTCTCGCCATGCGCATAGGTGGAATCCAGAATGGATTCCATGTCCTTCTGGGCCTGTTCAGTCTTCCAGGATTGCACGGAAATGGATTGCCAGTCATCGACCTTGAAATCCTTCGTCACACCTTGACCGTGGTTGGAAGGAGAGACCAGCGCCCCGGATGCGAAGTAGGGCTGTAGAAGATCCCATGCCCCCTTGAAGAAGTATTTCGCGTTGTTGTCGTCTGGGGATCCGGTGAACAGTTCGATATTGAACGGACCTTTGGCGCCATCCTTCAGGCCCAGCTTCTCAATCAAATAGGTGGCCTCGAGCACGCCGACCTGTTCAAGCTGGAAAGTGGCGTAGTAGTCCACGGCTTTGGTGTTCATGATGAGGCGGTCGTAAGCAATGACCTTCGCGCCCGCATCGTGGGCTTTTTCAACCGCCGGGCCAACCGCGGTGCCGTCTTTGGAAGCGACCACGACGAGCTTCGCGTTATTGTTGACCATGTTCTCGATATCCGCGTTCTGCTGAGCCGGCTTGTCATCGGCGAACGACAGGATGACTTTGTACCCGGCCTTTTCGAGCTTGGTTTTCAGGTTGTTGCCGTCCTTGTTCCATCGCTCTTCGGATTTCGTAGGCATCGAGATGCCGATGGTGTCACCCTTGGCGATGGCATCATCCGAACTGCCCGTCGACTGCCCTCCTCGAACACCGCCGCACGCGGCCAAGCCAGCGCACATCGCCACACCCGCCAACAGTGCCACGACCTTCTTCGTGAATCTCATAGAGTCTCCTTCGACATTACGGGCGGGCCACTTCGCCCGTCCATATCCGTGGACTTTTCCGCGGATTCCCTAAGCATACATGATTGCGTTCAGTTGTCAAACTCAATATAAAGGTTTCAGAAATCTTGAGTTCGTTTGTTGAATTTAGCTGGTTGGCGCCGAATCACCCGTCAAACAGCCGGAACAGCGTCTTTCGGTTTCCTCGAAAAAGCGCCAATTCATTACTACGGACACCGCCATGCGTTAAGCTAGCTTTCATGGCAAGACGAACGAACGGATCGCAAACATCTTTGCGCAGAGCGAACAAAGCGAATTTATTGGAGTCCATTCATAAATTCGGCGCGATGACGCAAATCGAACTTGCCGAAATCACCGGACTATCGACGGGAACCGTCTCCACCCAAGTGCATCAGTTGGTGGAAGAAGGCAAACTGGAAACCCATAACACCATACGCAACGGGCGTAGGGCAACGCTGGTCGCCCTGTCACACGATCAGGGATTGGGAGTCGGCCTGTCCATCACCCGACGTGATCTGTTCCTAGTCATCATCGACTACTCAAAAGACATCATTGCGGAGCACAGACTGCCGCTCCCGCCGAAACACAAAGCCGACACGACGCTGGAGCGAGCGATTCGGCTCATCAACGAAACACTCGAGAACGCAGGAACAGATGCCGGTGAAATTGTAGGCATCGGCGTCGCACTGGGAGCGCCCGTTGATTTTCACGCCCAAACGGCCGCAATACCGGGCATTCTTCCCGGCTGGGACGGCATTGACATCCGCACTCCCCTGACCACGGCGTTCCACGTGCCGGTTATGGTCGACAATGACGCAAACGCAGCCGCCATCTGCGAAGCCAGGATGGGCGCCGCATTGGGCAAGCAGAATTTTGTGTATATCGGCACCAACGATGGCGTCGGATCAGGCATCATGGTCAATGGGGACATCATGCATGGCGTAACCGGACTTGCGGGTGAAATCGGCCACATCCAAGTGGACCCGCTGGGCAGCATATGTTCCTGCGGAAACCGCGGTTGCCTCAACACCATCGTCGACGAGGCACGTCTCGTCTCGTTGCTTAGCGTCACGCACGGCAACATGACCATGGAAGATCTGGTGCAGACAGCCAATGCCGGTGACCCAGGCTGTCGTCGCGTCATTGCGGACGCCGCAGTACGCATCGGAACCGTTGCCAGCGATTTATGCATCTCCGTGGATCCGGCAATGGTCGTCGTCGGAGGCAGTCTCGCCATGTCCGGAGACACATTCATTGAGCCATTTTCCGAAACATTGCAACGACTATTATTCCCAAACGCACTTACCCCAATCCAAGTTCTTGCAGCACAATACCCAGATAGCGGTTCGGCCCTCGGTGCTGCCATAATGGTCATCGAACTTGCTGAAAAGAAGAAGCTGCTTCAAGGCTGAGGCAGAGTCGACAGGGAGAATTGATGAAAGACACCACACCGTTGTTGGAGATTCGGGACGTTTCCATGCGCTTTGAATTCGTCGAAGCCCTCAAATCCGTCAACCTGACAATCGGTCATCAGGAAGTCGTCGCTCTTGTCGGAGACAACGGAGCAGGCAAGTCAACACTGGTGAAAATCATCGCAGGCCTCTATCAGCCATCCACCGGAAGCTTGCGCGTCCGCGGCCAGGAAACGAGAATCAGCGACATCCGCAACGCCAACGCCCTAGGCATAGCATCGGTCTTCCAAGACAATGAGTTTTGCGAGAATCTTAGCGTCGCGGCCAATCTTTTCCTCGGCAAGGAACTTCGTACCAACTATGGAATTCGCGATGAGAACTCCATGCACGTGAGAGCCCGAGCCGTTCTCAACACCCTATCGTCCTCCATTCAAGTCAGTAGACCGATATCCAGTCTTTCCATGGGACAACGACGGACCGTCGCAATCGCAAAGACACTGCTCAATAACCCCGATCTCATTCTGCTTGACGAGCCGACCGATTCACTATCCATCATCCAAACAGCTGAGGTGCTGGAATACATCAGACGACTGCGCGCAGAAGGGCGGTCGGTCGTCATGGTATGCCATGACCTACCGGACGTATTCGCCATTGCAGATCGCATTGCGGTATTACGCCAAGGGCGGATCATTGCAGTCCACAACGCCAGCGAAACCAGCTACGAACAGATTCTTGCGGAGATAGCCGGCATCCCGAACGTAGATGATCATGGAGATACCGATGTCGAAAGGCCACTACCGCATGGCGATTGCCACCCAAGAAGAGGACTGATCAAACGTCGGACCGAGCAAAGTGGACTACCCGCATAAGGCCGAATACCCATCAGCCACAGCACCATAATTCATTGTCGTTAACGTATGAGACGAAGGGGTTGCCGACGGGCAGGCCTCAGATCCACTCCGGTTCTCCTCACCGCACGGCGTGGCCGTCGCACCATACGTGCCGTATGGTCCAGTCTTCCGGATCGAGTAGCAGAACATCCGCCGCATAGCCTGGCGCAAGCAGGCCGAGTGGTCGCCCAGTAACACGGTTCGGCTTGTCGTAACCGAATGCCCTGGCCGGAGTCAATGTGGCCGCTTCGACGGCATCCGGTGCGCTGATGCCCAATCTCAGCACGGCACGCCGCACAGCCTGCTCCAGCACCAGGGTCGAACCGGCGATGGCACCATTGGACATCAGTCGCGCATGCCCATCGACGACATCCACATCCAACGCTCCGAGCAGATAACGACCGTCCGGACAGCCGGTGGCGGCCATGGCGTCGGTGACGAAGGCAATGCGATGCGGCGCGAAGCCGAACCCGAGCTTCACCATCGGATCGCTCACATGGAAGCCGTCGTTGATCAACTCGATGGTGACCCGCGGATCCTCCACAGCCGCTGGAATGGGACCGGGCCTTCGGTGATGCAATCCATTCATGGCGTTGAACATATGCGTCATGATGCCTGCACCGGCGGCGAAGCCTTGACGCGCAGTCTCATAATCGGCGTCGCAATGGCCGATTGCCGGAACCACGCCGGCATCGGCGAATCGACGGATCGCGCTGATGCCGTGGGGCAGCTCCGGAGCGATGGTGATCTGCCTCAGGCAGCCATCCGCGACCCGCAGTATATCATCCACCAAGCCATCGACGGGATCGCACAGGCACTCCGGATTATGGGCACCCTTGCGCGACGCCGCAAGGAACGGTCCTTCGAGATGCACGCCGAGAATGTCGGAGCGCATGCCCATCTGCCCGCGGATTGTGCGTAGATTGTCACAGATCGTATCAAACGGGTTGGTAATCAGGCTGAGCACCTGCCGCGTGGTGCCGTGCGACAGGTGGCCCGCACGCGCGAGTTCGATTCCTTCCACACCATCGTCAAACGATGCACCCCATGCGCCATGGGCATGGATATCCACGTACCCTGGAGTCATGATGGCGCCCGAGGCGTCCATGACCGCAGTGTCCGGAATGCTGAGATTACGGCAAGCGGTTTCACAATCATCGTCAGAGGTGCCCACGGCGACAAGCGATTCGCCATCCGACACGACCCAAGCATGATCCCGCACCCCTCGGGCGTCGACTTTCCGCGCATTGCGAATGGCGAACGGTTCGCCGTCTCGAAGAAAGGAACGCGCAATCCGCCGTGCGAAATCCTGTCTCTGCCTTGGCTGCTCCATGTCTGACGCTCCTTGCATTGAGGGAAGGGACCTCTCATCATGCGCAGGAAAGGGTCCCTGACGGGTGGCCGGTTCAGTCCTGATGTTCCGCCGGCTGGCTCATGGGTATAAGCGTACCGGCAGTGGTCCTTGCGGCGCAGTCGGCTTGCGGCGTCGATGGTGACGTGACGCTACTCAAGTCTCTTGCGCTCCTTGACAAGGATTATGGAACAATACATGGCTACGCAGAAGTTTATTATGCAAGTCACCGCTGGTGCCAACTGTATGAATCGCTGGTTGTAAAAGTCAAAAACATCAGAGTCCAAGAGGTTTGCGCATATATCGAAAAACAGGTTTGAAGTGAGCGTCAGTGCGGCACTTGCAAAAAACAGTATCCAGATGATGGATAATCGTAATATGAAAATCTCCTTGCTCTTTGGATAAACATTTTTTGAAAACAACAAGAAAATCCAAGAAATAACGGTGAATACAACACCGACCAAATAAAGCAGACCAGGAATTTCGTCATACATGGTGCTATCCTCACTCCAGTTGCGGGTTATCTCGCTTATTGATGTTCTAGAAGACTCAAGGTTGTATGGTGTTTTGAGATTGCCGTACTTGGCGTGGCAGTCAAATTGGCCTTCCACGTCGAAGGCACCGGATGTTCCCGTACACCTACACTCAGTATAGGGGCATCAACGTTATATGAGACTCTACTAAGCTGTGGGTGGTACGCGATTGGGCATCCTGACTTCACCCCACCCAAAACGCCACCGATATCGGCATCTCGCAAGGCACTCCAGGCACCGGACGGCAATGCGACGCATGGCCCAAATCGGTTGGAGTCGTTGGAAGAGCCGTTTTTCAGTATAAGAAAAGGGTTTTCAGATTGCTCTGAAAACCCTGCCGGCGGAGAATACGAGATTCGAACTCGTGAGGCTGTTACACCAACACGCTTTCCAAGCGTGCGCCATAGACCACTAGGCGAATTCTCCAATTATGCAACGCTCTGCAATGGTCACCTGCAAAACGCAACTTGATTAGGATACAACGCATTGTCTCAACCTCAAAATCGGCGTGTCGTGCCGCGTGGAGGGTGAACAGTCAAGCAGGATAACGCGACTTGCTGGCAACTTCGGCATCGCACCAATCAGACATGAAGAGGCTCAACGCCGTACAGACATCCTACAGACAGGCCCATAGCCCCGAACATAGGAAATTCAGCGTACATAGGCCCTCAGACGGCCGATAATGCCCAACATGAGGAAGAAGGCGTCCGATGTCGACTTACGCCTGAGATAACTGAACAATGATGTTACGGGGACGACCGTCGGCAGATAGCCGATAGCCAGACATTGGATTTGTGGACGCGCCGACGTGGAATTCCTGCTTAGGACTCGGGAAAGCACAATCAGACCGCGTTGTGATAAAAGCCGCTAAAGACCCCGATGACCGAAGGCAGGAGAACGCAAAAAAGAATCCTCCCGGGGCGGCCAGTCCGTCCAAGGGGATCCCGTCAGGAACAGGATAAAAAATGGGGTTTCCCGGAGCGTCGGCTCCACGGGAAACCCCACCAGGAACGTTTGCGGCGGCGTGTTACTCTCCCACACCCTGCCGGGTGCAGTACCA
>OAWN01000085.1_pt1 | contig 61651 bp, 42 predicted proteins | sample 1476801 | NCBI WGS metagenome assembly OAWN01 (sample SAMEA2580214, study PRJEB22360) | human gut metagenome | biome: human gut; feature: human-associated habitat; material: faeces | place: Denmark | collected 2008/2010 | reverse complement strand
CCTGGTGCGGCGGGGCCGGGAAACGGAGCGGCGCACCGATGCGCCGCAACCCTTCTATTTTCTTTTGGACCGTTCGGCTAAAGCCTCATGATCGTAACCGCCTCCACGCCCGCGCCACGCAATCCGGACTGGCGTCCGGCGTGCTCGCGGACGCTCCGGCGGCCAGCGCTACCGCTCGACCAAACGGTCCAAAAGAAAAAATCAAGGGACCGGATAGACTCACAAGGAGGAAAACATGCAGAACATCATCTGGACCAACGATACCGGCCAAATCGACGCCATCATCGAGGAATGGCGGCAGGAGGCGCTGTCCCTCGCCGTAGACATGGCCAAGAATCCAAAGGAGACCGTGGACGAGGCTACGTACGGCGTGGACGTCATCCTCAACAAAGCATGGAAGAACATCGTCGATGGGTACGAAATCCCGACCGCGCAGCGCCTCTTCGAGACCATCAACAGCCTCGATATCCTCGACGCAAGAATCCGCATCGCGGCCGACGAGCTCAACACCGAATACCGGGCCGACGAGCAGGACAACCTACGCCACCTCGAACTCGAACATCCGGTCATCATCCTCGGTCAGGCCGGACTCTGGAACGGTAGCCGCACCCTCGCCAGCATCGTGGACTTCGACAACGTCGGCGACATCATCGCCGACAGCCCCTGGGCCGGTATGGAATACGAGACATGGAAAATCGACGAGCACGACGACCTGAGATACGTCGGCGTCCACCACGATGGAGTCAACACCTGCACCTTCCGCGAGCTCAAGGCTAACGGACATGGCGAGAAACCCATCGAGGAGTGCGACCTGCTCGCACTGCTTAGGGCAAGCCGTCCCCTCGGTCCGCGCGTCCGTGACGTCTACGGCATGCCCGCACCCGCGAAGAAACACGGAAACCGTTGAAAAAACAAAAACAACCAGAAAATATCACAATACTGTGATATAATAGGGGTTGTCGGCAAGGCAAAAGGCCAGCCGAAACCCCACAATGGAAGGGACAACGATGCTCGAGGCATTCAACGAACTCATGGCAGACCCCACATCCCGAGCCGAACTCGCCGGCGGAGTCGTCGAGGCGCTTATCTTCGTCATTCCCGCGGGAGCATACATACTCTCTCTCCGGATTCGAAGCCTGCTACGCCGCCTGCGCTACGGCACCGACCGCCCGCGCGTCATCGTCGGCCACGCAACCAACTCCTAGTCAACCCGGAGGGCGGTCCGCCGCCCTCCGGACTTCCTCCCCTTGAACCAGACCTAGCCCAAGGAACCACATCATGAACGGCAACTACTCGACAGCTACCGGGAATTCCTCGCCATCCTCTCCAGTGAGATAGAAGAACTCCGCCAGCAAATCGATGCGGCTGGATAGAAAGGTCCGAGCCCGCCCGCGACACCCGCGGGCGGTGCCTCCGGCGGCCAGAGGACGGCTAACGTCCTCTGGACTCCACGCGCCGGGAACCAGTTCCCGGACCCACGGGAACCTCGCCGCGCCACGGAGGGCGCGGCTCGGCCGGGGGAAACGGAGCGGCGCACCGATGCGCCGCGCATCCTGATTTTCTTTTGGACCGTTCGGCTAAAGCCTCATGATCGTAACCGCCTCCACGCCCGCGCCACGCAATCCGGACTGGCGTCCGGCGTGCTCGCGGACGCTCCGGCGGCCAGCGCTACCGCTCGACCAAACGGTCCAAAAGAAAAAAATTCAGGGACCGACAGGGCCAGGGGGGGGCGGCGGCAACACCATCGCACACCTCGAGGAGGAACTCGCCGGCTGAGACCCGGACCAGCCAACATGTCCGGCCCATATCGGGCCGGACACCCGTGAAAAGAACGAAACATAAAAGGCAGGAAAGAAAAAATGTGCAACTACAAGCTGACCGTGACCATCGGCAAGAATAGCGACATCGTCGACGGTGGCGGCTGGGTCACCTCCATGACCTGGAGGAAGTCCACCATCCTCAAAGCCAAAGACCGCGCCCAGGTCCTTGCCCTGCGCGACCTGCTCAACGGCAGCAAACCAGCCGTCGATGAGGACGGATACCTCATGTGGGATCGCTGCTACGGCATGTGCAACCCGCAATGCTGGCAGTGGGAACTCGCATGCGCGCACAGCACCTGCATTAACCAGATCATGCGCCGCGCCGACGTGGACTGGCCCGACGCCGGCGTGCCTGACATCGACATGCCCACCATCACTATCAACCTCTCCATCAACTGAAGGAAACGAATGTCCAACGAACAACAGGATCCACAGGATCTGGATGAGGCGTGGAACGACTTCATGGAAGCTAGAACCAGGTTGCTCCAATTGATGCTCGATTCCGTGCACGCCGCGCAACAGGCGTTCGATGGCCACATCTGGATCACGCTCGGCTATCCCGAAGGCATGAAGGGCTGGGCCGCATACTGCAAGGATAACTTCAGCCAACAGGCGGCAATAATGAGGCAACTGCCGAAAAGCGACCGCAGACAACTGCTCCTGGAAGCCAAGTCGACCGGACTCAGCGACCGGAACGTCGCCCAGATCTTCGACGTCAGCACGTCAACCGTCCGTCAGGCAAGAACCCACGACGGACAATAGCCGGGAGGACTGATGAAATAGAACAACCTCCGCCCCAAGCCAAAAGGAGCCACACGAACATATGAATACGGAACGAGTCATGGAACGCGTCCGCCGACTGCTGGCCATCGCCAACGATCCGGCCGCCTCCGACAACGAGCAGCGCATCGCCCTCGAACAGGCGCAACGGCTCATGGACAAACACGCCATCGAGGAATGGCAGCTCGAAGAGAACCACGACGATGTCGAGATCATCAAACGGAGGATACGATTGGAAACCAATCCATGCAACCGATACATGGCGCAACTCGCGAACATCGTGGCCCGCGGAAACAGGTGCAGGGCGTCCTACGGATGCCGCAGGGCCGGAAACGGCCGTGACGTGATCAGCGCCATTACGATCTACGGAACCCGCGGAGACGTCGACAAGACCGAAGCCATCTGGACCGCCATGGAAACCAGCCGCGCCGTCATGTGGCGAGAAAGAGCGCGCACCACACCCCGCGCGAAAGCCAACGCGGCCTGGAGGAACGGCTACTACCGCGGATTCCAGGAAGAAATCGCCCGCAGATACCAGATCCTCCGACTCGAGATGGAATCGGACGGCACCGGCAAGGAACTCGTCACCGTGCGCAGCGGCCAGGTCGACCAATGGATTGAAACCCACGTCACATTCATCGCCGACAAGCCGAAGCTCCCCAAGACCACAAGACCCAGCCAGGCCGCCTACCGGCACGGAAGACAGGACGGGGCACGCCAGGCGATCGGACTCAAGGAAACCGGCGCCGCAGGCAACTGGACCCTGGAAAAGTAGGAAACAAGCAGAAAGGAAAGACCCATGTACTGGGACCGTTACATCCACCGCGACAATCCACGCCGCATCGAACCACTCGACAAGCCGCTCGACATGTACGTCATGCTCGACACGGAAACCACGGGCCTCCATCCAGAGGAAGGTGCCACGCTCATCGAAATCGGCGCGTTCCTCGTCCAGCCAGGCAACGAGAACAGCCGGCCGAAATTCGAACAGCTCATCGACCCGCGCCAACCATTGTCGGAATTCATCACCGGGCTCACCGGCATCACCGACCAGATGCTCTAGGGAATGCCGACCGCCGGCGCCGCTATGCTCCGTTTCCACCAATGGCTCGACCGGACCTGGCCGGCAGGGGAGCCGTTGACCATCATCGCCCACAACGCCGAATTCGACGTCAGCTTCCTTGACGCCGCCGAACGCGTCTACGATCCGACAGCAAGCGGATTCGACTGCCGGTGGCTATGCACGAAGGAAATGAGCTGGGAACTCAACCCGCAGAAACGGCACCATCGCGTGACCGACCTCATCGCCGACTACCACATCGGCGACACCGAAGAGCACCGCGCCCTCGCCGACGCAATCCAGGAGCAGATGATCTACGGGGCGCTCTGCCATGAAGCCACCATGCGAGGAAAGTGGATCGGACAATGAGCATCATGCTGGACGAGGCGCAGGCATACGAGAACAGCCGCGACTATGACTGCTGCCAGATCATCGAGGGAGCCTGCACCGTCGGCGACGCGATCTACGAAGCCTACTGCGCCGGACGTGAAGCGCCACCCACTGACACCGAAATCACTGCGGCCGCAAAGTATCTGAAAGCCAACCCTGGACTGTTCGGCCCCTCCGCATGCTTCATCGACCCGAACCGTTTCGGAGAGATCGCGAGAGGCGTGCTCCAAGCAGCCAGAACTGCCATGCAGGTTCATTAAATGAGCTTATCGCATTACCTTGTTATGAACATCGATTCCTCGCATCGAAGGCTCCCGGCGAGCGAGATGCTCTGGGTCATGAACGGAAGGAGGACTTTCTAATAGCGTTCTGATATCCGCAGGCGCATGAAAGAGACATGCGTAGGTGAAAACAACATCCCACAAAGGAGGAAAACATCATGGCGACAATCAACCAGATTCCCATGACCATTATGGGTAACATCGTCAAAGACCTTGAACCCAAACGCACGGCCGGCGGCAAAACCGTCATCACCTTCCGGGTCGCGCAGACCAGCAGCACCGAGAGGAACGGCAAATGGGAGGACGGCGAGACCACGTTCATCCGCTGCGTCGCATACGGCGCGTTGGCGGATCACATGATCGCTTCCGGCATCCGCAAAGGGACCAGGGTCATCGTCACAGGCCGATTCGTGCAACGCGACTGGCAGACCGAGACAGGAGAGAAGCGCAGCAGCTTCGAACTCAACGCCGACGACATCGGCACCTCCATCCGCTATGCGACGGTCCAGATCACCAAAGCCAACGAAACCGTCGCACAGTCGGCATTCCAGCCGCAGCCGACTCAATTTGCGCCGACCCAGCCAGTCCAAGAAGCGAAAGACGATCCATGGCCCGGCACGGTCCAGGACCAATTCGCTGAACCACAGGAACCTACCTTCTGAAAAACAAGAATTCTAGGGCCCATGACATCTAACCGATCGTCATGGGCCCTAATTATTCATGTGCTTCAAAAGGAAGACAGTTCGAATAGAATGAGCGAAGCAGCGAATAAGGAGACGATGATGATAACGGTAAATTAGGTCGAAGCCCGATATCGGAGTGCCGCAATGAAGCAGCCAATTGACATAAGCCATCCGATATCGGACTTCAAAGGACCTTGATCCAAATGACCCAGGCAGTGGATCACTGGTCCAAAAGGCCAAATAAACCATATCGATATCAGAATCGAGGACCATTCAATGGGCCAGGATCACAATGGCGTGACGGACCAGAAAACGGCGGAGGGGATGTCGTCATCGATATCGGAGCCGGTCCGATAAACCTGATATCGGTTCAAAAGAAGAAATGAGCCAGGACCATTTGGACCATTTGAGCCATGGACCAAATGGTCCAAATAGCAACGAATCGTTGGAATGAAGCCAAAGGCTCAATTTGGACCACTTATCCGGACCAATATCGGCCCCGGTCCATTTACCGATATATCGGTCAAAGACCAAGTATGGGATCATACGATCCATCGACATGACGTGGACCATAAGGCTCCGATATCGGAAACCTTCATCCATCGAATCCGATATCGGAGGTGGGCCGATTGATCCCGATATCGGTTCAAAAGATCAAATGGACCGGTGAACGGTCGCCATGGTTCCAGAACAAATTGGTCCTCCGGGGGAACGGACCATGTTCGGAACCATCCGATGTCGGAAGTTCTTCCGGCTCATTCATTCGATTCCTCCGGGCTGGCCCATTCCCATTCCATACAGCAATTGGACCGATATCAAACCAATAGTCGATCGGTACGGGAAACAATCTGCACCTGAGTGCCGCCGCGCTTTTTGCTGTCATATTCCGGAACGGATACCAGCGATAAAGAACAATCAAGAGCAGACACGATAAATACAAGCAGGGAAAAGCAAAATGAAAAGAAACCAAGAAGAGAACAGGCAGAAAAAGAAACAACACACAACCAAAGAACAAGTCAAAAGAACAAGCAAAGACAACTGAATAGAAAACAGACAGACCAACAGCCAAAACAAGCAAAAACCAAAAACTATACCTATCAAAAAGAAACCACGGGCGTCTTGCACCCTGCTCCGCGGCTGACGCCTGAAAACGGCGGAATACCGCCGTTTTATGGTCGGAATAAGCTTAACGTCAGGGTTTTATGCCGATATCGTTAAGCTAACGAAGTTCGACGCGTGGTCCGTTTATGGAAAACGAATCAGAGAACAAGGCACCGAACTGTTGCTTCTGCGGGAAACCAGTCATAGAGAGATGCGAAAGGGCAGGTAAGGCCGGTGCCAAGGGTGAGTATCGGAAGTGGCATCTGAAATGCAGTTCCAGCAGACGGATGGCGGAGAAAAGAGCGGAGGATGCGGCGTCAATCCGGCTCAATGAAATGGAGCGGGATGATTGTCTGCTGCGGGCGTGGGTTGGCCGGCGTGACGCCTTGGATTTTTTGGCCCGTGAGATCGCGGACTATAACGAGATTGTGCCCGACCATGACCGGATGGTGGTCCGGATGGTCTATCGACTCGTCAGGACGGCGATACTGATGTTTCGCATCGACCCGATGATCCCCGTCGAATATGGTGAGGATTTCCGCCGGATCGCCATCGAAATCGGCTCCGATGGGATGGATCTGATCGCCGACAGTGTTCGATGGCATGGCGCGCGCAGATGGCGTGACGATCCGGACGTGAGTGCCGAGGGCGCGGCTCCCCGCACATTCTATGGCAAGATCGCCGTGCCGGGGGAGAACCTTGAAGACGAGTATACGGCCGATCTGACGCACGAGACGGATATCGTCACCTATAAGAAGGCCCTTGAGTACATCTGGCGCGAAGACAACATCACGGGCGGACGTTGGAATCGGGACATCGGCCCGTGGTCATACAAGTGAGGTGGAAAAGTTGAAAGCTTCCGAGATCAAACGCAGGAAACGTGTTTTGGACAAGCGGTACGGGCGGATCTGCCCGGTGTGCGGCAAGCCGATTCGCAAGCCGAGGCGAGGGCCGACCGCCAGATTCTGCGGTACGGCATGCCGGCAGGCGTACGACCGGAGAAAACGAGCTTTGGCCGAACGTAAGAAGGACGAGTCGGCGGAACAAACCGTGAGCCAGCTCGTACGGCAGGAAGAAGACTATCGGAAAAGAGCCGATGCCATCCGCAAACGCTCTCTGGACGCGCAGAGGAAGGCCGGACGAGCCAAAGGGATCATCCGGCTTTCATGCATGCTCCAACTCAAAACCATCCTGGAACGAAAACCAGAACTCATTGAAAACGCACCATCCGACGGATACGTGGCCGGGCTCATGGACGACATCGATCGGCAAGGCAGGTCCGGCGACGCGGAACGTCTGCTCGGGCACAACGGATACACGGGCCCCATACCGCGATAGGAAGAACAAGAGGGGAAACAACAACAATATGTCGATGAATCTGACCAAACTCACGAACGCCGAGTATCCACTCAGCGACGCGAGGGAAGCGATCGACGGGGACAACGCGTTGGACCCGTCCGATCCGAGCGCCTACTATACGGCGGCGGGCAATCCGCCGGGCTATTGGATCGGCAAGGGAGCCGAACTCGTCGGAGGCAAGGTCGGTACCACCGCATCCAGCAAAACCGTCCGGGAACTCATCAATGAACGGCGCAACCCATCCAACGGCCAATACCTCGGAGACGTCAAACTAAGCGAGGGAGACAACGGGGAGGCGCCCGTCGCCGGATGGGACCTGACCACACGCCAGCCGAAAAGCATCAGCATCCTCTGGGCATTCGGAGACAAGGAAACCAGGGACGGCATCGACGAATGCATGCGCAATGCCGCGGAAATGACCATCGACTATTTCGAAAACGAGTACGCGACCACCCGCGCGGGACAGGGAGGCGTCGCCAGTGTCTCCGCTGACGGCGTGGCCGGATTCGTGTTCGACCATTACGACAATCGGAATGGTGACCCGCAGCCGCACAAGCACATCGTCATCAGCAACCGTGTGCGCCGCTCGTCCGACAAGGTATGGACGGCATTGGACGGGCGGAAGATCTATGCGGGCATGGTCGAGATCAGCGAAGTGCATGAGAACCTGCTGCAGGACCTGCTCACCGAACGGTTCGGCTGGTCGTGGACCCTCAAACAGGATCATGACACCAAAGCCATGGTCAACGAGGTTGACGGCGTGCCGCAGGAACTCATCGACGCGTTCAGCAGCCGGGACGCCGAAATAGAGCAACTGCTCGAAAAGAAGATCGATGAGTACGAAACCTCGACAGGCAAGCAGGTCGGATGGAGGATGAAAGCCGAACTACATAAGGAAGCGTGGCTTGCTACCCGCAAGGCGAAACCGGAGATTCAACCATCCCTGAAAGCGAAACGCGACCACTGGTATCAGAAACTCGGCGAAGTCGCGCCAGGCATCCAGATCGACCGGATGCTCAAGGACGTCAACTCACGCAAGACCAGCCTCATGCATGTGGACGCGGAATGCGAGGACGACATAGCCCGACTGCTGCTAGGCCAGCTCGCCGACCTCACCCGGCTCGCCGGAGGCGCGGACGAATATCTGGACCGTCAGGCCCGCATGGCGATGGCGAACACGGCCCACGCGCACACCGTATGGAAACGCACCAATGTGCGCGCCGAAGCCGAACGGCTCCTGCGCGGAGTGCGCATCGACCCGACGCAACGCGTCATTGTCGCCAACAAGATCGCCGACAAGGCACTCAGCCAATGCGTCAAACTCACACCCGACCGGTACCAGGTGCCGAAAGATGCGTTGGACAATCTGAGCATCGCCACCCGGCAAGGGCAAAGCGTGTTCGAGGACGCCGACCTCGACAAGTACACGACGGTCGATGTGCTCCAAGCCGAACGGTACATGATCGAAAGCCTCGACAAGACCGTCCAGCTCGGATACGCGCCCGGCGAGGGAAACCAATGGCTCGACCAGTGGAACAAGCGGATGAGCGCGCAGGGCGGCTATCCGCTCGCGTCAGACCAGCAGAAGGCCGCCTCATACGTGTTGGAGAACCCGCGTCTGGTCAGCAGCATCATCGGACCGGCGGGCACGGGCAAGACCACCACCATGAAAGCGGTCGCCCAGGCATGGCAGTCGCGATATGGTTCTGGCAGCGTCATCGGACTGGCCACCAGCAAAAAGGCGGTGGGCGAATTGAAAGGCAGCATCGGATGCGAAAGCATGACCATCGCGAAGCTCCTGACCATCAACAATCCCGAACGGATCATGGCCTCCATCCAACGCGAGGGCATGCTCCAACAGCGGTTGCGCAACGCGTCTAACCCATTGGAACGATTGTTCGCTCGCATACACATCGCGGCCCAACGTGTCATGGACACGTCGGACACGATCAGGCCGAACCAGCTGATCATCGTGGACGAGGCCGGCATGGTCGACACCAGGAACCTGCAATGGGTCACCAGACTGGCGGAATCACGTGGCGCGAAAGTCATACTCACCGGCGATCCGAAACAGCTCGACTCCGTTTCCGGTGCGGGCGGCATGCTCGGCTACGCCGACCGGCACGACAAGTGCGCGCGGTTGACGAGCCTGTGGAGATTCACTTCGAAATCCGAGAAATGGGCGAACGATCCGGACGGGCCCGCATCCCGGCGACGGTGGGAGGACGAGGCGGAAGCGACGCTCCGATTGCGTGAGGGCGGAGACCGTTTGGACGAGGGAAGCGTCGACAAGTGCCGTCAGCTCGTCGACGAATACATGGCGCACGACCGGATCCATTGGGGAGAGGACCTGGACATGGAGGAGGACGCGTACCAGATGTGCGTCAAGTGGCAGGCGCTCGGCAAGTCCACGCTCCTGATCGCCGGCACGAACGCGCAGGTGCGCGACATCAACCAACGGTTCATCCTCGAGCGCCGCGCCCAAGGCAAAAGCGAAAGCGACCCGGCCAAACTCTGCCGTCTGCGTGACAATCTCTCCGTCGGCTTGGGAGACCAGATCGTATGCCGCGTCAACGCGAAGAACATACTGGACCGGTCCGGCAGAAGCATCGAGAACAACATGACGTTCCGGATCATCGCCGTCGGTAAATCCGGCGCACGATGCATGAACCTCGCGGACGGCGTCATCTGCGACATCCCACGCGACTGGCTCAGAAAATCATGCGAAGCCGGATACGCGGCCACCGTCCACCGCAGCCAAGGCATGACCGTGGACCGTTGCGCCGCGGTGTTCCCATCCGACGCGAACCTTCCATGCAACCTGCAATACGTCGCCGGCTCACGCGGCAAGGAGGAAAACCATTTCCTGTTCGGCTGCAAAAGCGAAGAGGAACGCCACGTCGACCGCATGCTCACCGGCGCGGAAGAGGATCCCCGCGAGATAGCCAGGACACGCATGCTCGACGCGTTATTGACCCACACGGAGGTCATGATCGCGACCGAAACCATGGAACAGGAATACAAGGACCGGTACGATCTGAAACGACTGTTGCGCGAACACGATTACGCGGCCGGACTCATCGCCGGCCCCCACCTGCTCGCCATGCTCGGCAAATCACATGACAAGAGGACCGTGGACAAGATCAAACGCAGTCCAAGCTTCGAATGGCTTCGCGGAGTCTGGTCCCGCGCCTACATGACCGACGCGAAACGGGCGACCGCGATCATCAGCCAAAGCCTTGAAAAGAAACCACGAAAACTCACCGTGGAAAAAGCGGAACAGGCCGCCATTCGCGCGGCACGCGGTATGATGCCCGAAGCCGGCACGGAAACGGGCGACGCGTTCACGCTCGACATGGATGCCAAAACCGACATGGTCGAAATGGTCCGACGCATGATGGATGAGACCGGCATCCCATACCGCGAGGAGCCGGCCCTGGATTCCGGCCGCGGCCGGTTCACCATGGACGAGCGGTACACGCCGGCCGTCCAAGCCATGCTTGACGCGCACATGCAATCCCGCGACGACATCGACCAATCCATGTTCCCCGAATGGGAGTTCCTGCGCAAAACCGCCCGCGGAATCATCAATGATGATCCCGATCTGAAAAAGAAGAACCGTCCCGTGGAACCCGACTGGGCGGCCACCATCGCGGGACGGTTGAACGCGGGACTCTTGGACCGGGTCAACGGCAGCGTGCATGACAATTGGATTGGTGGCATCCTGCCGCCAATCCGCTCCCGCAAGCATGACGCGGTCCTTGACGTGGTACGTCAGAACGAACGGATCATCGAAACCAAGATCGACAGTCTAGAACAGGAGGCCCGCCATTCCGGGCAGGCATGGGTCGGCCGAGTACTTGCCGCCGCCGGAGACTCCGACAAGCATCTCCTACGCGACGTGGCCGTCTACCGGGCCATGTGGGGCGTGGAGGACGCCGACAGTCCACTGGGGGAGAGACCTCCGGCGGAAAGCGGCAGGCAGGAACAGCATTGGGCCAACCTCAACGGACGCATCAACCACACCTTCACCACGGTCAAGGCCACGAAAACGCAACGCATGCAGGCATACCAGCCGATACAGGACAAGCCGCGCGTGGAACAGACGACACTGGAAACCGGTCACGAAAGGATGACGACATGGCAGACACCATTCCAGGATTCCTCAAAACCCTCACAGAATGGGTTGTCTCAGTAAGCCAATGGTTCGATGGCTGGGACATCACGCTACTGGTGCCGGCGCTCATCATCCTCACGGTGATCGCCGGCGTGACCGGCCGCGCGGCCGTCGGTCCGAGACTCTGGATGCAACTCGTCTGGGGAACGGTGACCGTCATCTTCGGTCTGATCGAAGTCGCCATCATCTGGACCATCATCGCCCGTTACCTGCCGGTCGCGGACATGGGCACGCTCATCCAGAACATGCTACAACGCAAGCCGCTGCTCGTTACCGAGTAAGCGGAGGAACGGTCCCGCTCGATAAGACTGTGGGCTTGGAGAAACTCGGAGCGAAGGTTCCGACGCTCACGCTAACCATGGAATGACCTTTTATGTGTTGCAGCAATATGTGCTGCAACACATAAAAACAGTCCTGATTGAAGAATCAAACCAATCCACACGAATCAGGAAGAACTGTTCACAGTTCCTCCAATCCAATAGGCGAATAGATTCATTAGACTTTCCCATCGAGTCCAAATCTGCCGGTCTGGATGATTTCATTTTTCATGACCTCATACTGTTCCGCGAAACATAATAATGCATTGATATTTTGCGGCATGCGGAGTTCTTTTTGGCTCATTTTCTTCGTCTTTGCTAAGAAGTGTGCCACTGTATCCCGCATCGCATTCTGGACGGTCGAGATGCGCCGCCATCATCCAGACCATGGGACTGCCGTGCGGACTCCTTTTTCATTCTCCAGTTCCTGCAAAAAGGCTTTCTCGACATAAGCGATGATATCGGCTAACAGGGGAGTGCCGATTGAGGCACTGCTAACCTCTCCCGTTCTTCATGGCAAGCAAGAAGTCTTTTGGGAGAGCCGAAGCCGGCGGGGTGGTCTCATTTCCATCCCCCGACCAAGCGTTGGGCCGGTGGAATATCGTTCATGGTCGAATTCCCTAGAGTATAAACAATCTAAACATATATAAAACATTAAGACGGATGGAAGCGGAACACGGCAACATGCTTGAGTCTTTCCGACTTTTGTTGTACCATTTTCTGTACATGTAATTGTCGTTGAAGGAGGATGGCATGGTCACGGCGGTCGCGTATACCAATTTCCGCAAGGATCTGAAGTCATATCTACGCCGCGTGAACGATGACGCGGATATGCTTCTGATTACCAACAAGGATCCGAGTGACAACGTGGTGGTGATGAGCGCCGACGATTACGATTCGCTTATGGAGACATTGCGCGTTTACCAGAATCCCGGATTGTTCGATAAAGTCCGCCGTGGCATGGCACAGGTACGCTCAGGTTCCACCGATTTACATGATCTGGTCGGAGAGTGATAATGCTGCGTTGGACTGATGACGCGTGGAACGATTACCTGTATTGGCAGGTTCAGGATAAGAAAACCCTCAAGCGGGTCAACGCGCTGATACGTGATGCGATGCGTTCTCCATTCGCGGGTCTCGGCAAGCCAGAGCCGCTCAAATGGGAACTGCAGGGTGCGTGGAGCCGCCGCATCGATTCCGCAAACCGCCTGGTATACATGATTGAGGACGGCGACTTGTGCATTCTGTCCGTCCGTGACCACTATTGAGAACGCGGTGGCTCTGGTCTCGGCAAGCTTGGCGTAAGACTCCGCTCGATAAGACTGTGGGGTTGGAGGAACTTGGCATGGAGGTTCCGACGCTCGTGTTGACCATGGACTGATCTTTTTATGCGTTGTGGCAGTGTAATCCACAACACATAAAAAGATCAGTCCACCATATGTTGTCCGCTTTTGCTTGACTTCCTAGTTTAATTGAGTTCGTGAGTTGCTATGCCGGCAGATGTCTCATTATCCACTGATGGATCGGGCTCTGGTAAAGGATCGCTCTGCGTACTTTGGACGGCAAAATAAGAATCTCGCAGGTTTTCCAATTCTATAGGTGAATTGAAAAGAGCCTTTTCCATAAAACGACGAAGAGGAGCCGGATCCTTGAAGTCGGGGTCGAAAGTATTGTCAAGTACAAGAGCGTCTCGGAAATATTGGGCGTTGGACGCGAAAGGCTCATTGCCGATTATGAATCCAAGCTGTCTGAGGTACAGTATCGCGAATACAGCAGTCGTTCGAGTGTTTCCTTCACGGAATGGATGAATTTGCCATACTCCAGAAATGAATCCAAATGCAGAGGAAGCGATTTCATGCCTGCCGATTTGGGGATACTTGGCCTGTCGTCCTTTTTCTTGACCGAAATCATAATCCAGCATCTCTCCAATCAGATGGAAGGGAGCGTAAGAAACTGAATCTCCTTGAAGAACTGGCTCCTTTTTGGTCAGATTGACCTGCCTCCACTGTCCAACCCAATCATTTTTGAATACGCCGTCAAAAAGATGACGATGAATCTGCCTGAGCATCGGGGGAGCGAAGACGAATGATTCAGTCTGGAGGAGGGAACTGATTCTGGTGGATACGATGTCAGCTTCAAAATGCTCCGCCTCTTCACTATCCGCGGAATGGTATTCACGTAGACGATGCTCGACTTCGGCATAGGAGGCTTTTCCCGAAATCTGCTCCTTGGACTGTTCTATAGCGTAGTCTGACGGGGTAAGTCCGTCCGCAGCCTGCAGACCAAAGCCAATATCCCAAGCGTTGGAGCGAGTCGCCGGGGTTCCCTCATCGGTTGATACATAATATACGTCTTCAGGCAGCAAACCAGAGTCCTTTCATGCCAGGCAGGTGAAATCGTCTGTCGAACAATTCGAGTATATCCCCAGTATCTAGTGATTATTTGACCCTTCTTTGGTCCGATCATCCTGTTCAATGGCGTGGTAGATATCTACCGCCGTCATGCCCTTGAGCTGCCCGTGAGGAAATTCTCCCGCGAAACTGAGCAAGGACGTGAACGGGACGTTAAGGGCGTCGCAAATCAGAATTGCCTCATCGATAGTCATCTTTCGCTCATGGGAGACAAGCCTGCGCAAACTGTTGTATGGCATTCCACAATCGGGATGCTTGCTGTGGATCAAAGTCAGAAGTCCGTTTACGCTGAGGTGTCTGTCCTTCAGGATTTTCCTCACGTTGCCCATGGCGATGCAGGTGATTGAAAGAGAGGGCGGGGAAGCGTGCATGTGATGTCCTATTTCTTTTTCCTGTTCAGATCGTCGAACGATAATCCGATGCCATACTGCCGGTCCGGCACGAGACGCGCGTCGAACGTTTTGCCCGCCTTCGACTTCAGGCCGGACACTTTCGGACGTTTGCCCTCCAACGTGCGGCGGACCATGCTATCGGTCAGCTTCTTGCCGAACTTCTCCGCGAAGATCTTGTAACCGCAACCTTCGTTGAGCTTCCAGGCACCGGCATCATCCTTCACGCTCTTGTTCGACGAACACTGCCAGACGCTCCCGGTCTTGACGACGGGCTTGCCGCAACGCGGGCAGGGTCCGAACGACTCACGTTCGCCGGCCTGCCGGACCAATTGCTGCAGATTGTCCCGCCGGGTCATTTCCATGACCCGCCCGGGCATTGCCGCGCATGCCGTGCGGATCTCGTTCAGAAAGACCGTCTCGTCGCCCTTGCCTTGTTCGATGTCGGCAAGGCTCTGCTCCCATTGCGCGGTGAGTTTCACATCCTTCAACTCGTCGATGGCGACACCGACGAGCATCCGCCCGGCGGGAGTACTGCGTAGCTGCTTGCCCTTACGTTGCAGGTAGCCGCTTTTGACCAGGCTCTCGAGAATGCCGGCGCGGGTCGCGGGCGTGCCGATGCCTCCCGAATGGCTCGTGTCGTCATCCAAGGCGGCTTTCAGGTCACTGTCCGCGACGAAACGGCTCGCATGCTCCATGGCGGACAGCAGCGTGGCCTCCGTGAACGGTTTCGGCGGCGCGGACACGCCCTCCGTAAGAGACGGGGCGCCGGACTGGGGGAGAGGACCCTTCCCCAGGGAGTCGGGTATCCGATTCACAGGCTTCTTCTCCGCATCGTCCGTTCGCGACGTGCCCTCGATGGCGGTCCAACCCGCCTCGACGGTAACGTCGCTCGAAGCGGACAGCGGAACCCGTTCCATGGAACCGTCGGCATGACGCTCGTCCAACACGGCTTCGACCTTCACCGTGTCGTGGACACGGTCCGTGGCGCAGGCCGACCACATGCGCGTCAATATCACGGCTATGACCTCGCGTTCCATGTCCGTCAGGTCATGCTGGAACACGTCATAGGTGAGTCGCCGAGTCGGAAGGATCGCGGTATGCCCTTGAACCTTGTCGTCCGCGACGCACCTCATCGGATCGAACCCTCCGGTGGAATACAGGTCGTGGATCGCCTCGACAGGTTTCTGGTCCAGGAAACCCAACGCGTATTTCGGCTGCAGCAGTTCCTTCAACCCGTCCACGTCATCATGGGTGACGTGGACGGAATCGGTGCGGGGATAGGTCGCTACCTTCATCTCGTACAAATGCTGCAGGCAGTCCAACGTCTGTTCGGCGGTCAGCCCGTGCCTGTCGCTCATGGCCTTCTGCAAGCCGGTCAGGTCGAACAGGGTCGGCGGCTTCGCATGCTCGCGGCGCCGTCTCACCTCCAGGATCTCCACGGGAAGCCCCATCGCGTCGGCCAGTATGCGGCGCGCCATCACCTGGTCCTCGATCTTCCCGCTTTCGAGCGTCCAACCATCCATCGGCACGATAAGACGCCAGAACGGTGTCGGCTTGTGTGATTCGATGGCGAGATCACGTTGGACGACCATGTTCAACGTTGGCGTGCGCACGCGTCCGAGCGACAGGCTCCGATGCCATGCGAGCGTGTGCGCACGTGACGCGTTCATACCGACCAGCCAGTCGGCCTTCGCCCTCGCGTCGGCCGCTACAGCCAGACCATCGTAATCGGATGCGGGACGCATACGGTTCCACGCGTCACGGATGGCCTGCTCATCTAATGACGCGACCCACAGGCGCAGGGATGGTTTGGAAACCTTCGCGGCCATGAGGATACGACGGAATATCGCCTCGCCCTCGCGGTCCGGATCGCACGCGTTGACCAGTTCGGTCACCTTGTCGGATCGGAGCAGTTCGACGAGGGAACGGTAGCGTTGCGCCGCGCCCTTCGCGCCGCTTAGACGCCAACGCCATGACTTCGGGTCGATAGGAAGGGAGTCCATCGTCCACTTATGCGCGGACCAGGGCATGTCCGAATACTCCTCCGGGTCAGACAATTCGACCAGATGGCCCTGCGCCCACGAGATGAGCGCCCCTCCGGCCGACACGTACCCGTCACCCTGCCGCACACCGCCCAACGCCTGCGCGATGGCGAAGGCCACGGAACGTTTCTCGGCGATCACAAGACGCAATTCAATTCCTTCCCGATATCGAATGGTGCGTTTCTTCCACACGCATCCCAACCGATATCGATTTTTCGCCCGCGAAAAAAAATATCGGCGGCGAAAAACACGGTGGCGTGTGAACGGAAAAGGAAGACGGGAAAGACCCGTCGGAAAGGAACCATCATGGTTGACATCGGCCACAAGTCCGATCTGCTGCGCATGGATCATGACAGGCTCATGGAATTGGTTGACGGCATGTTCGACCGGCATTCCCCATAGGAACTACAGGCGGCTTACCCGAACATCGGATACGGTACCGCGTCCGCCCTCGCGAAGATCGAAACGAATCCCGCACTATCCGAAGAATTCGACCGTTCGGTCGCGGCATCCACGAGCGACACAGTCGCATTCATGAGATCGGTGCCGCTGCCGACATAAGCAAAGAAAGAAGCCAAGAGCTAGAGCGCCTATCCAAACTCCAATTGCTTGAGGGTTACTCAAATCTTGACTTCGACATTATTGTACGCCGCCCAAAATGTCTTGCCAACCAGTCATTCGCCAGCTCCCATGGGTCCGAAACGGAAGCAAGTGAAGCGTGCGTATCAAACAATCCCACCTCGACCAAGAGCAAAAAGGAATGAATATGAAAAAACCGACTTTGGAACAGATGAAGGCATGGCGCGACAAAGCAACCGAACGGCTATCGGTTCTCGCCCGAAACAACGCCATCGAAGAGCCGATCGAGATCGGCGAGGAATGCTACCAGCTCGGAGATGACTGCTGCAAGCCCGACGGATATGGGCAATTTCGTTGGGTGACCGAAGACCAGTTCGACTCGGTGCTCCCGCCGGGAATCGAACACGACCGGTACGTCGCCATGACGAACACCTTCGACTTCGATGGCGAGGCCAAGGAATGGGCCGATAACTGGAACGATCCGGAATATTGGGATGATGTCGCAGACGAGGCATTGGGGGACGGTCAGGCCGACGGAGCCTACTGGACCACACGCGACGAGGATCCGGCCGACGCCAACAGTGCCCGCGCCCTCGCCGCGTCGCAGATCGCCCTCGAACTGGACGGCGACCATCTCATCGAACGCACGCCGGAGAACATCGGACTATTGCATGACATCGTCGACACCGTCCACGACACGGATCCGGAAAGCAGCCTCGGATACTACCGCGCCTGGCCATCCATGACGGCACGCGAAACCATCGGAGAGCATCTGACCGACGGTGAGATCACGGAGAAAGCCACGTACGGCGGATGGAATCCCGACAGGGACCCATATCTGAGGGTCAACAAGGACGGCGACTGGGTCGGCATGAGCCAGGATGAGGCGGACCGGCTCGTATGGGACAACCGGAAGACGATTCTGAAAAACGTCGGCGCCTACGCCGATGACATGCCGGACGACCTCACCAATCGCGTCTGCGCCATGGACGAACGCGTGGCCGTTCCAACCCCGGCCCCCGACCCGTGGATCGGTGCCGACATGGACGCCCTGTTCGGATCCGACGGCCCAACCCTTCCCGATCCCGATCCCGACCCCGGCATCGACCCGAACGCTATCAACGGGCCTATGGGTTCTGGAATCGGAATGTGAGCTCCAACCATGCCATCCATCGATATGGAACGGTTCCGCGAGGACATCAACCGGTACCGGTTCGAAACCGACACGACATGGACCGCGCTGGCCGAAAAAGCCGGCGTGAGCCCGGCAATGTTCACCCGCCTCAAAAAAGGGTCGGTCGTCACCCTCGAAGCATTCGCGCAGCTTTGCGCATCATGCCGACTCAACCCCATCGACTACATGCCGGAACTCCAAACGGCACAGGAACACGAAACAGCAAAGGAGCATCCAATGGAAGAAACGAAGAGACTCAGCATCGACGGCAAGGAATTCACCATAAGGGATGTGGACATACGGTCCGGCTCGGTCTGGGCGAACGGTCCACGTATCAGCGACGCGGAACTGCCCGACGGGCAGGTCCTCGGCAGCATCATGCCATGGCACGGCGAATGGCTCTGGCGTCTCGCCGGAGAGGACTGGCAACGGACGAAACCGGCCGAAGGACCCATGGCCGCATACACCGGCCAGGAACCGAACCGTCTATCGGCCATTGGCAACCTGCTGCAGGCCATCGAGGACCGGTATTCCGACACGAACACCGGCCCATGGGCGTCCATGGCGGACGCCGCCTCCACCACTCCGGACGCCGTAGGCCAAACCACGCCGGAACCGGTCGGAGACCCCTGGTCTCTAATCCTCTCGGATGATGCCGGGCTTCCCATGCCGGACCCTGGCGTCGATTCGGGTGCCGACATCACGGCGAATACCGGAATCGGCATATGAGAGGACATCTCATGAACGACGACGAGACCTTGGAAAACAAGACAACGAATCACGAGACGGAAGCCGTGAAACGAGAGAAGGCGGAAAAGCCGCGACCGGTCTTGGACGACCAGTGGAGGCCGCCAATGTTCCTGAACCCATGGGCGCGCGCGTTCGACGGCGACAGTCTGCCGGACGAACCGTTCATGGGCAGCAACAAAAGACCGAAACAACTCTCCGACATGCTCCCAGACCCCAACCCGGCGTGGTCCGCGGAAGAGGACGGCCGGCCACAGTGCGCGCCGGAAATCATGCGATGAACACGAAAGGAAACGCACATGACGAACAATGACGAGGACACTAGCCGGCAGGCGGAATCCCTCTGGCGGTCGGACGATTGGGCCGACCTGCGGTGGGCGCGCGAACACTCTACCCCGCAGCAGACCGCACGGCACCTGCTCGACCCGCAGTGGCGGAACCGCGACTACAACGCGTTGGACGAGCTCGTGGAGATGACCCATGATGCGGACCTTTCCAGCCTCTCCGAGGATGATCTGGAAACCCTCGCGGCAAGCAGCCTGCCGGAACTGCGCCAATCCGTCATCCGCTACAAGGACACTCCGGCGCGACTGCTCGAAGACATGGCCCGCACCGAAAGCAACACGAGACTATTGCAGATGCTCGTCGGATCGGGCAAACTCGGCCAGAACACCATCGACCTGTGCTGTTGGAACCAGACGGACAGCCGATTGGCGGCGAGCATGCTGCCGAAGGCCTCGGACCATCTGCTGGTCCGGCTGAGTGGACGAGACTGGTGGCCGTCCAGAAAGAACGCCGTCGAATCCGGCAGACTCGACAGGGCTCGACTGTCCGAAATGATCGAAAAGGAGAACCATCCGGACGTCGTCTCGGCCCTGATCGGCACGGGCGAGTTCGACATGGACGGCGAGGCCAAGGCCATCAGGCGCGTCATCACCTCACCTGATCTCCTCACGGCGTACACCAATCCGATGGGCCGCCGGTACAATCTCGACCGGCCCGACAGGGAGGTCGTCCGACAGGCAGCGAGAACAATGCTGGAACACGCGCCCATAGGGCTGATTCTCAGCATGCCCGACGACGATAACGAAAACTGGCGCACACTCATCGACACGGCGGCCACGGAATACGCCGACGAAATCAATCCGAACATGCTCGGCCTCATCGCCCAAGCGGAAGGCAACAATCAGGCCAAAACCATCCTCGGCGAACGACTCGGGAAAGACACGCTGTCTGGAACCGACGAGAACCAGACGCCGACGGCATCCCCCGGAACCGGCGGAACGTACGGATTCAACCTGCGACTGCTCGGACGGCTCAAGGCCGACATCGACTATTTCCTCGGACCATCCCACGCGGAGAAATACCTGTGGGCAGGCGGCGTGGACGCGCAGATAGCGAAACTCCGTGAGATCGACGGAAGCATCAGACCGGAAGACCGTCCCGAATGGTTCACCACCGAATGGATCGACCAGGAAGAACAGGCGATGAGGACGCCGGCCGACGGCGGGATCGAAGACGCCCTCGACGTCGCATTGTCCGGCCAGTACGCCGCGTTCGAGAACGCGATCATCGGATACATCGACACGCACGACCCGGACGCGGGGACAAGCGAGAACGGCGCGAGCCAATTCGCCGGATACGAGGTCACCGACCGTGTCGGGAACGGCGCGCCCACGTCCTACCGGCTCGACTGGTTCGACGACGAGGGTCTGGTCCACGAAGGCCCCAAGGTCACTGTGAAGGAACTCACGCGAATGAGGGAGGGCATCTTCGACAGTCCGGACTCCTGGGACTCCTTCGGCACGACACCTTCCACGTCCGCTGCGGCGTCCGACGAGAAGGAACCCGAACCCGTGGAAAGCAACGGGCCGCAAATCGTGTTCGCATCGCTGTCCTCAGACCGCGGCATGCCGGAAGGCGCCGTGAACCTCCTGGACGATGACGCGGCGCAACAGGTTTCGGATATCCTCTCCGACGCAGGAAAGACCACGGAAGCTCGGAACGACCCATCCGACAACGAGCGGGAACAGCGGCGCGGGAACATCAACAGACTGTTGGACGTGCTGCCCGTCACCATGGTCACGAACGACGGAAGCCACCGGGTGGACGCCGACGAGATCATGGCCGCCACAGACCGGACGGAACGCCACGACGCCACCGCAGTCGAAACCGAAGAGCCGGAAACATTCGACACGGCCACGGACTCGGACGGCGATGCTTTGGACGTCGCAGGTTATGCCATGAAGGAAACCGTCGAACGTCTGAACCGCATCCGGACCGGAGATGACGATCCCGTCACGAAGGCCCGCGCCGTCAACGCAGTGAGCGACATCGTCGCCGCGGACCATGCGACGAATGCCCTGATAGCGAATCCCGGCAACGACAAGACGAACGTGCTGAACGAAGGACGTCTGCGCGCCGTCATCACCATGGCGATCACATCCATGACGAACGGTGAATTCGATGGCTTCGCGAAAGCCGTCGACGACCCCGACACGGTCGGACAACTGGCTGGACAGGTCTATGACCTCGTCGCCGACAACAGGCGTTACGACATCGATGGACTCGCGGCATACCTGGAATCCATGGCCGGCTCGACCATGGAGACACCGGAGGACGGACCGGAAGACATGCCCGTTGAATCCGAAGCCGCGGATACGGTCCGAGCCGAGTCCGGATCGGATGAGGCCTCCGACGGCATCACGCCCGACGTGGACTTCGTGGGCGACTCCATGGCTGGTGTCGGAACAGAATCAGATGAGACGTCAGTTTCCCCGGAACCGGAACCCGACTCCACGAAGGGAAAGGGTGCTTCCGAAGACGAAGGCGTGATGGCATCGCAGGACGCTCCGGAGTCCAAGAGATTGGAGGAACCGGCTCGGCCGACGGTTGCGGCCACTATCGAAGCGGAGCAGTTGGCCTTTGACTTCGATGACATGCCGGACGAACTTGACGTCTCTCGAAAACAAGAGGAAAATGTTGGTCAAGCGAAATTAGACAAGGTGTCTAATTTGGGTTCTTCCCATGAAACGGAAGAAAACGATGCGAGGAAGGAGACGACCCGAAATGACGGTCAGGTACTGCCCTTACCAGGGGGTCAAGAAGATGAGGTACCTGTTCATGGCGGAGCATCTGCCGGAACAGCTCAGGGAGCTCAAGAGGCAGGGGATGCCGGCGTTGGACGCCTACATGGAACAGGTCCAGAAGGACTACGGCCGGACGATCACCGAGTACGTCAACCATTGGGGCAAGACGCACCAGCATCTGAAGCAGCCGGGCAACTGGGACCCGTGGTTCAAGGGACTCAAGATGGCGGAGCATCAGGCCGAGGAGATCGCCATCAGGAACGTGGTCGAAGCCCTCTGACCCACATCGACCGCGGCCTGCTCGACCCGGATCTGCAGGCCACGGGATCCAGCCTCGAACGCGCACGCGCGAACGTACGCGCCATCGAGGTGCTGTGCGACCTCGACGACAGTGGCCGCGAACCCACCGACGATGACATCCGCGCCCTCGCCGCGTACGCGGGCTGGGGCGGCGCCCAGAAGGCGTTCGAAGAAGACGGTGACGATCCGGCGTGGAGCGAGATCAACACGCGTCTTAGCGAATTGCTCACCGACGCCGAATACGCGGACGCGCGCAGCAGCACGCTCACGGCCTTCTACACGCCACGACCCGTCGTGGACGCGATGTGGCAGGCCCTCGGCAAGGCCGGTTTCGGCAAGGATCCGAAACACCCGGACATGGTGTTGGAACCCGGTTGCGGAACCGGCAACTTCATCCGCTCCACACCGGCCGGATCGTCCTACGGGTTCACCGGCATCGAAGCCGACCCGATCAGCGCCGGCATCGCACGCCACCTGTGTACGGACGACGACATCATCAACAACAGGATGGAACGGACCGGACTGCCCACGGACGCGTTCGACCTCGCGGTCGGCAACGTGCCGTACAGCGACGCGATCAGGATAGACGGCACCGTCATCCACGACTGGTTCATCCAGCACAGTCTCGACGCGGTACGCCCCGGCGGTCTCGTCGCCGTGCTCACCAGCCGGTACACGCTCGACAAGAACACGTCGAACATGCGCCGCGGCCTCGCCCGCAAGGCCGAACTTGTCGCCGCATGCCGCCTGCCCAGGGAGACATTCGACCGGCAGGCGGGCACCGAAGTGATCTCCGACATCCTGATCCTGCGCAAACGTGACGAGCCGCTGGCCGAAGCGGACGCAGCGTGGACGGACACCACCGAATTCCGCGACGGCGTCAACGCCAACAGACTGTTCGTCGACCATCCCGAATACGTCGCGGGAACCATGGCCATAGGCTCGGGACCGTTCGGCCCGCAGATTGACGTCACCGGAACCGGCGACATCACCCGGTTGGGAGAACAGGTCGAACGCATCCTCACCGGCCAGCTCGAACAGCACGGCATCGACCTGCACGACAGGCTCGGCGAACGTGCCAACGAGCCGATCGTCGTGCCCGACAAGACCCAGCAGGCGGCCATGCGCTATATGGTCGACGCGAACGACCATATCTGGTACGGCGACATGAATGGCCAGATCGTACCCGCGCACTCCCGCGTCGCCAAGGGAGGGGACAGGCGCATGGCCTCCATGCTGCGCCTACGCGACCAGGCGGAACGCCTGCTCGCCGTCGAACGCGACCCGGACACCACCGACGACGCCGTTGTCCAAGGCATCAGGGAACTCGACGAAGCATACGACCGGTTCACCGCATCCTACGGCAGGCTCAACTCCAAAGAGAACCTGCGCGTGTTCGACCCGAACAATTCCGATCCGAGCCTCAACCAGCTCTACACGTTGGAGAAAACCGGCTCCGACGGTTTCGAAGCCAAAGGCGACATGCTCTCCAAGAGGGTCGTCACGCCCATGCCTCCCATGCCGGAGCATGTGGGCGAACCCGTCGAAGCGCTGGCCATCAGCCTCGACCGCGTGGGACACGTGGACCTCGACCTCATCGGCCACCTGCTCGGCACCCGGGACGATCTCGAAACCGTCGCACGGCTCGGCGACCTCATCGTCACCGACCCGGACGACGGCACTCCACTGCCGGCGGACGAATACCTGTCCGGCGACGTGGGAGGCGCACTCGACCATGTCGACGGACTATTGCGTGCCATGGTCGACGAGCCCGAACAGGAACGTGTACGCGCATGGCTCGCCGAAAACGGGATACAGGCCATAACACCGCCCTCGCGCGTGGAAAGCTGCCGTAGGGAACTCATCCAGGCAGGAGCATGGCAGAGCGCCACCGACCCGATCCACGCGAACAAGTCCGTGGCCGAAGCCCCATGGTTCTCCAACGAGTTCAAAGAGTACGGACGCGGACAGAGAAGGGCCTTCGCCTGCATGTTCCTGGATGATTGCAAGCCCGGCGTGGAACTGCTCGACAAAAACTGGAACGCCCAACAACCCAAAGGCAACAGTCTGTTCTACGAGGTCTTCGACAGCGGCTGGTCAAGCGACGACGACGGAACATCCAACAGCGCCATGCGCATGCTGTACAAGGCCGTCACGGCCGACCCCGAGGCCATCGACGACAGGACCATCGCCACGATCCTCAACACCAGCGGCTTCAAACATGGCCCGGTACAAGATGCCTTGCGCAAGATCACCGATCCAAGCCTGTGGAAGGTGGAGGACCACGGCTACTACAGGGAAGCCAAGTGCGACTACCTCGCCTTGGCCAAGGAACTGCGCGCCCATCCGGAAACCTGCGAATACCTATACGCGGCCGATGCGGACCGACTGGCCCATCCGACCGTCGAGAAACGGTACGGACGCTACAATTCATGGAACCAGAAGACGTTCAAACCGTTGGACGAAGTGGTCGACATGGAGGGCTTGGAACAGTGGAGGGACAGGCGTGCCACGTGGATGCGCGCCCATCCGGCCGAACCGGCCGACATGGACCGGCTCAAGAGCCTGCAAAGGCTACGCGGACGGCTCGAACAGTCGATGCCAGTCCGACTCACCCATAACGACATCACCGCGAAGCTCGGCTCAGCGTGGATCCCGACCGGCGTGATCCGGGACTTCATGATTGAAACGTTCGGACTCGAAACCCAGCCCGACATCACCGACGGCGGTATGAGAAGCCTTTCGGTCAGCCATGACGAGACGACCGGCAACTGGCAGGTCAACGCGTCGCTCGCCTCGAAACTCGACGAGGAGACCATCCGCAAATATGGTCTGGGCATCGGAGCGGGACGCAACCCGTTCGAGGTCGTGTCCGGCGCGCTCAACGCGACGACCAGCAACCTCACCAAACCCGATCCGGACGATCCGACCGGAAAGAAAAGGGTCAGGGACGCGCAGGCCACCGCATTGCTGTACCAGAAGCGCCACACCGTCGAACAGGCGTTCACCGAATGGGTATGGACCGATCCGGCGCGCACACGCATGCTGGAAGACGTGTACAACACGCGGTTCAACCGCATCCACCCGCGCGAATACGACGGCTCCTACCTCACATTCCCCGGCATCAGCACCGACATCGACCTGTACGACCATCAGCGCAATGCCGTCGCGAGGATCCTGCAATCCAAGGAAGGCACGCTCGTCGCACACGTCGTGGGCGCCGGCAAGACATTCACCGGCGTCGCCGCATGCCACGAGGCGAAACGTCTGGGCCGTGCCACCAAGCCGATGATCGTCGTGCCGAACCATCTGACCGAACAATGGGCGAAGGACTACCTGACGCTCTACCCGGACGCGAACATCCTGTCCATGACGGAGGCCGACGGCGCAGGCAAGGGCGCGGCACGCTTCTGGGCGAAGGTCGCGGCCGGCGACTGGGATGCGGTCATCGTAAGGCAGGACACGTTCCAACGAATGCACGTCAGTCCCGAACGCCGCGAAAGGTACTTCTCACGGCGCAAGGCCGAAATGCTCGACAGCATCGATACCGCGGAAGCGGTCGGCAACGACTTCTCCGCGAAGAAGCTGAAGGACGAGATCGGCAAGATGGAGAAGAACCTCAACCGGACCGTCAAACAGGCCGAGAGGGACCGCATGCGCGTCGACGGGAAACTCCAGGCGCTACGCGGCGACGGCAACAAGGAGTGGATCGACTTCGAGGACCTCGGCGTGGACATGCTGTTCATCGACGAGGCGCACCAGTACAAAAACCTCGCCATCGCCACCACGATCAGCGTGCCCGGCGTGGACGTCGCCGCCGCGCAGAAATGCGAGGACCTGTTCGACAAGTGCGAGTACCTGCGCGAGACGGGACATGGAAGCAACATCGTGTTCGCGACCGGCACGCCGGTGTCCAACTCCATGGCCGAACTGTACAACATGCAACGCTATCTCGCGCCCGACCTACTCAGAGCCCAGGGCGTGGCAGCGTTCACCAGCTGGGCCAACACGTACGGCAGCATCGTCGAAAGCGTCGAGGTCAAGCCGGAAGGCAGCGGATACCAGATCAAGCAACGGTTCGCGAAATTCCACAACCTGCCCGAACTGATGAGCACGTTCCACGACTACGCGGACCTGCTGACCGCCGACAAGCTTGACCTGGACGTGCCCGACTGCGATGTGATCTCCGTCGCCGTCGAGGCGACCGAAGCGCAGAAACAGGCCGTGGACGCGCTCGTGCAAAGGGCGGAACTGGTGCGTGACGGAGCCGTGGACCCGTCGGACGACAACATGCTCAACATCACGAACGACGGCAGGAAGGTCAGTCTCGACCCGAAACTGCTCGACGTGTCCGATCCGGACATCCAACCCATGGAAGGAGGCAAGGTGCAGGTCTGCGCCGAGAAGATCCACGAGATATGGCAGGAGCATGCCGCAGAGAAGGCCACGCAGCTCGTGTTCTGCGACTCGTCCACCACGGCGTCCGGCAAGTGGAACATCCAATCCGATCTGAAACGCCGCCTCATCGACCTGGGCATCCCCGAGGACGAGATCATGTTCGCCGCACAGGAGAAGGACCCGCAGAAGAAGCAGGCCCTGTTCGAGAAGGTCCGCAAAGGCGAAGTGCGCGTGCTCATCGGCTCGACCGGAACATTGGGCACCGGCACGAACGTGCAGGACAGGCTCTTCGCCATCCACGACCTCGACTGTCCATGGAAGCCCGCCGAACTCGAACAACGCCAGGGACGTGTCCGCAGGCAGGGCAACATGTTCGACAAAGCGCAGGACTACCGGTACGTCACCGTCGGCACGTTCGACAGCTACATGTTCCAGACGGTCGAGCGCAAGGCCCGGTTCATCAGCCAGATCATGAGCTCCGGCTCGCCGTCACGCGAAGCGTCCGACGTGGACGCCACGGTGCTCAGCCTCGCCGACATGAAGGCCATCGCCACCGGAGACCCGAACATCGTCAAACGCATGGAGCTCGAGAACCAGCTCACGCAGATGAAACTGCTCAAACGCGCCCACGCGGACCAGCAAAGGTCGATCCGTTTCAAGATCGACATGCAACTGCAGCCGACCGTGGACAACCTCGAAAGACTCCACGGGGAAGCGGTGGACGACGAGCCGAAATTCCACAAGGCCGTCGAGATCCGCGACCAGCATCTCTCCCAGGGCGTATGCGGGCTTGATCTCGGCGACGGTCCGATCACGGACCGCAAGCAGGCCATCCGCGACCTCGTCGGCATCGCGCGCAGGCTCGACCACGGGCAGACGATGGAAGTCGGCGAATACTGCGGGCTGACCGTCATGGTCGCGTCGAAGAACATGGCCGTCAAAGGCATCAACGCGTTCCGCCCGTTCGTCGGCTTGAAAGGCGAGCATGAGCATTGGGCCGGCACCAGCGTGCCCGACATCAACAACAGCGCCGACAACGCCATCAGACAGCTCGACCGGATCATCGCCAACAACACCGACACGGCGCAAGGCCTCCGCGTCAGACTCGACAATGCGAAAGCCAATCTGGAAAGCGCGTGGAACGCGTTGAACACGCCATGGGAAGGCCAGCAGGAGTACGACGACCTCACCGACCAGATAGCCAAAATGAACCTGGAAATCAAGAACGGCCAGGACACGGCGCCGGCCGGAGAGGACGAACATGACACGCAGGCCGACCTCGCCGAAGCCTCATACCACTCCGACGGGCCAGCCGAAGCCCAAGCCACAAGCGTGACCGTGGAATTCGACCCATCCGAACCGTCCGTCTTCCCCACAGCAGCGGAGACGACCGACGTTCCAATGCCCGACCCATGCGTCGACCCATCCGATGATGTGTCCGCCGGACCGGGAATCGGCATGTGACGTAGGCATTCGAATAAGAGGACGACGGGCCGGAACGGGAGCTAATCCCATCCGGCCCGTTCCGATATCGGCAGGACCACACGTGAACCGGCTGGAACGAAAAAGAGGAAGGATCGGCCCCAATGTCCGAAACCGAAGAGCTGAAAACACGGATCGAAACCATCAGAGCATTGTCCGGCCAATTGCGGGAACGGAACCGGACGGTGAAGAGCCTGGAAGAGGAAATGACGGCGACCGCGCCGGAACATGCATGGTCCTTCGGGAAGAAGCATCACTACAACCTTTTGAAAGCCGAACTCGAAGACGAACGCCGGCTGGTGTTAGAAGACAAATACCGGCTGGGGAGCCTCTCCAAAGACCTGTTCGAAGACTTCAACATCGTCGCCGACAAGGCCACCTCCACCAACTCCCTGGAATCCATGCTCGACCTGATCGAACAATCCCCGGACACCGACCCGGAATACAGGGAGAGCGTCAGCCACCAAACCGGAATAACCGATGGGACGTCGTACATGCGTCTCGTTCCGCAGGACAATCCTGAAGGGATGCTGCCACCGACCCCATGGGGCAGGAAGGCCGCCGAAGAGGCATATCGGCAGGATCAGGTCCAACAGTTCGACCCGCAGCTGAAACTGCTGCGCACACTCGCCACGGGAAGCTTCAAGGACTATGACACCCCGGAAACGAACGACTATCTCGCCCTGATGGATTTCAACGAGGGAGACCGGGTGACCATGGGGCCGGGACTGTCCACGACCGTCACCACCCCGCATTGGCTCGGAGCGGGTGGAATCCTCCTCATCATCGAAGGCGCCTCAAAGGGAGTGCCGATGGTCGGCAGCAGGGGAGGCGTGCGCAACGAGAGCGAGGTCTTCATCCCGGACGTGCTGCACTGCACCGTCATGGAGAAAACAACGGACGGCGAATACCTAGGCAAGAAATTCGAACGGATCTACCGGCTCAGCGTCGAATCGGAGGAATCACCCATTCCGAAGAGGGATCTACTGGAATTCCCCAGCATCCAGCCGGACGTTCCACTGCCGGATCCGGCCATCGACCAGGATACGGCAGTGGCGGGCCCGAACGATCCGGGACTCGAATTATGAGCGCATGCACGACGATCGGAAGCCGGCATGCGACATACGACGGCAGGGAACTCAGGGAGTTCTGGACCCGGGCGAAACGACGCATGGGCCGACAGGACTTCGAAAAACTCAGACCTCCGTCCGCCATACGCCAATAGGACATCGGACCGGAAACCATCAGACTGTTTCCTCATCCCAAACACCATACGGGAAGCGGGAAGGGGATAAGAAAAACAAACACAACACAAAGCAAAGGAGAAGAACATGGCCGAAACCGCACAGACCATGACCGAATTCACTTACGCGGCTGGCGAGAAGAACATCGTCGGCGACCGATTCAGCCCGAGCGTGATCATCTTCTGGCTCAAAACCTCGATCGCCGCGTCCAGCACGCGCGTGCAATACAGGGCACCGAACACCCTGTTCGGGCTGATCCCGCTCGGCGCGTCCACCAAGACCATCCCACTGCGCAACATCGCCAGCGTCGACACGAACACGAAATTCAACCTCGGTAGCCTCGTCTGGGGTTTGTTTTTCCTGTTCGTCGGCTTCGGCATGTTCGACTCCAACGCCCTGGCCGCCATCGTATGCCTGCTCATCGCCGTCGCGAACTTCGCAAACGTGATGAGCGCCACCCTGACCTTCCGCGATCCGTCCGGCGGCGCGAACGACATCACCGTGAGCATCCTCGAAAAGGACAAGCTCATGAGCCTCGCACAGGAGATCCAGTCCCGCGTGTTCGCCGATGTCGACCAGCTGCGTCATGAGGAAAGCATGCGCATGGCCGAGAAGCAGTACACCGCGCAGACCACCGGCGTGCTCATCCAACAGCAGATGCTCGCCAACCAGCAGACGCAAGCCGCACAACAGACCCAGGCTCCGTCGCAGTCCGATCAAACGCAGCAGAGCGAGTGACGTCGTCCGAAAACAAAAAGAAGACAGGGCCGAGAAATCCAAAACGGCCCTGTCTTTTCGTCTAATACGATAGGGTCCATACTCGAAACCCATTGCAAAGTACCGCTGGTTTTATTCCATCCGAAACCAACTTGTGAAGCGCATCGACATGATTTACAGAGTCAGGGATGGTAAGTTTATGCGCATTCCGAAAACGTCCGTTTTTGAAACAAAGCTATGCAAGCTCCAGATTCTTCGATTTGACGGTTAAAAGCGTTCCAAAACCCGTTTCAAAATCAATGTCGCACAAGGTGAGCCGACTGACGGGTAATGGTACCATGGCACACATGGCAAGCATGACATACGGGTATGCGCGCGTCAGCACCGGCGACCAGACCACCGACCTGCAGCGGGACGCACTCGAAAAGGCCGGTTGTAATCGAATCTTCACCGACGTGGCATCCGGCGCAAAGGCCCATCGTCCCGAACTCGACCACATGCTCGACCTGCTACGCGAAGGCGACACCGTTGTCGTCTGGAAACTCGACAGGCTCGGCCGGTCCCTGCAGAATCTTGTCGAACTCATTAACGACTTCGACGCGAGGGGAGTGCGGTTCCATTCGCTGACCGAATCGATTGACACGAGCACTCCAGGCGGCACGCTCATATTCAATATCTTTGGATCATTGGCCCAATTTGAACGGGATCTAATCCGCGAACGCACCCGCGCCGGACTCGAAGCCGCAAGAGCAAGGGGCAGAACAGGCGGACGACCATCAAGCCTCGACGAGAAACAGGCCAAGGAAGTGCGGCGCTTGTACGAATCCCGTTCGGTGACGGTGGGACAGATATCATCCATGATGCATGTCAGCCGAACCACCATATACAGATACCTACAGAAGAACAAAGAGACCAACCAAGAAGGATGAAAGTGACAGAAAGCATGACCGAGGACGAAGCCAGAAGTGAGAGACTGATGAAAAAGAAAACAAACGAGATTAACTTCTTTGAACTTGAACTTATTCAAAAAGGTATTAGAAGAGGCCTATTCTCTATAAACGGATCCCGAATTACCTATAACGTTAACCGAAGAAAAGAATATAATTGGAATGATCCTGAAGAGAAAGTGCGTGCGTATACGCTTGCGTACTTAGTATATGAAAAAGCATACGAGCCTTCCTGCATAAGACTCGAAGTTGAGGTTCCTAGGCGAACGCCAGAAGATCACGCTGATATCGTTGTATTTGAAACAGACAGATGCGATAGACCGTATCTTGTGGTCGAAAACAAGAAAGAACACTTGTCGGAAAAAGAACGCAAACAAGCTGTTGAGCAGCTTTTCGGGAATGCCAATTCCCTCCGTTCGCGTTACGCATTATTCGACAACTACAGGTCTTCTCAATTATACGACGTAGCGAATTACGCTCCTATGGAAAGGGAGATTAATAAGCGAGGTGGCAGATCGGAAATTCCTGATCAGTACGGCAACACGCCTCAATATCGATTTATCGCCGGCACTGAAAATGATATAAAACCTACTGACGCAAGAACATTAGGCTATAGGGTCAGAAAATCTCACTCAATTATATGGGCGGGAGGGAAACGCGACCCACTTCAATCTTTTGACGAGTGGAGCAAGATCATGCTTGCCAAAGTAGAAGATGAGCGTAAGACGCGAAACGGAGAACCGAGACAATTCCAAATCGGAGCAAATGAAACTGAAACTCGTGTGGCATCTCGTGTTTGTGATCTATTTGAAAGGGCTTGCCAGTACGACCAGACCATTTTCAAACAGGGAGTTTCTATCAATCTTCCCGATAAAAAGATAGTTCAAATTGTAGAGACTTTGGAAGATGTAAGCGTTACAGACACATCCGTTGACAATATTGGTGCTGCTTTTGAGATTTTCTTTGGCTCGATTTTCCGAGGTGAATTGGGTCAATATTTTACCATGCGTCCTCTCGCTCGTTTCGTAGTCCATATGTTAAATGTGACAGAAAATGATTACATTATCGATCCCACATGCGGCAGTGGCGGTTTCCTGCTCGAAGCATTGTTGAAAGTATGGAACGACATCGACGATAATTACAGAAGTCGGTCAAGCCAAGAAAGAGTTAAATCAGATTTTGCTCAAACGCAAGTTTTCGGTATTGAAATACATGAAATTCTTGCTCGAATTTGTAAGATTAATTTGTTGCTCCATCATGACGGACATACCAATATCGAGGGCGATCGCAGTTGCTTGGATTCCACTTATACCAATCCCGAGCTTGCCGTCAAGTCATCTGGTGGCTTCGATGTGGTCATTGGGAATCCTCCGTTCGGCGACATTATTAGAGCTGGAGATGATGACCAACTTGGAGATAATAAGCTTGAGAATTTTAAATTAGCGCAGAATATGTCCTCCGTTGCTTCCGAGCAAATCATCATGGAACGGTCCGTCGAAATGCTTAAACCTGGCGGAAGAATGGCGCTTATTCTTCCGGATGGCGTCCTCAATAATCAAGGTAATGCATCAAATTGTCCGCAGACGAGACGTTTTCTATTTACCGAAGGCAGAGTGACAGCAGTGGTTTCATTGCCTGACTATGCCTTCAGAAAGTCCGGAGCACAGAATAAGACTTCTATTCTATTCTTCCAAAAATATACGTCAGAGGAGAAAGCGCTTTTTGACGTCAGGAATGATGAATTAATTCAGTCTGGTATGAACGCGAATGAAGCAATATCGGTTATCCTCCACGAGCAAGATTACCAAGTATTCATGGCAGAAGCGGATCATGTTGGATACACTACGGTTGGACTTCTTGGCGGAGAAAACGATTTGTATTCCCTTGAAACAGGAGACAGATTAGCAAAGGACCAAACAGGTACTATTCTTGGCGAATATAGAGATTTTCTAAAATCACCAAGAGACTACGTCAATTCAGACAAGTACGCGGCATTTTGGATGAGCCAGGTTTGGTCCGCGCATAATAGCCATCGTTTGGATCCTAAATATCATCTTTTCAAAGCCAATGAAAAAATTTCAGTTCCCGATGGATGGCTTAGCAAGTCTGTTTCTGAGCTAATGGTGCAACGGGAAGATCGCATACAGCCAGAAAACACCCCAGATGAACTTTTTACAGTTATGACACTCTCTCAGACTGGGGATATTCGTCCGAGAGAGGCAGGCAAGGGACGCAACTATCCTGAATGGTTGGGTATGTATTTTGAAGGAAGCTCTTCGAAATGGTACCAAGCCAAGAAGGGCGATGTCGTTTTCTCGTCTATCGACTTGTGGAAAGGCTGCATCGCCGTAGTCGGCGATGAATTCGATGATGCGATAGTAACCAAGGAATACCCAATATATAAACTTACAAGCAAAGAAATCATTCCCGAATTTCTTGCCGTTTTATTCAGAAGCAGATACTATCGTCGAGCCTTCCGGGCAATCACAACAGGTCATAGCAACAGACGTAGAACTCAAAAGGAGGATTTTGAAGCGATTCAAGTCTGGTATCCGGCAGATCTAAAGAAGCAAAAAGAAATCGTTAGAAAAATGGAATCAGCGCGAAATATGCGTATTAAGGCCGAACGTCAGTACGCAAACCTCGAACATCAATTTGATGACATGCTTGACAATCGCGATGATGAATACCCTCAAGACATTGATAACGAAGATTAGTTGGTAGCTAAAGGGCGGATTTCGATGACTTAAATAGGCATCCGCCCTTACATTTTTCATTTCATTTTGTCAAAGGAATTGGTTTAGGGCAGATGATGTCCATGTCGGTGACGATGACCACGAAGTAGTTTTGTCCCGACATGTCATGCCATTCACGTGAATGTCCCACGAATTCGATGGTCTCGCTGCCTTTCAACGAGTCCATTTCCAGGCGGAGTCTTCCCGTCGAGGGGACAAGTGTGACGAATCTGGCCGAATCTTTTTCGAGCCAGCATGCCTTCACTGCTTTGATTTTCCTGCCTCCGGTCAGGTTCAACGTTTGGCGGACGCTGATGGGAGGGATCTTCACCCTGCCGACCTGTGGGCTCATGCCGATCATGCCGTTTTGTGGCAGTAGTGCTTTCCATGCGCGGTTGTTCGTGGTGGTCATGTTTTCCTACTCCTTGTCTTCCTTGAGGGTTCCCTGTGGCTGTCCGAACACTTTCTCGAGGTCTTTCGGATCTAGGTTGGTGGCGCATCCGCTTGTCGCGGCGGTCAGATCCTGCTGGGCTTTGGTCAAAGCGTCGTAATCATCCGATTTGGAGTCCACGAGCCGTTTCGCGGTCTCGTACGCGTTTTTGATGTCGCCGCATCCCTGCATGTTCTCCAGGTTGTCCTGTTGGATGGTTTCCGCGGATTTCGCGGTGTTGTCCAATCCGTCCGAGAGGTCCGAACGGCGTGCTTCGATCGCGGCGCGCATGGCTTGCGGATACCATTCGCGTGCGAGGGCGCGGATCGTTTCGTCGTCCTCTTCCTTGCCGATCGCGTCGTACAGGTCGGTCGCTTCGGCGAGGTCCTGCCGTCCGTGTCGGTACAGCAGGGTGGAAAGCGTGTCGACGTTCGAGTTTTCGGGCGCGTTCAATAGGTCGCGCACGTCGTTCGAAATCTGTTCCGCGTCACCGGTGAACATGGTCTGGGCTTTCTGTTCCAGACTGTCGGACGTGGACGCTGCTTTTCCCCTTTTCTTTGCCTTCGCTTTGTGCTTCGCATCGGACTGGGTCTGGGTGGCCGAATTGGCCTGGGGCGCCGTCGTGGCCGGCTGATGTTTCCATGGGTTGGCCATCAGCATCATGACGGCCACGGCGATGACCGCGATGGCGCACCAGATGGCGGCTTGTTTCTTCGCTTCGGGTGAGGACGGTTTGCGTGGATTGTTCTTTCCCATTGGTCTTCCTTTGCTCAGAGGCTTGAATCGTTGTTCGGCAGACTGTTGTCAGGGGTTTCCGGTGGCACGTACCATCCGCCGGAGTTCCCGCCGGACGATCCGCCGCTGTTGCCGGTGCCGCCATTGTTCGCATTGCCGCCATTGTTGCCGCGGGGCACGGTCGTGGAGCCGGAGCCGCCGGACGAACCATGGTATTGCGGCGTGGGTGTCGGTGCTGGGGTTGGTATCGGCGTGGCCTGTTGCGGCTGCTGCTCCTGCGCTTCGGCCTGGCGTTTGGCTTCCTCGTCGGCCTTGGTTTTCGCGTCCAATGCGCGGGCGAGGTTTTCGCGGGCCTTGTCGAGTTTGGCGGCCATGTCGGTCCACGTGTCGATGGTCGTTTTCTTGTCGAGTTTGCGGGCCTGCGCGATGAGCTTGTCCAATGTGGCTTTCGCCGTACGGGTCGCATCGTCGGATGGTTTCGCATCATTGGAGGCTTTCGACGCCTTGTCCAATGCCGTATGGCATTTGTTCTTCGCGTCCGTCAACGGCTTTTCCTTGACGAGGCGGCCAATCTTGTTGGTCAGCGTGCGGGTGCGTTTCGTGGCCTTGTCGGCCTTGGCGGCGAGCTGTTCCGATGCGTTTTCCGACAGTCCCGTCCGGTCGGGGCGCATGAGCCTGCCGTTCGAGTCGATCAGACGGCGGAGGGAATCGGTGTCGTCCGTATCCTTCAATCCGATCCGATCCGCCTGCTTGATCGTGGTCTTCGCCTTGCCGGTCCATGTGGACAGTTGTCTCATGGAGGTCTGCAACCGTTCGGCCGACGCCTGCTGTCTGACGGCGGCCGAATGGGAGCCTATGAGCGCGAACAGGACGAGCAGGAGAATGAACGCCAGGGCGCCGATGAGACCACGACGCACCCAAACCATCGTCCTGGCGTCCTCGGACGGTCCGTCGGGGTCGGCCACGTCCTGCAGGCTCACGGCCGTCCTGATGCCGTCGGTTCCCGTTTCCGTTTTCGCGGGTGGAATGTCGGATGGGGTTTCATCTCCGACCGGAACCATGGAGGCGAGAGTGTCCTCCGCCTCGTCCGGAACGTTGGCATCCTCCATGGCCGGACGTGGAGGCAGTGGGACCGCCGGCATGGGACGGGCGTCGCTGGATGGCATGGAAGGTTCCTGATGTTCCGCCGTCTGGTCGTTTTCGACGCCTGTGGATTGTGGAACCGGCGTCGTGTCTGTCGCGCCTTCGGATACGGGAGGCAATGCGAACGTGTCCTGAACCGTGGCGGGGACTGTCGTCTCGGTTGGGGGAGCGGTCGTCGTTTCATGCTTGTCGTCATGCTGGACCGGTTCGATATCATGCTTCCGGTTGGAACGGCGGTTCTTCGGCTTGCGCGGCGGTGTGGACGGTTTCGTCTCCTGAAGCGAGTCGAGCCAGTCGAGGTCGTCCCTCAACGCGTCGGACGGCGTCAACTGGTCGAACAGGCTAGGCTGTTCGCTGGTCATCGGTTGGCTCCTTTCCGCGTGCGAACGTGGCGTCCATCTGGTCGATCATGCGTTCGCAACGGTCGAACACTCCGGCGGGATCGCCTTGCACGATGCGTTCCAGGCGTGCGGTCAGATCGTCCTGCAGGCCGATGCTGCACGGCTTGTAGTTCTCGTCCAAGTGGGTTTTGCCATACGCGTGGAGGATCATGCGGGCTCGGCCGATCAGGTCGTTCAGGTTTCGACGGTCCTTGTCGGACAGGAGCTTGGACCGGTCCGTGTCCCGCATCAGCATTGCGGCGGACGTGGCCGCGCGGTCGAGCCGGTCGCGGCTTTCGCGTTCACGTCCCGTGTAGGACAGCCAGACGCGGCGGATCGTCTCCTCGTCCTGCGCGGCCTGCGCGAGATGCTCCGTGGCATGGTCCGTGTCGTAGCTGCCGCGCAGGCTGTCGATTTCCGAACGCCACTGGGTGGCCTGATTGCGGAGTGTGGCGTCGTCGGCCGTGTCCACGTCGTCGACGCGGGTGGGCGTCATCAGGTCGCAGATCGTGTCCAAGCCTTCCGACGGGGTGGAGAACCGCCATGCCTGGTCAAATCCTGGTTCCTCGCTCCATCCGCCGTCACGGTTGAACCAATGCTTGTACTCATCCTTCCTGGCCTGCTCCCGCTGGCGTTCCTCCGGTCCGGACAGGTGATGCCGATGGTCGGAGTTCGAAGCTTCGGACGAGGCGAGATACGCTTTGACGCGTTCCAACGTGGAATGGATGAGCGACTGCAACGTCGGTGCGTACAATCCTCCGTTGGGGCTGGCGACGACCAGGTCCATGTAGCATTTGAGCGCATACACTTCCTGCACGACGTCGTCGTGGCGGATCCAGCATGGGGGAAGGACCTGCGCCCAATCCGTGTAATGCGTGGTGAGGAACCGGCCCATGCGGATGGTGTGCAGCATCATCAAATCGATGTCCATGCGCGTGGGCGAGCCGGTCAGGTCCAACGGGCGCGCCTCGACCATGGTGGCGATGGAATGCTGGGGGAGTTTGGCCCACAGTCCCGGACCGTGTTCCGGCTCGTTGAGCGGGGCCATGGTGATCTGCGTGAGCAGCTGGTCGAGGTTGCGCGCCATGGAGGCCGGCAGGTCCTTGCCGGTCAGCTCCTTGTACTTGCCGTTGACCGTGGCGGTCAGTTCCTCGTACGCGTGCTCGCACTGGTCCCTCACGGACAGTTCGCCTTGCTGTCTGCCGACCATGTCGTCGAACAGGGACTTGACCTCTGCCTGGAATTCCCGTTCCATATCGTCCGTCCAGAACGACGGGCGTTCCAAGCCGCCAGCCACGTCCGTGACCTGGCCTGCTCCCATGGTCTCGTCATGCTTGGCGTCGTCCGTGGCGTCCGGCTTGTCGGCGTCGGTGCCCGCCATCTGGGTGAAGTATTCTTCGACGTCGCTCATGCGATGGTCCTTTCGCCGTGATCCTCATGCCATGCGTTCGTGGCCGTGGGGCGCAGGTCCTCCAAGCCCTCACGCCACCACGCGCGGCGCATGAACATGATCATGCGCACCAAGGCGGGCGCCTGGCCCAACGGTTCCACGAGCGCGTAGCCTACGGGCAGGAGGCTCAGTTCCTGTTGGGTGACGGATTCCTCACGTTCGTGACGCGTGGTCAATCCTCCCAACGGGCCCTGTCCCGGATTCCAGGAGGATTCGCGGCGCGTGCGGTGATGCGTGCCGATCTGGCCGATCCACCATTTCAACGTCTCGTCGTCGGACACGCCCTTGAGCATGATCCGATGGCAGTTCTCCCACACGGTCTGCTCCACGGCCTTGCCGTATCCGTCCTTCTCGTCGGCCATCTGCTGGCGGGACTGCTCCACGATGATCAGCTGGTAGCCGTTGCCGCCGCCCTGCGTGATGGCGTTGCGCAGGCCGGGCCATTTCTCGATGTTCGACAGTTCGTCCAACACGAACCGTGCGGGAGGTTCGATCTTGCCTCGCGAACCGGACGCCTTGTCGAACGCGAGATCCTGGCACGCCTCCTGGAACGTGTCGAGCAGCAGGCTCACGAAAATGCCCGCGTTGCCGGCCACGCCGCCATCACGGCGCGGCTTGGACAGCACGTACACGGTGTCGCCTCGCAACACCATGCGTTTCGGGTCGATCAGTCGCGGATCGGACGGACTCAGATTCATGCGGGCGCGCACGTTCGGGTCGGCGAGGATGCTGAACGCGTTCTTCACGCCGAACCACTCGCTGCCTTTCTGACGGGGATCGACGTGCGGCAGCGCGTTCAATGTCGCGGCCCAACGGTCCATCTCGCGTTCGTTCGTGTGCTTGCGGATCAGGTCCGCGGCCTCCTGCGCGTTCTCCGGCGACAGGCTCCACTTGAAGCAGTCGTTGATGGTGCGATCCGCGATCGCGGCCGCGTACAACAGGGCCTGCACGTACATGGCCGCGCTCACGCCCCACTCCTGGTTGTTCGAACCGGACCCCATGCCGCCGATCGCGACCATGGTCTGCGCGCGGCGCATCGCCACCGCCGGATCGTCGCAACCCTGCAAAGGCGTCCAGTTCATGTTGTGCCGCGTATCCGGATCGTTCTCCGCGACGCCCTCCGGGTCGAAGATGTGCGTGGTGCCCGCGCCACGGCCACCATACGACGCGCCGGTCACCCGATCCTTCACGCCGCATTCACGCAGGTAACGCGTCGTTTTGATGATGTCCCCTCGCGTGGAGGTCGCGAGCACGAAACCGGGGGCCTCGACCACGGCGGGGATGACGACGCTGACGGTCTTGCCGGAACGGGTAGGACCCAATACGTAGATGTGCCGTTCGGAACCCAGCCACACCTCCATGTTCCACGACCTGCCCACATACCATGCGGCATGCCAGGGGCGGGGACGGATGGCGTGTGGTTTCCGGTCGCGGAAGTCGGCCAGCATGCGCGGCAGGACGGACGGGACCACGTCACGGTTGATGGCGCGCGGCCCATAGTCCGCGGCGAGCTGACGCCACGTGGCCACGCCCGGACGCGTGGACAGCCAGTCCGCCGCGCGTTCGCCGGAATCCCGGTACGCGTCCCAGAAGATCCACAAGGCCATGACAACCATGAACGCGACCGCGAACACGGGCAGCGTCAACAGCGTCCATGCGAGCATGTCGCCTTGGACGGCGAGGAACAAGACCATCGAGAGGATCAACGCGAACACGCACGCCATCGCGCCGACACGCGCCACGAGATGGCTTTCCTCGTCCGAGAGACGTTCCAGCAGGTCCGTGTGCCGGCTCAGCCATACGCCCGGCTTCGATGATTCGAACCGTTCCCACGCGTCCATGACCTTGCGGCGGTTGTCCGAGTTCAATTCCTCACGGTCGTATCCGCGATCCGTGTCCCAATGTCGTGCCATGGGAGGCCTCCTTCTTCGGGTTTCGACCAGTCGTTCTTTCAAGACGCCCTGCGCAGGCTTGACGTGTCGAACACGCGCGCCCACATGGGGCCGGCGATGGGCAGTATCATGCGTGGATGCTCGTGTCCGATACGCCAGATGCCATAGCCTTGCGCCAAACGTGGTATCTGTTCCAATTCGTCCTCGCTCAGATCAGGGATGAGCTGGTTCAGCAGGGGGATGTTCTCGCCGCCCTGCCGGTAGATGATCTTCGTTTCCATCAGGTTCATCAACTGTTCAACCTTGCCGCGCAGGCCACTGCCGGCCGTGAACACCTGGGTCATGTCCGCGACGCCGTGCACGATCAGCCATGTCGCGCAACCCCAATGGCCCGCGGAACGCTGCCGGGTCTGCAACGAGTCGACCAGCTGGGGATTGGACAGCAGGTCCCACGCCTCCTCGCATACGATGATGCGGCGCAATCCGTCGCGTGCCTGCAGCAGCCGGTCGATCCACGAGCTGACCGCGGCCGTGTACACGCGTTTCAACGTGGGATCCTGGAACACGGGGCCGGACGTGTCGAACACGATGATCGGCGCGGCCGGATCCAGCGTGATCGTGGACTCCTTGTCGAACATGCCGCTCATCGTGCCGCCCTCGACCATGGGGGAGAACACGCGTGCCGCCTCGCTGGCCTTCTCGCGCGCGAGATCGCGGTAATGTTCGAAACCGTGGATGTTCTTGTACACGCCATCGACCCAATCCCAGTCGGAAAGACGCGCGACCGCGTCCTGCAACGTCATCGGACCCACGTCATAGGAGGCGATGAGCTGGTCGATCAGGGAGAGCATGTCCTTGTCCAACGGGAACGGACGGTCGGGGTCCTTCACGGCCTCGGCCAACGCCATCATGGCGCTTTTCCTGCCCGACAGGACCTCCTGGCGGAGCGCGCGCCTGTCCTCGTCCGAAGTCACGTGGGACATGTCGGGCATGGCGAACGGGTTAAGATAACTGCCTTTGCCGGGGGAGACGACCTGCCCGCCGGGAATGGCCTGGGCTATGGCCTTCCACTCGCCCTGCCGGTCCGACTGGACGATGACGTTGCGTCCGAAACCGATCTCACGAACCGCGAGGACTTTCGCGCAATAGCTTTTGCCCTGGCCGCGCAGGCCGCTGAAGAACAAGTCCGGACTGGTGGTCATGTGCACGTCGTACGTGCCCCAACAGTCGAATTGGAACAGTTCACGCGAAAGCGCGTCCACGCCGATGGGCGGTCCGGGAATCAACTGGGCTCCCGAACCGGCCACGAACGTGGTGAGCACGCCAGCCCGGCCCGTACTGGTCTGATGCCAGGGAATCAGGGGACGTTCGTTGAAATCACGGGTGATCATGTCCAACGGGGACGAGGAACCCAAAGGCAGCATGCCTTCCTCGTCGCGTTGACGCGCCTTGTACACGCGTTTCGTCTGGTCGATCTGCTTCGACACCATCGAATACAGGCGGCCGCGCGCCGATTCGACCGCGTTGCGGTCGGACCGGGAATACCGGTGATCCGGCACGCGTACGGTACGGTCGCCACCGTCACGCACGCGTGTGAGCCAATCCAGTTCGGGAATGGACAGTCTGGTCGGCGCGGGCACGAAACCCACCACGCCGACGCCGCGACGTGCGGGACGGCCCAGCCGATGCCCATCATTCTCAAGCAACGGCACGAACGGATTCGTGTCATCCCGCTCGTCCGACGGGACGTCATCGTCCAAATACTCGTCTTCGGGGTCCTCGACCGGCATGCTGTTCACTCCAAACAAAAAACGAAGGGAAACGGGACGGACGGCGGCCGGCAACAGGCCGGGTACGCCGTCCGCTGGTGAAACGGGAGACGGTCTTCCGGATCACACGCTGTATCCGGCGTGGGCCATCAGAATACCGGCGACGATCATCAGCGCGAAGCAGATGATGGCGAGCACGATGAACAGGGTGGCCTTGCCTTGACGGGCCTTACGGCCCATGGTGAGCACCTTGTCCTTGGTTTTACGACCCACGAAGGTGCTTTTCTGTTTGACGGCCAGGTACACGAAAGCCTCGTACAGGCATGAGGCGGCGAGGACCATCAGCACGAGGATGCAAAGAGTTGCAGCCATAATTCCTCCCTAAATCGGACATGTCCGGAAATGAAACATCCCTTACGGGAGATCCGTTCCCAGACCATCCACATGACACGACTGCGATATCAGACAGGGGGTTAATTGGGCGTTTTCGTCCAAAAGCAATTCATCAACAGTAAAGTTATTGATACTGAGGACGACGGTCCTTGTCGGCCGGGGAGGCGATGGTGCCCGCGACCGCCACGGATGCGACCGCCGTTGCGAAAGCCTTCTTGTTCATATCTACCCTCCAATGCCATCTCCCGATCATGGGATCCGGCTCCAGTGGAAACATCCCTGCGACGTTTCCGTCAGCCACTCCACGTGCCTCCAATCCGATATCGGCATCACCGGCGTGTCGTCCTGTCGGCAGTGGTGTGGCCGCACACACTCCAGATTACCCCCAGACATTGCCGGTCGGGGTCAACCCCTTCGTCCGTGTCGTCCGAACGGCCGGGTTCTCGGCCTGGCTGCGACGATCGCGGCCGGCAGTCCCGCGAGCAGGGTCACGCCGGACACGAGATAGGGGCGCGTATCCCGTCCGCTGGTTCTCGGCGCGTCCTCGGGATAGGGCGCGTCGTCCGGCATGCTCACGCGTTCCCCGGTGACGAGCAGGCGGTACGTGTTCAGGAAGATCGGCGTGCACGTCACCAATGTGACCAGATCGCGGCCGGGTTGGATGCGCACGCTCCTCAGATCGTCCGGGTCGACCTTGCGGATGCGCGTGACCTTGTAGGCAAGGGTCTGAGCGGCGACCTTCACGTAGAACACGTCGCCTTTCCTCAGTTCGGTGAGCCGGGTGAACAGGGCCTTGTCCGCCACTCCCGTGTGCCCGGTGATGACGCTGTGCGTGCTCTCGCCGCCGACGGGCAGGCTCGTGCCGTGCAAATGGCCGAGCCCGTTGTCCAATGCGTACGAGTCGGCCCCGTGACGCACGGGCAGGTCCACGCCGATCGACGGGATCTCGACCGACGCCATGATCCCGTCGCCGAAGTCCAGCAGATTCTGGTACTCCTTGTCATCCTTGAACCCGAAGTCGCCATCGATGACGCCATCCTCGGTCGAGGTCTCGCCGATGACCTGCGGAGTGGCGGCGAGTTTCCTGTTGTACGCATGGGCTTTCTCGACCATGCGCGCGTACTTCCCGGCGGACCGGTCGCCCTCGTCGGCCAATGCGGCGCTTTGCGCGGCCCTGCGGGACGCGCCGGCCTGTTCCACGCCGATCCACGCGAACGTGCCCACGCCCACCAGGCAGAATACGGTCGTAACGGCCGCGAGCATGCGGAACACGCGCGCCATATGCCGTTTCCGCAGCAACCGGGACCGGCGTTCGCGGCGCGTGTCATACACGTGGTCGCCCTTGATAACCCAATCCCAATCCATACGACTCGAAATAACACTCATGTCAACACCACCGGAGGAACAACGAATATCGACGAAAAAGAGGAAGGCACCCGGCCGGTCCCATTCTTCTGGGGAACCTTGCCGGATGCCTTCATTCCCATATGACGAACCGTCCGTCACTGCTCGCCGCGCATGCGACGCGTGAGCATGACCGTGGATCCGATACCCATCACGAGCAGGGTGACGCCGCCCGCGACGAGCAACGGCAGACTCACGCCACCAGTCGGAGTGAACTGTTCGAATACCGGCTGCCATTGCGCGTACAGGGTGATGTCCTTGTCCTGCAACGGAACCTGCGAACCATCCTTATAGGCGGTTCCATTGCCGTCGGCTTGGGTATCCCATCCCAGGAACACGTATCCGTCGCGCTTGAACGACTTGGACGTGTCGGACGGGACGGTCACGTCCGAATACTGCCAGCCGGTCGTATTCGCGTGCGAGCCCTTCGCGTCCTTGGCGTTCCTGTCGTAGACCACGCTGGCCTTCAGGCGCTCCCAGTGAGCGTACACGGTCACATTACCCGTCAACAGCGTGTTCCAGTCGTACAGGCCCGCATCATCCTGCGGTCCCGCATACCAGCCGAGGAATCTGTAGCCGCGGATCTTCGACGTGTCTCCAGACTGCCAGCCGGAGCCGTCCGCGGCGGCCGTGTTGTACGACACGGAGACGGATGCCGGGGTGGATGGCATCTGACCGTTCCACGTGTTCGGCTTGTTCGTGTCGTAGGTGAGGACCGAGTTGCCGACCCATACCGCGTACACGGTCATGCCGCCCTCGACCATCGTGACCTCGGGCTGTGCGGCCGTGGCGTTCCGGTCCTGGTTCCAACCCAGTTGGGTGTGGCCCGGACGGGTCAGCATGCTGGAATCCCAGCAGTCGTCGTCCTTCGCCAACGTGGCAAGCGTGATGCGCTGGCCGGCCGGATAGTAGACCTGGCATCCGGACACCACGTCCGTGCTCGTGTCGATGGTCTTGACGGTCACGCTGCCGTCCTCATGCGTAGTGGTGCGCTGCACGAGATCGGACACCTTGCCGGTTGACTTGGAGGACGCCGTCTGCGTCGTGTCCGGCGTCGTGTTCGACGGGACTTGGCCGGAAGCATCCGCCGCGTTCTTGTCATAGGTGAGCACCGCGGTGCGGGTGACAGGCGCGCCGAACGTCATGCGCGAACCGTCGGTGCGGCCGGCGGGATTGCTCAGATCATAGGAGAACGTGAACGTGCTTCCCGTCCATGTGGCCGCGAGGCGGTGACGGGACTGCTGCGGCGCGTTCAGATGAGCCTCGTCGCCCGCATCATGTCCGATGCCCGCGAAACCGTTCGTACCGTACGTGCCGAGTTCCGCGTCGGAACGCTTGTACGCGCCGTTGAAACCGGAAAGCAGCTGCACGCCCTCGAACTTCAGGTCGGATTGCGCGTCCCATCCGTCGAGGTCGTTGAACCCGGTCACGCCCTTGAACGTGTCCGGGACCTTCTCGCCGGTGTCCGCGTACGTGAACTCGACCGTCCACGAGCATCCCACTCGTTTCGACGTGTCGACTCCGCCCATGGCCGCCTTGACCTTGGCAGGCAGGCTGGAATAGCCGGAACCGTAGGCCGTGTTGATCCAGAATCTTCCGTCGCCGACGATGTTCCCGTGCCCGTCGAACCGGTACAGTTCGCTGACGCTGCCGCCGTTCCAATCCTTCAACCGCATGGTCATGCTGATCTGGTGGGTCTTGCCGGACGGGTCGGTCCAGTCGCCCACGGACGGGATGGTCAATGAGGCGCCGATTCTCAACGGCCACATGCCTTGGGACGAGGGATCAGTGGACTTGTACCACGCGCCGTCCTCGAACTCGACCTGCGAGAGCCTTGTGTCGGTGGTGTTCAATATGAACTGACGGTAATCCGCGGGTATGTCGTTCATCTCAAGATCATGCACAGTCAGGCCGGAAGCGGTTTTGTCAGCCGCGAGTCTGACACTGCCCGTGGTCTTGGCTTTGACGGGCTGGACGGTGTTCTCCTTGCCGTATTGACTGGATGGCACGCTGCCGGTCGCGTCCTGCGCGTTCTTGTCGTAGGAGAGCGGGTAAGCGAGCTTGAACTGCACGTCGTCAATCAGGTTGCCGGTAACGCCATCGATGGAACCCAACGCCTTGAACGTGAACCTGCTGACAGGCTGGCCGGCGGGGATTTCCACCGAACCCTGGAACGTATCCCACGAGCCCAGCCAGCCGTCCGTGTTGGGAGCGTTCACCGTGGTGGACTTCTCGCCCACCTTGTTGCCCCGGTCGGAAGCGATGCGGGCCATCTCGACCGGCTGCTCATGACCGGGCGCTCCGACGAGAATCTGGATCTTCTCGTTGGAGTCGACGGTGCCGTTACGATGCGCGTAACGGAGTTTCACGGTGTACACGGTCGGAGAGTCGTGCGCGGTGTCGATGTCCTGATACAGGTACGTGTCGGCCTGCGATGCGGTGATCTCAGCGTACATGTTGTCGTTCGCCTTGGAGCGTTGGATCTCGACGATGCCGCCGCGCCCGTCGACCCTGGTGTCGGTCTGGTTGGACTTCCAGCCGAACTTGGCCGCGTCGAACCCGTTGAGGTGCACCCACTGCTTGGACGCCTCGCCCTTGCTGTTGAGGCCGCCGCTGATCTCCACGTCGCCGTGCGCCGGGTCGATGTTGGCGAAGTTGTACTTGCCGGTCATCTTGGACTGGCTGACGATGTTCCGCCAATCATGGTCGAAGTCGCTGTTGACGAGCTGCTTCGGCAGGCCGTTGGCGGCGTATTCCACCACATCATCATCCGCCACGAGCTTCACGCTGCCGGAGGTCTTGTCCTTGGCGGGCTGGGTGGTGTTCTCCCTGCCGCGCTGGTTCGACGGAACCTCGCCGGTGGCATCCGAAGCGTTCTTGTCGTAGTCCAGGCGGTATGCCTTGTCGAACACAATGTCGTCGAGCACGTTGCCGTAGTCGAGCTGCTTGGAGTCGATGCTCTTGAACGTGAAGCGGGTCGTGGTCTGCCCGTCGGGGATCAGGTAGGTGCCCTCGTAGGTCTCCCACTGGTCGGCGTGGTGGCGGTTGTTGCCGTTCGTGACCTTGGTGGCGATGGTCGTGGACTTCTCGTTGAGTTTATCGCCGTGCCCGTTGACGCTGGTGCGGGTCATCTCGACGGGCTGCTCGTGGCCGGGCGTGCCGATCATGACCTGCATCTTGTCGAGGTACGTGCTGTTGAGGCTGGCGTGCTTCAACCGCACCTTGTACAGGGTGCCGGGCACGGTCCTGATGTCCTGGTAGATGGCTGTGCCGGCCTCGTAGGCGCAGAGCTCCGCGTACACGTTGTCGGCGGTGGAGTCGTCGTACTGGAGTTCGACCGCGTTGACCTTCTGCTGGACGTCGCTTCCGGCCTTCTGGGTGCTGGTCCAGCCGAACTTGGACTTGTCCCACCCGTTGATGGCGGTCCACTTCCAGCTGGAGCCACTGGGAAGGCTGGTGGCGTGCAGGGTCTTGCCCGCGTTCGGGTCGATGCTGGTCCAGCCGTCGAAGCTGTCCTTCCACTGGTCGTGGTAGTTCACGCTGAAGTCGCCGTTGACCAGATGGTCCGGCAGGCTGGCGTTGGTATCCGCGACGGTCTTGACGGTTCCGTTGGTCTTGGTCTTGGCGGGCTGGGTGGTGTTCTCCTTACCGCGCTGGTTCGACGGAACCTCGCCGGCGGCATCCGAAGCGTTCTTGTCGTAGGTGAGCGGATATGCGGTCAGATACGGCATGTACACGCCGACAGCGATGGCACTGCCCCAACCGTCCCAATGCTGGTTCACCTGTCCGAACGAGACCTTGAACCGGGAGGCCTGCTTCGCTCCGACCACGGCGGCCCCCTTGGAATCCTTGTTCGCGTCGTCGGTCGCGCCCTTCGGGCCGCCGGCCAACGTCACGTGGGTGGTGCCGTAACCGGTGTTCGCCTTCGAATACGATTGGTTCGGATCGCCGCTGCCGATCATGCCGAGTTTCTCCAACGTCTTGTCGGATTCGATGTCGGTCTGCTCGTACACGTCGTGTCCTTGGAGGACGCCGCCGCTCATGACCTCCGCGTCGCCGAATGCGAGACGGAAGTCCTTCAGCACGTTCACGCCGGTGTCGGTCCGGTCTGCGGAAGGCGTGACGTTGGAGAACGTGACGGAGGCTGCCGGATCCTGCCTGCCCATCCTGCCGCTGAACGCGAGGGCGGTGTTGCCCGTGAGCTTGTACGCGGAGGTCAGCCGGCTCCACTTGCTGCCGGTGAAGTCCTTCGCGGCCAACGCCGCGTTGTCGGTATGCGTGATGGTCGCGTCCGCGTCGATGTGGCCGCCGGGCACGTTGATGCGCATCGGCGTCGGTTTCCCGCTGGAGTCCAACGGCAGGTTCGACCAGTCGATCCAGCAGAATTTGTCCGCGTATGGTCCGGTGGCGCCTTCGCCGGATTGCCTGCAGTTGAGGACCGTGCGTCCGCCCGTATCGTCGGCCGTGGTGGTGACGGCGCCCGTCGTATCGGATGCCGCGCCGGCCGCGTCCACCGCGTTGGCGGTGCCGGCCAGGCCCGCGCCCAACGTGGACGCGGCGACCAGACCGGCGATGAGTCTTGTGATGAATCCCATTCTTTTTTCATTCCTTCATATTGTTTTTAGAAAAGTCCTCTGATAAAAGGAGCAGCAGGGGCGGGGAGGCTTCGCCTCTCCGCCCCTGCTGCCGTGGAATCGTCCGGGGGACGGTCAGGCTGCGATCGGACCGTCGCCCAGGTTCTCGTGGCGGATACGGTACGCGCCCCAGCCGGTAGCGGTGGCGACCAGGATGATCGCGAACGCGCCGACGATCATGATGGCCACGGTGGTCGCGCCGGTCTGCGGCAGCTGGGTGATGTTGTCGATGTTCTTCACCACAGCGGTCGGTGTGCTCGCGTTGGCGTCGGCGTTGGTGACCTTGCCGGTGAGTCCCGGCTGGTCCTTGCCGGCGATGGTCACGTGGCCGTCGTCGGTGACCTTGATCGTGAAGCTCGGCTTGACGAACGTGAAGTAGCCGGTCGGCACCTGGGTTTCCTTCACGGTGTACGTGCCGGCACCCAGGCGGGTGAAGTTGATGACGCCCTGCGCGTTCGTGGAGAACTCGGTCGCCTTGGACTCGTCCGTGCCGAACGTCCATTGGTTGGAGGCCGAATTCCACGTGTACCACTGGTTCAGGCTGTCGTTGTGGATTTTGAACTTCGCGCCCTGGATGGTCCTGTTGCCGTCCGCGGCGCTGATCTTCTTCAGGTTCACGTCGTAGGTCGGGACCGGGGTTTCGTCGGTGCCCGGGTTCGGGGTCGGCACGTCCGGCGGGATGACGGACGGCAGCCAGTTCGACGTGAGGATGATCTGGTTGATGGCCTTGTTGGCCTTGGACGCGTTGACGACCTTGCCCTGGTAGGTGACGGTCACCTGCTTGCCCTGGTAGGTGTCCACGAGGCTTTGCAGGCTGGTGGTCTTGAAGCCGGTGCCGTCGGAATTGCCGATCTTGTCCTTGCCGATGGTGCCGAACTGGTTGGTGATGTCCTTGCCGTCGACGCTCGCGTGGAACGAGCCGTCGATGTAGGTGATGCCGGTCATGTGGTCCTCGAGGGTGATGGTGTCCACGGCCAGTTTGTTCGGCACGGTGAACGTGGCCTTGAAGTCGCGGGTCTCGCCGTTGGTCGCGGCCGCGGAGTCCTTCCATGTGCCGTCCACGCTCTTGATCTTCTTGTCGATCTTGGTGACGTTGGTTTTGATCTGGGTGGAGCCGAGGGTCTGTCCGTTGCTCATCCTGGTCGCGCCTCCGATGGTGGTGGACACGAGGATCGGGATGCCCTGAGCGTCGACGACCAGGTAGTAGCCTTCCGGCAGGGTCAGGTTCAGACTGCCGGTGGTGGAGGTCTGGTTGGTCTTGACCGCGGTGACCTTGCTGGCCGCGGCGGTGGACTGCAGGGTGCCGGCGACCTTGCGCAGCGTGTTCGAATCGGTCTGCAGACGGAGGAGCTGTTCGGCGGCGTTACGGCCCTCGGATGTGTTGTAGGTCACGCCGTTCTTGTTCAACGCGGCCTTGACCCACGCGTCGGCCGCGGCGTCCGGGGAGGAGGCGCTCACGCTCTTCACGTTCGCGCCGTCCTTGACGACGTCGTTGTAGTTGGCGAGCTTGTACACGGTGAAGCTGTGGCCCGCAAGGGTGCTGCCATCGCCCGCGTTCAGCGTGAGCGTGCCGTCCGCGGCGAACGCGGCTCTCGGAACGCATAATGCGGCCAGCGCGGCGGCGGTCGCGCACGGAGACGACATGCCGGCGGCGGACGCCGGCATGTCGGATCTCCCGAATGGTTCACATGCACGCCATCCGATGACGCCGGATATTGGGACGGGGGAGTGTCCATATGAGAGAAGGGCCATCGCCATGGTGGCGATGGCCCTTCGGAAAAGGAGCGGGCTACGGAGGATAGGGCCCGTGTCCCGCAGGATTATGCGGGCCCCGTCCGCCATGGGTCATGATGGACGGGGCCGTCCCGGTCACTTGCCGGAGTGCGCGGCGTGGCTTGAGGCCGCGGTCCTGCGGCGTGCGCCCATGAGGGTCACGCCGATGGAGCCGAACGCGCCGACGGCGAGCAGAATGCCGACGATGGTCGCGCCGGTCGTGGCGAGATCCTCGCGGTATCCGTTCCAGTCGTCCGTGTTGGATTCCACGGTGGTGTCCTCGCACAGGGTCCTGTCGCCGACCTTGACCTGCTTGAGGCCGGTCGTGTCGGACGCGTCGCCGTCGACCTTCGTGTCGCCGGTCTGGTCGCCGTCGGTGGACTGCTGGCCGCCGAACTGGTCGGTGACGGGGCATTCGACGAGCGGCGTGCCGGTGACCTTGACACGGTCGGTGTGCTTGCCGCCCTGCTCGACGCCCTTGAGGGTGCCGGTGATGATGGTGGATTCGCCGGGCTTGAGCACGAGGGTGTCCCAGTTGTCCGGATACTTCAGGTCCGTGACGTCGCCCTCGCCCGCGATGGTCCTGTCGACCATCTTGAGGTCCTTGGCGAGATACCAGGCGCCCTCACCATTGTCGGTCTTGGACGTGTTGGTGATCTTGAACGCGATCTGCTGGCTGTCGCCGGCCATCTTCAACGCGTCCTTCACGTCGTCGCGGTCGCCGGCCTGTTCGCCGGAGGCCACGTCGTACTTCTCGATGTGGATCGACGGGGTCATGTCCGGAGTGCGGGTCCACACGACGTTCGACTCGAAGGTCTTGTCGTTGAAGTATTCGGTGAACCGGTTTTCGACGCGGTCGGAGACCTTCAGTCGCTTGCACTGGATGTACGCGCGCCAGCCGTTCTCGTGGCTATTGTCCGCGGACACGAGGGCACGGTACGCTTCGGTCGCTTCGACGGTGACCACGCCGTTGGCGTCGGCCGCGGCATCGAACAGGTCGCCGCCGAACTTCGAGGAGTCGAAGCCGTTGCCGGCGAGCTTGTCGCCCTTCGCGGCGATCACCTTGCCGTCCCTGTACAGGTCACGGCTCGCGTACACGGCCCACTGGCCCGTGTACTGGTCGTACTCGGTGTTCAGTGGGTCGACGATCCTCCACTGGTCGACCTGCGGGTAGGCGCGGCCGGCCGGGATGATGGAGCTGTCGAGCTGGTAGAGGAACGTGCGGTCCTTGTACACGCTCCTGCCGTCGATGCTTTCGCCGCCGACCTTGACGGTCACGTCCTTGGCGGGGTTGATTTCCTTGAGCGGGTTGGACACCTCGTTGGTTTCCCGGGTCAGGTCGTTGGTGACCTGGATGGCCTTGTTCCTCACCGTGTAGCCGTCCTCGACCTTGACGACCTTGTACGGCATGACGATCTGGTATTCCTGGCCGAGGAGGTTCTGGTCGATGCTCGGATCGGAAAGCGGATCATGCTTGGACGAGGACGCGTAGGCGGCGAGGTCCGTCGGCTGGGGATCGCCCTTCACGGTGACGCCCTTCTTCGGAATCCACGTGTCCACGGTCTTCGCGTACACGTATGCGACGCCGTCCTTGATCTGGATGTTGAACTTGCCGGTCACGTCCTGGCCCTTGGAGTCGAGCACTTCGATCTTGGTTCCGTCGATGGCGAGATGCTCGTCGTCGAAATCATCGGTGATGCCGGCCTTCCACACGCGGTACGCGTTGTTGGCCTGCTTCAGGTCGAGGGTGACGACGTAGTTGCCGGTGTCGCCCAGCAGCATGGTCTTCCCGTCGATGCTGACGGACGGGTCGCCCTGCTCCTTGGACTGGTTGTCCTTCTTGGAGGGATCATGCTTCGGGGGCAGGTTGTCGACGATGTTGGACGGGGTGATCGAATTGTTCAGGGTGAGCATCCACTGGTTGTCCACCTTGCGGTCGGTCGGCGCGTCCTTCGCGACGGTGCCTTCGAAACGGACCTGGACCTGCGGGTGGGAGCCGGCCTGCCAGTGTTCGGCCACGTAGTCGGCGGAGTACGTGATGGTGAACTGGTGGGCGGCGTTGTCCCAGGCGACGGTGTAGTCGCCTTCGACGCCCATCTGCGGATCACTGGTGGTCAGCTGGTCGCCGGTGGCGAGGTCGGTGACCTCCAGGGTCTGCTGGTCGGGTTCGAGGTACTGGTCGTACGTGTCGGTGTCGCGGATGGACACGATGCGGTACGCGAGGTCCGACGGGATTTGAGGACGGGTGGTGAGCCTGTATTCGACCTTCTGGCCCGGATACACGACCTTGTCGTTCGCGTCGTTGTTCGCGCCGCCCTGGCTGCCTTCGGCGACGACCTTCTTCTTGACCGGCGGAACGTAGCCGCAGATGTACGGCTCGTTGGTCGGCTGGGACTCGTTGTTGACCTTCTCGGAACCCTTGTTGGTCAGTTTCGACCCGTCTGGATTCTCGCAGAACGTGAGCTCGTCGTCCGCGTTCTTCCCGAAGTCCTTGCGGACCTGGGCCGCGCCCTTGCCGTTCGCGAAGTTCACGACGCCCGGCAGGAGCAGGCTGATCTGCTTCGGATTCTTCAATCCGGCCTGCGCGGCACGGTATTCCGGCTTCGCGGTCGCGGTGACCTTGGTGCCCGCCACGGTGATGTCGAACTGGTCGGTCACGTCACGGCCCTTGTTCGCGATGTCCGCGACGGAGGATGCTGCGTCGGTCGTGGCGTCCGCCTCGTACACGCGGATCTGCGACTGGTCGGACGCGAGGTCCCAGATGTAGTCGGCGTTCGCGTAATCATCGGTCAGTTTGATGTCGGTGACCTTGACGAGGTCGGACGCGATGACGCCGTTGACGACGCTGGCGACCTGGTCGCCGTCGAGGAACTTCAACGTGTCGGCGCCGGTCTTGTTCGACCCGGTCGGATCGACCACGGCGGCCCACCTGCCGTCCTCGCCGAGACGGATCCAGCTCTTGTCCGGGTTCGGGCTCCACTCCTTGACGGGCGGCTCGTTGCCGGGCACGGTCTGCTGGTTCCACTTCTCCCAATCACCGTTGGTGAGCTGGACCTTCTGGCCGGCCTTGAGCACGTCCTTGAGGAACGCGCCCTTGATGGTCATGCGGACCTTGCGGTCGGCGGCCTGGTTGTAGGTCGTGTCGAGCAGCTCCTGCTTCGCGCTGACCCACACCCTGTCGTCCTGCTTGTGCACGTCGAACAGGTTCTTCGCGTCCTTGCCGTCGATGGTGACGGTCACGGTCGCGGAGTCGAGATCAATGTTCCTGGCGCTCTTGGAGAAATCATCGCCAAGCTCGTAGGAGCTCATCTTCCTGGCGAGGTTCCTGGGCAGCAGGCCGTTGACGGTCACGCCGAAATCGTCCTGCTGGACGAACGTGTGCGTGTCCGCGTTGACGTTGTTGGCCCACGCCGAGTCCTCGGCGTTCGCGGCCTGGCCCTGGTCGGCGCTCCATACCTTGTCGGGCTTCGGATTGCGCACCCAGACCGGCGGCTCGTTGGTCGGCCGGGATTCGTTGTTCCAGGTTTCGGTGGCCTTGTTGGTCAGTTTCTTCTGGTCGGCCGCGGCCTGGGCGTTCGGAACCTGCTTGACGATGCCGCCGATGTACAGTTTGACCTTGCGGTCGTTGGCTCCGAGCGCGGTCCTGGCGAGGAAGCCACCCTTCGCGGTCGCGGTGGTCGTGTGCTTCGCCGTGTCGATCGTGATGTCGAACTGGTCGGTCACGTCCTTGCCGTCCACGTACACGCGCACCTGGTCCTTGTGGTTCCAGTCGATCCACTGGGCCGACGCGGTCCAGTCGTCGGTGATCGAATAGGAGGTGAACGGGTTCAGGAGGTGGGCGGGGATGCGTCCGTTGACGACGGCGCCGATCGCGTCGCCGGTCACGAACGTGCGGTTGTCGCTGCCCTTGTCGTTCGTATGCTCCGGATCCTCGGCGTTCAACGCGCCGTTGGAGTCCAGCACCCACACCTTGTCGGGCTTCGGGGTGACCTTGCCGACCTGTTCGCTGTTGCCGGTCTGGCAGTGGCTCTTGTCCGTGCTGCCGTATTCGTCGCCGGTCCAGCAGGCCTGGCTGTCGTCCGGAATGGTGTAGTCCGAACCGGTCGGGGTCGCGGACTGGGGCACGTTCAGCGTGTACTGTCCGGACGCGGGGTTCAACACGTGCGCCTTGACGATGCGCTTGCCCGGCTGGCTGTCATCGACCGTAATGTCGGCCTTGACGGCGTTGCCGTCCTGGTCGGTCACGGTGACCTTCGAAACATCGTCCCCGTCGGTGCCGCCGATCAGGACCTTCTGGCTGGACGCGTCGATCGTGTCGTACAACCAGAAATGCTCGCTCGCGTTCGACTGCGCGGTGATGTGCGCCGTGTACAAGGAACCGGACGCGATCTGCTGCGCGGCGGCAGTGACCTGCTGGCCGGCCGCGTTGGTGAGCTTCTTCGACGGCGGGGTCGGTACCGGCTTCCAGGATTCCCTCGCGTCGGCCGCGCCCGCATGGCCTGCGTCGGCCTTCATCTTGCCCTGCTTCGGGATGTTCACGTCGTAATAGTAGGAGCCGGCGGGCCAGGATTTCCATGTCTTGTCCACGTCCCTGAAACCGAACGACACGGACTGGGTCGTGTTGTTGCCCTGCGTGAACTGTTTGGACGCGGTGCGGGCCGTGCCGTCCAGTCCGGTCCAATGCAGGGTGATGGTGCCCGTCACGTTCTCGCTGATCGAACTGTTGCCACGGCTCGTGGTGATCGCATCGGACACGTCGCCGGTCGCGCCGGCCTGGGTGAACGTGCCGCCGGCCTGCGTGCTGACGGTCAGATCATAGTTCGGCGGGGCGGGCTGGTACTTGTCGAGCGCGATGACCACGATACTGGCCGTGGAACTCACGTACTTCTCCATGAGCTTGTCCACGCTCGTGCCGGGATCGTCACTGAAGCCATCCCCAGTGTGATAGTGCTGCGATCCGGCGTACTGGTACTCATTCGGTGCGACGTACTTGTACCAGTTGTCCTTCCACACGCTCTGGTCATAGACGCCGGAGCCGTTCCATACGCCGGTCGTCGAACCGTTGCCGGAGACCGCGCCCACGGCCACGACGCGGCAGTCGCCGTCGCCCTCGCCCGGATGGCGCTGGTGGAAACCGGCGACGCACCGGCCGTTCGCGTCGGCCAACGCGGCGGCGGCCTTGCCGGACGAGTCGTCCATCCTCACGCCCGCGTTGGCCATGGCGCGGCTCACGCTGTTGATGTCGGTCGCCGACCCCCACGAGCCGGACGCGTCGTCCTTGTACTGCCAGAACTGCATTGCCGCGCCGCCGCCGCCGGTACCGGGCCTGTTGCCGCCCTCGCCGCTGGCGTACGCGGTGCCGGCGGTCAGTCCGCCGGCCAATGTCGCCGCGGCGACGAGCAGGGCCAACGCCTTCCGCTTGTTGCTGTTGGAACCCAAAGTTCCTTCTCCTTTCGAAGATTCTGCCTGCAGATACGCTTCCCGCCTATGCGGGCAGGAAACGGGACGGCACGGGAACGCGCGTTCCCTTGTCGGCCGTCCAACCGGTTTCACGTGCACGCCCGGAAACAATGGGCGATATGAAGTCGGGGGGATGACGGCGAATCAACGGAAACAAAGAAAAAGGGCTGGCCTGCGAACATGCGGGACAGCCCTAGAAGAAAGGTTTAAGCCTAATGTTGGATAATATTGCCTGGATGCCAACTGCCATCAGGTTCGACGCCGTATCCGCCGCTGCTTGGAACGAAGTCCGGCACGCTGCTGCCGGAGCCACCACCCGATGTCGAACCGCCCGAATACGAGGGAGTGTACGACTGTTGGGGAGCTGAATACGAGGGAGTGTATGACTGTTGGGGAGCCGAATACGACTGCTGCGTCTGGGTCTGGGCGGCGGCGGTTTCGGCGGCGGCCTGGGCGGCTGCCTCCTGTTCGGCCTTTGCCTTGGCTTCCGCATCCGCCTTCTCCTTCGCCGCCTTCGAATCGTTCACCGACTTGACGGCCTTGGCGATCGCCCCGGCGTCGCGCTTGGCGATGGCCTGCTTCAACGCCTCACGGGTCTTCTCGTCCTGGACATTGCCTTCCGTCGCCTTGTACAGCCCGTCCGCGTCGGCCACGGTCTTGTCCAGCTTCGACGATTCGACCGCCTTCACGGCCGACGCCAACGCCTTCGCATCCGCATTCACGCCCTTGGTCGTCTTGTCCGCCTTGGCGGTGGCCTCGTCCAGGCCGGTCTTGTCGGACGCGTCGCACTTGACCATGGCGGGCGTTTCCACTCCGGCGGCCTGCTTGAGCGCGTCAAGGGTCTTCGCGTCCCTCACGCTTGCTGCATCCGTCTTCAACGCGGCCGTCGTAGCATCCGCGCCGAGCAGCGCCTTATACGATTTCACGGCCTTGTTCAGGTCCGTGACGGCCGACTGGCACGCCTCACGAGCCATCGACACCCGATGGTTCTCGTACGCCCTGTATCCGCACACGCCACCCGCGACCAGCGCGACGGCCGCGACGGCGGCCACGCCGATGACGACCGGCCTGCGGTTCTTCCTTCCGGCCGGAACGGTCCCGTCCACGGGCATGGACTGCGGGATGGTGTCCGGCGTCATGCTGTCTTTCTCGTCCATGACGACTCCTTCTCGACTACGTATGTGATTCATATTACCCACGTAACCCCTTGTTGATATCGCACAGGGAAGAGGCTACAGGCTCCTGCCATGCGAGCGAACGAGCAGATACGTCCAGATGGCGAGATTCAGGATTTGGACCAGCAGGAGGATCACTTCCACGCCGGACGCCATGCCGGTCCATCCGTCCCGTGCATGCATGAGCCCGTGACCCAGTCCGTACGAGTAGGCGAACACGCCTATCCAGCCGGCCAGACGACAGTACAGGCCGGTACGGCGTCGCGCTTCCGACCATTCACGGTCGGACCGTTTCGGAATCAGATATGGTCCGGTCAACCGTACGCATGCGATGAGGTTCAGAACGCATACGATGCTTTTCAACAGGTCCGCCCAGCTCATTGCCCGTCATCCTCTCCCAGTCCGGCGTTTTCGCGTACCTGATTCATCAGATCCTCCAACGTGGACATGATGGATTCCATATCGGCCGAACCCGCCGGAGTCTGCTCCGCACGGGCCAACGTGTCCGAAAGCCGAGTACGCAGATAAGGAACCATCAATTCCATGCCCTCAGTCCGGTCCAGCAGACTCCGGGCCTCGTCGATATCCCTGGCCAGACGGTCCGTGTCCTCCCGGTCCGCGTGAGTCTTCGCAAGCCGGTCGGCCTTACGGGCGAACGCCGCGACCTGTTTCGACTGTCTCTCATACCGTCGCGTCGCCCGCGTGGCCTTACGCGTGTTCTCCTCAAGCCGACTGTTCCTCTGGCTCGCGTCACAGTCGATGGACACGGGCTTGGCAACCTTCCGCAATGATTCGTATTCGTGTTTCTGCCGCTTGCTCAACGCCGGCAGGTCGATGGTCCTGAACCGTTCGGTCACTTGACCATCCAACCGCTCACGCGCTTGGCCCATCTCCGCAACCGCGGTCTCGCACGCGGAAGCGAGCTGGTGACGGTGGACGCTCATGTTCGATTCCGTGATAACCAGGCCGATGCTCACGACCGCGACGATCAACGTGACGATGGTGATGACGACGATCAGCCTCTTCGGCATGCGGGACACGCCGCCGGCATGCGGACCGCCATCATCCCAACCCGGGCCGTCATCCAAAGACCGTGGCGTGGAAAAGGGATTCCATTCCGGGTCCACTCCATCCGGTTCCGCGTATTCATCATCGTCATTCCGGTCCATAGGAAACTCCTTACACGGTCATGGTAAAGAAAAAGGCCATGCCGCCGGACCGTCCCTCGCGAGAAGAAGAAGTCAAGAACGAGGGCTGCGATAGGTCCGGCGGAACTGGCCTGCCGTGGGAAAGGGGAGAAAAGGGTGTAGAGCCCATTCCCGACGGGTGCGCACGCCCACCATGGCTTGCGTGACGGGGAACGTTTGACGGTTTCTGAGGGTAGGAAGGAAGCCGGTCCGTTCCCGTCGGACATTCCACATGCACGCAAGCCGATAACGGTCGATAACAGTCAATGGAAAGAGAAACCGTGGGAGCATACTCCGAAAAACCAACTCCAGTATGGACCGGTCCGTTATCCCAACACGTCGGCGGCCATGGCCGACAAACGATCGTTCACGACCCGCGCCTTTCTGGCCCCCAGAACGAAGCCGACGTCAACGAAACGCGAGGTCTTGATCCGTAGGTACGAATCGGAGAATCCCGAAGGCTCCAAGAATATTCCGTCCGCGGCGGCCAAACGGGAAGCGAGCGGCGAGTCCTTCGACACGCATTGCCCATACAGGGTTTCCTGGGGGAGACCGAAGAACAACATCTGAGGCAGATTATGGTATGTGGAGCCGTAGTTCAACCATCCCTTGTCATTCCGCCAGACAGTAAGCGCACGTCGCAGACTCTTGATTCCGAGAAGAAGCCCGGAGCTTTCCCTCCACGCGTATTCCACCCGGTCGAACCGGTCCCTCATGATCCGGTACAAGGCCTGGCCGGTCGGATTGGACGGCTTGCGTTTCTTGTCCGTTCTCCAATATCCGGGATCGGAGAACGGACAGGACAGGTAAGCGTCCTCGTCATATACGGCCACGCCCGGCACGTCATGTCCGATATGCCGCCCATATGGGCGATGGGGAAGGGAATCCTGCTGGCGTCGCAGCAGGCCGATCAGCTGAATCGGATTGTCGCATTCGGGACAGACCGCGTAGAAGGATTTCACGCCACCACTATCGATGACATACGGTTTTCTCTCCCTGGTCGCGAGATAGAAGTTCTCTTCATTGATCATGAGCGCCTTGCCTTCACCCACATGAGTTTTGAATACGTCCATGGGAACCTCCGACAGATAAACCGATATCGGTCTTCATTGTATGGAGTGTTCCATTGAATTTCCATCAGTATCTGTTCGATACCCGTACCCACCATTCCGGTGGGAGGGGTGGCACCGCGCCCTCATGTTCGGCGAACGCGAGCATGGAAAGCACCGTGGTCAATCCCATGCCGAACTCGCGGCCGCCCTGCTTCAGGAGGAACACGTAATCCTCCGTGCAGTCGTCGCAGTCCATATGGTCGATAATCTCCTTGCGCGCCAAGCGCGCCCGCTCAACCTTGTCGACATCCTCCGTCATGCTTCAGCTCCTTACTGTCATTCTTTGTGCATCGAGGTCACGGGCCGGCGGGCCGTTATCGCCGGGCGCGGGCCGGCGGCGGACGCGGCCGGCGGACGGTCCAGTCTCCGTCCGGCGCCCTTCCGGGAATGGGACGCCGCGCCGGCGGGACGCGCCCTGGATGCGGGGTGCGCGCATCCGACGGGACGGGCGTCATGGACAGGAAGGCCAGCAGGTCTAGCGGACGCAGAAGCGCCCGCATCCATCGATCGTCCATGTCGACCGTCCCGATCAGATGCCGAGGGGAAGGATGGTCGTCAACGCGGCACGCTGCTGGCCCTTCATCGGGTTGAGTTTCATATGCCAGTTCTTGGCCTTGTTCTGCATGTCACGGTCGAACACGTCGAGTTCCGGCAGACTGGAGGCGAACAGGGTGATGAATCCCTGATGGTCGGTGTCCGGCCAGTTGGCCTCCTGTTCCAATTCGCGTAGCCGCTGCTCCTTCTCCTCACGGCGTTCGTCACGGCTTTTCTCACGCTGGTCCTGGAGTTTGCTGCGCTGCCGCATGCTGCTCTTACGGTTGCGGAGTTCCGCTTCGGACTGTTCCATCGTGAGCGGACGCCAGATGTGGCAGAACGCCATCATGCGTCGTTCCGTGACGAGTTCGCGGATCCAACCGGCCTCCACGTCGAAGTCCGGCCACTGGTAGATCCAATACGTGCGCGCGACGCACGAGTCCAACGTGATGTAGTCGTGCTCCTTGGCCTCCTCGCACCAGGTCACGGTCGGATCGTCCCTGTTGACCGGTGGACGGTCGGCCGCATGCTCCGGGTCCGCGACGGTGCGGATCAGATAACGCAGGTCGTCCACGGAACACCAGTGGATCGTGTTCTGGCGGGCTCCGCAGTCCAACAGGGCGGGGGCGACGGTCAGACGGATCAGATCGCCCATGGCGATGCCGACCGCGGCGCGTTCGGACCGGTCCTTCCTCACGACACGGGGCAGCCGGTCCGCGTTCGCGGACACGCTGATGTAGTTCATATGTTGCAATGGGGTGAGGATGTCGGGCAGATGCCACAGGTCAGCGAGGTCGTCGCGCGTCCACTGGGGCGTCCCCTCCGATTTCAGGTAGTCGGGTTCCGGGGGAGTGTGGCCCGGAAGCACGAAGCTCGTCTCCTTCAATTCGGTGAAACCATCCGTTTCGGACAGTTCCTTGAGCATCGTGTTCAACGCCATGGCACGGCCCGCCTTCCGGCTGTCCGGGGAGAAGATCCATTCCTCCACGTTCGCGGTCAGCACGGCCGTGGCCTGCCGCTTGTCCGGATCCCACAGGTAGCAGGCTCCCTGGAACGGCGTGCCGACCACTTCGACGCCTTGGCCTTCGATGGTCTGCGACCGGTCCTCGACATGCCCGTACAGGCCGAGCACTCCCAACGGGCGGCCGGACGCGAGCGGCGAATACGCCCAACGGTTCGTACCATCCTTCAACCGGGAATGCCAGTGCAGCCAGATCCACGTCCATGACACGAGGCTCAATCCCTGGATGCGGGGCACGCCATACGCGAGAACGAGCGCGCCCAATATCATGACCGGCACGTTCAAGCCCATCGCCGCGCCGGACACGAGGATGACAAGTCCTATGACGCAGACGATGAGCTGCGCCCTGTCGAGGCCGAGGATCACGCGCGTGGCGGACAGTCGGCTGAACGATGCGGCGGGCCCCTTCCCACCGCCGGTATCGGAATTACTGGGCATTGATGGCCTCCATCAGAATCAATCGGGAAAAACAAACGGAGGGAACCCGCCCGGGTCTTCCGACCCGATGGGCGGATCCCCTCCGGCATGACGTCCACGCGGACACGTGGCGATAACGGGACTCCCGTCAGCCGACGGTCGGACCGGACGGCGTGCCATTGACTCCCTGATACGGGTTCGACGTTCCGGAGCTTCCGGAACCTCCCATACCGCCATCGCCGCCATCGCCGCCGCGGCCGCCGCGGCCGCCGGAACCACCGGACGCGCCGGAACCTCCCTGGCCGCCATCGGCTCCCATACCGCCATCGGCGCCTTGGCTTCCCTGCCCGCCGTCCGCGCCTTGGCCGCCCAGGCCGCCATCGGCATGCGCATCGCCGCCACGGCCGCCCGGAGCTCCCTGCACGACGGGCGTGGACGAAGAAGCGGACGGGGTCGGAGGCGGAGGCGTGGCGGCCGGCCCCGGCTCGGGTCCGGGCGGGGCGGCGCGGGCAGGCCC